>PPYE01320327.1_pt1 | contig 25683 bp, 17 predicted proteins | sample 1559881 | NCBI WGS metagenome assembly PPYE01 (sample SAMN08240022, study PRJNA423297) | Human gut metagenome, whole genome shotgun sequencing project. | reverse complement strand
GAGGGGGGATTCCGTGGCCGCGGCGGGGTTGTCTGGTGCTTCGCTCATAGATAAAAATGAAAAGGGGTGAAAGGGAAAAGGCGGGGTAGATCAGTGCTTCCAGCGGCGGTGGTCAATGATGCGGATGGTGACGGCCAGCGTCAAGACCGTCATGGTCAGGTAAAAGACGACAGGGCGCGTATCAACCAGCCCGGCGGAAAAGCGGTCCAGATGTTCCGAGCAGGACATGTAGTGGAAAATCCCCGCTGCGGGGAATTCCCCCCATACCACGGGAATAAGCCCCATGAAGAAAATCAGCACCAGCAGACCGATGGTGATGATGCCGGAAATGATCTGGCTGCCCGTCAGGGACGAGGCGAAAATGCCGATGGCCGTGAACCAGGCGCCGACCAGCAGCAGGATGGCGTACGCCCCGGCCCAGTCCGCCAGGCGGTAGGGGAGGACCATGCCCGCATCATACCCGTAAATCCACTGCACGATCAGGTTGGACCAGTCCGCCAGAAGGGGGTACAGCAGCATGGGCAGCCACAGGATGATGTAAAAGGCGTATGCGGAGAAATATTTGCCCAGGACTACCTGCCATGTCTTGATGGGCGTGGTCAGCAGGGATTCCAGCGTTCCTGTCTTCTCTTCCTCCGCCAGGGAACGCATGGTAAGCAGCGGGAAAATGAACAGGAAATAAAACCAGAACATGGGGGAATGCAGGATGAAGAACAAAATGCCTTCCTTCTGCGGGGCCAGCTGGAACGCCTTCAGCGTGCCGGACAGGGAAACGCTCTGCAGGGCCATGACGAAGGCCAGGATGACCCATCCGTACGGGGTCATCACGTAGCTTCTGAGTTCTTTTCTGAAAATGGTAAGTACCGGAGACATGGGGAGAAAAGGAAAATGCGGGGTGGTGGATAGAGAGGGAGAAGAAACGGGCGGTTAATCTTTACGGGTCATTTCCACGAACACCTCTTCCAGGGTGGGGGTGTGGCGGTAAATATGGCGCAGGGGGCAGCCCTGTTCCGCAAGGAGGCGCGCGGCCTTCTCACGGGTATCCGTTCCGGCCTCCGCGCGTACGGTCAGCGTATGCCAGCCATCGGCGTCCGTGCCTTCATGGATGACCTTCTTCACGTGTTCCAGGCTTTCCAGCTTCTGCGTAATCAGCTCCAGATCCCCGCGGAACTCCAGCGTAATCTTGCCGGCGGCGCGGAGGTTGGCTGTCAGGTTAGAGGGGGTATCCGCTGCCTTGATGGTCCCCTGGTCAATGATGATGACCTTGTTGCAGATCATCTCCACCTCACTCAGAATATGGGTGGAAAGAATAATGGTGTGGTTGGCCGCCAGCCCCTTGATCAGCTCGCGTATCTGGCGTATCTGGTTAGGGTCCAGGCCGTTGGTGGGTTCGTCCAGAATCAGCAGGTCCGGTTCACCCAGCAGGGCGTCCGCCAGGCCCACGCGCTGTCGGTAGCCTTTGGAAAGGGTGCGGATCATCTTGCGGCGCACGGGGTCCAGGCCGCATTGCTCCACGACCTTGGAGACGGCGGGCCATATTTGCTTGGAAGAAATGCCTTTAAGCCTGGCGCGGAACTTCAGGTACTCCGTCACGCGCTGGTCGTCGTAAAGAGGCACGTGCTCCGGCAGGTAGCCCAGGTGCTTGCGCGCCTCCAGAGGATTTTTAACGATGTCGAATCCCGCAATCGTGGCGGTCCCGGAAGTGGGGGGCAGGTAGCCGGTCAGCATGCGTAAAGTTGTGGTCTTGCCTGCGCCGTTCGGCCCCAGGAACCCTACGATTTCCCCCTTTTCAATCTGGAAGGAGGCATTCTTTACCGCTTGAAAGCGGCCAAACTCTTTGGAAAGCTGGTCGGCGTGAATCATGGAATCAATGGGAACAGGGTGATTCTAATCCAAACCGCTCCCGTCTCAAGCTTATTCTCCCCTGTGCCGCGGAGACGCCGCCGCCGCTTGAAAAGCAACACATGCTGAAAAGGAACAGCGGCTGTTCCAACATTACTGGGGAAGGGCTGCCGGGAAGGAAAATCAATCCTTCAAATCCTCCTCCAGCCGCAGGACGATATCCCGCACGCGCACGTCCTCCTCCATGCGGGAGGCAACCAGCTTGTTGGCATGGATCACGGTGCCGTGGTCCCGGCCTCCAAAGGCCTGGCCGATATCCTTCAGGGAGCATTCCGTCAGGCGGCGGCTCAGGTACATGGCAATCTGCCGGGGAAAGGCGATGCTGTTGGGGCGGCGCTTGCCGGTCAGGTCGCTCACCTTGAGCTCGTAAAAATCCGCCACGCGCTTCTGGATGGAATCCACGGTCAGGATGCGGCTGGTTTCTTCCCGCAGGATATCGCGCAAAAGCTGCTCGATCTTGGCGATGTCCGGCATGTCCCCGGACAGGGAGGTAAAGGTGGCTACGCGGAGCAGGGCCCCTTCCAGGCGGCGCACGCTCTTCTGGATGCGGCTGGCGAGGAACTCCAGAATCTCGTCAGACACGTTCATGCCGGCCCGGTCGCGCTTGCTGCGCAGGATTTCCAGCCGGGCGTCATCATCCGGAAGATTCAACTCCACCGTAAGGCCGGACTCCAGGCGTGCCGCCAGACGGGAATCCAGGTTGGAAATATCGCATGCGGCGGCATCGGCGCAAATCACGATCGTTTTGTGGGCGTGGAATAGCTCGTCAAACGTATGCAGGAACTCTTCCACCGTCTTCTCCTTGCCGGAAATAAATTGCACGTCGTCCACCAGCAGGACGTCCGCCTTGCGGTACTTGCGGCGCAGCTTGGCGAAGCTCTGCCCGTTCTGGGTGCGGGACGCGTCAATAAACTCATTGGCGAACTGTTCGCCCGTGACGTACACCACATTCGCGGAGGAATCCTGGTGAAGCACCTCATGGCCGATGGCCTGGAGCAGGTGCGTTTTCCCCACGCCGGACTTCCCGTACAGGAAAAGGGGATTGAACAGGGCCCGTTCCGACTGGGCGATGGACAGCCCTGCCTGATAGGCAAAGCGGCTGTCTTCATAAACTACGAACGAATCGAACGTGTACAAATCATTCAGGCATGCCCGGGTTCCCTGGCTGCGCTGTTTCTTTGCCGTGGCGGACGGGGAATCCGCCGCAGGCGACGTTTTGGAGCGGGAGGAAGCCTTTTGTGGTTGGCCTTCGGCGGCCGGCAGGGATGCCACCTCGTCCGCGCAGATGAACTTCACCTGGCGCTCCGTGCCCAGGGCCAGCATGGCGGCCTGCTTCAGCTCCGGCGTATAGCTGTTCTCCACCCAGAGGGCGGCCATGGGATCGTCACACACCAGCGTCAGCGTCTTTCCGGAATCCTCCAGGAGGGAAAACTTGGGAAACCACAATCCATACACCTCCGGAGACATGATTGTTTGCAGGGCTCCCGTGATCCTGGACCAGGTGGCTGACAATTCTGATGGTGGCGTCATTGTTGTGGAAATAAAAGATGTTGCTGGTTATAAACGGCCGTGAGGCCTTCCGTCTCGCTACGAGGCCGCCCGCGGATGGAACCGGAATGGGGTTCATCCACAGCCGTGACAGCTCGTGGCGTCCATCGGGATGGAGAAGGCGAACTCATCCGCTTTCAGCTCGACACCCCGGTCGACGGAAGCGCCAAAGTACTGATTTGCGCCTGAGGAAAAAATATCTTTTTGAAGCAGCGTGAGTCATCGTTCCGCGGCTCTACGTTCCACGGGGGTTCCACACCAAAAAATATTTTAGTCTTGCTTCCTCCAATAATTTAGTCCTCCTGAGTATATTCTTTGAATGACACTATAATTATTTTATTATCAGTGAATTACTACTTTGTTACTGGAGTGTGTGACGAAAAGGAAACAATTACGCCGCCGTAAATCAAGCACTTACAGGCACCGGACCAGAAAGCCCCAGAGAGGTTCCGGAAGAGGGCTGCCGGGATGGTTGACAAGAGGCGCCGGGAAACCTAACGTAGGCTGCATCATGGAACAGATGGGACAATCCGGGGAAACATGTTATTCCCTCTGCCGGGGCAAATTTTTGGAGCTCTTGAAAGCAGGAAGGTGGGAATACGTGCGCCGGGTCAATGCCAATGGAGCCGTCATGATCGTGGCCGTGACGGAGGACGGCGAATTGCTGCTGGTGGAGGAATACCGGGTTCCCCTGCATGCCCTGACCATCGGACTGCCTGCGGGCATCTCCGGAGATGAAGGGGAGGAAAGCACATTGCAATCCGCCCGGCGTGAGCTGGAAGAAGAAACGGGGTACCGGGCGGATGCCTGGACGTATCTGTTCACGGGGCCTTCCTCCCCCGGATTGACCACGGAAATGGTATCCTTCTACCTGGCGGAAGGGCTGCACCAAATATCGGAAGGCGGCGGGGTGGCTCATGAAAACATCACCGTGCACCGCATTCCTCTTCCGCTGGTGCATGGCTGGCTGATGGACCAGACAGGGCAGGGAAAAGTGGTAGACCCGAAAATCTTCATGGGCCTCTATTTCCTGTCCCGCTCTGTAAATGGCGTGGGACTGGAGGAATAAGGACGCCCTGCGCCGTAAACGTCCGGACGCATGGAGCGGCTTTGGCCGCAGGCCGTATGAAACGATTGGGGAGAAAGAACGATTCATCATCAATGATTTTTCTGGATGGAAAAGCGGGCTGCCGTCATAAAATGCTCCGGACCCATAAAAAAATCTGGACATTCTTTCCGATCCGGGCTAAATATCTCCCCGCTTTCCAGCACCAACCACTTAACGGCAGGGTAGCTCAGTGGTAGAGCAGAGGACTCATAAGCCTTTGGTCGGGTGTTCAAATCACCTCCCTGCTACCATTTTCATAAACCCCTTAAATCATTAGATTTAAGGGGTTTATTAATTTGGAAAATATACTTGCATATGTTTAGACAAACACCAAGATTAGTGGGAAAGGTGATTTTGAAGAGATATTTCATCGATTAAACCCTCCACATTCCACCAGAACTCTAAAGCTTTGGAGGGGAGCCAGTACTGGCTGCAAGGACTTCTAAAAAGGGGTTGTTATGAGGATGGCGAAATTGTAAGAAAAGGCGGGATGAGACATAGAAAATGATAATACTGTATTAGATGGATATTTTGCTTTTTTGAATAAAACTTGCCGGAGAATTATATGCGATTATGTATCTGTCTTTATGGCACGAGAACTGCTTTCCCATCCTCTGGTTGATGATATTCTCCATTTAATTCTTTCCGACGTACTCAAGTCATTACCGCAGTCAATGTTGCGATGATTTCCACTTACTCGGTGATCGGGCGAAGAACTGGGAATGAAAAGTTCTAGAGTCAGGAAGGAGACTATCCTACAGTAGGATGAATGCTATGTTCCGACAACGACAAGACTGTAATGAAAGGGAGTATGCTAAAAGAGAATAAACAAATTTCGGCTTCTAAGTATTACATTTATCTACTAGCACAGGAAGATAAGGCCCTGCTATTGGGTACTTAAGAGCTATAAATAGTAACATCGGTTCATTATTCAATAATAGATAAAATTTTTAACTAATGAAAATATAATTCAATTGTTATATGGAAATCATTTATCATTACCCACCAGAGTTGAATGCACTCGTCATTGAAGTTATACCGAAACTTTGCAAAAGCAAAAAAGATTTATTGACTTTTTTTCGAGGAGCAGGTGTGCCTTCTCGATTTTTAGAAATTTATCAAAGTCAGTTGATTATAGATAAAGATAGTTTTAATAAATATCATGTTGCACGTGAGGTTGTTGAGATGCTGAACAAAGCCGGAGAGGCATGTTTGAGGGAACGCCGTGAAATTTTAAAAAGAATTACGGAATTTGATGATTTTTCAGTTTGTTGGGAAAGTGATCAGCAGGCGGCTTATGGGCTGGTCGCACGTATACGGGACTTGATTAATCGCAAGGACTCTTTTACTCGCATAAATATTGAAAGGGAGCGAGAACGTGAAGCAAGATTACGTGAAGAACAGCGAAAAATAGAAGAAAAGAAGAAGAAATCAAAAGAGTTGCAAAAGATTCAACAAAAATTTAAGGCTCTTTTTCTTGAAAAAAATCCATGGAAAAGAGGAAAAGAATTAGAAAGTGTTCTGAATAGTTTTTTTGAATATAATGATATTCTTCTTTCTGAGGCAATTACTATCAAAGGAGACGAACAACAAGGAATCATTGAACAAATAGATGGTGTTATTGAATATAAAGGAAAAGTATATCTTGTAGAAGCGAAGTGGGAGAGTGAAACCTTAGGTAGAGAAAAAATAGCTTCTCATTTAGTTCGTGGTTACAATAGAGGGGGATGTGAAGGTGGAATATTTATTTCGTATTCTTCTTATTCTCCTGCTGCTATTGCTGATTGTAAGAATGCATTAGGAACAAAAGTTTTTGTTCTTTTTTCTTTAGAAGAAATATTTAAATGCATACAAAGAGATGGGAATTTTATTCCGATTCTTGATGAAAAAATAAATAGAGCTATTATATATAAACAACCTATTTAATTTAACTTATGTTATTCGCACAAAGTTTGTCCATAGCCCCGGCCTTCATGGCGGTACTGAATGTATAGGCATTCCACATCAACGTTGTACTGCCATCTGAATCCTTTGCATTAACATCGGCTTCTTTCTCTATGATAACCTTGACCGCGGAGCAGGGGTGTTTCTTTACTGCTTCGAAAAGATTGCGAATGCGTGTGCATACTGGGGTATACGGCGATTTTCCTTATTGAGGGCATGTCTGACCTGTGGGTGGAGGAGCGGTGCCCAAGCCATGCTCTTCTGAACCATCGCCATGATGTCCGGACAGACGTGCGCTTTGTTCATGCAAATTCGGAATAGCCTGGGTACAGGGTAACATTTCTTGCGGTGCGTTCTCAGGGAATCCCAATCTTGTGAGGGCGAGAGCTGTGAGGATAAGGTAGGGGCTGTTCATGATGAGGTGTTTGATGAAGATTAAGAGTCATGGTTTCCCGTTCAGCCCGATGAAGTAGGGCGGAGCGGGCGTATTAAGGTCTCCAATCAGCCAGATAAAGGGTCGGTCGAAGTGAATTTCCTTGATTTCTTCCAGGGGTATACAGCGCTCCTCTACAATAGCACTGGTTACTGCTGCTGCGATGGTTTCCTTTTCGTTCGTGATGACGCGGCAGCGTTGTACAACAGCGCTCACCATAAGCGGCTTGTCTGAAAATCGTCTGAAATCGGCCCGGTCAGAAAACATCGTTGACAGCCCCAGTTTTTTGAGTGGAGCCTTCAGGGACACAATGCCGCTGTCGAGATCCATCTTGGGCAGGAAGACGAGCACTTTTTGGTGTTTGGCTTGGGCGAGGGCCTGTCGAATGGCATTGTACTTCTGCACCGTGAGCGTTTGGGTAAAATCATGGGCGGAGGCCTTGGGCAGGATGCCGATGAAGAACCCCGCTTCCCCCTTGCGTCCCTGCGCATCGTAGCCGAAAGCGACCGCTTGCCAATCTTCACCCTCGGCATAGCGAAATTCGGTTTGCTGGAGCATCATCGGTACGGTGCAGGTCGTACCATCAGCACAGTGGAAGGGTGCTTTTTGTGTTACGTTGGGTTCAAAGGGACAGAGCCACTTTTCGCGCAGATAGATGGCGTTGAGTGCTACGAGGCGTGTATTGGTCGTGATGCTCTTATCTGTAACAATGCCCGGAATCATTCCATGCGTTTTCTTGCTTGCCCAGTCGTTAATGGCCTTTACCGCTTGGCCCGGCGATTGAGCAAAGGAAACGTGGTGGACGGGAACAGAGACTGGCTTGAGGGAGAACCCTTGATCAACAAAGAGCGCATCGGCAGACTGCACCTGAATGGCACTGGGAACTCCTTGTTTTCCTAAAAGAAGCTTATCCAGGGAGGAGTGCGTGTCTCCTGCGGCACCTTCGCGCAGCAGGAGCAAGAGGCGTTCCAGCGAAGCGGGGGACAAGGTGACGTTGCCCTGCTGCGTGCTTGCCATTTCGCGGAAGAGGTCAAAGGCAAAGACATCTCCGTGCTTTGAGGAGAGGGATACTTGCAGGAGGGGTGCAGGTGTGGAGGGCTCTTCAATGGCAGATGACGATGGATAACTGGCGAGGGCAATGGAAGCGAGGATGAGGGATAGGACTTTCATCATGATAGTATTGCTGTGACAGGCTCAAGGTCAGCGTTATGGAGGAAAACATGCCTCATGGCTCACTGCAAGACATGCGTTCCACCATCCTGTTTTTATCTAACAAAACGCGTCTTCCTGTAAAACCATTTCTACAATAAGGAATTAAACGATGATGCTTGCAGCCTCAAAGAGAGTTTTCAGCATTAACCCCGTGGAGGAGGTTTGAGCATGGGCATTCCCGGGCACAAGAATACCTGCGTGCTTTCAACGAGGAACGCCTGAAAAGCTCGGGGGAGAATAAAGGGAATTTTCTTTCCTCAAAATGCTTTTACGGAGACGAAATCGCCTCAGAACATACCCCAATCTTCCTCACGCAAGACAAGCCTCTCCATTCCTCCTTGAGTGCGTCAGAAGGGGAAGTTGATCTTCCATCATACTCGTATTCCGGAGAAAGGTGGCTCAAAACCTGAGTATGGGAGATAACAAGAGAGCCCGGTTGGACTATCTATTTTATTATTTCAGCCTGAGGCCGAAGACTCCGGATTTGCGTCCGCTGAGTTCCAGGGCGCGCAGGCGTTCCGGAGGGAGGCAGTCACGGGAGAATTCCGCGTAGTGCATGCGGTCCCGGAAGTAGTGAACGGCGCTCTGGGAAAGGGCGAAGATGAATTCCATGCCCATTTCCTCCGCTTTTCTTCTGGCGAATTCGCATAGCGTCCGGCCATAGCCGCGGCCTTCATGGCGGTGCTTGATGTACAGGCAGCCCAGTTCCGCGCTGCGGTGTTTCGGGTAGGGATAGACGGCAACGCAGCCCACGATGCTGTCGTCCAGGGTCAGCACGTAGTAGTCATCCATTCTGGCGGCGATGTCTTCATAGTTCCGGTTGACCAGCTTGGAATCCACCACGGAGCGGGCGATCATGGAGAGGAGCTCCGGAATGTCCTCCTCCTTTAAGGGGCGTATTTCCCGGTAGGAGTCCGTGTGGACCATGGTGCCTACGCCTTCTTCCGAGAAGAGTTCCTCCACCAGTACGCCTCGCATTTTTCCGTCCAGCAGGTGTACCCGGGGGATTCCCGTCCGGCAGGCCTCAGCCGCCTGGTCCAGTAGTTCCCGGTGGGTTATTTCTCCTTCCAATCCCGCCACTTCCGATTCCAGAATGGCGGCAATGGGGCGTCCGTCACGGGAGGGAACCTTATGGTCGTTGAGCAGGGCGATGTACTTGGAGGCCCCCAGGCTGAATGCCATACGGACGGATTCCGGGTCAAAGGAGCCGGAACGGCCGGAGGCCACCACAGGGATCTGATGCCTCCCCAGGATTTCCCGGACTCTTTCCCGGACAAGCTGACCGCCTTTCAACGGCACTTCCACCAGGGCGGAGCGCATTTCACAAACGCGCGTGTGTTCGTACAGCGCGGAGGCGTCCGTTCCTTCCACTATCAGCACTGGCCTGACGCCTATTTCCTGAAGAGCGTCCAGGTCCAGCAATGCGTCCACCAGCTCTTCGGAATCCACCAGGGGGCGTTCCACATGCACGGCAAAGATTTTGTCCCTGAAGTACGGGACGTACTCCAGCACGGAACGGACGTTGGTGGATTTGTTGGGAGGGAGCGTGGTCAAGGGCGGCCCGGAAGCTTGAAGACGGAGGGAACGGCTGTACCCGTTTCCTCCGTCCTGTAAGTGATGCGTAGTGTTTTAGAACGTGCGGGTATCGGCGGAATCCCGGTTGTCCATGGTTTCCGCGAAGTCCTGGGAGTCAAGAGTGACGGCGATTTCTTCTTCCTCACCGGCGGCAGGCGTTTCCGCCGGCGCCTGGGCGGCTCCCTCCTTGCGGAGCACGACGCTGACCTTGCGCCTGGGCATGACCAGCTTGGGTTCCGCCACAGCGGGCTGGTAGCCTTCCCCAATGGTGGTGGCGTCGGAAATGACGGCTGGAGCTTCTTCCTGTTCCGGCTGTTGTGCGGACTGGTGTTCCCGTGCACGGGAGACTTGTTCCCGCAGGGCGGAGAGCAGGTCGCTGGGCATGCCGTCAAAACCTATTTCCGGCAGGTTGGCGCCGTCTTCCTGATTTTCATCGGAAGAATCAAACTGGGGCAGGCTGGCCAGGAAGTCTTCAAACGCATCCAGGTTGGTGGTGCTCTTGAAGAGGTTGCCAATGGCTTCCCCCTTGATGCTTTCCATCAGGGTAACGAACAGGTCGTAGGCTTCAGACTTGTATTCCACCAGGGGATCCTTCTGGCCCTGGGCGCGGAGGCGAACGCCTTCCCGCAGAGAGTCCATGTTGTACAGGTGCTCCTGCCACATTTTGTCAATAGCCCCCAGGATGATCTGGCGTTCCATGTGGTCCAGGTATTCCGGACGTTCGCGGGAAGCCTTGTCTTCATAAGTGGCCTTGACCTTGTCAATGAGGAAGGCGATGGTGTCATCCATCTGGCGTTCTTCCAGCTTGGCGGCGTCCGCTGTCAGTCCCAGTGGGAAGGAGGAGTTCATCCAGGCGAGCAGTTCGTCCGGATGAGTCAGGCCTTCCGAGTCCGGATCCAGGAATTCATGGGCGCGGGTGGCGATTACTTCTTCCAGGATGTCGTAAATCATTTCCCGCGGGTTTTCCGTGGAAAGCACTTCATTCCGGTAGCCGTAAACGATTTCACGCTGCTTGTTCATGACGTCGTCATAGTCCAGCACGTGCTTGCGCCACATGTAGTTGCGCTGTTCCACGCGTTTTTGGGCGGATTCCACGGATTTGTTCAGGAAGCTGTGTTCCAGGGCTTCGCCGTCGGCTACGCCCAGGCGTTCCATCATCTTCGTCATGCGTTCCGCCGCGCCGAAGTTGCGCATCAGGTCGTCTTCAAAGGAGATGAAGAACTGGGAGGCGCCGGGGTCTCCCTGGCGGGAGCAGCGGCCGCGCAGCTGGCGGTCAATGCGGCGGGATTCATGGCGTTCCGTACCCAGGACGAAGAGGCCGCCGAGGTCGGCCACGCCTTCGCCAAGCTTGATGTCCGTACCGCGGCCCGCCATGTTGGTGGAGACGGTGACGGCTCCGCGCTTGCCGGCCAGCGCCACGATTTCCGCTTCGCGCTGGTGGTTTTTAGCATTCAGCACTTCATGGGGGATTTTGGCCCTCTTGAGCATGCGGGAGAGCGTTTCAGAGGCGTCCACGCTGGCCGTGCCAATCAGGATGGGCTGGCCTTTATCATGGAGTTCCTGAATTTTGTTGATCACCGCGTTGAATTTTTCACGGCGGGATTTGAAGATGAGGTCGTTCTGGTCCTTGCGGATGCAGGGGCGGTTGGTCGGGATGGGGAGGACGTCCAGCTTGTAAATGTCATGGAATTCCGCAGCTTCCGTTTCCGCCGTGCCGGTCATGCCCGCCAGTTTTTTGTACAGGCGGAAGTAGTTCTGGATAGTGATGGTCGCGTAGGTCTGGTTTTCACGCTCCACTTCCACGCCTTCCTTGGCTTCCACGGCCTGGTGCAGTCCGTCGCTCCAGCGGCGCCCCGGCATTTCGCGGCCCGTGTTCTGGTCAATGATGATAACCTTGCCTTCCTTGACGACGTATTCCACGTCTTTTTCGTAAATGCAGTAGGCTTTCAGCAACTGGGAGGTGGTGTGCAGGCGTGCTCCCGTTTCATCAAGCTGCTTGGTCAGTTCATTCTTGCGGCGTAGCTTGTCCTTTTCCGTCATGCGGGGGTCTTCATCCATTTCCGCAAAGGCGGTTCCCAGGTCCGGCAGCACGAAGTCCTCCGGGTGGCCGGGGGAGATGACTTCACGGCCTTTTTCCATCAGGTCGGCGTCGTGGGTCTTTTCATCCACGGTGAAGAACATTTCCTCCTTCAGCTTGTAGAGTTCCTTTTTGCGCGTATCCTGGTAAAGGGTCAGTTCATATTTTTCCACGATGCGGCGCAGCTCGGGATCCTGCATGGCGCGCAGGAAGGCGCGGTGGCGGGGCTGGCCTGTCTTCACCTTGAACAGGCAGCGGCCCACTTCTTCCGTGCGGCCTTCTTCCTGGGCTTTCAGGGCCTGCGACATGAGCTCGTTGCAAAGGTCCGTCTGCGCTTTCACCACGCGTTCAATGGCGGGGCGCAGGGTATCGTACTGCTGTTCCCGGGTGACGACCGCGGGACCGGAAATGATGAGAGGCGTACGGGCTTCGTCGATAAGGATGGAGTCCACTTCGTCCACAATGGAGAAGTAGTGCCCGCGCTGCACCTGCTCGGATTTGGAGGTCGCCATGCCGTTGTCGCGCAGGTAGTCGAAGCCGAATTCGGCGTTGGTGCCGTAAGTGATGTCGCAGGCGTATTGCTCCCGGCGAAGCTGGGAGGGCATCATGCTCTGGATGCAGCCGACCGTCAGCCCCAGGAACTGGAAGAGCATCCCCATCCATTCGGAGTCGCGGCGCGCCAGGTAGTCGTTCACGGTCACCACGTGCACGCCCATGCCGGTCAGCGCGTTCAGGTATACGGGAAGGGTGGCGACAAGCGTTTTGCCTTCCCCCGTGGCCATTTCCGCAATGTAGCCGCGGTGCAGGGCGATGCCGCCCAGCAGCTGCACGTCAAAGTGGACCATGTCCCACAGTTGTCTTTGTCCGCAGATATCGCGTTCTTCCCCGCAGAGCAGCCGGGCGCCGTGTTTGACGGCGGCAAAGGCTTCCGGCAGGATCTGGTTCAGGTAGCGTTCGCGCAGCTTGTCAAACTGGGGGGTGATGTTATTCCAGGCGGCCTTCCCCTCTTCAATGGAGGCGGGAGTGGCTTCCACCGTGGGGAGGGCGGCAAATTCGTCTTTCAGGGATTCAAAGCGTGCGTTCAGCTTGGCGGCTATTTCCTCCAGCTCTTCCCTGGGAGCGGCTTCCACAATGCGCACGGGGGGAAGCTCCATGGGGAGGAAGCGGTGAAGATAGCCCTGCCATTCCTTCGTTTTTTCAAGCAGGAAATCCTGACCCTTGCCGTTCCATGATTCTTCAATGGAGACGATTTGTTCCACAATGGGGCGCAGACGGCGCACTTCACGCTGGTTTTTGGTACCGACAATCTTGGTTAGAATCCACTTAATCATCTTTGTCTTGTTGAAAATTGACGAGGTAGAGTCGCTTTCAGCGGTCTAAGAATCGAAAAATACTAGCGGCTGCCGGAAGAATTGCAAGCACGGCCCTCCATTTGCTTTGATGATGACGTAATAGGTTGGATTTGGGCGGCATCATTCTGTCTTCCTTCCGTTTTTCCTTGCCTCTCCCTTTTCCCTGTAGGAGTGTATAGGGGAAAGGAGAGAATGAGCATGTACGGAGTATTCCATTCCGCCGGGCTGGCCCTTTTTCTGCCGGCTGTTTGCATGATGGCCGGTTGCCAGGAAAATGGCGCCGTAAAACAGCAGGAAGTGAATTTGCTGTCCGAGGGGATTGATGAGGACGGCAACCTTTTCATGCATTTTGAACTTGATTCCCATTACCACGGGGATTTGTATGCGGAAGTTTCCATGAAGGGGAATGAAATGCGCATTGCTCTGTATACTCATTCCACTCCCGGAGCTTCCCGGAAGGTGCCTTATGCGGACGGTTACAGGCTTGTTGTCCCATGGCCCGAGGGAACGGATTCCGTGGATATTACCCTGTGCGGAATAAATTTGGGAGGGTGGGAGAAACATAAATAGTAATGGAGGGAGGTTCCGTTCAGAGACGTTTTTGTTATCTGAATGTTAACGGAAATTCCTGTGTGGAGGCGCTTGTTTGTGGTATGAAGGCGGAATGAAGCCTCTTTTGGGGATGGGATGTGCGGTGCTGGCCGTTTGCGCCGTCGGCTTTTCAGCGTACCGCATCCTGATGGAGAAGATGCCCGATGAAATTCGGGGAACGCGCCTGGTGATGGAACATGACGCTTCTTACCTGCCGAAGGCGGGCATGGTGCGGCTGGAAAATGCCGGATTTTCCAGCATGGTTCACGGGTTGGAGAACGGGGGGAAGTTTTTCTCACTGGCGGAGTGCATCGTGGAGGCGCGGCAAAAGGATATTCTGGATGATATGCTGGATAGGGTAGATCCGCAGCGTTCTTTGCGTTTCCATGTGATTTGCAACGCTTCCGGCGCGATGAAGGAAACATGGCTGGACGATGGAGGGAACGGGGAAAACGCCGTCCTCATCAACCGATGCATGGCCGTTCTGGGAGCCTATTGGCTCTTGCGCCGTTATTGTGATGATGAACAGCTGTTTTTCAAATGGATGAGGCTTTCGTTGAGGAACAGGAAAACGGCGTTTCTGGATGATTCCGTGGAATACCTGTTTCCCTGGCTCAGGCCGGACCGGGAACAATATGTTCATGGAAAGTGGATTTCGGATATCGAATCCGTCACCTATTATTGTTATCCTTTGGAAGAAAGGGGAAAGAGTTCTCTTCCTTCCCCATTCATGTACGCGGTTACGAGCCGGAAAAGGTTTTCTTCCGTCTCCTTGGAGATTCGATGCTCCGCGTTGAAAGGAGCATTGATAGACGTGGAGATCAAACAGGACAGCCAGATGATTCGTGCCGGAAGGGCCGTGCTCATCCGGATTGATGGGAACGATCATGGCCGGTCTTATTCATGGAACAGGCGCCCCGGAAAAATGTTGCCCGTGCGGCTGCCTTCCATGGAGATTCCGGAAGGCGGTCCTCCGGCCATGATACTTCCGGTTCCGGAAGACTTCCGTTCCTGTCCGGAGGAGGAAATTTTGCCTGCATTAATTGAAGAATGCCCGTGCATGAGCATGTAAGCCGGCGCTTGAGCACTAGGCATGAAACGGGAGGCGCATGCCATTGCATTCCGGCTGCGTCATACATGGAAAGAGGCAGACGATCAGTTGGGAAAGAGGATAAACGTAAACTTTTTTTTGGCCGGTTTTGTTGTGGAACCGTGTGATGGCCCATGGTTCATGACAGGTACTTCTCTTGGAATGATTCCAAATTGATGATATAATTACCCTATGAGTCATTGTGAGGATGGGCGCATCCGCATCCGCGGCGCCCGTGAGCATAATTTGCAGAATGTGGATGTGGACATTCCCCTGGGGCGGCTGACAGTGGTGACGGGACCTTCCGGATCGGGGAAAACGAGTCTGGCCATGCACACGCTGTATGCGGAAGGGCAGAGGCGTTATATGGAAACCTTTTCCCCGTACGTGCGCCAGTTCATGGACCGTATGGACAAGCCGGACGTGGATGCCGTGGAGAACATTCTTCCGGCCATCGCCCTGCATCAGCGCAACTCCGTCAGGACGTCCCGCTCCACGGTGGGAACCATGACAGGGCTGAACGATTACTGGAAATTCGTTTTCGCCCGTCTGGCCGTGGGGATAGATCCGGAAACCGGACGGGAAATCAAGCCGGAAACACCCGGCTCCATTGATGAAAAGCTGCATGAGGAATTTCCTTCCGGAACGGAGGTGATGGTTTGCCTGGAAGTGGCGCGGCCCGAATCCGTGGACCTGCCCACGCTGAAAAGGAACCTGGTGGCGCAGGGGTATTTGCGCGCCTTTGCGCATGGAGAGGCCCTCCGGCTGGAGGACGAGGAATGGACCCTGGAAGACGGGGCTCCTTTGCTGGTGATTCAAGACCGCGTGAGGCTGGCGGAAGACCAGCGGGAGCGCAGGCTGGAAGCGCTGGAAACGGCCATGCGCCTGGGTGGCGGCGTGGCCCATGTGATTCCCCGCGTGGACGGCATCTGGCTGCCCGCCATGAAATTCCGCGGGGACTGGCATCCGCTGATGGAGCCGCGGCCCGGATTGTTTTCCTTCAATTCCCCCCTGGGGGCATGCCCGGAGTGCCGCGGCTATGGCCGCGTGATCACCATTGACTACAACCGGTGCATCAAGCCGGAGCTCAGCGTCAATGACGGGGCCATCCATATTTTTGAAGGGGAAAGCAAGGTGTTTTCCGAATGCAAGAAGGACCTGATGCGCGGCTGGCGCAAAAATGCCCGCAAAGTTCGTCTGGATGTACCGTGGAAGGATTTGAAACAGTGGGAACGGGACTGGCTGCTGTACGGGGACGGAGAGGATCCGGATGAAATGTATGAACAAGGCCTGTGGTACGGCATTGCGGGCTTTTTCAGGTACCTGGAAAGCCGCACGCATAAAATGCATGTGCGGGTGTACCTGAGCCGTTTCCGCACCTATCAGGAATGCCCCTCCTGCCATGGCTTGCGCCTGAGGCCGGAAGCCCTGCAATTCAAGGTGGGCGGCAGAAGCATGCCGGAACTCTCCGGGATGCCCATGGACGAACTCCTGGCCTGGGTGGATCAATACGTCACGCCGCGCGCGGATGAAGACCCCGGCTTGAAGCATGCCGTGGCGGAACTCAGAAGCCGCCTGGAATATCTGAATGAAGTGGGTCTCGGCTACTTGACGTCCGACCGTCCCACGCGCTCCCTTTCCGGCGGGGAGATTGAACGCGTGAGCTTGACGACCTGCCTGGGCGCTTCCCTGACGGATACTCTGTTTGTGCTGGATGAACCCACCGTAGGGCTCCACCCCCGCGACACTTCCCGTTTGATTTCCGCCATGAACCGGCTTAAAAAGCGCGGGAATACGCTGGTGGTAGTGGAGCATGAGGAAACGGTGATGCGTGCCGCGGACAGCCTGGTGGACATGGGGCCCGGCTCTGGCCGGGAGGGGGGAAAACTGGTTTATTCCGGAGAACCTGCCCGGATTGGGGAAGTTGCGGACTCCCTGACGGGGGCGTTCCTTTCCGGCAGGCGGCGCATCGCGGTGCCTAAAAAGAGGCGCAAGCCGCGTCAATTTCTGACCGTATCCGGCGCCACGCGCCACAACCTGCACAAGCTGGACGTGAAAGTGCCTCTGGGCGTCTTCACCTGCCTGACCGGCGTCAGCGGGTCTGGAAAAAGCACCCTGGCGCACGACGTGCTGTACCTGAACGCTCTGGTGGAAAAAGGGGCCGTATGCGAGGATGAACCCGCCCATGTCAAATCCATCAAGGGCTGGGAACAACTGGATGAAGTGGTGATGGTGGACCAGAGCCCCATCGTCCGGACCCCGCGCTCCACTCCTGCCGTTTATGCCGGGGTCTTTGAAGAAATACGTTCCCTCTTCTCGGAGACGGAAACGGCCCGTGCGCGCGGCATGAAGCCCGGTTTCTTCTCCTTCAACAGCGGCGACGGCCGCTGTCCGCGCTGCATGGGCATGGGGAGTGAAAAGGTGGAAATGCAATTTCTTTCAGATATCTTCGTGCAGTGCCCGCTGTGCCACGGCTCCCGGTACGGAAGTGAAGTGCTGAGCGTGTACCGCGACGGCAGGAACATTGCGGACGTGCTCGGCATGACGGTGGCGGCCGCGCTGGAATACTTCAGAGCGGAAAAAGGGGCCAAGGCCTCCCGCATTGCTTCCAAGCTGGGCGTGCTTCAGCGCGTAGGGCTGGGGCACCTGACCCTGGGGCAGCCGCTGAACACTCTCTCCGGCGGGGAAAACCAGCGGTTGAAGCTGGCTAAAATCCTGCTGGACCAGATTGGATCCGGCGCGAACAGCCCCAAGATGCTGATTCTGGACGAGCCGGGAACGGGACTTCACTTTGCCGATATTGAAATTCTGCTGGCCGTGTTCCGGGAACTGGTGGAGCAGGGGCACACCCTGCTGGTCATCGAGCACAACCCGGAATTCATCAAATCCGCGGACTACGTGATCGACCTGGGGCCGGAAGGCGGCGCAGGCGGCGGCCATGTGGTAGCCACGGGAACGCCGGAGGAAATTGTAGCCTCCGGGAAGGGATATACGGGCAAATACCTCCGGGATGTGCTGGAAGGGCGCCCTTCCGTTTACGATCCGGCGGACGCCGCTATGCCGGAATCCGCTGACGTGGACATACCGGAAGGCGTGATGGCCCTGCGGGGAGCGCGCCACCATAACCTGAAAAACGTGGACCTGGACGTGCCGCGCGGAGAAATGACCGTGCTGACCGGGCTCTCCGGCTCCGGGAAAAGCTCCCTGGCCTTCGACATCTTTTTTGCGGAAGGGCAGCGGCGTTTCATGGACGTCATGTCCCCGTACGCCCGGCAATTCACGGAACAACTGGAAAGCCCTGACATTGACCGCTTGACCGGATTGCCCCCCACGGTGGCCATTGAACAGAACATGTCCCGCGGCGGCACCAAATCCACTGTGGGCACCGTGACGGAAATCTGGCAATTCATGCGTCTGCTATATGCCAAGCTGGGGCAGGCCTACTGCCCGCAGTGCGGCGTGCCGGTGGGCAAAAGATCGGAATCCGAAGTGGTGGAGCTGGTGGTGCGGCAGCTGAAAAAACACGGCAGTCTGGCCTTGCTGGCTCCCCTCGTCAGGGGACGCAAGGGGCATTACGCGGACCTGGCCCGCTGGGCGGAAGGAAAGGGATATGAGGAAATGTGGGTGGATGGCAAATTGGTTCCGTTGAGCGGATTCCAGCCGCTGGACCGTTATTCCAGCCATGACCTGGACCTGGTCGTTTCACGTCCGGAGGCCTCCTGGACCCCGGAAAAACTTGCCGGAGCGGTGCATGCCGCGCTGGAAATGGGGGAAGGTTTCCTGCAAGTGCTTCCGCCCGGTTCCAGCCGGCCGGAGTTGATGGGGACCAAGCTTGCGTGCGCCTCCTGCGGGCAATCTTTCCCGGAACTGGAACCGTACACGTTCTCCTTCAACTCTCCACGCGGGTGGTGCCCTGTGTGCCGCGGGCATGGCATCGTGGGCAAGGGAAAGATGAAGGAAGACCAGGCGCAATCTCTGCTGGAAGCCGAACTGAAATATGACAAGGAACTGGCGCGGCAGGCGGACGATGACAAAGGGGTGAAAATCTGCCCCGCCTGCCAGGGAGTGCGTTTGAATGAATTTGCGCGCGCCGTGCGGCTTCAGGGAGTGACTCCCGGTGAAATCGCCTCCCTGCCTGCCGTAGCCGCCGCGGAACTGGTCAAAGGATGGAAATTTGAACGGGAGGAAGCTCTCATTGCCCGTGACGTGGTGGCGGAAATCACGCAGCGCCTCAACTTCCTCCAGCGGGTGGGGCTGGGCTACCTCTCCCTGGACCGCAGCGCCACGACGCTTTCCGGCGGGGAAACCCAGCGCATCCGCCTGGCATCCCAGCTGGGCTCCCACCTGCGCGGCGTGCTTTACGTGCTGGATGAACCCACCATCGGCCTGCATCCGCGGGACAACGAACTGCTGCTGGGTACACTGGATGAACTCAAGCGCCGGGGCAACACCCTGCTGGTCGTGGAACATGATGAAGACACCATGAAGCGTGCGGACCACATTGTGGACATGGGGCCGGGAGCCGGCATCCATGGCGGCAGGATTATGGCTCAGGGCACCTTTGAGGAACTGGCAGCCATGCCGGACTCCGTCACGGGCGCGGCCCTGCATCATAAGCCGCGCCATCCCTACCGAGGGAAAAGGCGCAGGGTTCCGGCCAGAAAAGATGAAACCGCGTGGCTGCGGGTGGAGGGCTGCCGCCTGCACAACCTGAAGGACGTGAATGCGGCCATTCCCAAGGGGCGGCTGACGGTGCTCACCGGCGTATCCGGCGCGGGGAAAACCTCCCTGATGACGGGAACCATCCGGCTGGCGGCGCGCCAGGCCATCGGCGACAAGCTCACTCGGGACCAGAAAAAGCTGTGGAAAACCTCCTCCGGGTTTGACACGCTGCGCATGGTGTACGGCGTGGACCAAAGCCCCATCGGCAAGACGCCCCGTTCTACGCCCGCCACCTATGTGGGCTTTTTGGACGACATCCGGACCCTGTTCGCGCAAACGGCGGACGCCCGCAGGCTGGGCTTTGACCGTGGGCGCTTCTCCTTCAACACAGGGCAAGGCAACTGTGAATCCTGCAAGGGCACGGGCATGCAAAAGCTGGAAATGGACTTCCTGCCCCCCTGCTATGTGCCGTGCGAAACCTGCCGTGGCAAGCGTTACAACGCCGCCACCCTGACCGTGAGGTACAAGGGGAAAACCATTGCGGACGTGCTCCAGATGGACTTTGCGGAAGCGGCGGAATTCTTTGAAAGCCAGCCCCGCATCTCGGACCCCCTCAAACTGCTGGCGGAAACCGGCCTGGGCTATCTGACCTTGGGGCAGGCTTCCAACACGCTTTCCGGCGGTGAAGCCCAGCGGCTCAAGCTGGTGACGGAGCTCATCAAGGGGCGGCGCGTCAGCCGGAACGCCCTGATGAAGGGCAAGGAACTGCCCGGTGACCTGTACCTCATTGAGGAACCTTCCATCGGCCTGCATCCGCGGGACGTGAGATTGCTCATCGACGTGCTGCACCGCCTGGCGGACCAGGGAAACACGGTCATCGTCATCGAACACAACACGGAAATCATGGCGGAGGCGGACTACATCATCGACATGGGCCCCGGCCCCGGTGAAGCCGGAGGAACCATCGTGGCGGAAGGAACCCCGGAGCAGATAGCCAAAAAGAACTCCCCCACGGCGGAATACATCCGCCGGGAGCTGGAACCGGACAGCGTGTAACCCGTTAAAACAAAAACCTTGTCTTTCAGGACCGTTCCGGAATTACTGGAACGGTCCTTTTTATATGGAGAGAAGGACCAGATGGAGGCTGACGGCGGACGTTGGCCTGGTCACAGGGCGCCGAAATGCTTTTAAAGGAAAAATCAGCTATTCTGAAAATGGCGGAACGGAATTACTGCTGGAAATGTCTTAAAGGAAGTGCAAGGCTGTGTTCCGCATAAGCCCTTTTATTCCTGCGGCAGTGGTTGGCAAATACCGGAGAGGCAGGCGGGAACGGATGTAAAGGCATGAAAGCCATTCTTTAGAAAATCTTTGCACTGCGGTGAAACAACAAGCAATGAATATGGTGGAAAAAATAGTATTTGAACCGTTGGTGGACTCCCACCGGGAGGCCGTCATCCGTATCTTCAACCATTACGTGATGAACGGAACGGCTGCTTTCTCGGATGCGGAACTGCCGGAATCCTTTTATCCCCATATTCTGGAACGCGTGAAAGGTTATCCGGCGTATGCCGTGGTGGACTGCCGGACCGGGGAAGTAGTGGGCTTCTGCTTCCTGAGTGCGTATAAGCCTGTACCCACATTCCGGGAAACGGCCACCGTCACTTACTTCATTGCTCCCTCCCATCTTGGCCGGGGCATTGGCCGGATGTGCCTGGGCCGTCTGGAAGAGGATGCCGTGAAGCAGGGCATCCGCCACATCATTGCGGAAATATCCTCTGAAAACGAACAAAGCATGTCCTTTCACGCTAGCCAGGGCTTTATCCATGCCGGGCGCCTGAAAAACATCGGCTTTAAACTGGGCCGCACCTTTGACATCATTTACATGCAGAAGGAAATCAAGTGATCAGCGCCGGTAATGCAGCGTGCAATAAGATGATGGGAATTTCCGAAAATCCTCTTCCTCACGCTATTCTGATGAGTCCTCTCTGAAAAGACAGGATGGCAGCGCCCTTCTCGTAGGCATCGTAAAGATTTCTCTAGTTTTGTAGGCGTCTTACCGCCCCAGATGACCGCAGGCTAACTTCCTTCCAGAGTGCTGCTGCTGTGAAAGACTGCGAGAAATTCGTTAACCAGTGCATTCACAGAGCGCAAGGGAAACAGATTTGCCGGAAATAGAAGCCGGCTCGTTCGCTGCTGTCAAACCGAACACTATCCGTGTTACAATGTACTGGCATTTCCTGCGTCTGAAAACGACAATCGCCAAGCTTGGCTGTTAAACTGGTACGGCATTTGGGAAATAGTCCAAAACAAAAACAGGAATATTTTTCAAATGATCATAAATTCGTTAAAGTCTTCCAATATGTTTTCATATACATGTAGATTAGTTCAAATGAGTACCTAATGTCCATCAACCAATCCGGAACAGGGTGTAAGTGTTTTAACCTTTTTTTCAGTAATTGATGTTGCTGAACCGGGACTAACGCTACTCTCAATCCGGTACTGGCTCTTCTTGAATCAGCATGATATCTTTCACGAGGTATCTCTTTCTCATTATCAGGTATGAAAGAAAACACTCTTCCCCCGAGGGAGGTGACTGATAAACCAGTATCGGTTGATAAATTGCCGGTATCCGTTTTCCAGTTGACGGGATTGCGGCCATGCAAACGATGAGAATGATAAAAATCCGCACATAACTCCCATACATTGCCCAACATGTCATGAAACCCCCATGCATTGGGTTCTTTTTGTCCCACAGGATAGGCCCCTGTATTGGCATCGTGAAAATCCATCCATGCTACTTTCTCAAGATTATCGGGAAGAACGATTTCCTTGCCGCAGGAATAGGCTAATTCCCACTGTGCCTCCGTAGGCAGGGAAAAGCAATATCCTTCCGGAAGAATCCCCTGTTGTCGTGCAATCTCGGTTAATCGATCACAAAAATCCAGGCATTCATCATAGGATACCTGGCACATGGGGTACCGTGCGCCCGTTGTGATGGTCCATCTGTCTTCCAATTCCGGAATCGGGATCCATCCCATCATCTTTTCCCATTCCTCCTGTGTGATTTCGTACTTCCCCAGCCAGTAGGGATAAGTAATTTCCGTACGATGTCCAGATTTTGTAATTGGGTAACTTCCTTTTGGAATGAAAATCAAGGTGAGCTTGTGTTCCGAATGGGGAATATCCATTTTTAACACATCTCCGGCCTGGGCAGATTGAACATTGGCTGTCGCAGGGGGTACTATGTCCAGGCATGTAATATCATTGCCAGGATAAAGGACAAAGATGAGCAAAGCCAATAATGCTATAATAGAGAAACTGATTTTCTTATTATTTTTTATCCATTTTATTATAAATTTCATTCCGAAGAGACAGGATAATTTTAATTATTTTTTAATTTAGCCTCCAGTAATTGCTTGGCTGTTTTTCTGTCAGTATTTTTCAAATTCTGGTTAGCTCCTTGTTTAATCAGAAAATTGTAGGCACTTATTTGTCCTGTACGAGCAGCATAATGTAAGGCAGTTTCTTTGTAGGGAAAGGTCATAGAGGGTAGCTTCATTTCATTTGAAGCAACATTAATATCAGCCCCTAATTCGAGTAATTTCTTCATGGTATCAATATCCCCGATAGCTGCCGCTAACATAAGGGCTGCTTCGCTTCCATTCCATTTTTTATCATACGGATTAAGATTTGGTTGTGGAGTCATGTTTGACGACAAATCCCAGTATGATTGTAATGAATTTCTAATCATATCTTTTCCTACAATGTAGGCAGGAGTATTGTAATGTAGATAATAAGGTGGAATATAGGGATTTCTTGTTTCTTCTTTTTTGGGGGTTATGGATGTACAAGATCCTAATAAGTTTAATGCTAAAAAAATCGAAAGGAATATAATATTAGTTTTCATGTTAAATAATTTATGATATACTTGTAGTTTTTAAAGTTCATGTGGATGATTTTTATGAAAAAAACAAGAATCATGCATAGATTTTTTGTTATATTTAAAATAGGTAAATAATATTTTATGATTTGTAAACAGCTTTTACAGAATGATATTTCTTTAATTTTCATTTAACACAACAAGCAAATTTGGATAACTCTTCTGCCTTCAATAAAGAATCATTGGGATTAAAAATATGTATCGGAATTACATAACTTGGATGCACTTTATAAATATCAGGCGTGGCTCTTCCCTCAAGATATTGGGAACCTAATATCATACATCCTATACTCCATCCTAGAATTTTCAATTCATCATCAAGAAAAAAGTAACCAACTGCATCATAATTACCCATTCCCTCTGCTTGAGACCATGTTGAGAAGAGGGGGATGTCGTATATATATTTTACTTTTTCTTTATCTTTTTCACTAAAAAACCAATTAATTTTATCAAATTTAACCTTATTCATTAGGTATGGCGTTCCTTTCTTTAAGTCATCGCGGATTTCATCAATATTTTTCATTTTAGAAAGATATTGATTCATGGATGTGCTTTTCTTACGAAAAATGCTTAATAAGCTATGTAAATCTTTTGGTTTCTTATCAACTGTTTTTTCAAAAACTTCTGGGGTTATGTCGGATGGATTTACGCTATATTTGATATAAAGACAGGTATAAACCAACGGAAGAGGAAAAAATATGAATAATGTAATTATAAATATACTAACTCCAACCAGAAATTTTACTATTCCCAATTTATTGTTCATTTTTTTTATTTTCATAGAAAACTAGCATAATTAAATTATGAGAAATGCGTAATTTATTCATCATTTAAATAATCCGCTGGCTATATTCCAAAAATTCGAATTATTAGAAGGGATATAAACAGCGCCATGGTTGTCGCCAAAGTCATTCGTAAAATCATGAGTTATTACATTTGCTGGCACATTTTCGGGATGATCTGGGCCATTCTCTCCCAGAGCCACATTGAATTCAGAAAGTGGATAAACGAATTCTAAAATATCATCTTCTTTGCTGATTGCTAAATGAATAGAATCAGCATTAGCAGGAGCTTTTTCAAATTCTTCTCCTGGTTCCAGAGACTCATTGTCAACTGCAGGATTGGCCAAGAAAACATTGCCTATATTGCCGATATCTTCCCCATGAGCCAATGCTTCAAGAGCTACTCCAGCTCCTAAGCTATGAGTTCCGATATGTACTTTTATGTTAGGACATTTGGCTTTTAAATCTCTAAGAAAATGAGAAAATGCACCTGATCCTGTAAATCTAGAACCTTTTACCGCGTCTTTAAAGTTTGAAGCACCAGGATTCCCGTTCCACGCAAACCCATAAACATCGCATTTTCCTTCCGAACTCTTATAAGCTTTTTCAACCACTTCAAATCTTGTCATCGCTTCTGCTAGAGTAGTATTATAACCATGGATCCATACTAACACACATCCGCATTTTGGACAATGACCTATTGTTCCTTCATAGGCATCTGACAAATTTGAAGGAAAAACCAGTCCATCATGATATATGTATTTTACAGATTCAGTAGCATTAATTAATATATATAGACCAAGATAATCAAGTCGTCCATGAACTCGCAGGAAAACCTGAACTTGTTTTCCTGAGCCCTGTCGCCCTGCGCCGTGATTAGGGCTCCAAGGGAGGCATATTCATAGCGCGCCCTTCGCGTCTGCTTACAGTCGAAGATGGAAGTGACGTTTTTGAGCATATCATGCATGAAGTAAAGATGCTCGTTGACACTTGTTCCATCCTCCTTCCAGTTGGTCATCATCAGGATGCGCGTAGCAGTCGATTCTGTAGGATCCCACAGATAGGTCTTCACAAGTCTGTAAGAAGGACGCATCAAATCCAGTTCAGCTATTTGCAAATAGCCCTGGTATAGATACCATGCATGGCTGACAGTTGAACCATTAACTGCTACTTTTTTCTCAAAGCGGCGTCCCTGGTAATCGTAGGAGCAAGTAATCACGGTTCTTCCGTCTTCTTGAGTAAAATAACACAGGGCGGTCATTGGCATCATAGCTCACTTTCCAAATGCCTGTCGAGGTCTTGATCCTGGTCTGATTACCGTCTGCATCGTAAGTGGGAATGAATGGTTCCGTATTTCTGGTAATGTCCGTGTACTGGTTGAGCCGGTTGGCATTGTAGGATACTTCTTCCTCCAGTTCCCGTGCAGTCTTGCGGTTGCCGATGTTGTCGTACCGGTAGCTGTAGCTG
>PPYE01776412.1_pt1 | contig 25688 bp, 26 predicted proteins | sample 1559881 | NCBI WGS metagenome assembly PPYE01 (sample SAMN08240022, study PRJNA423297) | Human gut metagenome, whole genome shotgun sequencing project. | reverse complement strand
CTCCCGCAGCGCAGGCATTTTGAGCAGAGCCGGCGAGCTGCGCGAGTTGACGGCGCGGCGCGGCAGCCTTGCGGAAAAGCTGACGCTCGCTGCCAAGGCCGCCGAGGACGCCAAGCGCGAGCTATCCAAGGCGCGATACGAGCTGGAGGTCGCGCAGGGGCAGCAGCGCGCGGCGGAGGACGCCGTGCTCAAGCTGCAAGGCGACAAAAATCACTATGATCTGCTGCTTTCCTCGCTGCGCGAGCGGCTGGAAGCACTGGATACCGAGCGCGATACCATCACCCGCCGCCGCGGCGAGGTGAAGTGCGCCATGGAAGAAAAGGAAGCGCTTGCATCGCAGCAGGAGAGCGAGGCCGCCGCGCTGCGCGCGCAGGCGGAGGAGAGTCTCTCCGGGCAGACGGAGCTGATGCGCTCCACCACGCGCCTCGGCGATGAGATCGCCGGGCGCAAGAGTGCGCTCGCGGGATTTGCCGCCGAGCGCGAGACAACGGAAAAGTCGCTTGCGAGTCTCGAGGGCCTGCGTGCCCAGATGCAGGGCGACGAGCAGAGCAGAAAGGCGCTCATTGAGCAGTACAAAACGGCAAGCGAGCAGGCGCGGCGCGAGATCGGCGTGCATGAAGAAGAGATCGCTGCGCTGAACGAAAAAATGACGGAAAAGCGCGCCGAGCTCGAAGCGCTTTCCAAAGCGAAACTCACACTTGAAGCCGAGCGCAGCCAGAGCGACCGCCGCGGCCGCGAACTCAACGAAAATGTGCTCAACGTGGAGCGCAGCGTCAGCAAGCTTGAGCAAAAGCGCGCGACGAGCGCGATGGAGGAGCAGCAGATCCTCGACAAGCTGTGGGAAAACTACGAGCTGTCGCACTCCGCCGCGCAGGAGCAGCGCATTGAATTAGAGAGCGTCGCTAAGGCGAGCCGCCGTATCGGCGAACTCAAGCGTGCCATCAGCGGTCTTGGCGCGGTCAATGTCGGCGCGATCGAGGAATTCGAGCGTGTGAACACGCGCTACACCTACCTCACGACCCAGCGCGACGATGTGGAAAAGGCAAAGGGCGAGCTCGTCGGCGTGATCGACAGCATCACGGGCGAGATGACCGTCATCTTCAAAGAGCAGTTCGCGCTGATCCGCGAGAGCTTTCAGGAGACATTTCTGGAGCTCTTCGGCGGCGGCAAGGCGACGCTCGAGCTGGAGGACGAAAACGATGTGCTCTCCTGCGGCATCGAGATCAAGGTGCAGCCGCCAGGTAAGGCGCTCAAGACCATCACGCTGCTCTCGGGCGGCGAGAAGGCCTTCGTTGCCATCGCCCTGTATTTTGCCATTCTGAAAGTCCATCCCACGCCGTTTTGCGTCATGGACGAGATCGAGGCGGCGCTTGACGAGCCGAACGTGGTGCGCGTTGCAAACTACATGCGCCGCATCACGCAAAAGACGCAGTTCATCGTCATCACGCACCGCCGCGGCACGATGGAGGCGGCGGATGTTCTCTACGGCGTCACCATGCAGGAGCGCGGCGTGAGCAAGATCCTGACGATCAACATGAACGATATGGCGAAGGAACTCAACATTAAGGAATAAGCGCGAGAGAGGAATCAAAGAGTATGGGTATTTTTGCGAAGATCAAAAAAGCATGGTTCGACACCATCGTGTGGGAGACCATCGACGACGACTTCTACGACGAGCTGGAGGAGAGTCTCATTCTGGCTGACCTCGGCGCGACGGTCGCGCACGATGCGGTGAAAAAGCTGCGCGACGTCGTGTACCAGAAGAGCATCCAGCGCGGCGACGACGTCAAGCAGGCGCTGCGCGAGATTTTGATTGAAAAGCTGAACGTGGGCGACACCGCGCTCGACTTATCGACGCAGCCGAGCGTCGTGCTGGTCATCGGCGTGAACGGCGTGGGCAAGACCACATCCATCGGCAAGCTCGCCCACCGCCTGAAGGGCGAGGGCAAGCGCGTGCTGCTGTGCGCGGCGGATACGTTCCGCGCGGCGGCGGCGGATCAGCTCGAGATCTGGGCGAACCGCGCAGAGTGCGAGATCGTCCGTTCGGTTGAGGGCGCGGACCCCGGCGCGGTGCTGTTCGATTCGCTCGCGGCGGCGAAGGCGAGAAATGTCGATGTTGTCCTCTGCGACACGGCGGGCAGACTTCACAACAAGGTGAATTTGATGAACGAGCTCGGCAAGCTTCGCAAGATCATCGACCGCGAAACGCCTGACGCCGCGAAGGAAACGCTTCTCGTGCTCGACGCGACAACGGGGCAGAACGGATTGCAGCAGGCCAAGGTCTTCCGCGAGACGGCGGGTCTGACGGGCATTATCCTGACGAAGCTCGACGGTACGGCCAAAGGCGGCATCTGCGTCGCCATCGCGCAGGAGCTCGGCGTGCCGGTGAAGTACGTCGGCCTCGGCGAGGGCATCGACGATCTCCAGCCGTTCAACGCAGAGGAATACGTCAAGGCGCTGATCTAAGACAAAAAGCAAACATTTCGCGAGATAAAAAGGAGACGAATATGGAAATCACTTCTGTTTGCCCCTATTGCGGAAAGGAAATGCGAGACGGCGTGATCCCCGCTTACCGCGACCACATCGAGTGGATGGGGCGCGGGGAGGACGGTATGCTTGGTTCGGGTCCTGACGACAAAAATTCCGTCACGCTCGTCAAGGGCGGATTATTCGGTAATGACCAGACGCCTGCATACTACTGCGAAAGCTGCAAGGTGGTCATCGTGCCCGTGCCGGAGATCGAATGGCCGCTTGACAAGCTCGATAAAAAGTTCACAGCCTGGCAGGAAAAGATGAGCGCGCAGCGCGAAGAGCGCAAGGCGCAGCGCGAGGAAGAAAAGCGGGAAGAAAAAAGCAGGAAGAGACGGGAAAAAGACCCATGGGAGGTTTGACGATGAAATTTGTTCTGGCAACGCAGAACCCCAAGAAATTGAAGGAAATGAGCGCTATTCTGGGCGAGCTCGGCGTGGAGGTCGTGTCGGAGGCCGACCTCGGCGTGAAGATCGAGGTCGAGGAGACCGGCGAGACGTTTGCGGAGAACTCGCTTTTGAAGGCCAGGGCCGTCATGGAGGCGACGAAGCTGCCCGCCATCGCGGACGATTCGGGCTTGTGCGTCGACGCGCTGAACGGCGGCCCCGGCGTTTACAGCGCGCGCTTTGGCGGAGAGGGGCTGGATGACACCGGCCGCTACCGTCTTCTTTTGCAGATGATGCATGGTCAGGCCGACCGCCGCGCCCACTTCCACACGACGATCACCTGCGCCTTCCCGAACGGCGACGTCTTGCAGGACGACGGCGAGGTCGAGGGTACGATCGCGTTCGCGCCGATGGGCGAAAACGGCTTCGGCTACGATCCCGTGTTCTTCGTGCCTGACAAGCGGAAGACCTTTGCACAGCTTTCGGCAGAAGAGAAGGCGGAGATCTCGCACCGCGGCAAGGCACTGCGGGCATTCAAGGAAACACTCAAGAATTATCTTGCGGAACATCAATAAAAAGGATAAGGAAATACTATGGAATTAAGCAGCAAACAGCGCGCGTATCTGCGCAGCCTTTCGAATGATCTCGACGTGATCGTTCACATCGGCAAGGACGGCATCGGCGACAACCTCGTCAAGCAGGCGAACGACGCGCTCGAAGCGCGCGAGCTCATCAAGTGCCGCGTGCTCGAAAACAGCATGCTCACCGCGCGCGAGGCGTGTCAGGAGCTGAGCGAGCTGACGCGCAGCGAGCAGGTGCAGGTCATCGGCACAAAATTCGTGCTCTACCGCCCCTCGCACAAAAAGGACAAGAAGGATAAGATCGTGCTGCCCAAGGCGGCGAAAAAGACCGTGTAAAAGAGAAAAAGAGGTCGAACAATTTTGAAGATCGGAATTTACGGCGGCAGTTTCAACCCGCCGCATCTGGGTCACATGGCCGCAGCGGAAAGCGCGGCGAAGTATCTGGGACTCGACGAGCTGCTGCTCATTCCCGCGGGCATTCCGCCGCACAAGGCACTCTCCGCCGATGCGGCAGGGAAGGAGCACCGCCTTGCGATGACGCGCCTGATGGGGGAGCAGATCGCGCTCGACACGGGGATAACGGTCACGGTATCGGATATGGAGGTCGCGCGCGAGGGCAAGAGTTACAGCGTCGACACCGTGCGCGAGATCCACGAGCAGCGCCCGAATGACGAGCTGTGGCTTTTGATGGGGACGGATATGTTCCTCTCGTTCCAGAACTGGTACAAGCCGGAGGAGATCCTGCGCCATGCAGGCCTGTGCGCCTTTGGCCGCACGGAAAAAGACGGCGAGGAGCTTTTCGCCCCGCAGCGCAAGTACCTCGGCCAGCGCTTTCCGGGCAGCCGCATCGTGACGATGACGCTGCCGAACCTTGTCGACGTCTCGTCGACGGAGCTGCGCGCGCGCATCCCGAAGGGGAAAACGGCGGGGCTTCTTGCCCCCGCGGTGCTCGGTTATATCCTGCGTGAGCATTTATATGGAACAAATCTCGATTTGAAACGTCTAAGCTTAGAGGAACTGAGACCCATCGCGCTCTCCTACCTCAAGGCGAAGCGCATTCCCCACGTGCTCGGCACCGAGCAGACGGCGAAGGAGCTCGCGGAACGCTACGGCGCAAATGTTGAAAAGGCGCGCTTTGCGGCGCTCCTGCACGACGCGACCAAGCGCCTTTCGATGGAAGAGCAGCTCGCGCTCTGCGAGCACTACCACATCGCGCTCGACGAGCTGGAGCAGCGCGCGCTCAAGCTGCTGCACGCCAAGACCGGCGCGGCGCTCGCGCGCGACGTGTTCGGCGCGGACGACGAGATCTACAACGCCATTCTCTGGCACACGACGGGTAAGCCCGGTATGACGGTGCTGGAAAAGGTGCTCTATCTCGCCGACTACATCGAGCCGAACCGCGACTTCGATGGCGTGGAGGAATTGCGCAAGGTCGTGTGGGAGGATATTGACCGAGGGCTTGCGATGGGGCTCGCCATGACCGTGGAGGAGATGGAAGAGCGGGGGAACCCCGTCCATCACAACACGCTGGAAGCACTGGACGAGCTGAGAGGACATAGCCATGAATGATAAGGACTTTTACGAAAACGACAGAGACAGCATCCGCTACGAGGGACGGCGCGTGCACCATGAAGAGGGCTTTTTCGAGCGCAACTGCGACGAGGCGTGGGAGCAGGTCAAGGAGACCTTTTCCCACCCAGGGCGGCTCTTTGCCAAGGTGCTGCTCATCGCGCTGCTGTGCGGCGTGGTCGCGGGCGGCAGCTACCTTCTGAAGATCCGCGCGCCGCAGCTGCCGAACAAGGGCGATGCGCAGAAGGACCCCAACCAGACGCAGGTCGACGAGATCGACTACGGTGACGGCGTACGCCCGAAGGCGGGCGGCGAGCGAAAGAGCAAGGACTTCTACACGGTGCTCGTCCTCGGGCGCGACACGGGCGGCGGTGGCAACACCGACACGATGCTGCTCGCGAGCTACGACGTGACGAACCAGAAGGCGAAGGTCATGTCCATCCCGCGCGACACAATGGTCAACGTCCCCTGGGACGTCAAGCGCATCAACTCCGTCTACAACTACTACGGCGGGGGAGAAAAGGGTATCAAGGCACTCTATAAGGAGATTTCCCAGCTCGTCGGCTTCGAGCCGGACTATCAGGTCATTGTCGAATGGGACGCGGTCGGCGCGATCGTGGAGGCCATGGGCGGCGTTTACTACGATGTGCCGCGCAACATGAACTACGACGACCCCTATCAGGATCTGCACATTCACCAGACCAAGGGTTACCGCAAACTCAGCGGCAGCGATGTAATGCAGGTGCTGCGCTACCGTCACGACACCGATATACACTACGGCTATCCGGACGGCGACCTTGGTCGCATTAAGACGCAGCAGTCGCTTCTGAAAGCGATGATCGAGCAGCTTTTGCAGCTCAAGAACGTGACGAAGATCGGCGACTTTGCCCGCGCGGTGAAAAATAATGTTACCTCGGATCTGACGTTTGAGGAAATGCTCTGGTTCGGCTCGCAGGCCGTGATGGGCGGGCTCAAGGTCGAAGATGTCAACTTTGTCACCATGCCGAACACGGCGCTGTATGTCTACAGCCGCGCGTATCCGAGGTGGCCGCAGAACTATGTTTTCCCCAAGGCGCAGGAGTTGCTGGACATTGTGAACAACGAGCTCAGCCCCTTTGTTGAGAAGTTTACGATGAGCGACCTTGACATCATGTCGCTCAATTCTGATGGTTCGCTTTCCTCTTCCACCGGTCATGTGGAGGACAGCAAGGCTGCAGTGGCGCCTCCGGTCGTTGTGGATCGATACAGCGGAGATATTCTCGGCGGGACCAGCAGCAATTCCGGGACGGAAACCAATACAGGAAACGGCAGTGAAACGGCCGACGGCAGCGAGACGACCGATCCCGGCACGACCGATCCGGGCAATAGCGGCACGGTAGACCCCGGTACGACAGACCCCGGAAATAGCGGTACGGTAGACCCCGGTACGACAGATCCCGGAAATAGCGGCACGACCGACCCCGGCACGGGAGAGGGAGGCAATACGGGCGATACCGGCAGCGGCGATACCGTCGTTGATGAAATGCCCGAGTGGTTGCGCCCGTAACGGGAAACAACACGAAACAACATCAAACTGAAATAAGAAAAGGAGACCCCTATGTTACCTTCCAGAGAAATGGCCGAGATCGCCGTGAAAGCACTCGACGGCAAAAAGGGTAAGGAGATCAAACTTATTCGCATCGACAAGATCACGACGCTCGCGGAGTACTTTGTCATCTGCACCGGTACGTCCAACACGCAGATCAACGCCCTGTGCGACGAAGTGGAAAAGCAGCTCACGGAGGCGGGCGAAGAGCCGCTGCACCGCGAGGGCTACCGCGGCGGCACGTGGGTGCTGCTCGACTATGGCTGCATCGTTGTCCACGTGTTCAATGATGAGGCGCGCAAGTTCTATTCTCTTGAGCACCTCTGGGCCGACGGAGAAGAGGTCGATCTGAGCGCGCTCCTGCCCCACGCGGAGTAAGGGCGATCCCACCTGAAAAATAACGCTTGACAAGGCGGGACAAAACACCTAAAATGGTCATGCTATATTGATGCAAAACGCGATGACAGAGCATAAAGACGCGCGATTTCCGCCCGAAGAGAGCCGGCGGTCGGTGCAAGCCGGCGGGGAAGCGCACGTGAATGACTCACTCCCGAGCAGCCCGCCTGAAAGGGCGGGACGGTTCGCCTCCGTTACGGGCATGGCTATCGAAGCCGCTGAGGGCACGCGGGCGACCGCGCGCTGAATCAGGGTGGTATCGCGTAAAGAGTTTTTACGTCCCTGACCGTTTTTTGGAACGGTCAGGGACTTTTTTCGCGTCAAAAAATGATTCACATAAAGGAGAAGATCCATGAAGTACGATTTTACAGCCATTGAGAAAAAATGGCAGGAAAAGTGGGAGCAGGAAAAGCCCTACGCTGCCGTAACAGGCGACAAGCGCCCCAAGTTCTACGGCCTCATTGAGTTCCCGTATCCCTCCGCCGCTGGCCTGCACGTCGGCCATCCGCGCCCGTTCACGGCGATGGACATCATCTGCCGCAAAAAGCGCATGCAGGGCTACAACGTCCTCAACCCCATGGGCTTTGACGCCTTCGGCCTGCCGACGGAAAACTTTGCCATCAAGAACCACATTCACCCCGCCATCGTTACGGCGCAGAACATCAAGAACTTTACCCGCCAGCTCAAGATGCTCGGCTACGGTTTCGACTGGGATCGCGTGGTGGACACGACCGATCCGAGCTACTACAAGTGGACGCAGTGGATCTTCCTGCAGATGTTCAAGCATGACCTTGCCTACAAGACCACGATGCCTGTCAACTGGTGCACGAGCTGCAAGTGCGTGCTTGCCAACGAAGAGGTCGTTGAGGGCGTGTGCGAGCGCTGCGGCGCGCCCGTTATCCGCAAGGAAAAGAGCCAGTGGATGCTGCGCATCACGAAGTATGCCGACCGCCTGATCGACGATCTTGACGAGGTCGACTACATTGAGCGCGTCAAGACCCAGCAGCGCAACTGGATCGGCCGCTCTACCGGCACGGAGGTCACCTTCAAGACCAACACCGGCGATGATGTCACCGTTTACACCACGCGCGTTGATACCCTCTTCGGCGTGACCTACACGGTCATTTCTCCCGAGCACCCGATGCTCAAGAAGTGGAAGGATCTCATCAAGAACTGGGACGAGGTCGAGGCCTATCAGGCTGCCGCCGCCCGCAAGAGTGACTTTGAGCGCGGCGAGCTCAACAAGGAAAAGACCGGCGTGCGCCTTGAGGGCATTGAGGTCATCAACCCCGCCACCGGCAAGGTCGTGCCGATGTTCGTCTCCGACTATGTCCTCATGGGCTACGGCACGGGCATTGTCATGGGCGTTCCCGGCCACGACCAGCGCGACTGGGACTTCGCCACGGCCTTCGGCCTTCCCATCGTGGAGGTCGTCGAGGGCGGCGACATCACGAAGGAAGCCTTCACGCTCAAGGACGACACCGGCATTATGGTAAACTCCGGCTTCCTCAACGGCATGACCGTCAAGGAAGCGATCCCCGCGATGAAGCAGTATGCCGTCGAGCAGGGCTGGGGCCGCGAAAAGGTCAACTATAAGCTGCGCGACTGGGTCTTCTCCCGCCAGCGCTACTGGGGCGAGCCGATCCCCCTTGTCAACTGCCCCAAGTGCGGTTGGGTGCCTGTTCCCGAGGAGGAACTGCCGCTCGTCCTGCCGCAGGTAGACAGCTACGAGCTGACCGACGACGGCGAGAGCCCGCTTTCCAAGATGACCGACTGGGTCAACACCAAGTGCCCCAAGTGCGGGTGCGACGCCAAGCGCGAGACTGACACCATGCCCCAGTGGGCGGGTTCTTCGTGGTACTTCCTGCGCTATATGGATCCGCACAACGACCATGAGCCTGTCTCTCACGAGGCGGAGCAGTACTGGGGCCCTGTGGACTGGTACAACGGCGGCATGGAGCACACCACGCTGCACCTGCTCTACTCCCGCTTCTGGCACAAGTTCCTCTACGACATCGGCGTTGTCCACACGAAGGAGCCCTATGCCAAGCGCACGAGCCACGGCATGATCCTCGGCCAGAACCCGCACTACGTCGGCAACGTCTCCACGCAGGAGGAGAAGGACGCGCTCATCGCCAAGTACGGCAATCAGGCGCTGCGCCCGGCGGTCAAGATGAGTAAGTCCCTCGGCAACGTCGTCAACCCCGATGATGTCGTCAAGGCCTACGGCGCGGACACGATGCGCCTTTATATCATGTTCATCGGCGACTTTGAAAAGGTCGCCACCTGGTCGGACGACGCCGTCAAGGGCTGCAAGCGCTTCTTAGACCGCGTGTGGAACCTCGCCGATCAGGTGACGGACGAGGAGGGCGTTTCCGAGAAGAACGCGCCCATCGTCCACAAGACCATCAAGAAGGTCACGGACGACATCGATACGCTCAAGATGAACACCGCCATCGCCGCCCTTATGGCCATGGTCAACGAGTTCTATTCGAACGGTCTCAGCCGCGGCGACTTTGAAGCGCTGCTGCTCATGCTCTCTCCGTTCGCACCCCACATGGTCGAAGAGCTGTGGGAGCAGAAGGGCTTTGCCGCCAAGCACGAGGGCAAGATGGCGATGCAGTGCGCGTGGCCGGAGTATGACGAGAGCAAGACAGTCGCTTCCTCCGTTGAGATGGCCGTTCAGGTCGGCGGCAAGCTCAAGGGCACGATCACCGTTCCTGTGGACAGCGATCAGGAAAGCGTTGTCGAAGCGGCAAAGGCAAACGAGAAGGTCGCCAAGGCCATCGCCGGCATGCAAATCGTCAAGGTCATTCACGTCAAGAACAAGCTCGTCAACCTGATCGTGAAGCCCTGCTGAGCGGAATTTCGGATTTTTTTGAAAATATGAGAAAAGATTATTGACAAGCTGAGATTTTTCTCATATAATACCACCGTTAGTCATGTAAGTGACTCTTAAAGAGCACCCAGGATAGAGCCGGGTGCATCGGAGGGAGGGAAAACATAAATGTCCGAGATCCATGTCAAGGAGGGCGAGTCTCTCGACAGCGCGCTCAAGCGCTTCAAGAGAAGCTGCGCTAAGGCCGGTATCGTGGCGGAGGTCCGCAAGAGAGAGTGCTATGAGAGCCCCAGTGTCAAGCGCCGCAAGAAGAGCGAGGCCGCCCGTAAGAACCGCAACAAGCGTTATTACTAAGATCCTTTGAAAATAGACCCATCACAGTGTGATGGGTCTATTTTTTGCTATTTTGCCTGCAAAAGATCCGCTATCTCGGGATACATGACAAAGGCCGATGGGATACCGAGCCTCTGGGCGAGGCTGACTTTTTGCCGCAATGTTTCTTCATCGTCGAAGAGCACAAAGTGCGTTCCGCGTTCCGCGGAATAGGTAAAATAGTTTGCCATCAGCTCGCGGGAGAAGTAAACGGAAGAGTGGTGCTTCTGCCGCAGAGAAAGCAGCTCTTCACGCGTCAGTGGTGTGCCGCAGCCTGTGGGGCAGGGGAGCGGAAAGTCCATCATCACGCGCTCTAAATCAAGCGCCAGACGCGCCGCGCCATAGCGATTGATGTTCTCCTCCAGCAGTACGCGCAGCGATCCGCCGGAGATGCCCGTGCCGATGAGCAACGCCGCGCCCTCTGCGGGGAGGATGAGGGGAGAAAAGAGTATCAGTCCATGCGAGGCTAACTGTCTGGCGAGCTGCGTGAGAAAGGATAGCCGGTCGGTGTGGGCGGGGGATTCAAAGTCCACCAGCACGCCTTGAAAGCCACGCCGGACGCATTCGGCAGCAATGGCGCGGCAGAGCGCGTCCGCACGCGGGATCGAACCGGAACAGCGGTCGGTAAGACCCATCAGCCCACCATGCGGAAGATTTGCCGCGGCGCAGCGTGTCAGGCAGCCGCCCTGCCCCACGGCATAGGCCATGTGAACGAGCGGCAGCGGAGGCGGCGCAGGAAGCTGGGAAAGCGCCTTCGGCGTAATGGCAAGATAGGTGCGCAAAAAATCCCCCCTTGTGAAAAGCGCATTCGGCGCGTATAATAGTCACGATACATTATGCGCGATAGGAGACCGCTATGCTCAGCCTGCTTTGCCCGCAATGGGTGTTTGACGATTATACGGCCGTGACGCCGGAGTTTTTGCATGCGCGCGGCGTAAAGCTGCTGCTCTCAGACCTTGACTTTACGCTTGCGCCGAAAAAGCAGAGCGAGCCTGACGAGAAACTCAAAGCATGGATCGAGCGTTTACAGGCGACGGGGATCGAGGTTGCGATTTTGTCGAACAACCGAAGCAGCGTTCGTGTGGAAAAGTTCTGCAAGCCGCTCGGCATCGGCTATGTGGGTCATGCGGGAAAGCCCGGCACGCGCGGCTTTCAAGAGGCCATGGCGCGCAGCGGTGTGGGCGCGGGCGAAACGGCAATGCTCGGCGACAAGCTGCTGACCGATACGCTCGGCGCGCGCCGCAGCGGCGTTCTGATGCTGATGGTCGAACCCAAGGGCGGGCCGGACGGCGCGTGGAACCATGTGCTGCATGCATTGCAGGAGCCGTTCAAAGCCGCAAGCGCGCACGATGTGCGGAAAAAACGCTGAAATTTGCAAATTTCACCCACAACATCAGGAAAAACACTTGCATTGCCGCACTATATGCGGTAAAATACCATAGGTTTAGAACCGATACTTTGTGAATTTGAGGATAGCGATGATATCCTCGGTAATACAGGAGGAAACAGTTATGGCAACGATTACCGCTGGCGAGTTCAGAAACGGTAAAGTATTCGAAATGGAAGGCAAGTATTATCAGGTCGTCGAATTCCAGCATGTCAAGCCCGGCAAGGGCGCGGCCTTCGTGCGCACCAAGATGAAGAACGTCGTTACCGGCGGCGTGACCGAAACTTCTTTCAACCCCACGGCGAAGTTCGAGGAAGTGGCCATCGAGCGCAAGAACATGGAGTACAGCTACAACGACGGCGATCTCTATTACTTCATGGACCAGGAGACCTATGATATGGTTCCCCTGAACCGCGATATGCTCGGCGATGCGTTCCGCTTCGTCAAGGAGAACACCATGTGCATGATCCTGTCCATCAAGGGCAATGTCTTCGGCGTCGAGCCCCCCAACTTCGTTGACCTTGAGGTCACCGAGACCGAGCCGGGTCTGGCCGGCAACACCGCGACCAACACCCTCAAGCCCGCAACGCTCGAGACCGGCGCGGAGATTAAGGTGCCCCTCTTCATCAACATCGGCGACAAGATCCAGATCGACACCCGCACGGGCGAGTATATCGGCCGTTCCAAGTAATTAGAGTTTGATCAGCAGTCACAGGAAAGTCGTAGTTCCGGCTGAAGAAAGGAGTTTTACGATGGGTATTTCTGAAAAGGTTTCATATCTCAAGGGCCTGATGGAAGGCATGAATCTCAGTGCCGATTCCAACGAGGGCAAGCTGTTCCGCGCGATCGTGGACGTTCTCGATGAGATCGCCCTCGAGGTCGAGGATCTGACCGACGAGGTCATGGAGCTTGGTGACGGTCTGGACGTCATCAGCGACGATCTCGGCGACGTGGAAGATATCGTCTATGATGAAGACGAGGACGACTACGAAGAGCTCGATGAGGACGAGGACGACGAGGAAGAGGAGTGCTACGCCACGACCTGCCCCGAGTGCGAGGAGGAGATCTTCTTCGACGATTCCGTGCTCGAGGACGGCAAGGTGGAGTGCCCCAACTGCGGCGCAACGCTGGAGTTTGACCCCGCCGACCTTGTGGAAGACGAGGAAGAGAAGGACGACTAAGCGTCTGAAAACCGTATATCATCAAAACCGCCGCAGCACCTGCTGCGGCGGTTTTCTTAAGTGTTAGGCAGAAGAAAATCAACGAAAGCTGTTTTCATAAATGTCAAAGAAGGAGCTGACGAATCTGGCCTGTTGGCGCGCCTCTTCCGAGCCGCTTGTGGCCTGCCAGCCGTAAGTTTTGTAGGAGGGGTAATTGAGCTTTGAAAGCCCGAGCAGATGAAACTCCTTTCGAATGAGCGAAATGCCTTCCGGATAGTTTTCGCGCAGCGCGGCAAAAGCCTTGCCGGGATCCTTGAAAACGGCGTACCCGTCTTCTCCCGCGCCGATCGCAAAGCGCTCGTCGCGCTCGTAATAGTCCTCGACGTTTACATTTCCCTTGATGTTCCCCTGTCCGGCGATATAGTCCTGCACACAGGGATTCGTCACCCTGTTGATCTTGCCGTTGAAAACAAACACGGCGGCAAGGACGAGGACGGAAAGAATCGCCATTTCTGATTTTTTCATAAATGCTGCCTCCTGTTCGGTGATTATTTTGCGTCGGAAGAAATCTTTTTCAATAGCATCTTATCATCGGAGCGGCGGAATTGCAAGGCGAAACGGCTGCCGCTCCCTTTTGTTTACAAAATTCCGGTTGTACGGCGCGGCAAAGCGTGGTACACTACGGACAATGAGCGGCGGCGCTGCCGCCGAGGCAACAGAGTGGAAAGGAAGAATAATACGATGAAAATTGCCATTCCCTGTGAGAACGGCGAAGTGATGCAGCACTTTGGCCACGCCAAGGAGTTTGCCATTTACGCCATTGAGGATATTAAGCCCATCGAAAAAGAGACGGTCACTTTTGATGAGGTCGACCACGAAACAGTCGCGCGCGGACTCAAATCCCGCGGTGTGGATCTTATCATCTGCGGAGAGATCGGCGCCGGTGCGCGCAGCGCTGTGGAAAATGCCCACATGCTGCTCATCTCCGGCGTGACCGGCGAGGCGGACGAAGCCGTTGACAGCTTCCTCGAAGGACGCCTTGAGCTGATGACCGGCGAGAGCGATGCCTCCGCGGGCGGCTGCGGTTCCTGCGGCGGATGCAGCTCCTGCGGCAGCGGCTGCGGCGGCTGCGGTGGTGGCTGCGGCGAGCCGTATGTGGAAACGCGCACCTTCACCGACATCGTCATGCTGACGGAGGAGAATTTCGAGGACGAGGTGCTGCGTGATCCCGGTCTGATCGTCATCGACTTCTGGGCCGAGTGGTGCCAGCCGTGCAAGATGATGGCGCCCATTTTTGACGAGCTCAATAAGGAAGAGGATAAGGTCAAGTTCTGCAAGATCAACGTCGACGAGCAGCCGAACCTCGCCTCCATGTTCGGCATCGACTCGATCCCGACGCTCGCCGTCGTGCAGGATCGCCACACGCTCACCGGCATGGTCGGCGTGCATGAGAAGGCGGACATCAAAGCGATGCTGGAGCAGTGCAAAGCATGAAGATCCGATACAACGAAGACGCCGAGGTCGTCGCCCGCCTCCGCGCCGCGCTTTTGAAGCGCAATTTGCAATGCCCCTGCCGCTTGCAGAAAACGGAGGACAACATCTGCATGTGCAAGGAATTCCGCGACCAGATCGCCGATCCCGAGTTCGAGGGCTACTGCCATTGCATGCTCTACTATAAGGAAAAGTAAGGCCGCGCGGCCAAAAGAAAAGCACCGCCGTAAGACGGTGCTTTTTTCATTCCAATAATCGCTGCATATCCTGCGGGATTGGCGCTGTAAAGTGCAACTCCTGTCCGGTAATGGGCTGCGTGAACCACAGTTCATACGAGTGCAGGGCGGGACGGGCGATGAGATTTTTGTCCTCCGTACCGTAGAGCCAGTCGCCTGCAAGAGGGTGGCCGAGGTAGGCCATGTGGACGCGGAGCTGGTGTGTGCGCCCCGTCTCGGGCCGCAGGCGGAGGAGAGTAAAGCGTTCGGTCGTTTGCAGTACTTCGTATTCCGTGCGGCTTACAAGGCCGTCCTCGCGAACGCAGCGGCGGATGATGGAGCCATCCGCGCGACCGATGGGCGCGTCGATGACGCCGCGCGGCGGCGTAACCTGCCCGACGGCGACGGCGCGATACTCACGCCGCAGCTCGCTTGAGTGCAGTGCGCGGCGCAGCCGGTCGTGGACATAGCCGCTCTTTGCCGCGATGAGAAGGCCGGAGGTGCCCTTGTCGAGGCGGCTGACGAAATGCGGCACGCTGCCCTCGCCGAGGTAGCCGGTGAGCATTGCAGCGAGGCTCGGCGCGGCGGCATCGTCCGCCTTCGGGTGCATGGCGACGCCCGCGGGCTTATTGAGTACCAGCAGGTCTTCGTCCTCGTAAACGATGTTTGGCGCGGCTGTGTTTTCACAGTATAGATCCTCGCGCGGCGTGCGCTCGGAGAGCGCAACACTGACAACATCGCCCGCGTGGACGATCGCGTTGACATGCACGCTCTGTCCGTTTAAGAGAATGGCATTTTCGCGCCATTTGAGACTCTTGAGCAGCGTATAGGAGAGCTGCAAGCTGCCGCGCAGAATGCCCTTGACCATACGGCCCTCTTCCTCTGGCAAAACGGTGTGGGTGAGAATGCGCATGGCTGCGCCTCCTTATGCTTCGTTCTTGTGCTCAGGCTTGCGTTCGGCAAACCACATATTCCACTGGAAGGAATAGGCCTTGTACACCGCCTCGTCCGCGCAGACAAGGCGCACATGCGCGGGGCGCTCGTGTTCATAGCCGTAGTCCATGATGGCGCGCAGCACGCGGTAAGCACTCTTCAGCTCTCCGTCCGTGCAGGCGAGGGTCAGGCTGTCGCCATCCGCTGCGGGAAGGAGTTCTTCAGCACGGCCGGCAGAGGGGAGGGCGGCGATGTCGCCGCGCAGAATGTCAACGGTCATGTCGCACCTCACCGGTTCAGGTACGCACGGCACTTTTCTTCCGCCTCGCGCGCGAGCGACTCTTCATCGACTGTGACAAGATGACCTTGCTCGACCGTTACGCACCCCTGAACGACCGTGTAATCGACCGCACCGCGCACGCCGACGGTAGCGAGCACGCTCTTGGGATCGAAGCACGCGCCGACCAGCTCAAGCCTGCGCGAGTCGATGAGGAAGAGGTCGCAGCATTTGCCGACCGCAAGCGAGCCGATGTCGTCGCTGCGGCCGAGAATGGCCGCACTGCCGCGCGTTGCCATCTTGAGAAGCTCATAGCCGCTGGGCGCAGCCTTGCTGCTGTTCAGGCGGTGCAAAAGATACGAAACGCGCAGCTCTTCCATCAGCGACGAGCCGTCGTTCGAGGCAGAACCGTCGACCGCGAGGCCGACCGGCACGCCGAGAGAGAGCATCTCCGGGATGCGGGCAATGCCGGAGGAGAGCTTCATGTTGGAGATCGGGCAATGCGCTACGCCCGTGCGCGTCTTTGCCAGCACGCGCAGCTCTTCGTCATTGAAGTGAATACCGTGGGCGAACCAGACATCGTCGCCCGTCCAGCCGAGCTTTTCCATATATTCGAGCGGGCGCACGCCCTCGCGCGCGAGCATGAAGGCCTCCTCGTCCTTCGTTTCGCAAAGGTGCGTGTGCAGACGCACGCCGTACTGCCGTGCAAGCACCGCGCTTTCACGCAGAAGATCGGCGGAGACGGAGAAGGGGGAGCAGGGCGCGAGCGCCACACGGTGCATCGCGCCGAAGGATTTGTCGTGGTAGCGCTCAATGATGCGCGCGGAGTCGCTTAAAATTTCGTCGACCGTCTGCACCACACTGTCTGGCGGCAGCCCGCCATCTTTCTTGGAGAGGTCCATGCTGCCGCGCGAGGCGTACATACGCGCACCGATCTCGTCGGCCGCGGCAAACTGCGCGCCGATCAGGTCGCCCGCGTCTGCGGGAAAGACATAGTGATGGTCGAAGCAGGTCGTGCAGCCGTGCTTCATCAACTCGCCAAGGCCTGTGAGCGTGGAAAGACGGATCACGTCCTCATCGAGGTTTTTCCAGATCTCATAGAGCGCCCTGAGCCAGTCGAACAGCTCCATGTTCTGTACCTCCGGCAGGTTGCGGGAGAAGATCTGGTAGAGGTGGTGGTGCGTGTTGACAAGACCGGGATAGCAGAGCATATGGCGCGCGTCGATGGTCTTGTCCGCCTGCTGCGGCAGGTCGTTGCCGATCGCGCGAATGAAGCCGTCCTCGGCGTAGAGGTCAACGTTCTCGTAAACGGTATTGTGGTCGTCGCAGGAGACGAGCGTGCGGATATTTCGAATGAGCAGAGTAGACATGGTGTTCCTCCTTGCTAAAACAAAAGCACCCATCGGGTGCTTTTGTTTTAAGGTTTATCTTTCCTCGCGGAAGTAGCTCAGACCCAGCGATGCGGGCGGCTGATCCTCGCGCTTCTTGCGCAGCGACACGATGATCAGAACGACCAGCGTGACGACATAGGGGAGCATCTTGTAGAGCTCCTTGATGGCAAGATTGGTGCCGGTGGGGATGAAGATGTAGAGGATGTAGAATCCGCCGAAGAGAATGGACGCCAGCACGCTGACATTCGGACGCCAGATCGTGAAAATGACCAGCGCAATGGCGAGCCAGCCGCGGTCGCCGAAGGCGTTGTTCGACCACACGCCGCAGGCGTAGTCCATGACGTAGTACAAACCGCCGAGACCCGCGATCATGCTGCCGATGCAGGTGGCAAAGTACTTGTACTTTGTCACGTTGATACCGGCGGCGTCTGCCGTTGCGGCGCTCTCACCCACGGCGCGCAGGTGGAGGCCTGTGCGCGTGTGCTTGAGGAAATAGGACGCAAACAGCGCGATGATGATGGCAAGGTAAGCGAGGAAGCCGTAGGACAGGAAGACCTGACCGAACCAACCGCCGACGCTCAGCGACTTGCTGAAGTAGGCGCTCGTCGCGCTCAGCGCGATGGAGGGAACCTCACTGTCGGTCAGCTTGATGAGCGAGCCGCCGAAGAAGTTGCCGATGCCGACGCCGAACGTTGTGAGCGCAAGACCGGTGACGTTCTGGTTGGCGCGCAGCGTGACGGTCAGCAGGCAGTAGAGAAGCCCCATCAGAAGAGAGCCGAGCAGAGAGCAGAGCATCGGGATCCCGATGGCAAGAAAAGCGTTCATGTTTGCCGCGGACGTCGACTGCTCGTAGAAGAACGCGCCGATGACGCCGCAGATACCGCCGACGTACATCACGCCCGGGATACCGAGGTTCAGGTTGCCGGACTTTTCCGTTAAGATTTCGCCGGTGCTGCCATAGAGCAGGGGAATGCCCTGCATGACCGCACGGGGAAGGAAAGAAGCAAGATCAAACATCGCTCACGCCTCCTTTTTGCCCTTGCGCAGGCTGACCTTGTAGGTGATGAAAAACTCGCTGCCGATGATAAAGAAGAGAATGATACCCGTCAGAATATCAGCAAAGGAGTGGTTCAGACCAAAAACACTGGAGATCTCGCTCGCGCCGCGGCTCAAAACCACGATGAGAAGGCTCGTGAAGATCATCAGGATGGGGTTGAACTTAGCCATCCAGGAGACCATGACCGCGGTGAAGCCGCGTCCACCGACGATGGTGGTCGTGAGCGTATGATCGGTGCCGGCGGTGAGCAGCAGGCCGATAAGGCCGCAGATCGCGCCGGAGAGCACCATCGTGCGCACGATGACGCGCTCAACTTTGATGCCGGCATAGCTCGCAGTGCGCTGGCTTTCGCCGACGACGGCGATCTCATAGCCGTGCTTGCTGTAATTGAGGTAGATGTACATGAGACCCGTGAGAACCGCCACAAGCAGGATCGGGAGGAGGTAGCGCTGCCCGCCGATGACGGGAAGCCAACCGGCCTCGGTGTTCGCGTTGATGATGCCGATCTTACCCGAGCCCTTGGGAACCTCCCAGACGATGATGAAGAATGCCGCAAGCTGCGTTGCAATGTAGTTCATCATCAGCGTGAAGAGCGTTTCGTTCGTGTTCCACTTGGCCTTGAAGATGGCGGGGAGGAAGCCCCACAGCGCGCCCGCAGCGATCGCGGCAACGACCATAACGAGGATCAGCGCGGCATTGGGCAGCTTGCCGCCCAGGCAGATCATGCAGGCGGCAGTGGCAAGGCAGCCGATGAGCACCTGGCCTTCCGCGCCGATGTTCCAGAAGCGCATTTTGAACGCGGGCGTGACCGCGAGCGAAATGCCGAGCAGGATCGCAAGGTTGTGGAACGTGACCCAGCTCTTTCGGGGAGTGCCAAACGCCCCGTAGAGGATCGTGGAGTAGACGTTGAGGGGGTTTTCACCCGTCAGGAGCGTCGTGACGATGGCACAGACGATCAGCGCGAGCACGATCGCGCCGCCGCGGATCAACACGGCCTGATACCAGGGAAGCGTATCGCGCTTGGCGATGTGGAAGAGAGATTGTCTTTTATTCATCTTTGTTGCCTCCCCTCACGAGCGTCATCAGTGCGCCGACCTCACGCTTGTCGGTCTTTCTGGCGTCGACCACGCCGGAGACCTGACCGCCGCAGAGAACCACGATGCGGTCGCACAGCTCGAGCAGCACGTCGAGGTCTTCGCCGACATAGACGACGGCGACGCCCTTCATCTTCTGTTCGGTCAGCAGGTTATAAATGGTGTAGGAGGTGTTGATATCCAGACCACGCACCGCGTAAGCGGTCATCAGCACGGCAGGGGACTGGGCGATCTCGCGCCCGACAAGCACCTTCTGCACATTGCCGCCGGACATGCGGCGAACGGGGAAAGAGGTGCTGGGCGTGACCACGCCGAGTTCTTCCCAAATGCGGTTGGCAAGCGCCTCGGGATCTTTCCGGTCAAGGAAGAGACCCCTGCCCTTGCGCCAGGAGCGCAGCATCATGTTGCCGGTCATGCCCATCGAGCCGACAAGGCCCATGCCGAGTCGGTCCTCCGGCACGAAGGACATGGCGATGCCGTTTTTGCGGATCTTCATCGGATCGAGGCCGACGAGCTCCTTTTCCTTCTCGCCGTCCGGCGGGTAGAAGGTCACATGGCCGGAGGAGACAGGATAGAGGCCTGCGATGGCTTCAAGCAGTTCGCGCTGGCCGCTGCCTGCGACGCCCGCGATGCCGAGCACCTCGCCTGCGTTGACGGTGAAGGAGACATCATCAAGACGCTTGACGCCAAGCTCGTCGTAAACCGTCAGCCCATCGACGACAAGGCGCTGCGTGACGTTTTTCGGCTCGGGACGGTTGATGTTCAGGCTGACCGTGTGGCCGACCATCATATCGGTCAGCGACTGCTGGTCGGCGTCCTTGGTGGCGACATCTCCGACGTATTCGCCCTTGCGCAGCACCGCCACGCGGTCAGATACGTCGAGCACCTCATGGAGCTTATGGGTGATGATGATGAGGGACTTGCCGTCCGCCTTCATGTTGCGCATGATGGCGAAGAGCTTGTCCGTTTCCTGCGGGGTGAGCACGGCGGTGGGCTCGTCCAGAATGAGGATATCCGCGCCGCGGTAGAGCACCTTGACGATCTCAACGGTCTGCTTCTGCGAAACGGACATATCGTAGATCTTCTGATTGGGGTCAATGTCGAAACCGTACTTGTCGCAGATCTCCTTGACCTTTTTGCTTGCTTCGGCCAGGTCGAGCTTGCCTTCAAGGCCAAGGACGATATTCTCCGTTGCGGTGAAGAGATCAACAAGCTTGAAGTGCTGGTGGATCATGCCGATGCCGTGCTCGAACGCGTCCTTGGGGGAGGCGATCGTCACAGGTTCGCCATGAATGTAAATTTGTCCCTCGTCGGGGAAGTAGATGCCGGAGAGCATGTTCATCAGCGTGGTTTTGCCGCTGCCGTTTTCGCCGAGCAGAGATAAGATCTCGCCTTCGTGCAGCTCAAGGTTGATGGCGCTGTTCGCCACGACCTTGCCAAACCGCTTTGTTACATTCTCCATTTTAACTGCGCATGCAGCTCCCAAGGCGGTCACCCCTTCTTTTACCGGAGGGCAGGAAAAAAGCCCTTCAGTATTGTATTGATTCATGCTATATATTACCATAATTGACGTTCATTGTAAATGCGAAACGGAAAAAAATACAAAAAAAGTTAGAAGCGTACAAAATTATTTAGACGTTTAACAAAAAGCAATAAAAAAAGAAAAGGAAACGGGCTGCCTTCGGGCAGCCCGTTTTGTGGTTTGCAGGAGAAGCTTAGAACTTCTGATCGAGCAGCGTGATGCCGTCGATCTGGAGCTGGAAGTAAGGAGCGGAACGGAAGGTGGACTCGGCGAAGTAGCCGTCCACGATGGCCTCGGTGTCGGGCGTGTAGTCGGCATCGGTGTCGACATCAGCCATGGAGGAGGTCAGGGTCTCGCCGTTCACGGTAAAGGCGGAGCAGTCGAAGACGTGGAGTTCGCCGCTCTCGAGCTTGGCAGTCGCGTCGGCAATGGCTTCGGCGGTGCCCTCGGCGGCGACGTTCTCGTTCAGGTCGGTGAGGACGACGGAGCCGGTAGCAAGGGTGCCGGTCCAGTCAGCATCGATGGTCTCACCGTTCATCGCCTTGGTGATGGCATACTCATAGTAGGGAGCCCAGTCGATGCGGGAGGAGATCAGATAGGTGTTGGGGCAGGCGACCTCGGTGGAACCGTTGTAGGAAACGTCAGGGACACCGGCGGTCTCGCAAGCAGTGGGAGCGCCCATGGAGTCGGCGTGCTGGCTGATGAGCTTGCAGCCGTTCTGGATGAGCTTCTGTGCGCCTTCCTTCTCGGCGGTTTCATCATACCAGCTGCCGGTGAAGGTGACTTCCATCGTGGCAGTGGGGCAGACGGAGCGGGCGCCCAGGAAGAAGGAGGTGTAGCCGGAGATAACCTCGGCATAGGTGAAGGCGCCGACGTAGCCGATCTTGGCCTCGTCCGCGGTGAACTCACCGTTGGCGATCATCTCGTTGAGCTTCATACCGGCGGCGATACCGGCGAGGTAACGACCCTCATAGATGGAAGCGAAGGCATTGTGGTAGTTGGCAAGACCCTCGGTGTGCGCCTTGGTGCCGGTGGAGTGGCAGAACTGCACGTCGGGGAAGTCCTTCGCGGCCTGGATCATGTAGTCCTCGTGACCGAAAGAGTCGGCGAAGATGATGTTGCAGCCGGCGTCGGCCAGCTCAGCGGCCTTGTCGTAGCACTCCTGACCCTCGGGAACGTTGGTCACGATGGTGTATTCGACACCGAGCTTCTCGCTGGCCTCTTTCGCAGCGTTGATGAAGTTGAGGTCGTAGGTGGAGTTTTCGTCGTGGAGCATGATGAAGCCGACCTTGAAATCGGTGACTTCGTTGTTGTCCTGATCGTCGGTGTTGGTGTCGTCCTTCTTATCGCCGCAGGCGACGAGGGCGAGGACCATGACGAGACTCAGGAGCAGTGCAAGGAACTTCTTCATTTCAGTAAATCCTCCTTAAATTTTACGGCAATCAAAAGATTCGAATACCGTTATCACCATGATACATAAAACGGGGAAATTTATCAACAGGAAAAACGAAAATCATCGATCAAACTTGACCAAAAAAGAATTGGTTCTTTTAGCCATAGCGGAGAAAGAAGCAAATATTGCGTGAAGAAAACGAAAAAAGCCCCGCTCGATGAGCGGGGCTTTTAAAGCAAAGATTACATCTGCACGCGGGTACCGGTCTTGCCCTCGATGCCCTCAGCAGCCTTCTCAAGAAGGGTGATGAGCGCAACGCGGCCGGGCTTGCTCTCGGCAAACGACATGGCGGCCTGCACCTTCGGCAGCATGGAGCCGGGGGCAAACTGCTTTTCGTCGATATACTTGCGCGCCTCGTCCGGGGTCAGGGTATCAAGACCCTTCTGGTCGGGCTTGCCGAAGTTGATGGCGACCTTCTCGACGGCCGTCAGAATGACGAGCATATCCGCGTCAAGGAGCTCAGCGAGCTTGGCGGAGGCAAAGTCCTTGTCGATGACCGCGGGGGTGCCGACAAGCTTGCCGTCACGGCGCACAACGGGGATACCGCCGCCGCCGACGGTGATGACAACGGTGCCGTTGTCAACGAGCGCCTTGACGGTGTTCTTTTCGATGACGTCGATCGGCTTGGGGGAGGGAACGACCTGACGGTAGCCGCGGCCCGCGTCCTCGACCATGGTGTAGCCCTTCTCGGCAGCGATGCGGTCGGCAGTCTCCTTGTCGTAGAACGCGCCGACGGGCTTGGTGGGGTGCTGGAAGGCGGGGTCAGCCTCATCAACGAGCACCTGCGTCACGACCGTGGCAACGTCCTTGTCCATCTTGCGGCTCGTAAGCTCGTTGCCGATGGCGTTCTGCAGATGATAGCCGATGTAGCCCTGGCTCATCGCGCCGCACTCGGGGAAGGGCATATCGGACTTGATGGCCTTGGCCTCAGCGGCAGTGGACATACCGAGGTTGATCATGCCGACCTGCGGGCCGTTGCCGTGGGCGATGATGACCTCGTTGCCCTGCGCGATCAGATCGACGATGGGCTTTGCGGTCTCGGTGACGAGGGCGAGCTGCTCGTAGGGGGTGTTGCCCAGCGCGTTGCCGCCGAGGGCGATGACGATTCTCTTGCTCATGATGACTATCTCTCCTTGATTTTTTAAAAACTCTCTTCTCTCAAAAGCGGCTGTGCCGCCTTTTTACATGATCGGTGCGCTTTAGAACATCTTGCGCTCTTCACCGCTCTTGTCCATCTCCATCAGGGCGCGGACGGGATCCTTGACCTGTGCGAGGAACATCATTGCAGCGATGATATAGGGCTTGTAGGAAGCCTGCTTGTACAGGGGGACGATATAGCGGTCGAACACGCTGTTGTCGACCTCGCCCTCGGGGCAGGAAAGGCCGGTAATGTCGGCGGGCAGGCAGTGGAGATAGAGCGCCTTGCCGTCCTTTGTGAGCTTCATCATCTCCTCGGTGCAGGCCCAATCCTTGTGCTCGGCGTTCTGCGCGAGCAGCTTTTTCTCCAGCTCGTCGATGCCGTCCTTGTCGCCGGCCTGATAGAGCTTCGTGCGCTCCTCCATGGCCTTGAACGGCGCCCAGGACTTGGGATAGACGATGTCTGCGTCCTTGAAGGCTTCCTTCATGTCGTTGCACTTCTTGAAGCTGCCGCCGGTGGCTGCCGCATTCTTTTTTGCGATCTCCTCGACCTCGGGCATGACCTCGTAGCCTTCGGGGTGGGCGAGGGTGACGTCCATGCCAAAGCGGGTGAAGAGGCCGATAACGCCCTGCGGGACGGAGAGGGGCTTGCCGTAGCTCGGGGAATAGGCCCAGGTCATGGCGACCTTCTTGCCCTTGAGATTCTCCACACCGCCGAAGTGGTGGATGATGTGAAGCATATCCGCCATACACTGCGTCGGGTGATCGACGTCGCACTGGAGGTTTACAAGCGTCGGGCGCTGCTCGAGAATGCCGTCGCGGTAGCCCTCTTCGAGCGCGTCCATGAAGGTCTTCTGATACTTGTGACCCTCGCCGATGAACATATCGTCGCGAATGCCGATGACATCGGCCATGAAGGAAACCATGTTTGCCGTTTCGCGCACGGTCTCGCCGTGTGCGATCTGGGACTTCTTTTCATCAAGTACCTGCTCCTCAAGACCCAGCAGGTTGCACGCGGAGGCGAACGAGAAGCGTGTGCGCGTGGAGTTGTCGCGGAAGATGGAAATGCCGAGGCCGGAATTGAAGATCTTCGTGTTTTTGTTGCGCTCGCGCAGGTCGCGCAGCGCGTCGGCCACGGTGAAGACTGCGTCGATCTCCTCGTCGGTCTTGTCCCACGTCCAGTAGAAGTCGGTCTTGTACATATTATTGATGTGCAGCGTCTCGAGATGGCGCGCCAGTTCAACAGTCTTGCTCATAGGTGATTTTCTCCTTTATCACATAGTATGGGTTCAAGCACCCGCATTTATTTAATGTCGTTGCCCGTCAGCTCCTGACGGAAGCTCGTGGCGGATTCTTTTTTGTCGCCGGGCTTGTAGAGGCCGGGGACGGCGGCATAGAGCGCCGCACAGGTGACGAGATCCTGCTTCCACGTGATCTCGTTGGGCGCGTGCGCCTGCGATTCCGCGCCCGGGCCGAAGCCGACGCAGGGGATCCCGTAGCGGCCCTGAATGGAAACGCCGTTCGTCGAGAATGTCCACTTATCCGTCAGCGGACGGCCAGTGCGCGTGGACATGGCCTTTTCGTCCGCGCCGATGCGCTCGGTGCCCCAGAGAGCGTGGTGCGCGTCGACGAGCGCCTGCACGTGGGGCGCGGTCTCCTTGTTGATCCAGGTGGGGAAGAAGGCCTCGGTCTCGTAGACGTGGCCGGTCCAGGACGGACGGTCGTACATGTACATGGAGACCTTGATATCCTTGGCGTACTTCTTGCACGCGGGGAGATCTTCGATCTCCTTGAGGCAGGACTGATACGTTTCGCCCGCGGTCATGCGGCGGTCGATGGAAATGGCGCAGGAGTCCGCCACGGCGCAGCGGGAGGGGGAGGTGTAGAAGATCTGGCTCGTGGTGCAAGTGCCGCGGCCGAGGAAACGCGCATCCTCCCAATGTTCAGGATTATACTTCGGATCGAGCATCTTGGCAAGATCTTTAATTTTTTTATCGTCCCCGGCGTCATTTTCGTTCAAATCGCGCACATTCAGGATAACCTCAGCCATCTTATGAATGGCATTGTCGCCGCGCTCGGGTGCGGAACCGTGGCAGGAAACGCCGTGCATGTCGACGCGGATCTCCATGCGGCCGCGATGCCCGCGGTAGATGCCGCCGTCGGTCGGCTCGGTCGAAATGACAAATTCGATCTTGCTTCTTGCGTCCTCGGGACCTTTGAAGTATTCGTTGACGATGGACTGCCAGCACATACCGTCGCAGTCCTCCTCCTGCACGGAGCCGACGACCATGATCTTGTAGCCCTCGGGAATGAG
>PPYE01320301.1_pt1 | contig 25700 bp, 22 predicted proteins | sample 1559881 | NCBI WGS metagenome assembly PPYE01 (sample SAMN08240022, study PRJNA423297) | Human gut metagenome, whole genome shotgun sequencing project. | reverse complement strand
TTTGATTATTGCTTTTATGATTTAAAGGTTACAATTTATTTCTTTATTTTTGCCAAAATAAGATTTATGAAAAATATGACTCTTCGTGACTTATCTAAAGACCAACTTATAGAATTAGTTCAGATATATTCGCGCAATATTTATGCGTTGGATGGTGTTTGGTTCCAATCTATCGAAAAGGAGCAGGATATGGATAAAGCTATGCATCATGATCGCAATGCATGGCAGCTTTTTACACAGACAGAAGCCAGGCGAATAAAAAAGTTTCTTGATCTGCCAGACCGTGCGGGTTTGGAAGGATTGGAAAGAGCTTTGAGTTTTCGGTTTTCAGCACTGGCAAACCCTAAAGTCGAATTTATCAGAGAGGACAATACACTAACATATCGTGTTGTAGATTGTCGTGTACAGACTGCCCGTAGTAAAAAAGGAATGCCTTTTCATCCTTGCAAATCTGTAGGCATTATCGAATATGAGTATTTTGCAAAGATTATAGATGATCGTATAAAATGTGATGCAGAAAGCTGTTTCCCTGATGTGAGGGATGATACTTGTGCGTGCTCATGGCGCTTTGAGTTACAGGAAATATAATTAGCAAGATCGGAAAAGTGAAAATACATTCCCGATTCTAATTTTGTCTAAAAAATAAAGAATAATTAGTATAACAAAATCAGAAAAAATCACGGGAATCGTGTTAGCTGTTACATTATTGATAACTGTAATCAACAGCACCTGGTATTTTCTTGTTATAGCCCGGGTAAGTTTCATTCAGTGGATTGTTCTTAACGCTTGTGCACCTTCCAGCCTTACTTATTTATTGGGACTACTTCTGTATGTTCGCTATAAAAACAAATGCTATGTTGCAATAGCTATTGTTCCTCTTCTGTTTTTCGGTACAATGGGACTATTTGTTTTTCCATGGCAAATAGGAAATGATGTGTTAATACAATTTTCTCATATTATAATGACATTAAATATTTTCTGGGCATTATGGATTATTCTGAAGGATAAAGATTATAAGGCGTTAGCAATAGGCTTATTAATAAGCATATTTGTCTTTATTCCATTTATTGCTTTTACACAATATTATTGTAGAATTTATGCGGATGATGTAATGAAGTTACTTGGCTTGTAAATTTAGTTCATAAAAATTCATCCGGTTCTTTTACTTAAAACGACTGCTCCTTTTCCTAAAGCGAACTGCTCCTTTTTTAAAAACGAGCGGTCTTTTTTATCTCTCAAAGTGCCAGATAGTACGGATTCCTGTTGACTTTATATCTCTGCTTTTATTAAAACCTCGCTCAACAATAGCAAGAACTGTGAATGTATTTACTTTGAATTCTTTCTGTGGTTATTATAGTAAAGTAGTCATCCGTTTAATTGTGACATTTGATTAAAGTAAAATTGATGTAATTTTACAACCCGGAATAGATAATAGGAAAAGAAAGTTTATATTTGCGATATCATACTTTAAAATTAGGCACTATGAAACTTTTCGACTGGTTAAAGAAAAGGAAAGGTACTGATGAAGAAGAGAATAAAATCATACTTCCCTGGATTTCTCCGGAAAATAATGTTTGGAAGAAAGAACTTCTTGACCTCCGACCTATTTCTGAAAAAATGCTTTCTTTCTCTGAAGATCCGCGTATAGCAGAAAATGCAGTTTCTTACAATAATGAGGATGGTAGCTCTTTTGGGGGATTAAAACCTGCTAACGATCATACGATAACTACTCATATTTGTTTTCCGATAGAAAATACTCTATATCCGGGAGTTTTGTTTACTCCCAGAGTGATGGAAAATAAATGGGCTATTTATTTTGATGGGGAATATATTTATTTCATCAGAAGTTGGCAGAGAGAGGTACTTGTTATAGCCCATACAGAGCAAAAAGACGGAATGTTGATTGTAACAAATATAACAGGAAAATTTTTAGACGAAAAAGAACCTGAATTTACCGAAAGTATACTTAATTTTCTGCTTATTAGCCATGTTTTAAATGAAACTATACCCGCTCCGCTTCCCGGATATATGAAAGAAGATCCACATATAGCCGGTTCGTGGGCATTTTCAGCATATGGTAATATGGCTCATTTGGGTATATTCGATTATGTATTCAAACCAAAACCAACAAAATTTCTTTATTCACATACCGCATTACATATTGCGGCTGTACGCGGGGAGATGGAAAAAGTAAATGAATATCTGGCAAAGGGAATACCCTATGATTGCTTTGCCGGTGATGGAGCAACTCCTGTGCATTGGGCCGTTAGCGCAGGCGAGGGTGTTGAAGTTTTGAAAAGATTTCTTCAATTAGGTGCAGATCCGGATATCAGGACAAAAGAGAATGTTACTCCTCTTATGTTGGCCGTCCAGAGTGATATTTCTGAATATATACAAATATTATTGAATGCTGGAGCTTCTGTAAATGCAACGGATGAAAAAGGATTTACCGCTTTACACCGCGCCGCGGAAATGGGGCACATTGATCTGGTTCTGCAACTTTTAGAACATGGTGCAGACAAAACAATAATAGCTCAGGAACATACAGCTTTATCATTAGCGGAAATGAGAAAGCATAAAGAGATAATCAGATTATTAAAAGATTAACAGAATCTATTTCCCGATACACTACACTGTAAACACGATCTATTTAAAACTATACTTATGGAACAATTTTTCAAAGCATGTTTTTTTACTTTATTTTTGTTTGTGACTCTTATTAGCTGTAAACAACCCAAGGAAATCACTTACTACAACAACCCTGTAATTCATGGTGATATGGCTGATCCTTCCATTATTCGTATCGGGGATAGTTATTATGCTACGGCTACTTCTTCCGAATGGGCTCCTTTCTATCCGGTTTTTGCTTCTAATGATCTTATAAACTGGGAACAAACCGGTCATATCTTTAATGATAAACCCGAGTGGACGAGTAATTCGTTCTGGGCTCCCGAACTATTTTATCATAATAATAAAGTTTATTGTTATTATACGGCACGCCGTAAGAGTGATGGTACATCTTATATTGGTGTAGCTAGTGCCAATAGTCCAACAGATCAATTTACCGATCATGGGATTATTGTAGATTATGGAACAGAGGCTATCGATGCATTTATATTTGATGATAACGGACAATTATATATTACCTGGAAAGCTTACGGTTTGGATAGCCATCCGATTGAGATAGTAGGGAGTAAGCTTTCTGTTGATGGCTTGCGTCTGGAAGGTGAACATTTTACCCTGCTGACAGATGACGAAAATATTGGTATGGAAGGACAGTATCATTTTAAGAAGGGAGAATATTATTATCTCGTCTATTCTTCACGTGGTTGTTGCGGTCCTAATAGTGACTACGATGTATGTGTGGCCCGCTCCAAATCTTTTAAAGGGCCTTATGAAAAATATGAAGGAAACCCGATATTGCATGGTGGAGCAGGAAGTGACTATATATCATGCGGACATGGTACTGCTGTTACTTCTCCGGATGGCCGCATGTTTTATATGTGCCATGCTTATTTGGCGGGTGATGGATTTTATCAGGGACGGCAACCTGTTTTGTATGAAATGGTAGTTGGTGAAGATAATTGGGTGCATTTCCCATCAGGAGCAGCAGCTCAACGTAGACAACCGGTACCTTTTGAAAATACACTCCGGAAAGACATTCAGGATATTGAAACACCATATGATTGGTGGACATGGAATTATCCATATGCGGATGTTAAAATAGGGCAGAAAGGTAAATCTGTAATTCTTTCCGGAACCTCTAAACCCGGAAATTCATATGGTTGTGTAGCAGCCATACGTCCTGTAGCCTCTGACTATCAATATGAAACACAAGTGAATATGGAAGATCCCGGATTTAAAGGATTAACAATGTATGGTGACGATAAAAATCTGGTAATGTTGGGAGTTGAAGGTAATAAAGTCTTACTCAAGTCTGTTTTGGATGGTAATGAAACAGTAAAATATGACTTTGCTCTGGAAAATACTTCCGTTTATTTAAAGATAGATATAAGTAAAGGTTGTTTTCTGACGTCTTCAGTAAGTACGGACGGAACGCAATGGAATATTATAAATTCAGAACCTATGGACTGTAGTAAACTGGTTCGTTGGGATAGAATATCACGACCAGGATTGATATATATAAGTGACAGAGGCGAAAAAGCTAAATTCAATTATTTTAAATTGAAGAATAAGTTATGATTATTGCATATCTGCCAAGGTGAGATTAAATGAGAGTGTCCAAAAGTATAGCTGTCATCCCGGGCCTGACCCGGGATCTCCTCTGTAAGTTATAGCAGAAAAGATTGCGGATCAAGTCTGCAATGACAGGCGACTTTTTGGACACACTCCTTAGTCAATTACCATTAACTCGGGTCTGCTTCCAGTGAATTATTACCGGCAATAGCATTGGTCGGTACCGGAAACCGTTTTCTTGATGGATCTGATGGCTGGTGGTCCCACCATTTCTCAGTAGTGTACATATCCCAGCGCAATAAGTCAGTGCGACGGCGGCCTTCACCCAGGAATTCGATACCCCATTCATCAATCATACGGTATTTATCCAGATTGGCTTCTGTAACCGGGTCCGGGTCCGCATTATTCTCGAAAGCACGTTTTCTTACTGCATTGATTAATTCGGCTGCACCTTTTTTATCTCCGGCACGCATTTTACATTCGGCCAGCATGTAATAAATTTCTTCGAGGCGGATTACAGGGTTATCAGCTCCCCATTTTAGGTCTTGGTTGGCCATATTGGGTATGGGAACTTTTACCAGACGGATACCAGTGTTTTCTTCACCCTGGCCAACATCCGACGGTAGTGTAGCAGGATCTTGTCCTGGTTCCAGGTCTTTCATTTTTGCCACATAATCAACAAAAGTTATCAGTTCGCCATTGTATTCCTGTGTACCTTTACATTCTTTTCCTGTAAGCGGAGAAATCTGGTCGCCAACAAGGAACATTCCTTCGTAGTTTGTACCACCTAAATAGTGATAAGGTTTCTTGCGGAGGTCTTTATCATTGAATTTCTCATACGGACGTCCCAGTTTGAAATCATCTTTGTAAGATTTCTGTCCACCCGGATATAGTGATGGCGCCAGGTGAAGACCGTTATTGGCAGCTCCGTCGATATCAAAATATATAGAGGAATTGTAATGATAAAAATCGCCCCAGAAAACATCGTACTGCAATTTGTTGAACTGCGATGGAAATGACCAGATTACGCTGGGCGATTGGTCGTTGGTGAATCCATGCGGATCGTTCCAGCTTGCAGCCAGTTCGTAATATCCGTATTTTTGGTCGATAATATCCTGGCAAATCTGTGCACATTCTGCATATCTGTCTTCACCGATGTACGTTTCGGAATTAAAATACATACGTGCCAGCATAGCTGCTGCTGTGGCTTTACGAATGGCTCCTTCTTCTTTCTGTCCTTTGTCTTTTCCGTAGAGTAGGGGAATGGCATCTTTGAAAATCTGCTCGGTGTGTTCATATACCTTTCTGGCAGTACGTCGTCCTTCAACCGGTTGAGTAGGGTCGGTGAAGATGATGAAATCGCCAAAGAAGTCCAGGCCGCGCAAATAAAAATAGCCGATAAGTGTATTCAACTGGTTGATATGGTCGTCTTTATCCTGTTCAGTAAGTGCTATGGCTGTATAATCAACTTTTTCCAGGTCGAGCTTGGTATCAATTGCAATGGCAATCCCCATAGTTGTTCCTCTCCAGGTTTCCCAAATCCAGTTGTCATCCGGTGTCCATTCGTGATGCAGGTAACGGTGGTTTTCTCCTCCATTGTACCAGTGTGGTCCTTTTACGGTGGTAATCAGTTGGTCGGCAGTAACTTCCTGTAACTTCCAGCGATCGTAACTTTCGTACCATCGTGCATGGGTAAAGGGGCGGTAAAGAGCCATTAATACATCGGTCTCACTTTTATAGAAAGTGTCTGGTGTAACTTTATTGTACCATATGGTATCCAGATTGGTGCAACCCATTGAAATAAAGCACAGAAGAAGGGTTGCTCCGGTAAATCTATATATAATTTTGGATAGTTTCATAATTATACCTTATTATATGATTAAAAATTAAATTGGAATCCCAGCGTGAATGTACGGAGTTTAGGATATGTATTCCGTTCTTCGAATCCGGGTTCAAGTCCGTTCAGTTCTACTTCAGGGTCGAGACCGCTATATCTGGTTATGCAGAACAGGTCGCGTGCAGTTAGGCTTACCCGTATATCCTTAACGTATTTTTGCCAGGCCGGAATCGTGAATCTATATCCTAATGTTACTGCATCCAGTTTCAGGAACGTTCCATCTTCGAGCCAATAGTCGCAAAGTTCCTTTTCACCCTTGATGTGTGCATTTTTGGTTACAGCTGTTTTAAGGTAATTTTGTCCCTTTACATTGGCCAGGCCATAGTACATATCAATTTTATTGAAAACATCAAAGTTTATAAAACTACGGAAATACAGGTTCAGATCGAAGTTCTTGTACCGTATATGGTTGTCCCAGGATGCAATTACTTTCGGTATAGCATTACCTATGAACCGTTTGTCTTCGTTGGTTTTCTTATCGGCTGGTATTTTGTTATTATTTTTATCGTAAAGTTCCCAGTTACCGTCTTTGTCGATACCGGCATATTTCCAAATATAAAACTGCCCTATGTTTTCTCCTGCAATCAGGCGTACGGCATTTCCGGGGTTACCGGGTGCTTCAAATCCTTTCATATCCCAGAAAGTCTGGCTTCCCCATAAGGAGTTCAGCTTGGATGTATTCTGCGACAGGCGTAATGCCGTATCCCATTCCCAATCTTTATTACGTACAGGGACACCACCAATTTCAAACTCCCATCCGGTATTAGTCATCTTTCCGGTATTCATTGTCATCTTGTCATGAACAGCCGGTGGCTGAGGTACCGAGATTTCATAAATAAGTCCGTCGACTACGCGTTTGTATACGTCTATTTTACCATATATACGGTTGTTGAGAAATGCATAATCAAGACCAATGTTGTATTCAGTCTTCTCTTCCCATCTTAGGTACTGGTTTACATTATGGCTTAACCCGTAAGTACGGAACCATCTTCCATCGTTTAGCCACCATGCATCGGGACCATACATACGTACAACGACATCCTTATTATAATCGCCGCCTTCCATATTTCCAGTCTTACCTATACCAAAACGTAATTTCAGGTCGGATATCCAATTTGCAGAATTCATGAATGGTTCGCTGCTTATACGCCATCCGGCAGAAAGGGCGGGGAATAAACCCCACCTTTCTTCCGGGGCCAGCCGCGATGTACCCTCATAGCGGGCACTGAGCGACAAGATATATTTATCCTGAAAACTGTAATTCACACGTCCGAGAAATGCGATGAGACGTGCACGCGGATCTTTAAATGAACCCATTCCACCTTTTCCGTCCGAGAGGTCGGTGCCGGTACCTAAATCCCATCCCTGTACGCCATCTACCGGGAAATTCTGATTATTTGCATCATATCCGTCTTTATTGAATTCCTGGAAAGACCATCCTCCAACGGCTTTAAGAGAGTGTTCGCCGAACATTTTATTATAGTTTACTAACCATTCCAGAGTAACATCATTGACATAATCACTTTCCCATTTGGCATAACCTGCACGTTTGTTGTCGAGGCTGTTTTTATGCTGGGCCGATTCCCAGCGGATACGTCTGGAGGTATTGGATTTATTTCCCATGGTGAAAGATGTACTTAAATCGTTGGTAATGTTCAACCGCGCCGTAAGACTAGCCATGAGGTTGCGGTAATCACGTGTATCTGTACGCAACCGTATGTCGGCAACCGGGTTCCATTGTTCGTGTCCTCCAGTTAATACATTATATCCTGTCGGGTTGGTCGGGTCATATACAGGAATGGTCGGGTTTAGTTTCATCGCCATCATGAATGCTCCATAATTGTTATTATCGTCATCATGATATTTGGCCCGTACATCTGTGTAGTTTATACGTCCGGTAAATCGCAGCCGGTCATCCCATACGGAATAATCCACATTCATACGTCCACCAATTTCACGGCGGTTTGTTTCAATTAGCATACCGTCGGCATTGCGGTAATAAAGTGAAGTATAAACTTTAATTTTATCCGTTCCGCCTGCGAGTGTAATAGCATGACGCTGCTGGAAAGGCGTTGAGCGGGTTATTTCATCGAACCAGTCGGTGCGGGCACCTAAATCCTCCCCCATATTGTTTTGAAGGAATTCTTCGGCGGAGAGTACATCCATTTTCTTTCTTACAGTTTGTATAGTGAGATCGGTATGATAGGAAAATTGAATCGGACCTTCCTTCGCTTGCCGTGTAGTGATCAATATTACACCACCCGAGCCACGGGTTCCGTAAATAGCTGCTGCTGATGCGTCTTTAAGTACATCAATGGATACGATATCTTCTTTTTGGATTTCGTTGATATTTCCACCGGGAATTCCATCAACAACAATCAATGGTCCTTGCCCTACCTTCACAGAGTTTGCCCCACGCAGCTGTATACTTGTACCTGCATTCACATCGCTGTTATTGTCGATACTAAGGTTTGTTACTTTTCCCTGAATAGCTAGAAGGGGATTACCAACGGCACCACCAATTAAGTCGTCGTTTTTAAGAGAAGAGATAGATGAAGTTACCTCTTTTCTGTCAAGCGTACCATATCCTATTACTACCACTTCGTCAAGTACCTTGGTATCTTCTTTTAATACAATGGTAATGTTTTGTGCGGCAGACACTTCAACAGTCTGGAATCCTATATAAGATACAACGAGCGTTTTACCGGTTTGAACATTCAGGGTAAACTTACCATTTACATCGGTAATTGTGCCATTCGTTGTGCCCTTTTCAGTAATGTTGGCACCGATAACTTCTATTCCGGTTTCGTCAGTGACTTTACCGGTTATCCATATTGACTGCTGAGTAACGCTCTCTATAGAGTTCTTGGTTAGTACAATATACTTATTGTCGAAAATGTAATTGATGTTTGAATCTCCGAAAGCTTCTCTCATATATTCGCCAACTGTTTTTGTTCCTTCGGATACCGGCAACTTATTATCGGTATCTACTTCGTTTTTACTATATACAAAGAGATATTCAGTCTGACTCTCGATTTGACTTATAAATTTGTCGATAGTGATATCGTTTCCATGTATCTTGACTTTGATATCTGAAGAAAAATTATTTCCGGCTATAGACGTTGATAGACAAAAGAACAACATGTAAAAACTGATTTTTAGAATTCTTCTAAGCCGTTTATTGAGTACATAATATATACTCGGAATGTATAACAAAGGTTTGTTTTTCATAAATCGTGTGATTTCATTGTTAATACTTCGGATATTTAGTATAATTAATCCGATGTTTCTAAAGATTTCTGGTAGGATAATTTGTTTAAGATGTTACATAGGCGTAAAGTTTTAATGGTTAAACAATGGTGATAATATTCTCCTCTTCATCGCGTTTGAAAGAGAAAGGGTATATTTTCTGGAGAGTTCGCAGAATACTTTCTACGCCATCGGCTTGCCTGAATTTTCCGGAAAATTTGTACTCTTTCAAATAATTGTTATTTATATCAATGCGAACTTCGAAATAAAGCTCAAGCTTTTTAGCGATATACTCGAATGGCAAATCGTCGAATATATATATGCCATCTTTCCACAACAGAAAGTCTGTATTTTCGAATCTTCTTTTAATTAATTTATTTTGCACAAGGGTGGCACATTCATATGCATTCAGCTTTATTGAGTTTGTTTCGTTTGTGGGTTGGTAAATTTTTACTGCTCCCTCTATGACGGATACAACAAAATCGTCCTGGCCAGGATAGGAGAAAATATTGAATTTTGTTCCTAATACTTCTACATCAAACTTGCCGACAGATATAATAAAAGGCTGTTTGGGATTATAGGAAACATCAAAATAACCCTCTCCATCCAGATGCACTCTTCTCTCCGTGGATGAAAATACATTTTGATAACGTAAACTGCTGCATGCATTTAGCCATACTTGGGTTCCGTCATAAAGTTTCACCATAGCCCGCTGTCCGGCCGGAGCTATGAATTCATTTATTAGATTTTGATTATCAGAGACTTTACTATTTATAGCTATTACTGTGAGGAATACAACAAAAAACAGACTCGCAGCATAAATACTAATACGTAATGCGTACTTGGAAATGTTGCGGCTGTTTCTGCTACGTTTAAATTGTTTTAGCTTGGATGCTGCATAATATGTATCATGAGCCTGTGGGATGGAAGCAGTTATTGCATATAGATTACGCAAGTATATAAACCTGTCCATATACTTTTTGTCTGAATCAAGTAAGGCGAACAGCTCATCTTTCTCTTCAGGCGTAATTGTTTTATCAAAAAACTTAAATATTAATTCATCCATCTTCCAGCGTTTAACTGTAAGATGAGCGTTTAGTTGGGTTAGTCCCGTAAATGGCAGGTTGTTTTATTAATATAGTTTAACAAATAGAAAGGAAAATGAGTAACGGTAAGTAATCTTTCAGTTCGATTCTTAATTTTCTTAATGCTATCCTGATTTGCATATCCACAGTATGTATCGAAATACCCATTTCTTCGGCTATTTGTTTATACTGTTTGCCTTCAATTCTACTTTTAATAAAAATTTCCCGACAACGTTCCGGAAGTTTATCCAATGCTACTGAAATGAGGCTTTCGATGTCTTCTTCTGTACAGAAAGCCATGTTCAGGTTTTCCAGAGACATCAGGTTTACCCTCATTTCTCTATTATAGGTATCACTGACAATTTTCTTCCGTAAGTGGTCGATACATTTGTTTTTGGCGAGGGAAAATATATAAGCGGTAAGACTAATTTGAATGTTCAGTACGTGGCGTTTCTCCCAAAGCAAAACAAAAATATCTTGGACAATATTTTCAGCATCTTCTTTGTTTTGAACATATTCGTATACGAATCGGTGGAGACGGTAAAAATTAGCCAGATATATTTCATCGAAATTATCTTTGAGATGGTCGGTATATAATGATAGGTTACCGGCAGGCATAAGTTGGTGTTTTTTGCAAATATATAAATTTCTTAAATCAGTTGGTCATTACCATCCTCGGCCACCGCCTCCGCCGCCTCCGCCACCGGAGAATCCACCACCTCCGCTACCGGAGCTCCAGCCCCCCGAACCACTACTACCGGATGATGAGCTAGGGTCTACTTGTGCCCTTCTTACCGACGATCCCAATGAGCTTGATAATGCACTTGTCAGCATTGTGTAACGGAATGGTTTTGTATCGTTATACCAGTCCGGTTGATAATCAGCTTGTTTTAATACTTCATCAAATTTGTTTCCCCATTCGTTTTCTACATCCAATGCGATAGCATAAGGAAGAAGTTCTTCAAATAATTCAGGGGTTCTTTCCGGTGGGGTTAACAGATTCAATCGGTTTTCTTCTGCAGTTTTCAGGTAAAGTCTGAAACCTTCCAACTCAGCTTCTGTTTTTGCACCAAGTTCTGTAGGTGCTTTTATTAGATATAAATATATAAAGAAAGAAACAAATATAATTATTAAGAATACAGATGTAATAATATCTTCCTTTAATAGAAAGGTAATTTGAGCAAATAGAGCTGGCAATGAAAATAGTCCTCCCATGATGGCAAGAATGATGTTAATACATCCTTTTTTTCTGTTTTTTATTCCAACGACTAAAAAACTGAGCCCTACAATAATGAAAGGAGATGTGAATAAGAATGGGATGATATTGACACCTGTGCCAGTAATTACAACATAAGCAATTAATAAAATAATTGTCATCAAAGCAGCAGTGACTACATATTTCCGATTATGCAGAAAGTAGTTTTTAATATTCCATCCATTTTCAAGTGCGTTTTTTAATTTAGTGCTGGCAGATGAAAATACTGAATGATGGTTATCAGATACTAATATCGATTCCCGGCCTTTAAATAGTGAGTCATATATTTTCTTTTCTTCTTCAGATAATTTTGTTTTGTTCCCTGTTTTTTCAAGACGATATTTTTTCTTTTCATGTTTAATACGAATCCCATTATTTACCGCCATATTTACCAGTGCGGCAGTAAAAGCAGTATTATCATATCCTTTATTATATAGGTATCTTATTACAGCAGGAGACCACTTATGAGGTGGTAAGAAAGTCGGCACTACTAATTGCTTTTCCGGGTCTTTTCCCACTTTTAACCAGGTAAAGAAGTAGAAACAACCCAGGATGATAATGGATAGAAAAGCGAAAATAATGTTCTTGTATTTTTCCCAGAACAGTTCTAATTCAGTTGGGGGAGGAGGTCGTTTGATAATATCACGTGGAAAAGAAGCTGCAACGGTTAATCCCTCACCGGGTGATAAACTGCCGTTAGTTCTAAATATTACCATATTTCCATTTTCTTCTACGGAACAGTTAGAAGCGGTCGAATTTAATGTACCTGTATAGCAGGCTTTATTGATGGCTGATGTTTTTTCGGGCAATATGATTGATGCAGATACTTTATCGATGGAAAATGCCCAATCATTTCCGGTTACATTCCAGTAGAGCTCATCAAATTCGTCGAAAAAACCTACGTGCCCGTAAGTTTCATACGTGATAATATATTCGTGCTGACCGGTTGTCAGCATAACATTCCTGTTGCCTAAATATATTTCGCGATAACCGCCCGAATCTTCAATTTTATAGTCTTCGCTTTCTCCGTTGCGGGTTACACTTACAACATGAATGTCCATTCGTTTATCTTTCCCTAAGATATCTGTACGGTATAAGGGGATACTACGTATAATTCCTCTACGGATATCTTTTCCCGCTGCATATACGGTAATAGATTCTGCCACGGTGATTTTGCCGTCTGTATGGATTAATATATTTGAGTGAAAGTTGGTTATTCTCTCTTTTTCTTTTTTTTGAGCAGATACGGAAATACCTGCTAGTAGTAAAACTGTAAATAATAGTGTTTTAATAGTTGTTTGCATAGCTTATAAGTTTATGCCTTTGCTGATGTATCCAGATTGAAAAATATACCTTTTTGGAAATCAAAAATTCCAGAGATAATGTTAGAAGGGAAACTTTCCTGGTATGTATTATTTATACGTACAGTTCCGTTGTAATAACGACGCGATCTCTCGAGTCCGGTTTCAAGTTCGGAAAGCTGCTTTTGAAGATTTAAAAAATGTTCACTGGTTTTTAATTCAGGATAGGCTTCAGCAGTTATCATTAAGTTGTTTAAAGCTTTACCTAATTCATTTTCCGGTTTTATCTGTGAGCTTATACCTTTAGCATCTATAGCTTCTGAACGGTAAGCTGTTATTTCTTCTAATACCTTTTTTTCATAAAAGCTATATCCTTTTACTATTTCTACCAGAGTAGGGACGAGGTCATGGCGTTTTTTTAGCAGCACGTCTATAATACTCCATGCTTCTTCCATATTATTTCTATTACGTACAAGTTTGTTATAAATATAGACAATGCCAATAAATAATATGAGCAGTATTATAAGAATAATAATCATTATTGTTTTCTGTTCTTAAATTTAAGGGATCAAAGATACAAAAATAAGTATAGGTTTTCAGATCGTTTATTTATTGTAAAGCTTTGTCCGGATATCACTTCTTTAGTTTTGCAAATATACACTTATTTACGTGCTTTATCGAAGATTAGATATATATTTAATCTTTTAAATACGAAAAATTGTTTTGATATTTTTCGTTGAATAAGAAGCAAAAATGTTTCTTTGTATGATGTGATTTATTAACAAGCTAAAATGTATAATCTTATGTTTGATTTCTTTGATACATATCCGTGGCTGTTGCCTGCCGTTATTTTCTTTGGGCGTATTTGTGATGTGACGCTAGGTACACTACGTATTATTTTTGTCTCTAAAGGAGAAAAGAAAAAAGCACCTATCGTTGGCTTTTTTGAAGTTTTTATATGGGTTGTCATTATCTCACAAGTGTTTGCTAATGCCAGCAGCTTAATTGCTTATCTTGCTTATGCAGGAGGATATGCGGCGGGTAATTATGTAGGGATATTAGTAGAAAATAAAATAGCTTTTGGGTTCCAGCTTTTACGTGTATACACGAAGCTTGATGGAAGGTTATTGACAAAAACACTAAATAAAAACGGATTCGGCTCTACCTGTCTGAGAGGAGAAGGTGCAGTATCTGAAGTGGATATTATTGAAACAGTTGTAAGTCGTAAATCCCAAAAACGAGTGATAGAAATCATAGATGAGTTTGATCCGAATGCTTTCTATCTTATTGAAGACATACGCTCTAAACAGAAAGGTATATTTGCTATGTCATCATCAGCTGCGAGCGCACAAAGTTTAAAGAAATAGTAAGAGCTTTAGGAAAGGTTTCTCAGGTACGGGAGGAGAGTTATTTTGCCCTGATATATGTACTATTGTGATATTTATCCATAAAAAATAATATCTTTGTTTATTGCATACTTTTCCATAAATTTGTAGTAATTAAAATCTGAACACAAATGAAAAAGTTTACTCAATTACTTTTTATTGTTTCCACTCTATTTATTTTCTCTTCTTGTAATTTATCAAAGCCAAGAGAGGTGGTAGTCAATGATAGATTTACCATGATGATACCTCAGACAATGATTCCTACAGAAGATCTCAATGATGATGCATGTTTGCAATATATGAATCCTTTGCAAGAGTTATATGTAATAGTAATTGAAGATACTTATGAGTCCATAGGTAATGCTCTCATTCAACATGGATTATCCGAACAGCCGAATCCTAGTTTTGAAGGATTTTGTCTTCTTGCAAGTAGTTCAGAAGAGCATAGTTTTATAATCAAAGATGACCGTGAGAATTTAGTTTGCGATACAATTAATGGCATGAATGCCAGACTCTTTGAGAACAAACGTTCTTTGAACAATGTAGAAGTATATTATAAAATAGCTTTGTTAGAAGGTCAATCTTCTTATTACCAGATTATTTCCTGGACTTTACCTGAAAAAGAAAAAGATCATGGAGGACATATTGACGGGATGATAAGATCGTTTAAAGAATTGTAGATTTATTAAATTAGGCTTTCTTCGATTACTTTATTGCAAACTGATTTTTAGTCTATACGTTTATTTCATCTTTCCTTCCTGTCATAATGAACAGTAAAATGGATAATTCTGTTATCTCTTTAAATTTATGATATCTGTCTTAATAAGAAAGAATGTGTTTACCAGATACAATAGTGCTGAATTATAGATATAACCCCACACTATTATCCGATTAATTTTATAAACATCGAATTCTTTATTAAGAAGATTTTCAGTAAATTTGTGCTGCATGAAAGAAGAAACAAAGAGAAATATAGTTATAGGGGGTAGCATACTACTTGCTGCGGGGGTTGTTACTGTTGGAGTATTGATCTTACGCAGGACACTGCGTACTATACCTAAAGGGGTAGACCCGGTACGTCCTTTCAAACTGGATAAGTTTATGGGCAAATGGTATGAAATAGCCCGTACGGACAACCGTTTTGAAAAAGGGCTTAAAAATGTGACTATTGAATTTACCCGAAACAGTAATAAGACTATAAGTGTGCTTCACAAAGGAGATAATCCTAAAAAAGAAAAATCTCATGAGGAAAAAGGGAGGATAGCAATTGTTGATAAACCTAATGTAGGTAAAATGAAGATTTCATTCCGGCGTCCCCTTTATTCCGGTTATAATGTGATCGAGATTGATCCGGACTACAGATATGCCCTTGTAGTAGGTGATGACCTGAAACAACTTTGGCTCCTATCACGTAGACCGGATATGCTCGATGAAGTAGCTTTACAATATCTTGCTATTGCTCGTTCATACGGATACAATACTTCTAATATTGTTTGGGTAGATCAGGATGAATATTGACTTATTCATCTAGTTTGCCTACCATTTTTGACGGATCTACCAGTTCATCAAATTCTTCGGCTGTAATTTCTCCTGATTCTATCGTCGCTTCTTTTAACGTCAGATTTTCCTTAAAAGCTTTCAGGGCAATTGCTGCTGCTTTATAGTATCCGATCTTAGGATTTAGAGCAGTAACCAGCATCAGAGAATTGTCAACATACTTTTGAATGGTTTCATAAACCGGTTCGATACCTGTAGCACATTTATCATTGAAGTTTTTGCATCCTTCGCCAATTAATCCTGCGCTATGGAGAAAATTGTATATAATAACAGGTTTGAATACATTTAACTCAAAATGTCCGGTAGCACCACCTATTGAGATAGTGGTATCATTGCCCATTACTTGTGCGCAGATCATAGTTAATGCTTCACATTGAGTTGGGTTCACTTTTCCCGGCATGATTGAAGAGCCCGGTTCATTATCAGGAATGCGTATTTCTCCTATACCGCAACGAGGGCCGGAACTTAACATACGTATGTCATTGGCGATTTTCATCAAGCTTACAGCAACTGTTTTTAGTGCTCCATGAGCTTCTACTATGGCATCATGACTGGCAAGCGCCTCAAATTTATTAGGAGCAGTGATAAAAGGAAGTCCTGTCAATTCAGATATTTTCCGGGCTACATTTTCACCGAAATTATCAGGTGTATTAATGCCCGTGCCTACGGCTGTTCCTCCCAGTGCCAGTTCACATAAGTGTGCTTTGATATTTTCTATGGCTCGCAATCCATGATCGAGTTGCGAAACATAGCCACTGAATTCCTGCCCTAGGGTGAGTGGGGTAGCATCCATAAAATGTGTACGCCCTATTTTAACGATATTCATAAATTGCCGGCTCTTTTCATAAAGTGTATCCCGTAATAGTTTAATGCCGGGAATTGTCTTTTCCTGTAGCATCTTGTATGCAGCTATATGCATGGCAGTAGGAAAAGTATCGTTGGATGACTGCGATTTGTTTACATCATCGTTAGGTGAGAGGAATTTTTGCTTATCGGTCAAAGTTCCACCGTGCAATACATGTGCTCTGTTGGCAATCACTTCATTGACGTTCATATTACTTTGTGTACCACTTCCGGTTTGCCATACAACGAGTGGGAAATATTCGTCAAGCTTTCCTTCTAAAATCTCATCACATACCTTACTAATTAGTTCGCATTTGTCAGAAGGTAATATTCCGGCTTCATGATTGGTCATTGCTGCTGCTTTCTTCAAATAAGCAAAAGCATATATAATTTCTTTCGGCATGCGATCTCTGTTTTTTGCTATGTCGAAGTTTTCGATGCTTCGTTGCGTTTGTGCGCCATAATATGCATCCACAGGAACGTTTACTTCTCCCATCGTATCTTTTTCTATTCTATATTCCATAGTTGTATGTATTATTATGAATATTTGTGATAATTAATATTCCTGTTTAACAGCACAGTCCGGAATTTTGTTTCAGTAGGTTGAGGGAAGGTATTTCTACTTAACTTTTATCAATTTATAGTAACTAAAACCTATACATAAATCCACATCAGCATAGGTTTCTTTTCCTTTTTGAGCAGAGCATCAATCTGTCTCATCGTTTCATCTGATATGACAGGACATCCCTGGCTCATCCCTAACGGAAGGTGTTGCGGGTATATTTCCGTATCGGGTACATATTCATAAGAGTGCAGCACTACGATACGTTTAAAGGCATTATTATTGGTTGTATCCAATCCGTGTAATTTATAATGCACATTGATTCCCCATTTACTATAGGAACGTACTCCGATTTTATAATGTCCTAAGGATGAACAGTAACTGCCTTCTATATTACTGAATACGGGTTTATTGACCGTGCTGTTTTTCCCGTAACCATGTGCACAAAGACTGGAATGTTTTATGGAATCTCCTGTAAAGTCCCATACGAAAAAACGTTTTTTCCCGGAATGTATACTGAAATCTATAAGGATACAGTAATTTGTATTTAACCCTTTCTCTCTACAGTATATTTTAGCAAAATCTACTTTTATTTTCAGAAGTTCCTGAAGGGTTGGTATTGTATCTTCATGTATCGTTTCTGCTATGGAAGTATTAGCTGTACATTGATTTCTTAATGATAAGAGGCTGATTAAAACAACAGCCGATATAATTAATAGAATTTTAACGTACTTACTCATCTTCTGTCGGGATATGTGTTGGACAAAAATACAATTTATGAATTGAATTTGCTACATTTTATTCATTGAATATAAAAATACCGGATACAGCCTTAACCCTGCATCCGGTACAGTCATCCTGAAAATTGACTCTCACCTCATTTATAAATAACGTTTTATCAGAAAGAAATACCAAATCGGAAACCAATGTTGCTTAATCCGTCCAGTGAATAACTTAGTACCTCACTTTTATTGGTTGAATAATTATAGTATGCCGCCATGTGGAAGCCAAATACTTTTGCCGGACTAGTATATAAGGTAAAACCGATCTCAGGAGAAGTATAAAATCCCCATTCGCGATCATATGTTTTAAATATATTCATGATCGTTGATACTTCGCTATAATCAGCTCCTAACTTTGCACCGATATAGGGCTCGAATATTCCACGGTTCTCCCGTAAAAAAGTATACCGGAATGACCCTCCAAAAGGTATATGGAAAATAGAATGTTGCTGATCTGATGTAATAAACGCTGTTTCACTCAATGGAATGGTCATTTTACCGATATACTTGTTATTTGTGTGGAAGGAGGCAAATAACCCTACTGAAAAACCATTGGCTACATAATATCCTCCATCTATTTGTGCTCCCCATCCGCTTATCTGGTCGGCAAAGCTTTCGCCTACGGGGAGATTTAGTTGCCAATCGACATTTACATAGCCGTTTCGAATGATCTGGGCATTCGACGCTGTTGGAATTACCATACAGCTTATAAGTATGGCAATCAGACTTATATATATTCTTTTCTTTTTCATAGGAGTCGAAAGTTTAGTATTCACATATTTATTTTTTGATGTAAGGAGATTGTTCGAATGCCTGGTTTACAGCACGAACTATTAAATGGGCATTATAATGGCTTGATCCTGAAAGTATGCCGTCCATATAAGCCGTCCATCTGATAGGTAATTTCGGATTCTTTTCTCCTTCTTCAGGTTTGACCGTAAGATCTACCATTTCCATCATCATTGATCCTACTTTATAAGAATATGTAACGGGATAGGGGTAGTAGTACCCATACCATCCACCGCCCCAGTAGCCGGGACTCCAATAACCGGGATATCCCCACCACCAATAAGGATTACTATATCCGTAGAAGTAACTTACTCCTTGTATGTAGGACGGTTGGATACCGATATCTGCATTTTCCTTTTCATCCATACGTGTATAGCCCCGAGTAGTTAAAGTGGTTTCGATATTGGAAATGATTTCCTCCGCCCGTTCGTCCGACCAATATCTGGGTGTAGGGTTATCAGTTATAAGTAAAATACTATCCGGTAGATAAAAAGTAGAGTAGGAGGTAAAATTTACCTCAGGATCATAGTTAGTAAATACAACAAAGTCGTCGCTTAAATCTGATAAGTCCGGATCTTTCTGGCATCCTGCCAGCAGAAAGGCTGTAAACAAAAGAAACAACATCCTTTTCATATCTATCTATTTTTTAGGTTATTAATTAATGTGTTTTCGTATATAACTTAAAAATGCTTGGAAATGGGGATTAACCGTTTTGTCCCGGATAAATAAAAATAATATTAAGTTTATTAATATAATGATTGATATAGTTGTTTTATTGCAAGCAGGCTTTCTCTTTTTAAATTATTTTATCACATTGAAAGCAGTTTTTACGGATGGGGGAGTTGTAGGGGCTTTGGTAATGTTTGTTGAGGTATAAATGAGACTTAGTAAACATGAAAGAGGTTGTCCCAAAAGTATAGTTGTCATCCAAGGCCTGACCCGGGATCTTCTCTGTAAGCTATAGGGTAACAGATTGCGGATCAAGTCCGCAATGACAGGTGACTTTCGGGGTAGCCTCAATCCTGATATATTACAAGATAATAGCCATAATTAAAAGGAATAATTCTTCATTTCAACATTATTTCTTCATCAGCCTAAGCCCTCCTTTTACCAATTCCAGTATAGGCAATGGAGCCAACGAAAGTCCAATAATCCATAACCACTGTGCTTTTGTGAGTGGTGCAAGATGGAATATGTCATGTAAATACGGAACCTCCAATACAATAATCATCAGGAAGATAACAATGGCCAGGGCTCCCCATAAGATTTTGTTCTTGAACATATTACGGAATGCGCTATGGCGTGGTGAACGCACATTAAGTACGTGGGTGATCTGTGTGAAAGCAAGTACGGCAAATGTCATTGTTTGTGCTGTGTTTACATTTGTTTCCATCCCGATAAGGAAAGCTGTTAATGACAGACCGGCAATCATTATACCTTGTAAAAGGATACGTAACAGAAACGGACGGTTCATGATCCCTTCTTTTGCATCAACAGGTTTACGCTGCATTACATCGGGGTCTGCCGGATCTACACTGAGTGCAAGTGCCGGGAGACTGTCGGTAACCAGATTTATCCATAATATCTGTATAGGCAGGAGCGGGGTGGCCCAGTTTGCTACGATAGCTGTAAAGATGACCAGTATTTCGCCGATATTGGTAGAGAGCATAAACTGGATTGCCTTGAGGATGTTATCATAAATACGTCTGCCTTCTTCTACAGCAGTAACAATAGTTGTGAAATTGTCATCAGCCAATACTACATCTGCGGCTTCTTTGGAAACATCCGTACCGGTAATTCCCATTGCGATACCGATATCAGCTAGTTTAAGAGCAGGAGCATCATTAACACCGTCTCCGGTCATAGCCACTACTTTATTTTGTTTTTGGAATGCCTTTACAATACGCACTTTATGTTCCGGAGATACGCGGGCATATACCGAAGTTTTATCCACATTAGCAAGTAATTCTTCATCCGGCATTTTTTCAAGTTCGCTTCCTGTCACGGCCATCTCATCTTTTTCTTTAATATCAAGAGATTCGGCAATGGCTACAGCTGTTATTTTATGGTCACCTGTGATCATTACAGGTTTTATACCTGCCTGACGGCATTTTATGACTGCATCCCGCACTTCTTCACGCGGCGGATCGATCATGCCGACCATACCGATAAAAGTAAGGTCTTTTTCGACGGTGGCAGGTGTCACCTCATTGGGTATGGTCTCTATCTCTTTATATGCTCCTGCAAGTACCCTTAAAGCCTTTTGTGCCATTTGAGTATTGGCATTACGGATACGTTCTTTTTCACTATCCGACAGAGGCTGAGGTTTTCCGTCGAGTAACATATGAGTGCTATGCGCCAGTATTTCATCCAGTCCGCCTTTGGTATAAACGGTAAGCTTCTGATTTTCGTCGCGGTTGATTGTAGACATCATTTTGCGATCAGAGTCAAATGGTATTTCAGCAACACGCTGCACACTCTTTTCCAGATCATTTTTATTCAGGCCGAAACGTATCCCCGTATCAAGAAAGGCTGTTTCTGTAGGATCGCCTACGGTTTGCCATTTATTATCTTCGTGGCTTAATTTGGCATCATTAGCAAGGATAGAAGCTTTGAGCAGGCTTATCAGATCATCTGTCAGTTTCTCAGGAATATCTGTCTCTTTATTATCGGCGTATAGCTTGACAATTGTCATTTTATTCTGAGTGAGCGTACCTGTTTTATCCGAGCAAATAACGTTCGTGCTCCCTAATGTTTCGACTGAAGGAAGATGACGGACAATTGCATTTTTCTTAGCAAGCCGCTGCACACCTACTGCAAGTACAATTGTAGAGACTGCCGGAAGCCCTTCCGGAATTGCCGCTGCAGCCAGACTGACCGCTGTCATAAACATTTCTACAATCTCACGTCCCTGAATGATACCTACAATAAATATGATGGCACAGATTACAATAGCTGCGATACCAAGGAATTTACCCAACTGGTCTATTTTTATCTGCATCGGTGTTTTGGTATCCGGTACAGACTGTATCATTCCAGCTATCTTACCTACCTCTGTGTCCATTCCGGTTTCTACTGCAATACCTTTCCCGCGGCCATAGGAAACCAGAGTGGAGGAATATGCCATATTTTCGCGGTCGCCAAGCGGAACTTCTCCTTCTATCACTTCCGTATGTTTGTTTTCGGGAACAGATTCTCCGGTTAGGGCAGCTTCTTCTACTTTCAGATTTACGGCTTCCACAAGTCGCATATCAGCAGGTATAAGATCGCCCGTTTCGATAACAACAACATCACCTTTTACAATTTCCCGGGAAGGTATTGTTTCTATCTGTCCGTTACGCACTACCTTCGAATAGGGAGCAGACATCTTTTCGAGTGCTTCGAGTGATTTTTCTGCTTTAACTTCCTGCGCTACCCCGATTATAGCATTTACAATAACGATAACCAGTATGATAATGGCATCTGTAAAACCTTCTCCATGCAGATATCCTACCACACCGGAAATAACAGCTGCCGCAAGCAATACCAGTATCATAAAACTCTTAAATTGCTCAAAGAATTTTGCAATGATTGTTTTCTGCTTTTGCTTTTTAAATTCGTTAGGTCCGTCTTTTTCAAATCTCACTTTAACCTCCTGAGTGGTTAGTCCTTGGTCGATATGAGTGTTGAGTTGTTGCTCAATATCCTTAATAGAGAGATTGTAGAAATTAGGCTTGGTCTGCATATTGTTTTTATTTTTGATCCGGCAAATGTAAATATAATATTAGAGAAAAAACAAACATAGGGAGGGTTTGTTTAAGATATTCTTTTGCCTGCTATCTGAATAGCTTTTAACTATACCTATAATTAATATTAAGTGCGGATAAATTTTCCATTGGAAAATTTATGGTCAGGAAAACTCTTCTTACCTTTGCAAAACAGTTACAAACAATACATGTTGAAACAACTTTTAAAATCTCATTGCTTAACCCTACTTGGTGTATTCTTAGGTGCTACGGGTGGTTACTTATACTGGTTTTTAATCGGGTGTACAAGTGGTACCTGCCCAATCACCTCATCACCAGTGAATAGTACACTTTGGGGAGCTGTGATGGGAGGATTGTTATTTAGTTTATTCAAAAAACAACAAAAGAAACAATGAAGAAAATTACTATGGTGCTTATGATGGTTGGGCTCATTGTAGCCTCTTGCACTGCAAAAACCACAGCGAATCAAACAGATGATAAGCCCAAAACAGAAAGTAAACCTAAAACAGAAAGTAAAGTGAAAACAATACATTTAACCAAAGCTGATTTTTTAGCAAAGGTCGCCAATTACGAAACAAATCCTGAGGAATGGAAATACTTAGGTGATAAACCTGCGATCATAGATTTTTATGCATCGTGGTGTGGTCCTTGTAAAATGATTGCTCCGATCCTTGAAGAGCTTGCAGAAGAGTATGACGGTGAGATATACATCTATAAGATTGATACGGAAAAAGAGACAGAACTGGCAGCAGCTTTTGGCATACGCAGCATTCCTACCTTATTATTTGTTCCTATGGATGGTCAACCGCAAATGGCACAGGGAGCATTGCCTAAGGAAACTTTTAAAGAAGCCATTCAAAGTGTCTTACTTAAAAAGTAATAACCATTTTATTGATTATATAGATTGACGTATGGATACTTTATGTAAGATAAGGGATATACACCGTTCAATCATTGAATTTGAAGCGCGCTTTGAAAAAGAACATCATCTTTCGCTTAATGAGGGAATGTTGCTCTGCAAATTGAAAAGTGCCGTTAAATTATCTTCCGGTGAGATAGCAGACCTGCTGGGGCTGAGTTGTTCCAACACGTCGAAAGTAATTCGTTCTGTAGAAGAGAAAGGATTGATAGAACGCACTTTGGGAGATAAAGATAAACGACAGATGTATTTTATGCTGACCTCACAGGGAGTGAAGCGGTTGAAAGCCGTACAATGCGAGAATATCGAAATGCCGGAGCTTTTGCAATCATTGATTGAAGGATAAATTAGTAACACATAAACATAAGATTCTTTATATGAAACAAGCCATCTGTACGCAGATGGCTTGTTGTTTTTTATAGATAGTATAAGCTATTCTTTTACATTATATTATTTTCTGACCCATACATTGCTTATATCACCAAACACGAGTTTGTGATAATCTTTAGCCTCATTATAACCATCCGTTACAAAATCCTTTCCTTTCTGATTGTAAAAATCATCAGGAGATACGGTTGTTACTTCCGTCAATTTGCATTCAATAATTAACTTAGCCTCTTTGTAGCTAATATTACCTGATGGTGTTTGTACGGAAGTCAGTGTGTGTTGTTTCATTTTATCTGTATCTCTACCGCTTTTAGTACCGAATAGCATAATTTGCTCCTTATAAGGTGCATCAAAATAAGCCATAGTGTAAGACTGTTCTTTCCGCATATACTCTAATGTAAAACGGTTTGCACGGAGAAAACACCAGGTAACAGGAACATCAAACAACTGTCCCCAACCACCATAACTGGCCACCATCGAATTGTAATTGTCCGGTTTTCCCGCAGTAATAACCGTATAATCCGAACCAACTAATTTGAAAACACTTTCAGGAATTTCTTCCGGTCGGATTGATTTAAATAATTCATCAAAAGACTTGGCTTTTATCTCTTCTTGAGTAAGATTTGCCGTAGTTACTTGTTTTGATTCTTTAGCCTCAGAAGATTGCTGATTGCCTGAACCTGTGCATGAGGCAAACAGAGCAATAGTAATTACTAATAATAAACTTTTTCTCATACTGATTTCTGATTTGTTTAACTTTTCATTTGCTTTTACAAATTTATATAATATTGATGAGAAAATGACCGGGCGTCAGTTTTTATTTCGTAAGTAATTGTTGGAGTTTTATTAAAGGTAAGATGTATTAAATTAAGTATTTTGTAGTAAACCTGTTGAACACGGATAAATGAAACTCTTATTTAAAATAATTACAAAAGTATTTGTTCCGACTTTTTGTATGTAGTTAATATACGCTTGTAGAAAAGTATAGCACAACATTTTTAGATAACAGATACTCTTTATTTGATTGAAATTATTGCATATAATTGCAATAGTTTCACTAATGAAACAGTATAAATATCCGATTTCCTTATTTTTTTAGTTCTCATATATATGGGTGACAACCTCTTAGTTGTCCAAGTCAGTACGCTTTACATGCTTGCATTGCTACCTGTCACATACTCAAGTAACTAATTGATAACAAGGAACTTCACTATGTGGTGCCTAGGCAGGTTTTAGTTCTGATATATATGGGTGACAATCTCTTACTTGCCCAAGTCAGTACCCTTCACATGCTTACATTACTACCTGTCACGTGCTTAAGTGACCACGGTTACCACGCCTGGTCCCGAACAACATGTGCACAAGTGAATATTTGATACCAGGGCAGATGAATGAATTAAATCAAAACATACTGATATGAAGATGCTGGCAGACAGATACTTTCATTCTTAAACTTCTATTCTTTTTTATGTATACATGAATATACATAATTGAACACTTATAATTTATTTATCTTGCTTATGAAGAGAAAGGAAGTACATTTTCGTAAAGCTAAGATGTTAATCTTAAAGCATCATGAATGTGTTTTTATTGTATTCTGTTTTATAATGAGGTTAAATCGATTTATTTTCTTTCTTATTTTCTTCTATTTGCTTATTGATCTATTAAAATGTAATTAAAGTGTAAGCAATATTTCTACTTTTTTTAGGAGTAATATCTTCTTTTATTTCATAGTTAATTATAACT
>PPYE01413318.1_pt1 | contig 25713 bp, 10 predicted proteins | sample 1559881 | NCBI WGS metagenome assembly PPYE01 (sample SAMN08240022, study PRJNA423297) | Human gut metagenome, whole genome shotgun sequencing project. | reverse complement strand
TCCGTTATCAGATAGACAAGCTCGAGCTTCTCGTAGCCGATGAACTTTGGACATTGCCAAAGTATCGTGAGCTGCTGTTCATCAGATAATATTTCCTGGATTAGGAATTAAGACAATAAAAAAAGAGTGCATTGTTTATTACAGTGCACTCTTTTTTTATTCCGTGAATATGGTAAAGTAGGTTAAAAGTAATATAAAGAACGTGAGGAAGTTTGTTTCGTTACTTTTTTTTTAGTACTTTTGTCTCATAATTATGAACTCAAGTGTGGAAAATGTGGAGAATTACACAAAAGAGATACTAAAAATGTGAAAAATTCCACATTTTCCCCACTTCGATAAAAATACAGGGATATGTTTAACAGAACGATTATTCACGAATTGAGACAATGGAAAGAGCGCAGAGACCGCAAGCCATTGATGATGCTGGGAGCTCGACAAGTAGGCAAGACATCGGTGCTGAAGAAATTTGGAGAAGACAGCTTTGAACATTGTGCTTATTTCAGTCTTGATGAAGAAGAGGGTGTTTGCGACATCTTTCGCAAGACCAAGAACCCGCAGCAAATCATCGAGCAGCTGTCGTATCTTACATCCGAACCAATCTTGCCTCATAAGACTTTGCTTATCCTTGATGAGATACAGGATTGTCCGGAAGCCATTAGTGCCATGAAATATTTCTGCGAAAAGACTCCTGAGTATGCTGTGGCTTGTGCCGGTTCTCTCCTGGGGTTGGCTTTTGGTCATCAGGGATTTTCGTTTCCAGTGGGAAAGGTGGATCACATGAACATGTATCCCGTTACTTTTTCTGAATTTCTGGAACAGCGTGATGCCGGACTCTATCAATATTATATGTCGATAGATAGTCTGAAACCGCTTCCTGATGTGTTTTTAAACCGTCTCTCGCAAGCTTTTACCGCCTATCGCATTTCTGGTGGAATGCCGGCAGTGGCTATGAAGATGATAGAGAAAGATTTGAAAGGTGTGGAAACTACGCTTCGTAATATACTGCAGGATTATTCTCTGGATTTTGTGAAGCATGCCACGCCTTTGCTTGCCAATAGAATTTCGCATGTCTGGCGGTCATTGCCGTCACAGTTGGCCAAGGAGAACAGAAAATTTGTTTATCAGCTGGTCCGTCCTGGTGCGAGAGCCCGTGAATATGAGGATGCTCTTACCTGGCTTCAGAATGCAGGATTGATATACAAGGTAAGTTTGTGTTCTACTCCGCAAGTACCATTGAAATCTTATGAAGATTTAAGCATCTTCAAGATTTACTGTCTTGATGTGGGCTTGTTGCGAGTTCTTGCAGAGTTGAGTCCTGAGGCATACTTGAGTGATAATCCAATCTTTAAGGAATACAAGGGTGCTTTGGCTGAGAACTATATTCTTCAGAGTCTGGTGGCTAATGGCATCAAATGTTCTCATTATTGGGCATCAGGAAATACGGCGGAAGTAGAATTCATCGTTCAGCGTGGTTTGGATGTGATTCCTATGGAGGTGAAGTCGGGAACAAGTGTTACAGGGCGCAGTTTGATAGAGTATAACAAGAAGTATTCTCCCCGTCTGCGCATCAGATATTCCATGCTTAATCTCAAGCAGGATGATACCTTCCTCAACATCCCTCTTTTCCTGGCGGATAGAACTGAGCAGCTGATAGGATATGTGCAGTAGGGAATATGGTAAAGTAGGTTAAAAGTAACATAAAGAACGTGTATATAGCAAAAATGCTTAGTTTACTATCGAAGCAGGCTTCATTGGTCATTGCAATAGGCTTCATCTGCCATTGAAATAGGCTTCATTTGACGATGAAGTAAACTTCATTTCAAATGTGTAGTGTGAAGTAGAATGGCATCTATAAAAAATAAGCTCCCTTGACTAAGAAATGCCAAGGGAGCTTTATCATTTTATGACTTCATATTACTTTAATATGATTTCATATTACTTCACAACAACCTTGATGGTCTGGCCGTTTGAAAGCTTCACGAGGTTGATACCCTTTGTTGGAGCATTCAACTTCTGACCATCGATGGTGTAACGACCTACCTCCTTCACGTCATTCCAGTTGATGACGTTGTTAGAAATGCCGGTAAGGTCACTCTCGCCAACAGCTACCATGTTGGTATTGTCTACCCAGAGATCGTTCATGGCAGATGCAAGAGCAGTCTTGCCATCCTTCTCTGTCTCTTTCATAGGGCGGCTTACGAACGCAATGATATGCATGTTATTACTCTTCCAAGCATCATCAAGCTCAACTTCATAGTCGTTTTCGTAGCTGTTGCCATTGGTCTGGAGTGCATCACCGAGTGTGCCAGTCACAATCTTGCGCAATACGTAGTTGTGGGTGAACCTAGGTTTTGCAATGGAACCACCAGTGTTCTGCTTGCCGATAACCTTATCTTCTGTGAGATAAACGGTTAGACGTGCATCCTCGCCAATCAGCTGCTGGTATTGGTTGATGAGCTTACCCATTACCTTGATGGTCAACTTGCCTGTTGCGTCATCAAGTTTAGAATCGATACCTACGGTAGTGAATGATGGATAATATGCTGCAGACTCGTTGATGATTGTGTTGAGCATACCAACAACATTATCCTGATCGCTTGCTTCCTGAGCAGCCATGTTCACTGTCAAAGCCTTGTCGTAATTGATGATATCATTATCGTAGAAGTATCTGTTGAAGGCAGCGGAACCATCTGATGGAGTAGAGTAGTAAGCCAACTTGTTAGCCTCTGGCACAGTAAATACATCTGATAATGTTTCTACAGAGCCATCTTCATTTACCTGCTGGCCTTCTCCGTGAATAGAAACGATGGCAAGGTCGTCGTCTTCACGAGCCTTGGCTGTCTTGGTGAGTACCTGGTCGGCAAAGTAAGTGTATTTTGACAACTGGCATGCATAGAATTCTACCAGGTTCTTGGTGCGGTCGAAGTTGTCCTTATATACCTTGAACTTGGTGGTCAGCTTGTCGTTGGTCAAGTCGCCCTCTGGAGCCTTACCCTCGATTTCTACTGGGTAGATGGTAACCTTGTGGTCACCGGTGGTCCAGGCATCATCTACTTTAAAACCTACAGGGATGTTTGTATAATCTGCGTCAGTGATTTCCTTGTACTGATCAGCAGCTACATTGTCCTTGCTATAGGTGAAAGAGCCGATTCGCTTGCCGTCCATTTCCAGGGCGAATTTGGCATTTGTAATGTTGTCGCGACCTTCATTGTGGCATGTGAACGCCAATACCTGCTTATCGCCCTTCTTTGCAAATGGAACCGCAGCAATCTTGTCCATTACCAAATCGTGGAGAATGAAGGTGCCATCCTCTTTTTCGATGATAAGTTGAAGCATCAGGTTAGAACCATCGTATCCGGCTTTGATAGACTCCCACTGCCATTGAGTCTGATCGCGGCCATCTTCATAGATATCACCATAGACGATGAATCCCTGAGGACCTGCGTATGTACCTGAAGATCCAATTGGCTTTTCTGACTCTACCTGCTCTGGTGTGTAATTGTAAAATGGCAACAATGCATAGAAATCCTTGGTATCGATGGTATATGGTTCATCAAACCAAACGTAGTTCCAATGCAATTGTGTGGTAGCAATCTCCTTCTCTGCAATGGCGTTGGTTACATTTCCCTTATCGTCAATCTTGCAGATGGTAACCTTGCTGTTGCCGATAGGTGCTGTCAGGTAGAAGCGGACACCTGCAATCTTGCAGCCCTCATACTTCTTGAAGGCATCATTGTAGAAGATGGTACCCATAGACAAAGTACCTTTGGCGCCCTTCATGCCTGATGGCCATACATAGCTCTCGTCATAGCTATAGTTGATATAGCGCTGGTTTGCTTCCAATTCTCCGGCACGGGTTGCTATCTTCTTGGCTGCCTTCTGTGGAGTGGCAGTCTCTACCCATGTCTTGGCTGTTGCCTCCTTGTTGATGCGCTTCATGCTCTGAGCGTTGGCAGACATTGTCATCAAGACAAGTGCTGCTGACATCAAGTAAATATTTCTCATTTCTTATTCTTTTATATTTTATTTATTTATGATTCTAAAGGGATATATCTGTTTACTTTTTATATATCTTTTTTACTGTACCGTCGGTGAACTTCACGATGTTGAGGCCTACAAATGGTACGTCTGACTGAACGCCCTGGGCATTGTAATATGCCTTAACCTCTTTGTTACCCAATTCGATGTTGCTGATGCCGGAAGTTGCGCCCTCTGATACATATACCTCATCGATGAAGAATGCATCTGATGCGAAGGTAATCTTCACTCTGCCGTTGGCTGTAATTTTGGTTGTACATTCTGTCCACTGGTTTGGCATCAGGTTGAATTTGCCGTTTTCTACAGTTCCGTTGCTCACGGTTACGGTCATTGTCTTGCTTGACTGAGCGTAAGGAGCTGCCTTGAATGTAAGAGTTACATCGCCGTTGATCTTGATCTCAGGAGAGGTGAAGGTGATGTTGGTGGCATTTCGCTTGCCTACACGGGCACACTGGAAACCTCCCTTGAAGGTCTGTACATTAGATGTCCAGCCGTTCTTGTCTGATGAGAATGCACCATTGGCAAACTGGTTAGGGTTGCCGCTTGTATAGAAGCCCTTACCGTCGTTACCACCTGTACCCAGACACTTGTCAAATGTTTCCTGGAAGATATAATTCTCTTCTGTTGCAGTCTTGTTCAGGTTCTGGAACGTGAAAGATGCCGTACCGTCTGCAGCGATAGCCATATCTGAAAGGATGATGTTCATCAACTTGGTGCCATCGGTGTTCAGATTATAAGATGTGCAGGCAGGAGTGGTGTTGTTTGCCAGGCGGTTCTTGTTGCCGTAAGGCCATGCATCATACTCCTCACTCTTCTCGCTCTTCACGTTGTCGGCAGGAACGAAGGTCATACGCTCATGGTCGTTGACACCAGCCATCATGGAGTTTGGAATATTGTAATTCCATGCCTTCAGGTTGTAGTCGATGTGGTTGATCATGATACCTGAACCAGCCAAGGCTGCATCCCAACCTTTCTGCTGACGGTTCTCTATCAGATAGTACTCATCAGCATGGTTTGGATTTCTGAAGATGTAGGCATCACCGCCGTCTGCCAGTGTCTTGATTCCTGATACTGATGTGTTCTCCTTCAGCTCGATAGGGGTAATCCAGCCAGCGGCATACTTCTCGTAGGCGGTATAGCCGGCAGGAGTAAAGCCGTTGTCATTATAGTTACCCTGGCACATCAAGTCCCAGGTACCCATACCATACAGGCCAGTATAGTTCACATCGTATGCATCTGGATAGCCCAGACAGTGAGAGAACTCGTGGCAGATGGTACCGATGCCATCTACTTCGTTAGATACAGAAAGCTCGTTGGAGCAGGCATAATCCACTACGGTCTTCTTGCCGCAAGGTACTGGTGAAACCATTCTTCCCTTGTGTGGCCAGATGGTGTTGACGCCACCGCCTGTAGCTTCGCCACGACCGGCATAGACTACGAATACCATCTCTACCTGTCCGTCTCCGTCCCAATCGTATGGGGCGAAGTCGATACCTTCAGCCACGGCGTTGCCTAGACAGCCAGAAATCATCGCCTGAACGTTCACGTCCTGTGCATTGCCATCGTTCTTGCCATAGAAATCAGATTCACCAAGGGTGTAAGGACCCACTACGTCGAAATCCATCTCAAACTTGCCGTTGCTCTGCGCCTTGAAGTAATCAGCCACGCTACCCTTGAACTTACCCTCGCTGAAACCAGGCTCGTTAGCCACGCGGTTGTAGAAAGCCTTAGGGTCATCCATGGTGAACTTCTTGTCGGAGAACTGAGCCAGCAGGATGAGACACTTCTTCTTGCCGGTGTAGGAAACACCTCTTGTGATGCTGGTGCTGCCATTAGCGTTACCGGAAAGGAGGTTCTTCTTGATGATGTTCTCAGGACAAGCCTGCTGGCGCATCACTCTGCTGCGCTCCTGAAGCTGGGCCATGTTGGCTGGCTTCAAACCGTCTGATGTGTCGTAGGAATAGCGGTTGCCTGCCTTGTCTTCCCAAAAGCGCAGGAACTCATCGCCACACAACTGAACCTGGACTGCCTGTCCGTTCTTGAGTGTAAAGGTCTTCCAGATGCCTCGCTTGGCTGGTACTGCATGGATAGCAGAAACCGCCAGCAACATAGACATGAGGACTAACAGTTTTTTCTTCATAAAACGTTTTATTAAAGTTGTCTTATAACTAATTTCTTTATCTGTTCTTATAACTAATTTCTTTATCCGTTGACAAAGTTAAGCATAAAAATTGAGATACAGCCGATTAGCTTACATTTTTTAAGCTACATTTGCTTTTCAAAATGCTCATTTTCCCTCATCCTTTCAATTTGTAAGTTCGGAGGGATGGAATCTGCAAAAAAAGAGAGATAACCCAATGCTTCCATGTGTTATCTCTCTCTATATATCAACTTAATGCTTTTTTATTATTTCACCTTTGTAAGCTTGATCTTCGTTGCGCTGAAGAACTCATAGCCGGTGAAGGTTCCACCAGGGGTATAGATTCCACCGAACAATACCTGGTCTTGGTCGAAGACAATCTCCTTGCAGTCCTCGCTCCATGTACCCTTGATAGGGGTTGAGGTGAGTTGACCATTTGACAGGTTGTGCAGCATGATGTTACCCATGAAGCCCAGATCCTTGGTGAAGTCATAACCCTCGATGAAGTTATACTTGCCCAGGTTGTCGAATGCCACATAGCCCTGCTTGGTATCTTCGTCATAGTGGAATGACAAGCGTGCAGAAGAAGAGCTTACAGCCATACCTGTGAGATACAGAGTAGTGTTGTAGTCGCCATCTGAATCATCGCTAGCACCGATGATCTTCACTACACTCTCCAATGGTGCACCCTGGCGGCTTACAGCTGTGAGCTTCCACTTACCCTGGAGCTTCTCGTAAATCTGAGAGTCATTATCTTTCAGTGAAACCTGGGTTGTTGCATTGCCAATCTTGGCACCCTTGGCTTCAACGATGGTAATCTCGAAGGTGCGGTCGTCGTTGATTTCATCATCATCCACAGGCTCAACCTCTACATAGCCGATGCTGTCAGAAATGCTGATGGTCTTGTCTGTAATATAATAATGTACGTCTTCCTTGGCAGGGTTGCCGCCCACTTCCTTCACCTCGATGGTAACATACACATTACCATTGGTCTCGCCCTTTACCTCGATAGGCACATTGGTCAAGCCCATATTCTCCTTGATGACCATAGTAGGATTCTTCATGCTTACTGTTACGTCAGAAGCAGTGTTCCATGAGTCATCGTCGCTAGAGCAGGCACCGAAGAAGGTGACCACAGCCAGCAACATTAATAATTTGATGTATTTCATATTCAAATGAATTCTTGTTGATTACTACATTATTATATTAATAGCCTGGGTTCTGCTGACCAGCCAAGCGAGGGTTGGCATCCATCTCTGCCTTAGGGATAGGCCAGGTGAGGCGGTAGTCGTTTGCAGTATACTTCAATGCTCTGCCCTGCTTCACGATGATGTCGTTCAGATCCTCGTTTTCGTCGTGGTTAGGCTCACGCTGGAAGCCCTCGCCGTAACGGCGGATGTCGCTCATGCGCATACCCTCGCCGATGAACTCACGCTCACGCTCTTCTTTTATTTCCTTGAGGAGAGTCTTCTGCTCAGAATAGTTCTCTGTTACATAATCCACGATGCGGTTGCTGCGCAGAATGTTGAGATACTTGTTTGCTTCTTCCTTGTGGTCCTGGCGAGCTTCTGCCTCGGCTACGATGAGATACATCTCTGAGAGGCGGAATGGCTTGCTCATGTTCATGAGGTTGTTGTTGCTGCCTGTGCGGAGGTCTGAGTTGCCTGGGAACTTGTTGAAAGCCATCGCCTCGTAGCTGTTACCCTCTACCTGCAGGTTGTCATACTGCTTCAGGAATACATCGGCACGAACATCACCCTCGAACTTCTCCCAAAAGAGGTTTAATACGGCGGCTGTTGGAATGTAGTCTGCCTTGGTCTCCGACTCACTTACGTAGTATTCGCCGTTAGAGCTGCCCAACTCCTGTGCAGTCATCAGAGGGCGGAAGATGATTTCTGTACCCTCGTCCTTGGTCCAGAGCTTGGCATAGTCGTTGATGGTGGTCAACTTATACTTGCCGCTGTTGATGACAGCCTTTGCATATTTAGCTGCATTAGCCCATTCGCCCTTAACCAAGGCTACGCGAGCCTGGAGAGCCTGTACGGTCTGTGAATGGATGTAAGCCAGAGGCTGAGCCTCTTCCTTGGCAACCTTCACACCCGATTTCTCGTATGCTACCAAACCATCGTATGCCTTCTGCATATCTTCCTCAATCAGAGCGAAGGTCTCTGCCAGGGTAGAACGGCTAGGGTAGTCGTTGAGATTACCTGTTGGCTTATAGACAGTGGTCAGAGGCAGACCGCTTGCTGCCTTGGTTGGGTCACACTGTGTATATGACTGGCAGAAATGGTCTGCCAACCAGAAATACATGTAAGCACGAACGAAGTGTGCCTCGGCGTCATAGTGAGCAAAGGCAATCTTGTCCTTATCGCTGAAGGCATCGCTTGCCTGCATGTTGGCTGCACGTTCGATGATGGCATTGGCTGTAGCAATCATGGAATAGCTGCCGCTCCACTTGCTGGAAACGTCACCGTCGGTGATGGTAATTACACCATTTGAGAACTGACCGAGACGGTTACCGTTGCTGATCAGTCCGTGGAACTCGTCCATCTGTATATCTGACATGTAAAGCCAAGAGCCAGATGTCACCGCACGCAGGTTGGTGTAGAGAGCGTTGCGGAATTGGCGAAGGTCCTTCTCCTTCTCGATGGCTGTGTTGTCATCCAGCGAACCGTATGGAGCCTTGTCCATGCTGCAGGATGTGAACGCCATCGCGCACAGGAGCATCAATGAAAAATATATCTTCTTCATAATTCTTTTCTAATAATACTTTTTGTTTAGAATGTTAACTCTGCACCAATCACAAACTGGCGGGTGTTTGGATAGTTGAACTGAACCAGGTTCTTGTCTGGCTCTGGATCGTAGCCCTCGAATGGAGTGATGGTAAAGAGGTTGCGGGCGATACCGAACACCTTGATGTCCTTGATGTAACGGATGGTCTGCATCCAGCTCTTTGGCAACTGATACTGAATGGTCAATGTCTTCATGCGCAAGAATGAAGCATTGCTCAGCATGTGGTCGTCAATGTAGGTCTCGTAACCATAAGCAGGAATATCGGTAACCTGACCTGGAGTAGTCCATACGTTCAGCATATCTACGCACTGGTTGTAAGAGGTACCCATGTTGGCATTCTTGATGAAGTAATTGTCGTTGACGAGCATGTATTTGCCCGACTGCCAAGCGAAATCTGCGATGACGCTGAGTCCCTTCCATGTAAAGTTGGTGCCGAAACCACCAATCCATGGCGCATAACGGTTCTTGCCCAGGAACACTGAATTGTTGGTCTCATCGTATGTCTTGGTGATGTTGCCGTTCTTGTCGTACCACATAGGCTCGCCAGTGCGTGAATCTACACCTGCATAGCGTACATTGTAGAACTCACCATAGGCATGACCCACCTGCAACTTCAGACCTGTGCCTGAAAGTACGTATTCGTCGCGACCTGCAAACAACTCTGTAATCTCGTTCTTGTTGTAGCAGATGTTGGCAGATACGCTCCAGCTCATATCCTTGGTCTTGATGAGGTCAACGTTTACGGTTGCCTCGAAACCCTTGTTTACCATGTTACCGATGTTACCCATACCTGAGGTGAAACCTGTGGTCATAGAGTAAGGAATCTCCATCAGCATATCAGATGTCTCGTTGCGATAGAAGTTGGCATCCACGGTAACACGGTTGAACAAACCGAAGTTCAAACCGATGTTCAGCTTGCTCACCTTCTCCCAAGTCAACTTGTCGTTGCTTGCCTGGGTGATATCGATGGAACCTTCGCCGTTGTAGTTGCTACCGGAACCGAAGAGTCCGTAGAAATCGTAAGAACCGGCACCTGAGTCGTTACCCGTAGTACCATAGTTGGCGCTCACAGTCAGGTCGTCCAGCCATTTTACACCACGGAGGAAGTTCTCGCGCTTGGCATTCCACTTCAAACCGAGGGAACCGAAGGTACCCCAACGGTGGTCTGGAGCAAACTTAGAGCTACCATCGAAACGGAGTGAAGCATATGCGTAGTACTTCTCCTTGAAGTTGTATTCGGCAGTACCGAAGAGAGAGTTGGCTACTTCCTCTGAACGGCTGTCAGTCTGAGCTGATGGAGTGATGGTAGTAGCTGTGTTCAGCAACATGCGGCGAGAATCTGTCTGGCCAGTAGTTACGATACCGATGCCACGACCCTTCTGGATGCGGGTTTCCTCACCCACCAGCAGGTTTACGTAATGAGGACCGAAGTTATGACGGAACTCTGCAGTATGAGTCAATGTGTAAGCATAGTAGCGGCTGAAGTTTGAACCAACACCACCGGTATGAGCATCAATCACCTGGCCCATTGGGGTAGTGAACTGATCGTATGGGAGACTTGCTCTGTCAGATGTAAGGTCGTAGCCAAACATAGACTGCAGGGCTGTGAAAGTCAATCCCTCAACAGGAGTCAACTGCTCGTTCAACGACAGGTTGATGGTTACATTCTTGCTGTCCTGGTTTGTATTGGCTACAGTGAACCAAGGTAACAGGAACTGAGAATAGAGAAGTCCGGCAGCGCGGTCGCCCTTTACCAGATTACCAGCCTCGTCGAAGCTATAATAATAAGGTGCATCGTATGGCAACGCCATCTTGGCAGCAACCAATGGGTTGGCAGCATAAATCTGGCTGTTGTCTGCCCACTGGCTGTTCTGGCTGTAGTCCTGAACACCGAAGTTTGAGCTGAAGCCCACCTTGAAGAACTTGTTCAGACGAGAGTTGAGGCGTGCAGCCAAAGTGCTGCGGCGCATATTGGAAGCCTCGATCAAACCATCTTCCTGATGGTGGTTGAACGAAACGAAATAGTTCATGGTCTGACCACCGCCCTGCAAGGTAGCGTTGATATCAGAAGTAGGAGCCGAGTTTTTGATCAGCTCGTCGCGCCAGTCGGTGCTGATACCATACTTGTTTACCAGGTTGCGGATATTATCGTTTACAGGCTGACCAATCATGTCACGGAACTGGATGTACTGCTGAGAGTTCATCATCTCCTGGCCCTTGCTGGTAGCAGAAGAGATACCATACTGTGCCTTTACGGTGAGCTGAACCGACTCGTTGTACTTAGCCTGCTTGGTAGTGATGACAATAACACCGTTGGCAGCACGCGAACCATAGATAGAGGTTGACGCAGCATCCTTCAACACGGTGATGTTGGCAATGTCTGATGGGTTCAATGTGCTGAAGAAGCTAGCAGTGATAGGAGAACCATCGAGAATGAACAAAGGCTGGTTTGAAGAACCGATAGAGTTGACACCACGCAAACGGATCTGTGCTGACTGTGAAGGGTCACCGGCAGATGACAGAACAGACAAACCAGATACCTGACCGGCAAGAGCGTCGGTAAAGTTTGGTGTTACGACTGTTTCCAACTTCTTTTCACCGATGTTGGAAATAGCGCCAACTACAGATCCCAGCTTCTTGGCAGCACCATAACCAGTAACGATTACCTGCTCCAGCATCTGTGTGTCAGGATTCAAAACAACCTGCATCTTCTCTGATGCCTTTAATTTCTTTGTCACCATGCCGATGTAACTGAACTCCAGCTCTACTTTGTTGCTTTCAACTTCCAGAGTGAAGTTACCATCGATGTCGGTAACAGTACCAGAAGTAGTACCCACAATCTTGACAGATGCACCGATAATCGGTGAACCGTCTTCAGAAGAGGTTACTACACCAGAAACGTGAGTTTGTGCCAACGCTATTCCCAAATTCAGGAAGACGCAAGCAATAAACATCATGAGTCTTTTTTCCATAGATCTCTTTTCTTTTTTATTAATTGTTATTACTTATTTTAAAGTGTATTCTACTAATTTTTTTCGTCATATCTGAGCCCTTTTTGAAGGGTTGTCGCCTTAAGCGGTGCAAAATTAAGCATTTTTTATATTCTTTCCAAATGTTTTTGTGAAAATATAAAATAAAAAGCTATATTTTCTAATAACTTGACGTTTTGTAATGAAAAAAAGGATGAAAAAAAAGATTTTTGTGCTTGTTGGTGCTTTTTTATAAGGAAAAGTTGGTTTTATGTAGATTTTATGCAAAAATTCTTGTGAGTTTCGAGATAAATTATTACCTTTGCCGACGAAAGAGAGGAAGATTAACGCTAAAGGTGCGTGATGAGTTACAGATAATAATTTTAAATAACATAAATTTTAAAAGTCGAGAGTATGAGAAAAGTTTTACTTTTTGCGACAGCATTGTGCCTTTCTTCTGCAGCAATGGCACAGACATCTATTGAGTCAGCTCTTAATGCCCAGAAGGGTGAGAATACCTACAAGGTAGAGAGTAGTGAGGCTAAGAACACTTATTGGAAGTTTACAGCAGGCAAGAACTATCTTGCCAAGGTATCTCCATTGTCTGGATCAAGCAATGTTCCTACTGTATTTACATCGGTAGAAGGAACAGATTCGCTCACCCTGGGTGGTGCAGGCTTGAAGTATCCTTCTAAAGCGTATGCCTTGGAAAAGGGTAAGACCTACTACTTCATCATGAACATGACGGGTGAGTCGGGCTTCAACCTCGACTTGTCTGAGATGTCTTCTTATGGCAAGGGCCTCTCTCAGGACAATCCTGCCGAGTTGAAGGTAGGTGAGGAGTTGTACCTGGGTAATCCGCTGGGTGCTCAGTATGAGAACACTACTGCCTATGTTACCTATACAGCCGAGAAGACTGCGCAGCTTCAGCTCGCTTTCTCAAGCTATGTTTCAGGTGCCAATGTGAATGGTAATAATGTTTCTACAGTCTATGACCAGGCTACAGGCGGATATGTGCTGAAAGTGAGCGTAGAGAAGGGTAAGACTTATAGCATCGCACTGAATCTTCAGGGTAGTGTCGTTGCAAATTCTAAGCTCGTAGAGGTGAAGGCTGGTTCTCTTGAGATGCCATTCGTTTTGAACGAGGGTGAGAACAAGGTGCCTGCTGAGAAGGACGACTATTACTTTACTTATACTCCTACCAAGACGGGTTATCTGAACATCTCCAGCGATGCTGTGCTTGCTGGCGGTCAGGTAAAGGTATATTCCAACTTGAACAATATCACCTATCAGGAGGTAGCGGCTTCTTCTGAGCCTGGTACCTATAATGTTCGCGTTGAGATTCCTTATACAGGTTCTACCTATTATATCGTAGTGAACAAGTTGCAGGATTCTGCTACCGAGGATGTAATCAAGGCAGAAATGCAGGCCTACCAGCCAGGTGAGACTGTGAATACAGCCTTCGATTTGACTGAACTCCCTGTAGAGAAGACTTTGCCTAGTGCCAAGGGTACCTATTATTATAAGCTCACGGTTCCTGCCAACACAGAGAAGTTTGTTACGGTTGAGACTGATGCCAATCTCGATGCAGCTACTTCTATCATCTTCTACAACCAGCAGAATGGCGAGTATGGTGCTGCTACAGTAAAGGATGGCTTGCTGAAGACTTACGTCGGTGGCCAGTCTTACGATATTACTTACATCCTGAAGGTTACAGCCAATGAGGATAATCCATTGGTATTCAAAGTTTCATACCTGGATGTAGAGAAGGGTTCTCTTGTAACAAACCCAGCTGAAGCTGTGGAGGGTGAAAACGAAATCACCGTAGATGGCACTGAATACTTCAAATATACAGCTACCAAGAATGGCAAGCTCAATGTGGAGGTTCCACTAGGTGCTACCGTCAGCTTCCCTAGAGGAACAAACCTGTGGGATGGTGAATATACAGCCATCAACAAGGGTGACAACTTCTTTATCGAGGCTACTGCCGGAACCACTTATCTGATTAAGGTGTCTGGTGCAGAGGTGGGTACAACCATGTACTTGGCAGAGACGGAGTTCGCTGCCGGTGAGTCTCGCACCAACCCTATCGTCATGGAGGATGATGAATATACATTCACCAAGGCAGGGGCTGCTGACCTCTGGTTGCAGTATAACGTAACTGAGGATGGTGTTCTCGACTTCGCCTGCGACCAAGGCTATAATGGTGGCAGCGACCGCATCGAAGTCTTCAAGAATGAGGAGCCATACGGAACTACCATGATGGGTACTGAGAACTTTGGTAGTGTTTCAGTCACCGTATATAAGGGTAAGGTTATCGTTAGCAAGGGCGATAAACTCTATATCCACTGCGTTATCGCAGGTAAGGTTACCGGTAGCAAGATCAAGTTTACCAAGCATGAGGCTGAGCCAGGTGAAACCGTAACCAATCCATTGGTTATCACCAAGGGTAAGACCGTAACAATTACAGGTGCTTCCCGCAGTACCCCTGTATGGATGAAGGCTTCCCTCCCTGCTGGTACAACCACCTTCCGCCTGAGCGGCTACTTGATGACTGCCCTCTATAACAGTCTGGAGGATGCCAAGAATGGCGCCAATGCCGAGGAGGTAAGAGCCAATTACGTACAGCTGCCTGATGGCTCTTACGTTTATGAGTTTACCAAGGAGATGGCAGCTGCTGGTGATGTTTACTTCCAGTTTGTTGATTCATATGGTCCTACCGATTTCACATGGATGGATAACGATGCAACTGGCATCTGGAACATCGAGGCAGCTGGCGACAGCAAGGTATCTATCTTCAAGATGGACGGTACTCAGGTGAACCAGATTTCCGGCAATGGTGTATATATCATCAAGTCGAACGGTAAGACCAAGAAGGTTGTCATCAAGAAGTAATGAGTCTTATAAGTAATGGGTCTTAGCATGATGATGCATATATAATATAAAAAAGGTGCAAGTGGGGTACAAAAACTCCGCCTGCGCCCTTTTTCGTCAAAATGTCGCTTGCTTTAGGCCTGTTGTTACTACAGAAAAATAGAAAAGAATTAAGCATTATATTATTTACACATTAAAAAGCGAGAAAACTATGAGAGGTCTCAAAAGACTGCTTTTGGCTTCCGTCTTGTGTGCGGGATATACCCAGGCCACTTGGGCTATCAAGGCATATCCCCATCCAATCACGATGCGGCAGCCTGACGGCACCACCTTGTTGGTAAGAATACAAGGTGATGAGAATTTCCACTTCGTTACCACCACGGATGGATTTCTCCTGAACAAAGACAAGAAGGGTTATTTCTGTTACGTGGATTACGACAAGAAAACCCAGAAGAAAGTGATGACCAAGCAGAGAGCACACAATGTGGATGTGCGCTCCGACAAGGAGAAGAAACTCCTGGAGTCACTGACCAGTGCGAAAGATGCCACTGCCGACATCTTGAGCAGAACCCCTATCATGAAGAAGGCGCCTAACAAGTTCCTGAGCCGCCGCATCGTTGCTCCACGCAAGTATGCTGCCGAAACAAGAACCGGTGAGGCTACTGTCAAGGAATCGCAGTATCTGGTGGTCCTGGTTAACTTCCAGGATAGCGTATTGCGCCACACCCAGCAGGACTTCGACCACTGGCTGAACCAGCCTGGCTACAGCGAGAACGGCGGTACGGGTAGCGTGAAGGATTACTACCGTGACAATTCCATGGGTCAGTTTATCCCTAACTTCAAGGTAGTGGGTCCATACACCCTTTCCAAGCCAACAGCCTACTATGGTGGCAACAGCAGCAGTACCAGCGGTACTGATACCAACCCACGCGACATGGTGAAGGAGGCTGTGGAACTCGCCAAGAAGAACAATCCTGATATGGATTTCCGCCAGTTTGATAACGATGGCGATGGCATCATGGACAACTGCTACGTAATCTATGCCGGTTACAGCGAGGCAAGTACAGCCAATGGCGATGACATCTGGCCACACAGCTGGTATCTGGATGACAACACCACCATCGACGGCGTGCAGATTCACGACTATTCCTGCTCTGCCGAGCTGGTAGGTATGCCAGGTGCTCCTGTAGTTCCATCTATGGACGGTATCGGAACCTTCACCCATGAGTTCGGTCATGTGCTGGGTCTCAAGGATATGTACGACACCGATGATACCAGCAATGGTAAGGGTATCGATCCGGGTGCCTACAGCCTTTATGCTTCAGGCAGTTACAACAACGATAGCCGCACTCCTCCTTGCCTGATGGCATTCGAGCGTATGCAGATGGGCTGGATGAAGGAAGGCGAGGACATCGTAGAGGTGAAGAACCCTGAGGATGTTACCCTGACTTCTATCGCCGACAATAAGGCGCGTTTCATCAACTGCCAGCCAGACCGTACTCCTGGTACAGGTATGGAGTGGTTCATCCTGGAAAACCGCCAGCAGACGGGTTGGGACAAGTATATCCCGGGTCATGGTCTGCTCATCACTCATTACGACTATACCGATGAGATGAAGAAAGACTGGTGGGATATCAACGGACCAAACAACAGCGCCAAGCATCGCTGCATGTATATCGTGCCAGCCGACGGCATCGACAACGAGGTGACCCGTAGCGGCGATACCTATCCGGGTAAATCTGCCAATACATCTTTCACCGACACCACCACCCCTAGTTCCCTGAATTGGGAAAAGGAGCCGGTTAACGTGCCTATCACCAATATCATGGAGCAGGACGGCAACGTGATGTTCCAGGTTAATGGCGGTACCAGCAAGTGGAACTTCATCAAGACACTTGTGCCAGAGAAGATTTACGATACACAGGCAACCTTCAAGGCAAACGTCGAGAGCAACAAGGTAGATGTGGATGAGGTAGGCTTCTGCTGGAAGGAAGGCGCTTCTGCCGACCCAACCCTCACCGATGGTGTGAGCGCAGCAGGCAAGGTAGAGAATATCAAGAATGCTTCTTTCACAGCCAAAGGCCTGCAGCCGGGAACCACCTACAGCGTACGCTCCTACATGAAGATGAGCGATGGCAGCATGGTATATGGTTCACCGGTTCCATTCACCACCGAGTGGGCATACGCCAACGTAACCCTGGATACCCCATTCTACGGTAACTTCCTGAGCTGGACCGACGGCAACCCTGACGGATGGCAGATTATCGACCACAATGGCGATGGTACCACCTGGTATCAGGACGAGGGTGCCCAGGCCGTTCACTATTCTCTGAACTATTGGAACGATGCAGATGATTATCTCATCAGCCGTCGCCGCTTCCACGTGCCAGAGAAGGGCGTGATGTTCTTTACCCGTGGTGTGACAGAGGAGAATGGTGTGGAAGACCTGGAGGTATTGGTTTCTACCAAGACCAACGATCTGAACGATTTCCACCTCGTAAAGCGTTTCTCTTTTGCCGATTACTTCGGTGCTCAGCATGCTGAGGAGGTAGATTTGAGCCAGTTTGCCGGAAAGGATATCTATATTGCCTTCCGTGTCTGCTCAGAGAGAATGCAGAACGACCTCTGGTTGTGGAACGTGATGGTAACCCAGAAGCTCAATACGCCTAAGGACGTGAAGCTGGAGAGAACCAGCGAGAGCGTGCTTACTGCATCATGGAGCCCTGTGGAAGGTGCTGATAATTACTATCTCTGCCTGAGTAGAGAGACCAATAAGACCAACTCGCAGACCGTGTTCACCCCAATGGATTTCTATCAGAATGTAGAGGGTGATGTAGTTCTGGGCACAGGTTCTATCCAGTTCCGCAGCAATGGTTCCGTTACCCTGAAGGATTGTCCTAACGGTATCAAGGACTGCAAGTTCATCGTCACCGCATCCGGTCCGCTCGGTTCTTCTGAGTTGAGCATCGAGGGTACTGAGGATGGCAAGACATGGAATGCCGTGGGTTCCAAGATTACCCTGAAGGAATATGATTCAGAAGGTCAGGAAGAGGATTACTCTACCTATCTGGAGAACAAGAAGTACAGACAGCTGCGCTTCAAGTTCAAGAATGGCGGTAGAAATGCCCGTATCAAGTATCTCACACTTACCTATAACGACGGTAAGGTTTATGAGGACTTGGCAGCCGGTTCTGTAGGAAATGCCACATCGATTCCTATTACCAACAAGGAAGACGGCGAGTATGATGAGGGCAAGTACCGTGTTTGGGTAGCTTCAGGTAAGGGCAACCTTTACTACGATGAGTCTGCACCTGTTTACTACCAGGCAAATACCTCAACAGGCATCCACGATGTCATCGAGGGTACTGGCTTCGGCATCAGCGTGAACGGTGGCAATATCCAGGTAGATGGCATCAAGGCAGGCTACACCGTGACCTGTACATCTGCTGCCGGCGTTCAGCTCTATACCGCTGAGGCACGCTCTGGCAGTCTGAACTTCCAGGTTCCTGCAGGCACTGGCATGGCTATCATCAGCGTAAGCGGCGAGGGCAAGACCCATCGCAGCAAGATTATCATCAAGTAATAAACAATAGCTAATAGCATCAAATAGAACATTTATGAAACATTATAAATATTCTGCCATCTTGTTGGCGGCAATGACCTGCGGAGCTGTATGGGCTTCGGTAGATGCGCTGACTGATGGAAAGAAAGGTGAAGGCGAAAAGGTGAAGCCATCGGAGAATTTCGTGGCTCAGTCTCGCAAGGCACCTGTCGTTCGCTATACCAAGATGAAGGTGGAAGGCAATGCCGAAGGCGTGCCTTACGGACTCCAACTGATGGGTGTGAGCGACAAGACGGTGAAGTTGAGCTGGATTTCACCAGAAAAGACCGATGGCTACTTCGATGATTTCGAGAATCATCAGGACTTCGCCATCAATTCAGCCGGTAACGTGGGCTGGTCGTATATCGACGCCGATAATAACAATACTTATACCTGGCAGGCTTGTACCTTCCCAACTCAGGGTCAGAAGATGGCTTTCGTGGTCATGAACCCTTGGGAAACCTCTCCTGCGGTGAACGAGAATCCAAATTACCAGCCTTATTCTGGCAAGAAGATGCTGGTGGATTTCAGTTCTAACGACGATAAGAACAACGACTACATCATTTCGCCAGAGTTGAACTTCGACCGGGACTTCCAGTTTAGTTTCATGGCTCGCACTTACAAGATCGAGGGCGACAACTTTGCCGCTGAGCGTGTTCGCGTCGGTTATTCTACCACCGGCAAACGTCCTTCCGACTTCAAGTATGTGAACGAAGGTCCATACGTGGAACTGCCTGCGGCTTGGACACTCGTGAAGTATAACATTCCTAAGGAGGCGAAGTATGTAACCATCAACTGCGTTTCTGAGAGTGGATTCATGATGATGCTCGACGACATCTTCGTGGGAACCAACAAGATTCGCCCTACCCGGAGCAAGAAACAGCTGGCAGCTGCCAACCCTGTGGTGGGCTTCAACGTTTATCGTGACGGCGAGAAGGTGAACGAGGCTCCTATGGATTCTGCACGCTTCACTGATAATGTGCCAGATTATGCAGACTATACCTATACGGTGACTGCCGTTCATCAGAATGGTCAGGAGTCTGCCCAGAGTGAACCTCTGAAGGTCACCGTTCCGGATATCCGCCTGTTGCCTTTCGAGGACGACTTCGACGACTGGACGCTCCATGCCGACAAGTGGACTACCGTGAACCTCGACAACAACAAGGAGAGCAAGTGGTCTATCGACTACTACGAGTATGGATTGGTTGACCCATCCGCTACCTACAGCTGGTCGGCTTTGACCAATTACAACCAGGCACTGGAGAGCCGCGAGCTGAATACTCCAAACAAGGACAATACCTACCTGCGCTTCAACCTGCGTCTCCGCAACAGCGAGCAGACCAATGTTGACTACATGGAGGTAGAGTTTAGCTGCGATGGCGGAAAGACCTGGGAAGGTCTCGATGTATTCGACAACTACTCTGGTGGCTTCGACTGGACAACTTATACCTATCCTATCGGTGAATATCTGAGCAATAACCTGTTCAAGATCCGTTTCCGTGCGCATGGCGACGATGCCAAGTGGATTAACTATTGGTACGTAGATGACGTGAAGGTATGGAACCCGGTTTGGGCGAAGGGACAGTTGAGTGTCAAGACTCCATCTGGCACCATCTCAAGATGCCCTGTTACCCTGACTGGCGATAACGGTGCAGTGATCAGCGAGACCACCGATAAGAATGGTGTGCTCAAGCTCGACCAGATAGAGGAGGGTACCTATACCGTAAGCATCATCCGTGAGGGCTACAACGAGTATAAGGGTACATGGACCGTCAAGGCCGATGGTACCAACAACTTCACTGTCAATCTGGAGGCTCCAAAGGTAGCGCTTTCTGCCAACACCGTGAGTGCAGACCTGGAGGCTGAGGCTAACATCACCAAGAACTTCACCATCAAGAACGAGGGTAACGGTCCTTTGACCTGGTATCTCAAGGAGAATACCAACAAGGGCACCGGCGACATCTCTCACCGTTGGGAAACCATGCCATCATGGAACACCTCCGGCGACTTGCAGAGGTCTATCGCCTTCGATGGTGAGTACTACTATACCACCTCTTCCGTAGAGTTGGGTAAGTTCTGGAAGTACGACAAGAACGGTAAGTTCATCGAGCAGTTCTCTATCCCAGAGATGTATTACAAGCTCTACGACCTTACCTTCGACGGCCGCTACTTCTACGGCAGCGACTGGTCTAACCGTATCTTCAAACTCGATTTCGACCACCGTCGCATCGTGGATGTCATCACCGTGGGTGGTGTTTCCGACCTGAAGATTACCCACTGTACCTACGATCCTGCCTACGACGGCTTCTGGATTGGTACCTTTACAACCATCGGATTGGTTGACCGCAAGGGTAAGTTCATCCGTAAGATGGCTGCCTTGACTACTGATGGCAACATCGCTGTCTATGGTTCTGCCTACGATAACGTAACTCCTGGAGGTCCATACCTCTGGTTGTCTGATATGACTGCCGAGTCTTCAGATAAGTTTGATAAGCTGCAGCTCCGTCAGTATGACATCGCCAAGGGTACCCTGACCGATGTGAAGCACGTATTGACCGATGTTCCTGGTTATGTAATGGGTGGTCAGGCCACTGGTCAGAACTATGTCTGCGGTCTGTTCTCTTCTATGGATGTAGTTCCAGGCAAGTTGGTTCTGATGGGAATACTCAACCAGAGTCCTAACCTGGTATTCAACTATACCCTGGCAGAGACTAACAAGTGGCTCAACCTCTCTCCTAAGCATGGTACGCTGGAGCCGGGTGCTGAGCAGGTAATCAACGTAGGTCTCGATGCCTTGGAGGCAAAGAAGGGCGACAGCTATGCTACAACAGCTACTCTGTTCACCAACCCAGAGTTGGAAGCACAGACCATCAGCTTCAACCTGAATGCCACATCTGAGTCTTCTGCTCCACGTCCGTTGAGCCTGAAGGCTGCGCCTAAGGCTGCTTCTACCGTGCTCACATGGGCTAAGGGCAATGGTGCAGCTGTGGCAGATGGATATAATGTATATCGCAACCACGTGAAGGTGAATGCCGCTCCAGTAAAGGAGATGCAGTTCACGGATACCAAGCTGGTTTACGGCAAGTATTCTTATCAGGTGACAGCGGTCTATAATGGCAAGGAGTCGGCAAAGAGCGATTCTGTAGTAGCCTTCGTCAACGAGGGTGCTCAGTATTATGCTCCTCTCAACCTCACTTCAAGCATCAAGAACAACAGGAATGTTCACCTGAACTGGGATTCTCCATTGTTAGAGGCTGCCCATCGTGATACCATGAGCTGGGCTACCGGCAAGCACGAGGATGAGCTGGGTCTGGCTTCAGGCGGTTACTTCTTTGCAGGTGCCAAGTGGGATGCTGAGGATTATATTCCTTACCGCAACAAGAAGGTTTCTTCTGTTTCCATCCAGTTGGTTAATACAGTTACCTATCTTGCACCTCGTATCTATGAGGATGGTAAGATTATCTACAGCAAGAAATATAGAGGCGAAATCAAGTATGACGGTTCATTTACCGATATTCCATTGGAGAAGGATATTATCCTGAAGCCAGGACATACTTATATCTTCGCATTCCAGATCATGAACGATGCGGGTGTACATTCTCTGAGTCTCGACGACAGCAAGGCAGTGAATGGCAAGGGTAACCTGCTCTCTTTGGATGGCAAAAACTGGTTTACTGCAGCTGAGTCTGCCATTAGCGGTAACTTGAACATCCGCGTAAACGTGGCTCCTAACAGCAACGATACTGAGGAAACCCCTGTGGGTTACAACATCTATCGTGATGGCGTGAAGGTGAACAGCACTCCTGTGGCTGGTCAGTCGTTCGATGACGTTCTCTCTAACGCAGGTACCTACAGCTATCAGGTAACATCTGTATATGCTGATGGCGGTGAGTCTGAGTTTGGCGGCAAGACTTCTGTTGAGGCTTTTGCCATCGAGAACCTGACGGCTCCTCATCACCTGGATGCCACTGTAACCCGCAACCGCGACATCTCACTCCGTTGGGATGCTCCTACCGTTTCAGAGATGTCAATCCCTGCAGATTTGGCTAAGCGTCCGGTTACAACCGATGCTGATGCGCCTGAGTTCGTAAGAGAATTCGACGGTGCGAAGTCTTCTATGGCTGTGGCTACCGACGGCAAGTACATCTATACCTCTATATATAACGAGGATGGTAGAATCGACGTTTACTCTATGAATGGCAAGAAGGTGAAGAGCTGCGTGGTAAGCGATATCGATGGTATCCGTAACCTGGCTTACGATGGTCAGTATCTCTATGCAGGCGACTACAGCACCAAGGTGCATGTCATCAATCCTGTTACCATGAAGTTGATGAAGAGCATCGATATCTCTGAGTACTCACGCCACTTGGCATACATCCCAACACTGGATGGCGGCAAGGGCGGCTTCGAGGTTGGTGACTGGGAGACTAGCATCTACATGGCTAAGGATGGTAGCAAGTTGGCTACAGGTCCTGTCCTGAAGGGTGCTTCCGGCACAGCTTACTACGATGGCAAGCTCTATGCTTTCGAGCAGGGTAATGAGGCGAATGCCTATACCATCGGCATCTATGATATGGCAAGCGGTGAGCGTGTTGGCTCGCTCGATATGGGCAAGTATCTTGAGATTGATAACATCTCTTCTTACAAGGCAGGTGGTATGTCTTCGTTCGTATCTCCTGAGGGCATCACTTATATGTTGCTCGCTCTGCAGCGTCAGGGTGCTGCTACCAAGTTCGTCGTTCTGGATATGGGCGGCTTGAACACTGTGGCAGGTTACAATGTATATCGCAATGGCGAAAAACTGAATGGCGAACCTCTTACTCGTCGTTTCTATCAGGAAACCGTGAGCCAGGAGGGCAATTACGACTACAGCGTAGAGACCGTTTATATTGATGGTACTACTTCGGCTAAGTCGCCTGTTGCCACAGCTACTATCGTGGCTTCTGGTGATGCTAAGGTTCCTGAGAATGTACAGGCAGTGCAGTCAACCTATGGTTACAACGTGCTCCTCTCGTTCAAGGATCCTGATATGTACAAGGCTGCAGCTTCCGTGAACTCATTCGAGTCTTCTGTAGATGGTACAGAGGTATTCGGTGCTGAGGGCGAGAGCTACAAGTCAAACTGGATGGTAAGTTCCGACTACTCATTCGATGGCAGCAAGTCGATTGTTGCCGGTCAGAAGGCTGAGGCATTCGGTGTTGTGAAGGCAGAGAATATGAAGTATGTTCGTCTTGCAGCCAGAAATGCTGATGACCATAAGGGTAATGGTACATTCGATATCTATTATTCTGTAGGTGGTACTCACCGTGACAACTTCATCCGTCTGCAGACTGTGACAACCACAGAGCAGTGGCAGGATGTGATGTGCGAGTTGCCTGAGGGTACAGAGTACATCGGCTTGGCCAAGGCTGCGGGTAATCCAGACCAGTATATCGACGGTGTAAGCTTCTACAAGGAGGCACCTCAGACCGACTGCTACGGATTCGACATCTATCGCAACGGCGAGAAGATTACCGCATCTCCGGTACAGGGCATCTCTTACGTAGATCACAACCTTGTGATTGGTCATTATGATTATCAGGTGAAACTGATTACCAAGAACTCTGCCGAGAGTGAGTTGAGTGATGCAGTAAGCCTCGATCTCTATTATGACAATGGTAGTCTGGCTCCAACCTCTCTGCGTGTGGAGAACAATGGTGGCACCAGAAACCTGACCTGGCAGACTCCTGCCCTGGGTGAGCCTATCTACTTGCGTTGGCACAATGGCAACTGCTACGATGCAGCCGGTCAGCCTAACGGTGGTGCCTTCTTCGCAGGTGTCAACTGGTTTGCTGAGGATTTGAAGGAATACGGTCATCTGGCATTGAGCGATGTAGAGGTTTACATCAATCAGATTCCTGATGCTCTCTATGTATTGGTATATCAGAACAACACGTTGGTTCGCCAGCAGTTTGTTCCAAGCCTGAAGGAGTATGCCTTCAATACCATTCATCTTGACGAGCCACTCCCAATCGACCCTACCAAGAGTCTCCGTGTGGCAGTATATGTAGAGCACAACCAGATTACAGTGCCTCTGGGTTACGATAAGGGCCCTGCTCGCAGTGGTCGTGGCGACCTTTATTCTTCTGATGGTATCTCATGGAGTACGATGGAGGATTCTGGTGCTGATATCGATGCCAACTGGAACATTTCTATCGGTTTGAGCCCATACTCTCCTGCCAGCTCAGCGAAGGCAAGAAAGCAGGGTGCTGAGGTTCTTACATTCAAGCCAAAGGCAAATGTATCAGCTGCACCTTTGAAGGTGGCTCATGTGGCTCAGGGCGCAACTTCTCAGAAGAATGCCTTCCTGGGTTACAATGTTTATCTGAATGGTGATAAGCTGAACAACGACTATATCTCTGGTAATTCATACACGGATAATTCTTCTGTAGTTGGCAATTATCTTGAGTATCAGGTAGCAGCCGCTTATTCTGTTTCAGGCGAGCAGTATTCTAACAAGGTGACTCTTGTTGTTACTGGCATTGATGGTGTAACTGCCGATAAGTTGAAGGTTACTGTTGCTGGCAGCACATTGCGTATCGTGGGTGCTCATACAGGCGACAAGGTAGCTGTTTATGCTACTGATGGTAAGTTGGTAGTAAATAGCGTTGTAACAGACGATTATGTTCAGAACATATCATTGGCTTCATTGACAGCCGGAACTTATATCGTGAAGGTTGGTCATGATACCGTGAAGGTTCGTGTATCTCGTCGATAAGATTCTAACATAAATTTAAGAAAAAGTGCTTTGCCATTCGCAAAGCACTTTTTTTGTCTGCCATAAAAAACATAAAATATGTAGGCTTTTGTAGTTTTACTTACGAGGTTTCATAACGTCATTGAGAGGTGGTTGAGATTGTCTTGTCGGATGTCGATACATCGGGATATGTCTTTTTTCAAATACAAGAACGCCCTACAAGAACAGACGCTTCTGTCCCCTCAGAACGTTTATAAACCAAATATTACTCACAATCATATGTGTGAATTAAGTTAAATATTCATAAAACTTAGGGGTTAATTCCTGTAACCTTCACATAATCAAATAAAAATGTGTAATTTTGCAGTCCGATTATTTCGGGGATACACTTAGAGTCCCCTGGGTATGGTGTGTTAATAGTACGTCCTGTGGCCGGGATTTGCGGTTAGTGAATCACCTATCCGAAACATAAGTGAATTAAGAAAAAGATTAAAAACGTTTTTTAGTAGTAAATTTAAATTTTAAAATGGACACATTAAGTTTCAAGACTATCTCTGTTAAT
>PPYE01320300.1_pt1 | contig 25714 bp, 28 predicted proteins | sample 1559881 | NCBI WGS metagenome assembly PPYE01 (sample SAMN08240022, study PRJNA423297) | Human gut metagenome, whole genome shotgun sequencing project. | reverse complement strand
GCATATAGTTGTAGGTAGTGCCCCGCTTGTAGATGTCCTTGGCGGCGGCCAGGATGCGGTTGCCGATGTCCAGCTCGGAGCCGGTGAGCCCCGGCGCAACTTTGAGGTCAGCGATATTCCAATCCGGCATCAGGTAGCACCACAATGCCATTTTGGTGGCATAATACGCCTGGTACTTATTGTCCAGCTCCAGCTCTCCCAGGCTCCGATGGGGGTAGCCGTTGGAGATGATGCCCACCACCTTGGGGTCGCTGGCCTTTTCCTCGGCTAGATATTTGATGCTCTCGCCGGGCCCTACGGTCTGGGGTACGCCGTACTGGTTCGGGTTGACGCAGTACGCAGGAGATTCCTTTTGAGTTCCATCATTGGATTCGTACAAAAAGTAGGTGTATTTTTGTTTTCTGACCGCGCCGTTGATGGAGAGGTAGCCCAGCTCATAGTCACCGTTGTAGATATCGACCTCGCCCAGAGCCTCCTCCTCAGAGCTGGCCGCGAAGGCCGCCGTGGGCAGGATACCGAGTATGGTTACTAAAGCCAGGAACAGGGATATCAGTTTTTTCATGGATGCCTCCTTTAAAATGGTCAGAAGGAGGCCATGAATAAAAATCACCGTCTCCTTCCGATAATTGAGAAACTGATCTAAATATTAAAATTGGGGATTTTCGGGCACAAAAAAATGGGCGTCAAAAGTCCCCTCAAATTGAGGGAAGTTTTGACGCCTCAAATTTCACGGCCTGGACCTGCCAACGGTAGGCCCGTTGGTCCCGGACGCAGGTAAACAAGGTCAGGCGGTTATCCGTGGTGGCGGCGGTGCCTCTGGTGTCCGTCTCCTTTACCTTCTGGACGCTGACCACCTCATAGGTACGGGTGCCGAGCTTGGTAGTCCAGGTAATGGTATCACCTGGCTCCAGAGTGTGCAGGTCTCCAAAGTCATCCCGGACGCCCCGGTTGTGCCCGGCGATACAGCAGTTGCCATCCCACAGGCTGGTGTCCTCGAAGTGGCCCGCGCCCTTGGCTAAGGTCTTGCTGTCCGTGCCCTCGTAAACCTTGACGCTCAAACCGATGGCGGGAATTTTGAGGGTGCCCAGGTGCCCGCCGGAGTAATAGAGATCGCTGGTCACATCCGTCCAGCCTGTGGCGGTAGTCCCGGTCCAGCCGGAGCCCGTATCAACGGCAGGGTATGTGACACTCCCCACTTGGGAGACCAAACCGCCGCCGTCCAGGGCTCCGGGGACCAGATTAGGGGTCAGAGCTGTGCCGGAGCCGGGGAGGTAACTGGTGGGTGTGCCGAAGCCGGGCGGGATCAGGGCTGTATTTTTGCTCCGGTCCACGTTGGGGTCCTCATGCTCATAGATGGTGGTATCGCTGGTGGGCCGGGCAAACAGGTAATCGTCCGGGGCGTCCATGGTGTATTCCAGGGCGCTGGCCGGGGTGACGCAGACGGCCGCCAGTATGAGGGCAGCCAGACAAAGGGTTTTCAGCCTCATTTGTTGTACTCCTTCCACTCTTTCTTGGATTTGTACTTTTGAAGCAGAAAGCGGCCCAGGAATACCAGGCCGACAACGCCCGCCCCGGCGGGCAGGACCAGCAGCCAGCGCCAGTCAAAGCCGCCGCCCTCCGCGGCAGGCTGTGGGATAGCGGTTACGGCCTCCTGCTCCTCTGCCAGGCCGAAAACGGCGGTATAGAGCACGGTCCCGCTGGTAGTCTTGGTCACTTCTCCGGCGTAGTCCGCCGTGACGGTGTAGCCGGTGGCGTATTTGCTGGAAGCGGTGCCGGTATAGGTGGCGGCGGCGTTGTAGAAGCCCCCGGCCTCCTGCCATTGAACATCCGCCAGGGTGAGGGTGCGCCCGCTGTCCTCAATAGACTTGGGCACCAGGGACACATCCGCCTCGGAGAGATTGGGATAACTGCGGGTGGCGGAGACGTTCCGGGTGGACGTGGCATAGCCGGACGCCTCCACCTGGATACTGGCGGTGTCCAGGGTGAGGAGGCCGGTATAGCCGTCCTCCGTGACGGCCTCACAGGTGGCGGCCAGCAGGGGCATGATCTCCTCCATGTCCTTGCTCTTGCTGTCCAGGGTCACGGTTTCGGTGTAATACTTGCTGTCCGTCTCCGTCTGGTCCTCCTTGACAATATCCAGCAGGGTATAGAGGCAGCCGGACCGCTCAAAGTCCCCGGTGGGGATGAGGGCCGGATCATCCATAGGAGAGAGTTCGTAGGTCTTGCTGATCCTGGGCTCGGCCCGGTCTCCCTCCGTGTACTCCAAAACCTCTACTGGGTAAAGTACGGAGGGGGTGGCTTCGGGAGAGGGCGCCTCGGCGGCCAGCGCCGGGCAGGCCAGGGCACAGGCGGTCAGCACCGCCAGAAACAGGGGCACGGCGCGTTTCTTCATGTGGGTCAACTCCTTCGATCAAAAATGGCCCGAAAACTTCCATCAAATTGATGGGAGTTTCCGGGCAAAGAAAAAAGTCCCCTCAAATTGAGGGGACTTACGGGTTATCGCTCCGGGGCGTCTTTCTTCCGCTCCGGGAGTTTGATGCGGAACATCCGGCAGTAATCCTTCTGGGCCTCCAGTTCACACTCACAAATGAGTTTGATAAAGGCGGCGTCGCTGGGGCCTTGGGCCCGCTGGGCCTGCTGGAGCGCGGTAATGTAGTCATGGCGCAGGATGGGCGGGATGGAGACCACACAGTAGCCCCTGTTTACCAGGATCAGATTCATCAGGAGCCGGGCGGTGCGCCCGTTGCCGTCCCGGAAGGGGTGGATGTCCACCAGCCTCCGGTGGGCGTAGGCGGCCAGCAGGACCGGGTGCGTGGCGTCCTTCCGTTTGTTCAGATCCTCTACCAGCCCGGCCATAAGGCCCGGCACCTCCTCCGCCGTGGGCGGGATATATTCCGTGCCGGTGATGAACACCTGGCCCTCCCGGTAGCGTCCGGCGTGCTCCGGGTCAACGCCGCCGTAGAACAGGGCGTGCAGGTGGAGTATATCCTCCTCCTGGAATTGCAGGGGCCCGCCCCTGGCGGTCTCCAGCATATAGTCATAGGCCCTGGCGTGGCCGGTGGCCTCGTAGCAGTCCCGGATGGGCTTGCCGCCCACGGTGATACCGTCCTCCAGGAGCACCTTGGTCTCAGAGAGGGTGAGGGAATTGCCCTCCAGGGCGTTGGAGGTATAAGTCATGCCGATGCGGAAGTAGGCGTCCAGCTCCTTCACCTCGTCCGGGGTGAGGGGGCGGCGCTCCCGTATAGCCTGGGCGTATGCGTCAATACGGTCTAATAAAGCGTTTCCGCTCATGCAGTCACCTGCCTTTCAGAGAAATTGTATGAGATAAATTCTATGAGAATAATTATATCATGCGGAGTGGAAACAGGCAACGGGAAACCTGGGGGCCAAAAGTCCCCTCAAATTGAGGGGACTTTTGAGAGGCGAGCCCCGTCTGCGGAGAGGCCGCGGGAGCCGCACCCGTTCCCCACACTGGCAAAAGCCGCCGTTAGGCGGCTTTTGGGGCGTCCTCCCCTTGGAGACCGCATAATCCGGCGGACGGCCCCGGTCAAGGCCCGCCCAGTCCGCAGACTGGGCGGCTCGCGGGCGATTGCCCCGGCAATCGCCCGGCCTTGACGGGGGACGGCGGGCGGATTAGTCTCCCCCACGGGGAGACGCCCCCGGTCTGCGGCCTTACCGGCTGTGGCGCTGGGGCGGGATGCGGCTTCTCTGCTGGGGGGTGATGTTCCGTTCAATGGAGCCGCCGAACTGCTTGCTCATCCCCTGAATTTGGTCCAGGGCGCTCCGCCGCTGCTGGGGGTCCCAGCCCTCGTACAGCTCCTCCAGACGGGACAGGTCCGGCGTGTCCCGCTTGATGCCAAACTGGCGGCACAGGATGTAGGAAATGCTCTGGGCGTCCAGGTCCACCTCCTCATGGTCATAGTTTGGGTTGGCCCCCTTGGCGTGGATGCGGGAGTGGGCCACCTCAGCGGCGATGGCCGCAAATGCCTCGCTGTCTGAGAATGCGGGATTGACGGCCAGCTCCATATTTTTGCTGTCATAGTAGGCGGCCACGGGCAGGTCGTGGTCGGTGGCCACGGGAACAACGGAGTAGTTGAGAATGGCGCGCAGGGCGATGCTCATTTCCTTGCTGTCATCCTTCAACTGAACCTTTTTCAGGTCACGCCCCTGGGTCTGGCGGATGTCATAGGCGTCCGTGAGGCGATACCCCCGGCCCAGGGTATTCCGGGCAAAAATCTTGACTCCCTTGCTTCGCTCCTGGTCTATCACGCCCCGATTCAGGGTTTTCCACCGTTCCGCCGTACCGAATACGGTGGCCTCCGGGTCCTGAAACATGACCAGGGCGATATTGCCCGCGCTGTATGTGGGGTTATCCCCCTGCATATCCAGGTACTTCACATACAGTTCCGGGTTGCTGGTGATCTCCTCCACTCCGGCGTCTTGCATGGCGATGGTGTTCTCCCGGTCCGCTTGTTTTTCAGCCCTCCATTGGGTGTCCTGCTGGGACTTTTCCGCGATGATCGCTTCCAAATTTGCCATATTGATTACCTCCTAAAAAATATTCATCTTGATTTTGGCATGGTTTTTCCCTTGGCCTGCGGGGCCTTGCCGGTCTCCCGCATCCCCTCCGACGCCGCCCGCAGGGCTTCCAGGCGGGACTTGACGGATGGCTTCTCAGTAGTCTCCGTCGTCCTCGTATCCGTACTCCTCGTCTGCCTGGCTGTCGAGCCACTCCCGCGCTGTGGTGAGGAGTGCTCTGGCCGAGCGCGGGGGGCGGCTTTTTTTGGTGCTTCTTCCTCCTGCTCTTTGGCGGGGGCCGGGTAGCCCCTCTGCTCCAGATAGTGGTTGACCAACGGCACATAGTCCACATTGGTCACAAGGTCCACGATCCCGCTGGTGGAACGGGTATCTTTAATCACGGAGAACAGCACATTTTTCTTGGCGTAAGCCCGGAAGTCCTCCAGGTCGCTCTCTTTGATATGAAATGTCTTGAGTTCCCGGCCCGTCTGAAGTAGCCGGGCCATGTTGGCCTTGCCGTAGAGTTTTTTGTTGTTTTGGGACAGGGCCAGCAGGAAGGCGGCCAGGTTTTTGCTCCCAGCCGCCAGCATTTTAACAGCAGCCTCGGTGAGCTGGATGCTCTCCTTTACCATCAGGTCGGCCACTTCACCGCTGTTATCCATCTTCTTCACCTCCCGGTTTTCAAATATTGAATGACCTCCAGAATGGAACAATACCGGACCTTTTGGAGATACCGCTTTCTCAGCAGTTTCAGGTGCCGCTCTCGCTGAGGCCCGGTAAGGGCGGAAAACGTCTCCACGTCGCGGGCCGATTCCCGGTAGTCCAGCAGGGTCACGCTCCCCCAGGGCCGTCCACCCACAAACTTCTCCACATGGAGGAACAGGGCGAGCACCGGCCACCCGGCCCGGTCCTGAAAGGCCAGCCAGCACAGATTTTCATAACTGCCCGGCTCATAGACACGGGACGGGTCAAACAGCCAGGACCTTTCCCGCCGGGCCAGAAACAGATAGTCCGCCGCGCCGCTCTGTTGCAGTTTGAGCAGATCCAATTCAAGGCTCCCTGCCTCGATGGGCTGATAGAGCGGTATCAACCCCAGAATGGCGGTCAGGTCCGCGTGGAGCAGTTTTTTCATAAGGACGCCTCCTTGCATGGTCTGGGCGCTGGGCTTCCACCGCCGCCCGGACCTTGGGGATGTCGCCCTCGATGCGGGCGCATAGCTTCAAGTCCCGGCGCAGCGCCCGCAGGTGTGTGGTGATTTGTTCGATCTCCGTCTGGATTTCCCCGCCTCCGTCTCCCCGCCGTTTCTGCCGGTATAACTGCCCGCGCCGTTCTGTGAGGGCGTCCATCTCCGCCTGTACCGCGTCATACTGCATGGAGAGCTGGGCCGCTGTCTCGATGCGGTTTTTACGGAGATAATGGAATTGCTCTTGATAGCGGTCCAGTTTCAGCAGTTCCTCCCGCATGGAGAACGCCGCCCGGTTTCCCGGACGGCGTTTCGGGTATGCCCCCAGCAGGCAGAGGTATTTGAAGCAGAGGGCTTGAAAGCCTGTGAGTTTCCGGGGGCGGCGGGGCAGCTTGCCCCGCACCCGATACCGGCGCCCCGGCTCCAGCAGACGGAAAAGAATGGTGGGGGGAGTGTCCGGCGGGGCCTCACCGGAGCGGACGGCGGCCAGCCGGGCCTGTATGTCCGCCTCGGTATAGCCGTCTTTCAGGCTGTCCAGACGGATATAGCCCTTTCCACCTGGGGGAAGGATAGCGGTGTGCTTGACCCTGGGGCCGGTTTTCACCCGATACCCCATCCGCCGCAGTTGGCCGAGGAAGGACTGGTAGGTGTAGGCTTGCCGGATTGCCTCGTCCACGTCACGGCGGATCAAGTCCCGCACGGTGGCCTTGCCCTGTCTGGCCGCCTCCCACTCGGCCCGGCTCACCGGGCCGCCCAGGGGCTCACCGGGCTCAATAATGGACAGACCATATTCCCGGCAGATAGCGTCTGAGGTGCCCCGGATGCCCACACCGTTCCCGCCGTAGTAGTCCTTCAGTTGGTCCCGGTACATGGCCCCATCCACAAAGGAGACAGAATTAAAAACAATATGCGAATGTAAATGCGCTTTGTTCAGGTGTGTGGAAACGATGACTTCATAGCGGTCCCCCAGCAGACGCCGGGCAAATTCAACACCCACGGCATGGGCCTGGTCCGGCGTCACCTCGCCGGGAGCGAAGGACTGGATGATGTGGTAGCCCTTCCGTTTCCGCCCCTCCTTACCCCAGCGCCGCTTGGTGTCCATCATGTCGGCGTAAACGCTCTCCCGGTCGCAGTTGATGGCGGTCTCGAAACAGGTCTGTTCCGTTTTCTCCCGGTCCAGGGCGTAGTCGATGGCGGCCTCCAGGGAGGTCTTTTCCGGGTCCTGGGTATAGCCCACGCATTTGTCCAGGCGGTTGTGAATGACTAAAATCTTGGTGTAGGCCATTACAGCGTGTCCCGGACCAGCCGGACCGCCTGACGGACCAGCCGCGCCGCCTCCCGTATCTCCTCCTGGGTGGCCTCGCCTCTGGCGTTGGCCTGATAAGCCAGTTGATTCACATTATTGCCGATGGCGTTCAATTCCCGGAGCAGGGCGGCGTAGGTATCGGGGGGCCGTGGGCGGAGATTGACGCCCATAATGAGTTGACGGAGCATGGGCTCGATCTTGAGCCCAGCAGTCCGGGCGGTCTCCGTCAGCCGGACGTAGTGGGCGGCATCCAGCCGCAGGGTGATGGTTTTATAGGGTTTCATCGGACCGGGCCTCCTTTCCGATGCTGCGGCCTCTTTTCCGGCTCTGGCGGTGGAGTTTTCAGGGGAAACTCCTTGCAATAAGCCCGCTCTCCACAGGCGTCTTTCAGCAGGTGGGCTATACATTTGTCAAAGGAATATCCATGCTTTTCTCCGTCTACCAGATAGGAGTGCATCGCAGTCTCCCGGTAAAGAAGTTGGGCGCCGCTCTGGTGGGTGAGGATCACGACGCCATAAACCACCAAATCGGTCGAGCCGTTGTATGGAACGATCTCCACTGCGGCATCACAGAAGGGGGTGTCGTGGGCGGCAAGCGCGGCTTTGATTTTTTCTGTATTCTCGGCCTGGTGGTCACGGAAATGCTGGATCAGGCCAACCTGTTTCCGCAGGCCGCTCAGGTAATTCCGCTGGTCCTGGCTGATAAACAGTTTCCGTCCGCTCCCGAACACGATGGAATAATCGTTATGGCCCCGGAATTTTCCCCGGCACGGGCTTCTCTCCACATGATAGGACGTTTCACCAAACAGGCGTTGCAGGGTCCACTCCAGAAGCCGGGTCTCGTACATTTTTTTATCAATCATCTGTTCACCTCCAGTTCAGGTATCAAATAGCGCATATCAAATGGATATGCGTTGGTGTTGTGCGGGGGATGGGGGCTGTGCCCCCGGAAAAAAGTCCCCTCAAATTGAGGGGACTTTCGGCGGCGTGGGGGTATCAGGGGCGGAGCCCCTGACCAGCGGCATTTTGCTGTCAAAATGCCATGCTGGCGCGGACAGCGGCGCTTGTGCCGCTGTCACCGTACCGGGGCCGTTTTCCGGCGGGGCGGTTTCTTGGGCCCCTTCCGGGCGGTCTCCAGCTTTTGAACACTCTCCCGGTTTCGGTGCTGATTCAAAGGCGTGGTATGCAGCTTCTGTGCCATAGTCGGCTCCTCCTCTTGTGGTGTGTCTTGATGGCCGGAGGACAGCGGCTCCTCCAGCAGGGCCGGGTCGTCCTCCAGAAAGGAAAGCATTTCTTCCACCCGTTCTTCCAGGGAAGCCTCCACCGTATAGCCGGGGAGTAATACGCCATTGACGGAGAAACGGCCCTCCTGTCCCTTTGGGATGGGCGGGGAGACCTCCGTAAACAGGTGGGCGTAGGCTTTGATCCTGCCTTGCAGATAACGCTCCATATCCGCCTTCTCGGTAAATCTCTTGTCGCTTTGCCCGGCGAGCTGCCAGCCGTCCCCGGTGAGGTCCGGGGTTGGATTGCAGATGGTATTATAATGGAGATGCCAGGATAAATACCATGCGTCCGTCACGGTCTCCTGCTTGATCCGGTCATAGTGGGTGCGGTCATAGAAGCGGTACGTCATCTTATAGACCCTGTTGCTGCGTTCATAATTTCCATATTGGTCTTTTTTCCACTGATTGGAGGTATGATTGACAGGCAGGGCCATCAGATATTGCTTTGCCTTGCGGATGGCGGCGGTCTCCGCCGCCTGTTTCAGCCATTCGGCCTCAATTTCGGAGAATTTTGAGAAGATCGCTTTCTCCCGCGCCACACTGGCCTCCTCCAGTTCTCCTAACTCTGTGCGTGGCAGCTTGACCAGTTCCGTAATGCGGTCCTGGTCTTTACTGGAATACAGGCGGGTAGAAATTTCAATTTCCCGTCCAGGATCAATATGCGTATATGCCATAGCCGCCCCCTATCGCGCCATAGCCAGCCGCTTTTTATGCAGCGGCTTTTTCCTGACGGCTGGGCGGGTGGCTTTGGCCGGAGGCGGCTCCTGTTTCCCCCCGTCCGCCGTCTGTGCCTGGACCTGGACCGGGAGGGGCGGCCCCGCCTGGGGTTTTTCCTCCGCTGGAGGGGCCGGCTCACCGGAGACGGGCTGCGCCTCCGATGGTCCGGCCATATCGCCGTCCTCCAGGCAGTTCAGCAGGTCCTCCAGCGTGACCTTATCCTTCTGCGGGACCGGGGGTTGGAGCGAATATCCTTGCAGGAGTTGGCCGTTGACACAAAACAACTCCTTTGCCTCCGCCGGGATGGGCGGGGACAGGGATTCAAAGCACGGCGCATACTGGTCAAATTTGCTCTGGATGTACTTCTGGGCCCCCTCCATGGTCTTGTACTTCTTGCTGCCCTCGTACTCAATGCGTTCCCTGGGGCTCCGGGTATAGCCCCAATACCCCTGAGACAGGCCGGGGGCCGTGTAGGACAACTCCCAGGTCAATTTCCATTCATCACCAGACTTGACGATGTTGAATGTCATTTTATAGACCAGGTTGCTGATCTCCCAGGAGCCGTCCTTGTGCCTCTGCCACTCATTGCGGGTGTGCGTGACCTCCGGCGTTTTCAGATATTCGATTGCTTTTTGCAGGAGAAGGGTCTGCGCCCCATGCTCATCCCAGGCGGTGACGGCCTTCTTCATCTCCTCAAAGACTTTCTTTTCCTCCGCCTGGCTTTCCTTTAACTGCTTTTCCAGGTCCTTGACCGGGACATTCAGGAACGGCTTGAAGTCGGCCCTGTCGCCCCGGTAGTTGATCTGCCGCCTGACCTCCAGGTAAGAGCCCTTCCGAAGATATCCTTCACTGGGACCGATCTCATAAAACGATTTTTTTGCCATACTGCAATTCACCTCCCTATCTGACCTGGCCGCTGGGCGGCGCCCGGTCCTTTTTCGGCGTCCAGCCCTTTTGATACCGATGCTCCAGCATGATCGTGCGGACCAGGGCTTCCTCACTTTCAGGCAGATACCGGATGTGCCGGAGCGTCCCATACGCCCAAAACAAATCTTCCATGGCCGCCCTGTACCGTTCCGGCTCCATGGAAAACCGCCGCCCAGAATAAAAGACCAGTTCCACGGCTTTGGCCTCCATCGCCGTGTTTTTTAACCGGCGGAGGTGTGCGGAAAAATCGAAGGAGCGTATATCCCCCGTGGGGCTGTCCCGGTCCCTGCCCTTGAGGACGACACAGTATGCCTCCTCTCCGGCCTCCGGGCGCTGGCTGGTCCATACCCGGTGGCCGTGGGAGCCGCGAAGGAACACATCTCGTTCCCGGACACACAGCCCTCCGCCGGAACGGGGGAGCCAGTAGAAGGTCCGCTCCTCCATCTCGTATTCCGACACAGCCGCCTGGAGTGTCCAGAGGTCCGGGCGGAAACTGGCGGGGGTGGAGGGGGTGGTCTGGCCGCACAATCTGTCCAAAACAGGGAACAATTTAATATTTGCCTCTTTCATCTTACCGGCTGCACCATCCTTGCCCGGCTGTGCCGCCGCTGTTCCGGGCGCACGGCCGGGGGCGGCTGGTAGTCCGGGTCCAGATACTTGGCTTCAAACTCCCACGCTGTCAGGTATTCCTCGCCATGACGGTCATCAAAGTCGCCGGGGGCCAGGTCCAGATAGCCGCTGGGCGGCAGAGGGAGAGGGCTGGCGGTGAGCACGGTGCCGAAGTGCTCCACCGTGATATGCCGCCCCAGCAGGCAGGGCTGGCTCCAGTCGTTGGGGTCGCTCTGCATTTCATAGAGGTGCATCCACGGGGGGAGTGTGGCACGGTCCACCCGATGGATCGTGAACAGGCCGGGCACCGTCAGAATTTCCACGGCTTTGAGCCGTTCCTTGCTTGCGTTGATGTGATACATAACGTCCTCCTGTTATCTTCCCTCAATTTGAGGGGACTTTTTAGGCCGCAGGCCGCGGGTGTAAACAAAGGGATAGTCTTGGGCCAGCCGGTATTGTCTGGCAAGCGCCTCCGGGGTGACGCGCTTGCCCGCGACAAACTTACCGGGATGGACATACTGGGCCAGGCGTCTGCTCTCCGGGATATGATTCCGCACCTCCCAGGTGCCCACCACCTGGGCCTACTCCGCCATTGTCCGGCGCACATCGGGGTTATCCCTGGATGGCCGCAGTTCATACTGATATATTTGATCCGGGGTAAGGGGGGAGCGGTAAATGACCTCCCCCCAGGCCCGGAACGCGCCGTGCTCCACGCTGGTACGCTCATCGTAATTGAGAAAGCCCGTCAGGGGGTTATCCGGGTCCTTGGGATAGGTCCCTATGTCCACGGGCCGCTGGGTGGAGTAATAGCGGTAAAGTTCCTGCTGTTCCATCGCTCTGCCCTCAACGTTCCGGGCCTTTTCGCGGTTTGGGCCGCCTGGCCTTTGGCTTTGGGATGGCACGTTCCTGAGCCTCCCATTGCATCCGTCTGGCGTCATACTCGCTTTTGGCAGGTCTGCCGGGCTCAGGAGGAGCCATTTCGACTTGTGTAACAGCGGGTGCCGGCCTTCTGTCTTTTCTAAGCTGTTGCAGACGGACCTTTACGGACGGGCTGCGCGGGGCGGGTCCCGCCTCCCTCTCCTGGGGTGGTTGCGTCATGTCCTCCTGCGGAGACAATAGGCTCTCCACAGAAGGGGCCTCCCGCTGGACTGCGGGCTGTTCCTGCGTTTTTCCCATATTGATGGACTCATGCAGGCGTTTCATGATCTGCTGAACAGCGGAGCGAAATGCTTCCTGCTCCCCCTCCGGCAGAAGGGCCGCCTGCTCCTCCATCTGCTTTCCCAGATCCGCCGCCTGACAATGGCGCTGGAAACAGGGGAGAAGGCCGAGTGAGAGCTCATCGACACTTTGATGGATAAAAGGCGTCAATTCTTCCTGTAAAACCGTGCGGTATTCCTGCGGCACACTCTGAAATAACTGGTTTACCCGTGCCCGCCCGTCTTGGTATGCACTGATATGGGTCTGCATCTGTTCCAGCAGGGAGCCGCCCGCCCCGATCTCCAGAGGGAGCCAGTAGCGGTCTGTCCGGCCGTCTTTCATATAGTCGATTTTCACCTTGACCGCCTGCGGCGTCCGTTCAGCCTCCCGGTACTCCTGATCCACCTGGCGTACATACTCCTCCGCTTGGGAGAGAGACATCTGTTTGCCGGTGGGGAAACGCTCATCCATGCTCTCCGTGATGGTCACAATAGGCTCGCCCTCCGAATCCAGGTTGACCATTGGGGCCTCCGGGCCGCCTTCCGCGAAGGGCGGCTTCATCAGGTCGTCCACAGCGGCGGAAATATCGTGGGCAAATGCTTTCCACTTGTCCGCCACCGCCCGGACCGTACAGGCTCCTCGTTTGAAAAAGCCGGTGAACAGGCTGGCGCTCTCGCCCAGCAGATCCTTTACATCCTGTTTCAGATTGCCGGTGATCTCCTTCATCCGGCTGTTATGTTCCATGCTGCTTCACTCCTCGAATGGTTTTGGAAATCTCCCCTCAAATTGAGGGGACTTTTGAGGTCCGGGCCCGCTTCTTCCTGCCCTTGGTACACCTCTTTTGGCTCTGCGGCACAGGCTCCGGGGGCGGACGGTCCAGGCAGCGGCTCTCAACGCCGTCGATCAGTTCTGCGGCGGTATTGCGAATACACTCCAGGGAGGCGCGCAGCTCCTTTTGTTCTCTGCCGCTGCTCCACCCGGTAATGTAACCGAAGGAGTAGTCGCTGGTGTCCAGGCCCAGGTACTGGCAGACGGTATAGGCCACGCTCTCCGCCTCCACCTCGCGGGTGCGCCGGTCCTTCTCATGGGCCCCTACAATGATCCCGCCCTCCACCGGGAGGGCGTGCAGCTTGGCGTGGGCGATCTCATGGACCAGCGTTTTGATGGTCTGGGCCTCGCTCATGCCGGGGCTGAGGGTGATCCTCTGTTCCGCGTGGTAGTACGCCCCATGGACGCCCGGCGGCAGGAGGCCCTCGCTGATAGGGACGGGGGAGATGGCTTTTAAGGCGGACAGCAGTTTTTCATAGCCCTCCACGGTGCCCGTCAGGGCCTCAACGCCCAGGCTGGGGAGTTCCCGCCCATCGGTCTGGCTGACATCAAACACAATAGCCGTGGTGAAACCAGTTTTTTTCACCCATTTCTGTTCCTTGATGGTCTGCCCGTCCGGGCCGGTCTCCTCCACCTCATCCCGCGCCCAGTAAGGGCAAGGGGCCAGGATGGTGATGCCGGTCTCGCCCGCCTTGACATGACGGCCGAATTTCCGTTTCCAGTCCCCATACCCCGCCACCATGGAGGCGTGCGAACACTGGAGCTTAATGAGAAAAATATTGCCGTAACTGTAATGGTGCAGTTTGGAGAGGGATTGCAGATAGGCCGCGTACTGGTCGCTCTGGAACAGGTCGGTGATACCGGCCTCCAGTTGATCCGTCAGCGCCCGCACACGTTCCATACGCTCTTGAAAGTCGATTTTTCACACCTCCCTGGAAAGTCCCCTCAAATTGAGGGAACATTTGAATATAAAAAAAGCCCCGAACATGGTACGTTACCGCTCCATGCCGGGGTCTTTCCTGTGCTGCCGGGGCTTCCAGTCCGGGTGTCCGGGCGGAAGCTCCTCCCTGAGTTCATCCACCCGCTGCTTCATATTCTTCCGGGCGGCCTGCTCATCTCCGAAGTAACGGCCATAGTTGTACCCCTGGAAATTATCGTAGGCGTAACACTTCCAGGTGACGTAGGGGGAGACCTCCGTGGGACTGTACCCCAGCACTACCTCGGTATTTCCCACCCGGCGGCTGTCGATGATCTCATAGCTCTGGCACATTCGTTTTCCGCTCATCCTGTTCACCTCACCGGCGTCTCAGCCTTTTTTACGTTTTTTCCCGCCGCGGCCTTGGCCTTTTGGCGCTCCATGACCGTCTGACGCAGTTTCAAGCCCTCCAGGATGCCCTGTTTCACGTCCGGGATAGTGGTGCGCTTGTCAGGGAAGAAGGGCCGCAGATCCTCCTCCAGCATTGTGACCTTCAGCGGAGGTGTCTCCTCCCGCTTGGTGGGGGCTACGGCCTGCTCGATCTTCTCAGTGGTCAGACTGCCGGCCTGGCTCTCCTTCTTCAACTCTTTGGCCTTGGTGCCGGAGGGGACTTTATCCTCCTTCTGGATGGCGTCCGCCAATACCTTCTGCTCCTTGGGCTTCATTTGGGCAATATCCGCCCCGGTGTTGACCGGGATCTTCCCCTTGTCCACCAGGTCCTGGAGTTCCGGGACCAGTTTATTCAAGGTCTTGTACCGCTGGATCGTGGCGGGGCTCTCGCCCACCTGCTGGGCCAGCTCCTCGTCGGCACTCATGCGCTTGATACCCATAGCTTCGTCCTGCGCGATCTCCTCCTTGGTGCGGCGGCCCATCTTCCGTTTCATGGCGTCGGTTTTCATCTGGTAGGCGCGGGCCTTCTCCATGGGGCTGATCTCCTCCCGCTTGAGGTTGGAGTCCACCATGGAAATGATGGCCTCGTCCCGATCCAGATTGCGGACGATAACAGGAATATCCTCGATCCCGGCCAACTGGCAGGCGCGCATACGGCGGTGGCCGGAGACCATCTCATAGCCGCCGTCCTTATGGGGGATGACCATGACCGGCTCCAGCACACCGAATTTCTTGATGCTGTCCACCAGGTCCCACATATCCTTATTGTCGCGGACTGCGAAGGGGTGCCCCTCAAAGGGCCGGATGTTTGCCACCTTCATGGTCGTGACCGTCTCCGGCTGGCCCTCCTTGGTCAGGGGGATTTTCAGATCTTTGGGCAGTTCCTCATCCTCCGGCTCCTTCCCAGCAGGGGGCTCCGGAGCCTTGTCTGCCTTGGCGGGCTCCTCTGGGGGATAGGGGAGCAGCTTGCCGGGGACCGGCATGAGCGGCTTATCCCGGTGCCCCTTGCGGTATTCGTTTGCCTGAGTTAAGGTCATTTCGTACACATCTGCCCGGACCTCCAGCATCCCCGCCTGCTCTAGCGCTTTGCAGCGATGGAAGCCGTCTACCAGCTGGAACTCGCCCTCTTTCTCACTTTGGCGGAGAATGATAGGCTTTTGCAGGCCGTTTTTCTTAATATCTGCGATCAGGCCACTGTAATCCTTCCGGGGCTCGTCCTTGACGTAGGTGCCGGGCAAAGGCTTGATTTTGGAGAGGGCAACGAAACGCAGATCGGGGGATCGTGGCTCCCGCTCCTTTTCGTCCTTGGGCTTACTGGGATCAGACACAGGGGACTTCTTCCCGTCGGCAGGCTTGGCAGAGGGGTCCGCAGGGGCCTTGGGGGCTTCCTGTCCCTTCTTCTCGTCGGCAGGCTTGGCGGAGGTGTCTGCGGGGGCCTTGGGGGCCTCCTGCCCCTTCTTCTCGTCGGCAGGCTTGGCGGAGGTGTCCGCAGGGGCCTTGGGGGCCTCCGGCTCCTTCTTCCCATCGGCAGGCTTGGTGAGGGGGTCTGCGGGAGCCTTGGGGGCCTCCGGCTCCTTCTTTCCATCAGTAGGCTTGGGAGTAGTGCCCGCAGGGGTCTTGGGGGCCTCCGGCTCCTTTTTCCCATCGGCAGGCTTGGCAGAGGTGTCCGCAGGGGCCTTGGGAGCCTCCGGCTCCTTCTTCCCATCAGCGGGCTTGGGAGTAGTGCTCACAGGGGCCTTGGGGGCCTCCTGTCCTTTCTTCTCGTCGATAGGCTTGGCGGCTCCAGCGGCAGGCGGTTTTCCCGCCTCTGGAGGCGCAGGTGTGTCCGGCGGCGCGCCGGGGACCGGGGCGCGGAACGCTCCGATCAAAGGGTTTTTCTTGGGGTCTGCCATAGTCGTTTTCCTCCTTTATGTCGTGGCGTTTTATTGAAAACTTCCCTCAATTTGAGGGGAGTTTTGCTCGTTTGGGACGATCCGTGGGGAAAACCGCCCCCTGGGTGTGCTTGGCGGCGGACAGGTCGGCCAGTGTGGACGGGAGGCCGTCAAAGTCCTGGTCGGTCCCCAGGATCGAGGACAGCAGCACAACATCGGCCCTGTCCACGCCGTACCTCTCCGCCAGCCAGTCCAGGTATTCCCGGCGGTTGGAGTAGTTTTTTGTTTTATAACGGCTCATAAGGACTACTCCTCCTGTTCATTCCCGCTGTGGATAGGAAAAGTCATGCTGGACTGCCGCCTGATAATAGGGGCTCATTGTGACTGGCGCGTTATATAGGGCGGTCAACAGATAGGCGCGGATATTACGTATCTCTGTTGTGTTGCGTCTCATGCAGTCAAACACATATTCCAAATGGCCATTGTCCAACATTTGCAGCCGCCCTTTTACCTGCTCGGCCGGCATTTCCGCCCCTCCAATGCGAAAGGTAGGCCGGGTGCTGCATAGCGTGTCCACGATCAGCTCTGTCACGCTTTCCACGTCCTCATAACCAAACTGCTGGCAGAGAAGGGGAAATTCGATTGCTTCTTGCACTTCTCTCCGGCACTCGCTTCGATCTATCCATCTGCTCTCCGGGACTGTGGCAGATGGATGGATAGATGGATAAAGCTGACTGAGATCAGTCTGATTAGATTCAATATAACTTGCGTCCGATTTTCGGAAGTCTGCACTTCCGATAACCGGAAGTCTTGACTTCTGTTTTTCGGAACTCTTGACTTCTGATTTTCCGAAGTCTTGACTTCCGAAAATCGGAAGTCTGGGAATGTCTTGCGGCGCAGCGGGTTGCGGCAGTATGGTGCGGGTGGTGAAGCGTTTGACATAGAGCTTAGTGGGGCGGCCCTGCCCCTGCTTGACCCGCTCAATGAGGCCGAAGCCTTTCTTGCCGGTGTCCAGCTCTGCCAGGAGCCGGACTGCCTTTTCATGGCCGCAGTTCAGGTCCTCTTGTATTTCATCCAGAGTATAGTAGATGAACACACGCCCCATATCGTCATACCAGCCGTTTTTGGCGGACAGGCCCATGCGGTCCAGCAGGAGGCCGTACAAGAGTTTTGCGTCTGTGGACAACTTTTTGAACGCTTCCCCGGTAATGAGCTGCCGGGGAATACGGTAGAAAGCAAATTGATTGCTCTCGTCGCCATAGTAATAATCGAAGTTCATGTTCTGCCTCCTGTCGTTTGGGCGCAAAAAAAGGGCACGACCCTTTCAACTGGATCGTGACCTTTTCAATGATAAAGTTGTTTGGCCGGATTGTTCCCCGGAGCAGCGTCAATCTCGCATATGTGCTTTCAGACAAATAGTTCTCTTTTCTCTTAATTTTCTCAATTTGCGATAAGGTCTTTGAGGGGAATAATAGTGGATAACATGATTTTCACCTCAGAAGTATGCGGTGTGGTGCTCATAGCACCTTTCGACAAAATCTCCCGGCCGCCATGCTCCACCATTCGATTTATTGTATTTTTATCGTTGTTTTTTCGATGTTTTTATCCATTTTTTCTTTATCATAGAACATTTTTACTAACTGTGCATTGCGTTAAAGCAAAAACTCCGCGATTGTATCGTGCAGTTGATTGAGCAAGAAGGTGTCCGGCACTTCATTTCGGGAATGGCTATTGGCGTGGACATGTACGCCGCTGAAATCGTTCTTGAACTGAAAGCAGAGTATCCTTTCATCACGCTGGAAGCTGCTATTCCTTGTGAAACACAGGCTGCAAAATGGTCCGAACCTTTGAGAGACCGATACTATAAAATCGCAGAGCTGTGTGATCATGAAACCATGCTCCAGAAACAATATACATCAGACTGCATGCAGAAAAGGAACCAATACATGGTAAATCATGCCGATATACTGCTTGCCGTTTGGGATGGATCATCGAGCGGAACCGGCTCCACTGTAAGATACGCCCGTACAAAAAATAAAGCAGTCTGGATTATTGATCCATGTTCCCTTGAGCTTACCCGTGCAGGTTGATTGTATATTGAGGTCAAAATGTAGTCTCTATTATTGGATATTATAAGATAAATTTCACCAACAATCAATACCATTAGAGTTTCTGTCAACGCTAATGGAATGTGTATTCTTTCTTGAACTCAATCTATACTATTAGTGGTACTATATACACTCGCAGGAGGTATCACGATGGAACTTGAGTCCATAGGAAGAAATATACGCAAGTTCCGTTTGATGAGGAATCTGCGACAAGAAGACCTGGCAGAGATGGCTGGGTTGAGTATCAACTATGTCGGTGCGCTGGAGCGGGGAGAAAAAATACCATCACTCGAAACCTTCATTGTACTCTTGAACGCTTTGGAGGTATCATCCGATATGGTGCTGAGCAGTCTATTGGTGGAGAAGCATCAGGCTGATGCTTCTCGTCTGATGGACCGAATGCAAAATCTTCCAGCTTACGATATAGAACGCATTCTTGCGGTAGTTGATGTGCTTATACAGTATTCAAGTATGGATCAAGAGTAAGTTATTGTTTCTTTTCTGAATTAGTGCTTCTTAGAGTGGGCACTTCTGGTTGGTTCATCATGACCCTATCCTTGGTTCACCTAAAAAGCAGACTCTCCCCCTGGCGGGAAGAGTCTGCTTTTTTGCGTTTGATTTTTCAGTGACACACTTAGGTAATCTGGTACAGGTTAGAAGTGTAGCTGCCATTTTCTCGCCAACGAGGATCTTTTCGAAGCAGTCCAGCTCTAACGAGATCATCCAACGCTCGTTTGACAGTAGAACGGGAAAGCCCAAGTTCCAATGCAATGGTCTTAATGGCCGGCCAGCAGCGGCCTTCACTGTCTGCCCGGTCCTTGAGATACATATAGACGCTCTTGGCCCGATGGCTCAGATCCGAAGCATAGATACTGCGAAATCCATTCATGTTCCTATTTCACCTCCGTCAGGGGCGCAATATTGTTTTACGGGAATTTTTCTCAGCCTGCATACCATGATTCATACCGCCGACGGCCGCAGGCACATCCTGCGGCGGCTCCTCCTCAGCCACAGTTCCATAGTGGCGGCGGATGATGGATTCTTCCAACTCCTGCTTATCTGCATAAGCCACAGCCCGCTGTGCCTTCTCCGGCACCTCATAGGGCTCTCCAAACCGGATGCCCCAGTCGAGAAACAATCGCAGTTTGACCTTCATGGGATGAACACCGGTCTTGGCTACAATAAAGCTACCCTTGGGCATGGACTTAAGCTCATCTGGCGTCATGAGGGGGCGCTCTATCATCTGGAGGGACTGGCTGGGGTCATTCTTGCCGCGAGAGATACTTCCACTCATCACTGTGCGGCTGCCAAGTGCTTTGGACAGCTCCACAGCTGTCTGGCTGGCCGGAGCGAAACCGCCGTAAAGGTTGACCTGGCAGTTATCCACAATCACTTCAGCGCCTTCCGCACCGTAGTTTTTCTTAAGCTGACCTGTGATACTCTGTACAATGGGTACCAGCATGAGTCCTCTGGAACGAGAGGCGGAGAACATCAGCTCCAACGACTGGATGGGAGGGCAGGTGCCCAGCTCATCTGCAAAGAAGACCACTCGATTCTTGAGTCGCCCACCGTTCTCGTCGGCCACGGTGAGGATCTCACGGTACAGATTCTGGAGAATCAGGGATACCATGAAATACTTGGTCTGATCCTCCTCGGGCAGTACGATAAAGATGGCAGATTTCTCATTACAGAATTTCTCAGCATCAATGGCGGTATCAAAGCAGAGAATCTGCTCCATCTCTGAATCGAGGAAGGCATTGAGCCTGGACAGCACTGTGGAGATTACAGAGGCCATGGCCTGTTCCGCAGTATTGAGAGCGGAACCTGCAAACCAGCGTGCCTTGTGGTTGGGCGGGAGTTTCTCCAGTAGAATCTGGAATTGGTTTTTCCCCTTTACCTTGGACGGGGCTAAAAGCTCCTGCACCAGCTTGAATACAGAAACGATGTGCCGTTTCTCAACCGGATTTCCATTCTCATCTTCAGTGGGCAGATACTCTGCCACCAGCAGAAACATGGCTGTCAACAGCCCCTCGGCACTGTCGTAGAAAAAGGCGTTTTGTCCATACTGGGCGCTGTCGCCGCCGCTGGTGTTGATCAGTGTCTTGGCCAGGATCTTGGAATACTTCTCCGCTTTTGCCTTTGCGGCCAAGTCGTTGGGATTGGCTTTGTAGATGTCCATATACTTGTTGATGAGATGGAGCAGGTTGTTACCATCTGACCGAGTGGGATTTCGGAGGTCCAACACAGCAATCTGATAACCATAGAAATCTTTTGCAATGCCTGCATAGTTGCGGTACAGATCTCCCTTGGTATCAGTGCAGAGAAAGGACATCCCAGACGCAAGGGCATATTCAATGTTGGGGTATAAAAAGAACGCTGTCTTACCAGCGCCGCTGGCAGCGGTGACCATGGCATGGATGTCATCAGTGTCCACCAGAGCAGTGACATGATTCTTGGGGCCTTCACATCCGAGGATGAGGCCCTGTTTTTCCGGCAGGTGCTCTCCTTTGCGCCATAGCTCCGGTTCAAAGGGAATGTGGGCGTAAGTCTGGCGAATCTCCTGCTTGGTAGCCCATCGTGCTGTCCCGTGCTGGCCATCGCCTACTGTTTTGGATTTGATTCCGTCCAGCGTATAATAGTGTGAGATAAATGCAAGTCCACCGATTACAAGAAACATGACGGCAGATACCGCAATCAGTGTGATTACTTGAGATGGCATGATTTCCTCCTTTGGTATCAGGAAGACTTAATACCAGAAGGGGGATGTTCAGGACATCATTTGTCTGCTATAATGAGAACATATCGAGGTGATTGATTTGATTTGCGCGTGTGACAACTGCCACTATCTGTTTGACGCACCGGAACTGCCGGAGCAGTGTCCGGACTGCGGGAAGTGGGAGACCCGCTTGGCTACTAAAGACGAACAATCGGAATTTATCAACCGTACCACAAGCGGCAGCGATAAAGAGGAGGAATGGATTTAATCCAGTCCTCCTCTTTGCTGTTTTAGTACGATGCCATGGCTTGTGCGGCTTCCAGCAGAGCTTTTTCCTCTTTTTGCTGTCGACGAAGTTCATCTGCACAATATTTGATCGGCACTTTTGCACAGAAGATTGCAAGTTCCAGCCATGCACTGGCAGTGGCTTTCTTCTCCACTTCAGTACGAATGCCTTCCACAGCATCTTTGGCCAGCACGCTCTGGAACTCCATGCCAATCTCAGTAGCGCGGGTTTTAAGCGACCCGCGATTCTGATGCGGGTGGATATGGCTTTGCAGGAATCGGGCGCCTTGTTCCTCTGTCAGTACGGTTCCCATCTGTCGGCACTCCCGCAGTACAACAGAGAGCGCCAATGCTGACATGGTTTCCATGTGATCCATCGCTTGCTCGAAACGGCCCCAATGAAGGTCGTTCTGGTACTGCTGAAGCAAGCGCGGGATCTGGTAGGACGCCTGCTCCGGGCGAACTGCTTTACATTTGGCCCCAATCCGCTCACATATCGTTCCTGCAACAATGAGCTGAGGGTGTTCCTCTGGCGGTTGCGGTTCCAGCCCATGCTGTTCTTTCAGATCTTCGTCCCAATCTTTGTTGGTCGAACGCAGCGGAGCGGACTGTGTATAGCCATGCTTACACAGAATGTCTGTGAGCCGTCCCGCTGCCTCGATCCCAGCCGCATCATGATCCAGGCAGAGAATAATCTTTTGCAGCTTTGGATTCTGTTCCAGCATCCAGAGCATGGCGTGTTCCGCTGTACCACAGAGCGCCACATAGCTGTGTTGCTGCCAGTCCTCTGGGTACAAAGTAAGAAAAGCCAACAGATCAATAGGTGCTTCGAACACATAGAGCCGGTCACTGGTCCCAGTCCAGTGAAAGCTGTGTCTGGGATCGCATCCTTCTACATTGCCACGGTAGCTCTTGCCCTGCGTATAGATGCCTCGTTTGTGGGCGTGGCGGGCAACGCCATGTTCATCGATTCCGACGAATACGGCATTATGATACTCCTTGGTCTTATCCTTGGACAATTCCCGGCTTTCATAGATCAGCCCTTTCTGGGCGAAGGCGTTGAGGATCTCACGACTGATATGCCTCTGCTGGAGCAGATAGGCATACACCCGTCGCATTGTCTGGTTGGCGGGAGGCAAGGCGAATTCCTTCGGCTCCTCCCGTTCCTTTTTCTGCGCTGGTTGATATACCTCGCCTTTTTCACCACCAAGCAGGCGTGTCACCGCCTCGGGGTAGCTCAGTCCATAGAAGGTCTGTACAAAAGAGATAGGGCCTCCACCTTCCTCGGCCTCATGGTCATACCACTCATTGCCGCGAACGGTAATGCTGTGATCGGATGCAAGGCGCTTGTCACGGCCGGATGGGATGAGTTTCTCACCTTGTCGCCGTAGAAATTCCACCAGGTCAACAGAGTTTGCCCGAAGCTTTTGCTCATCGGTGAAGTGGATGTAGGGCATACTGCACCTCCTACCGGTTTCTCCCTCGCAGTTTTCGATGGAATAGGACGGGCCTACGGCGGATCGGTTTTTGTTCTTTCAATTTCTGACCATTCTCTTTCTGAGTCCGCCCAGCATGGAGCAGAAATTCATTAGTGCGTTTCAAAAAATAACCTCCTTTATTGCAGACCTATCTTTGGCTCATGGTCATCTGCCTTGTGACCCTGAGCAATTTTCTTCGCTTTGATTTTTCGTAAAAGTTTTCGGTCGACAGCAACCATAATGCCACCAGAGGGCAGCTGATTCTGTTCTCGGAAAATATTGGCCAGTGAATGGAACAATGTGATAACCGCTGCAGCCGGTGATTGTCCCATAGGATCATCCATGTGCTTCAGATAATATTGAGCGTATTCATTACCCTGGTTCGCTGCCATCTGAAACCACTTGGCTGCACGATCCTTATCTTTCTCCACGCCTTTTCCAAGCAGATAGAGTTTTCCGAGAGCATACTGGGCATATTGGTTTCCATGCATAGCAGAAGCAGTCAACCAGTGGACCGCAGCAACTACATCCTTGGGAACATCCTCGCCCTGGAGCAGCAACTTGCCCAGCTGATATTGTGCGAAATGATGTTCCCGGCTCGATGCGCGTTTCAGCAGTTCCATCGCTTTGAGGCTGTCCTTCGGAACGGATTCTCCCTTGAGGTAGGCCATGGCCAAAGCATATTCCGCATGCACATTGCCTTGTTCCACTGATGCAAGTAGCCAACGAAGAGCAGAATTGGTATCCTGGGAGATGTCATCCGTTCCCTTTAACAGCAGTTTGCCTAAGTAGTACTGTGCAAACTGGTTTCCATGCTCTGCAGCGTTTGTGATCCATTTCAGCGCGGCAGCCACATTTCTGGACAGAGCGGGATCATCACTTAGATACATCTTTCCAAGAGCAAAGGCGGCAAAGCTGTTTCCCTGCTTTGCCGCAAGAGTAAACAACTCCACCGCCTTCTGAATGTTCCTTTCAACGCCCTGTCCGTCTCGATACTTTTTGCCGAGTGCGTATTGGGCGAAACCCCGCCCAGCATTCGACTCATCTGGCGAATGCCCCTTAGTCTGCTTGGCCTGTTCACCGGCAAATGACGATGCCGCTTCTGCTTGCTCCGCAGGATCGTCATCTTGGATATCATCTGGGTGGAACACCTGCTGGCGCTGTCCAAGCTTCACCGCTTCCTCAATGACGAGATTCTTGAGGCGCTTGAATTCCTTTTGTCCGGAGAGCGGCAGCCGCTCCGGTAAATCATCTTTGTAGGTGCGCAGCACATCTTCCCGCAGTTCATACCACAGATTGTATGCCGAAGCAACACGCGGATCTTTTGCAAGCTCGTCTACAATTTCATCCACAACGGCTTTGAGCGGGGCCTTGAGATAGCCGTATTGCTTTTTGCCGGACAAGAACCGCAGACGGTCGGCCAGATACTGCAGCCGCTCCTCAATGTGTACATTTTGAATGTTCCCGGACTGCATCTCCTCAACCACTTCACGGAGCGCCGCCTGAGCATCTGTATTGAGCTCATTTCGGCGCTGTGTCTGCTTTTGATAGAGCTCCGTCAGATCCTGCCGGAAGATCTCTTTTGCCAGCCCCGACTTGATCTGCGCAATGCCCTGTTTGGTCAGAAACCCTTTGGACGGATCTGCACTGAAACAGACCATGTGGACATGGGGGTGGTGCGCCTCATCGTGAAAGGCGGCATACCATCGGAAGTCCTCCCAGGGTATCTTCATCGCCTCGGCCATATCCATGGCGTACTTGGAGAGCAACGCTTTCCATTCATCCGCCTTGTCATAACCGAGTCTGGCGGCATCCTCCCGGCGCAGGGAAATGATAGGCAGCCATATATTGCCGGGGTGAGTCGCAACCGCTTCCGCTATCTGCGACAGCACAAGGCTGTCTTCTGCGCCGGTGAACAATCCGTGGGAGCCAATGCGCTGTGCGCGAGGACGAGTTGCAATGTAGTTCAGGTAGTTATCCATTTTTGCAATGCGGTCATAGTTGTCCTCCAGCGCACGGGTGATAAATTCTGATGCATTGGATCGGGTAGGTGTCATCAGATAATCTTCATACTCAAACATTCCGCGGCTGAGCGGAAAGTCACGGAGGATCTGTTTTATCATTTCCTTTTGCTGCTTTGTAGCTTGCCACCCATCGCAGCCTGGGTCGATTCGTTCAACGCCATTGCGAGTCGCCATATACCGCACATAGTTTTCCAGATGTGCGCAAGCGGCAGATGTGCCGCCTTTGATATAGGGACATTTGAAAATCAATCGCGGCACAAGCTGTCACCTCGTTTTGATTTATTCCTCGCCCCTCTGGTACCAGAGAGCCATCCTTGCGGATCTTTACAGAGGTGTGTACCTTACTCATCTTCGCACTCCTTTCTGCTACGAGTGCTGCCACCGTAAATGATATCTCCGACCATCAGCCGCTCCTCCAGTTCGCCCAGGCAGATGCCGGAAAAGGCCATCATCTCCAACAGGTAGGGAGGAATATCCCGCAGGTCGTGATCATATGAGATTCCGGTGTTCCACAAGGCATTGTCCGAGTGTGGTTCGTTGGAAGTGCGCCCGATAGCGATCTGTGTGCCACAGGAAATTCAGGAATACTGTATGGAACTCTTTGGGGAAGATGTGCAGATTGCGGCGGCATCCCACGACCTGTTTGCAAAACGGGTCAACGGACAGATTTACCGGCCGCTGGTGGAGAAGTATATTGCAGGAGAAAAACGCCTGTGACAGTAAGACATGATTGGGAGGATTGGAATATGGCAAAGTTTGAGTATATGGAGAGAGTGTTTTCTTCTGGCCTGAAACCAAGAGCGCGGCTTGTACTGCAAGTCCTGGTTCTGCATTGCAATAAAGAGGGCGAGTGTTTTCCCTCTATCAAGACCATAGCCGCCAAGTGCGGCTATGGGGTGTCCACTGTAAAGCGGGCGCTGGATGAGCTGGTGAAAGCGGGATATATCGTCAAGCAGGCCCGGTTTGACGAGCGTAAGAACGGCGGCCAGACCAGCAACCTCTATACCCTATGCTCTGACTTGCCCTACCCTGACGAGCCGGAAAACGCCCCTGTGTCGGAAGATGATGCGTCTGATGAATCCCCGGTAGTGCAGCCGGAAAGCGCCCCTGCGGATGCCTGCGTCGCCCTTGATCCCACACCTGGGGAGCAGTCTGCCACTTTGCCAACAGCGGATTCCTACTCCTTTGAAGATGGCTTTGAAAAAATCGGGTGGCAGAATTGCCGCCCGATTCGTATGTGGACTGGGGGGCAGTCCATTTTTATACCCCCTTGAACCGTACAGGTGAACAGATACTTAC
>PPYE01106771.1_pt1 | contig 25717 bp, 17 predicted proteins | sample 1559881 | NCBI WGS metagenome assembly PPYE01 (sample SAMN08240022, study PRJNA423297) | Human gut metagenome, whole genome shotgun sequencing project. | reverse complement strand
CATGAAAAGATGCGGAAAAAATGAAACTTCTTTTCCTATTTTTCCTATGACAATAGAATGTATATGATTTTTCTATCGGTTTGCTAAAAATATCGAATTGATGTAAAATTCCTGAAAATCATTTCCATGTTTTGGTTGTTTTTATTTTTGTACAAAAGGCAGAAGGGATTGACTTTGTTTATTTTTTGTGTTTTAATAACGGTATGAAGGAATATTTTTGATATTTTGCCAAAATAAAAGAAAATTCCTTTATTGTTGTCTGACACTAATGCACGTATTCATTTTATATTCTTAAGGAGGAAGATCCAATGGCAGTTAAATTTGCAAACAGAATGAATCTGTTAAAAGGTTCCGAAATCAGAGCTTTGTTGGCACTGACAGCAAAACCCGAAGTTATCTCTTTCGCAGGCGGTATGCCCGCACCCGAGCTGTTCCCTACAGAAGGCGTTAAGGAAGCGGCTTGTAAGGTAATGGATAATATGGGTAGAGTTGCGCTGCAGTACACAGGTACAGACGGTTTTGTATCCCTGCGTGAAAAAATCGTTGCAAGAATGGCAGCGAAAAACGATATCCATGTAAGCATCGATGATATCCTGATTACAAGCGGTTCTCAGCAGGGTCTGGATTTCTCCGCTCGTGTATTCCTGAACCCCGGCGATGTTGTTCTGGTAGAAAGCCCCTCTTATCTGGGTGCAATCAATGCGTTCAAGGCTTGTGAACCTACTTTCGTAGAAGTTCCTACAGATGATGCAGGTATGATTCCCGAAGAGCTGGATAAGATTCTGGCTACAACAGAAAACGTAAAAATGATTTACGTTATCCCCGATTTCCAGAATCCCACAAGTAAAACATGGACTCTGGAAAGAAGACAGAAATTCATGGAACTGATTAACAAATATGAAATCCCCGTTATCGAAGATAACCCTTACGGCGAACTGCGTTTTGAAGGCGAATTCCTGCCCTCCTTGAAATCCATGGATACAAAGGATCTGGTAATCTTCCTGGGTACAATGTCCAAGATTTTGGCTCCCGGTCTGCGTATCGGTTGGGTTTGCTCCACAAACGCAGAGGTTCTGGGCAAATATAACTTCATCAAACAGGGTGCTGACCTGCAGTCCTCCACAATCGACCAGCTGATTACAAATCAGTTCTTGGAGGATAACGATCTGGATGCACACGTTGAAAAGATCAAAGCAGTTTACGTTAAGAGACGTGACGCAATGCTGAAAACAATGGAAGAAACCTTCCCGAAGGAAGTAAAATTCACACATCCCGAAGGTGGTCTGTTCACATGGTGCGTACTGCCCGAATACATGGACGCAAAGGTTATCGCGCCTCAGTGTCTGGAAAAGAACGTTGCTTACGTTCCCGGCGGCAGCTTCTTCCCTAACGGCGGTAAGGAAAACCACTTCCGTCTGAACTACTCCTGCATGCCTGAAGACAAGATTGTTGAAGGTATCACAAAGATTGCAGAGGTTCTGAAAGCAAACCTGAAATAATTAAGTCGAAATCAGGATTTCGACTGCTCAAGCCCTCCTTTTTGGAGGGCTTTTTTATGCCGAAATTGACAGTCTGTTTCAAGGAGAATATAATGGATACAGTATGAAAAAGGGTGGACAGAGGATAGACAAAGTGGACAGAGTGGACAGGTAAAAAACACGAAAAAATTGCGAAAGCGGACAGGCAAAGGTTGGACGGAAGAAAGGAAAATTCCAATGGCAAAAGAGAATTTGTCCATACAGATAGAATACGAAAAAAAAGAGGGCGGCGTGGTGCTGAAAAAGCTGCATGGTCGCTGTGCGGAGCTGCATGTTCCTGCCAAGATTGACGGACTGCCCGTCATTGCGGTTGCCGAAAGGGCATTTGCGGCAGAAAAGGAGGCACCCCATGCGGAAATCGGCGAGGAGAAGGAGGCGAGCCTTTCCTTTGTGACGGAGCCACCTGCCGAAACCGCGGAGGGGCAGGCATTGCGAAGGGTTTTCCTGCCGGATACCATTGCGGAAATCGGGGCGTATGCCTTTTCGGGCTGTGCCGCACTGGAACGGGTACATCTGCCGGAGAGATTGACGGCGGTTTCCAAGCGGATGTTCGATGGCTGCGGGGCGCTGCAGGAAATTTCCCTGCCGAGGGCGGTCAGAAGCATCGGGGATTATGCGTTTTACGGCTGTGAACGGCTGAAGGAGCTTCGCCTGCCGGAGAGCGTGGAAAGCATCGGGCGGTATGCCTTTTATAACTGCCGCGGAATGGAGAAAATCAATATCCCGCTGGCGGCAAGGGAATTAAATACGGGGCTGTTTCTGAACTGCGACAGTCTGAAACACCTTTCCTTCGGGCGTTGCAGACATATCTCCGATTTGATTTCGGGGCTGAACCATGAATTGCAGCTGTCGATTGATTTCCCCATCGAGGGCGGCGAAACGAAGCACGCAGAGCTGGTACTGCCCGATTTTCAGTATGAATATATCGAGGATACGCCGGCAAGGCTGTTCCATCAGGTGAATTATGGCACGGGGCATATTTTCCGCCAGTGCATCGGGAATTCCGAGATTGATTTCCGCCGTTATGATGAGATTTTCTATCTGACGAAGCGCGAGGATGCCGCGGAAACGGTGCTTTTGCTTGCCATGAGCCGCCTGCGGTATCCGTATCGCTTGCAGGAGAAGCACAGGGAGGTCTACCTTGATTATCTGCGGGAGCATTTGCTCTGGGCGGCGGCGTATTTCATGGAGCAGAAGGAGGGGGAAACCCTGCGGCTGTTCGCGGATTGGGGACTGCTGACGGCGGAAACCACACCCGAATTGATTGCCCTTGCGCAGAAAAAGGGGCAGACCGCAGTGCTGAGCTTTTTGATGGATTATCAGCATAGGCATTTTGCCGCAACCAAAAAGAAAAAAACATTCGAGTTATAAGGGTGTCGACAAAGTCGACACCTAAGTCGAAATCAGGATTTCGACTTGTTGAAACAGAAGAATAAACAGACGAGTTCCATCGGCTGAAAAGCCTTGAAACTCGCTGTTTTCCTCGTCGGAAATGAATTCCGACTGCGGATTCCATTCGGGAAACGAGGTTTCCCAAACCCTTCCGCTATGCCGCAGAACCATGAATATGGTTCTGCCGTATCGGGTCGAGGGGGTGACCCCCTCGTGGGGTTTGGGGCAAAGCCCCAAAAGAAAAAGGTTTTAGAAAGGAGGTGAGAAGGCATGAACGAAACACATCAAAACCTCATCCGTATCGGTACGGATATTTTAAGCGCATCGCGTAACGAGCTTTACCTTTCCATGCGCTTTCTTGATTTGGCACTCAGCGGTCTTAGGTACGAAATGAACCTTTCCTCATTGTACGTCGGGACAGACGGCGAAAAGATATTGTTTAACCCGCGCTACCTCGTACAGCGCTATCTGAGCGACCGCGTGCTTGTCAATCGCGCCTATCTGCACATGGTTCTGCATTGCCTGTTCCGCCATCCCTTCCATCTGAACCATCGGGATGAGGAGCTCTGGCACCTCGCCTGCGATATCGCGGTGGAATCTATCGTGGATTCGCTGTCGGTGAAGGCGGTGCGGCTCGTTGTCTCCGATAAACGAAACGAAATGTACGATATGCTCCGCAGAGAATTGAAGGTGCTTTCCGCCGAGGGCATTTATCGTGTACTGGAAGAAAAAAAACTTTCCTTGCAGGAATTCGGTAAGCTACAGCTGGAATTCTGGGTAGACGACCATGTTTTCTGGGAGCATCAGAAGGATGACGAGGACGAGAATAACAAGGACGGAGATAACCAAGATAACAGCAACGACCAACAGCAGGAGCAGGAGGAACAGGACGAAAAGCAGCAGCAGCTGGAGGAAAAATGGACGGAAATCGGGGAAAAGACCGAAACCAACCTCGAAACCTTCTCCAAGGATATGGGCGCAGAGGCAGGCGAACTTTTGCAGTACCTGAAGGTCGAGAACAGGGAACGCTACGATTATCGGCAGTTTTTGCAGAAATTCGTGACGCTCAAGGAGGATATGCGCGTGGATGATGATGCCTTCGATTTTATCTTCTATACCTATGGCTTGCAGATGTACGGCAATCTGCCGTTGATTGAAGCACTGGAATATAAGGAAGTGAAGAAGGTGGAGGAGCTGGTGATTGCCATTGATACCTCCGAATCCTGCGAGGGGGAAACGGTGAAGCGGTTCTTAGAGGAAACCTACGCGATTCTTTCAAGCAGTGAAAGCTTTTTCCATAAAATGAACGTGCATATCATACAGTGCGATGCGGCGGTACAGATGGATAAAAGGATCACCTCCAAGGAAGAACTGGCACAGTTTATGGAGGACTTTGAGCTGAGAGGGAGTGGCGGTACGGATTTCCGCCCTGTGTTCCAATATGTTGATAAATTGATTGCCGAAAGGGCGTTTCAGAACCTAAAGGGTCTGATTTATTTCACAGACGGCTATGGCACCTTCCCCAAGCGCAGACCGCCTTATGATGCCGCCTTTGTGTTCTATCATGAGGATTATACGGATGTCGGCGTGCCGCCATGGGCGATGAAGCTGATACTGGGGAAAGAGGATTTGTCCTTGGGACTGCCGTCTCATGGGCGTTAGGAGGATAGCATGAATATTAAAAAAGCGAAGGAAGAAATCAAATATGCCATTCAGGCGTATCTGGCGAAGGACGAGTTTGGGGAATACCGTATTCCGGCGGTCAGACAAAGACCCGTTCTGCTGATGGGCGCGCCCGGTATCGGGAAAACCGCTGTGATGGAGCAGGTGGCGAGGGAGTGCGGCGTGGCACTGGTATCCTACAGCATTACGCACCATACGCGTCAGTCTGCCATCGGGCTGCCCTTTATCAGCAAGAAGGAATACGGCGGAAAGGAATACACCGTAACGGAATACACCATGAGCGAAATTATTGCATCGGTTTATGATAAAATGGAGGAAACCGGCTTGCAGGAGGGGATTTTGTTTATTGATGAAATCAACTGTGCCTCCGAAACGCTTGCGCCTGCCATGCTCCAATTTTTGCAGTGCAAAACCTTTGGCGCGCATAAGGTGCCGGAGGGCTGGCTGATTGCCGCGGCAGGCAATCCTCCCGAATACAACAAAAGCGTGCGTGAATTTGACGTGGTAACGCTTGACCGTGTGAAGAAAATAGACGTAGAGCCTGATTTTTCCGTCTGGAAGGAATATGCCTATCAGCAGGGCATCCATGGGGCGATTCTGTCCTATCTGGAAATTCGCAAGGATCATTTTTATGCCATGGAGACAACGGTGGATGGCAAGCGGTTTGTGACGGCGAGAGGGTGGGAGGATCTTTCTACCATTCTCAAGGTGTATGAGGATATGGATTTGCCTGTAGAGGAAGGACTGATTTATCAGTATTTGCAGCACCGCAGGATTGCAAAGGATTTTGCGAATTATCTGGATTTGTACCGCAAATATCGCACCGATTACCGCGTGGACGATATTTTGCAGGGGAAATATACCAAGCAGGCGGTGACGAAGCTGCAGGATGCACCGTTTGACGAGCGGCTGAGCGTGATGGGACTTTTGCTGAGCAGGCTTTCCGAGGGCTTCCGTGGGGCATACGAGGCGGATTTGACCGTAACGGGACTGCATGGGGCACTGCTGGAGCTGAAGGAGCGGTTCAACAGCCCCTACTGCAAGGAAACGCCTTGGGAGAACCTCTTTACAGGACTGGTGGAGGAAAGAGAAGCTGCCTTTGCGAAGGAACGGAAGGCGGGACTTCTGGAGAAAACGGCGGAGCATGCCTGCTTGAAGGAATTGGAGCGGCTGCAGTTCTTCCTTGCGGAGGGCAAGCGGAACGGCTGTCGGGAAAAAGAGGATGCGTTTGCACTGGTGAAGGGACTTTTCGCAAAAGAGGCGGAAGGACGGGAAAACGCCATTGCGGATGCGTCTGCGATGCTGGACAATGCCTTTGCATTTCTGGAGGAAGCCTTCGGCGCAGGGCAGGAGATGGTTATCTTTATTACGGAGCTGACCACGAACTTCTATAGCGTGAAATTCATCAGCGAGAATGGCTCGGAGAAATATTATCGGTATAACGCGGAGCTGCTGTTTGATGAAAAGCAAAAGACGATTTTGCAGGATATTGAGAAGGCGAAAACGGAATTAAATCTTCTGTTTTAAAGAAAAGAAAAAGGCTGTCATCCCTTTTACTGGAATGACAGCCTTTTTGATTGCTTTCGTTTAATATTTGCTCCAATCCGGCTCTGCGGTCAGTGCTGTCCATGTTTCATACTTGGAATCCTTCTGCTCATAGGTGTGGCTGTTGGTTGCCTCCTGCACAGCCAGATAATACCATGCGCCGGGCTGATTATCGGGCCATTTGGTCATGCTGTCCAAAAGGTCGGCCTTTGTTTCGGGCATACGGCAAAGCACACGGTTAATCAGTGTCATTGCCTCGGCTCTTGTAATCGGGGCATCGGGGTGGAAGCTGCCGTCCGTATAGCCGCTTACCCAGCCAAGGGTGGCGGCACGCTCAATTTCCTTTTCCGCCCAATGACCGGAAATATCCGTAAAGCCGCTGTTTTCCTCTGCTCTGCCGCTGTCAAAGCGGGCGCAGATGGCGGCAAATTCCGCACGGGTAATGGGTGCCTGCGGTACAAAGCTGTTTGCTGTGCGGCCCTTGAGAATATTCATGCCTGCCATGGTGGAAACTGCTGTGTTGTACCAGCTGTCCTCTGTTACATCGGCAAAATCGTTGTGCTTGCTGAGGTTTTCGCTGCGCACCTCTTCCTTCAGCAGGCGGAAGAAGATAGCGGCGGTTTCCGCACGGGTGATGTTGCCCTGCGGCCTTACGTTGCCGTCTTTATAGCCTACAACATAAGCAAAATGATTGCTGCCGTTGAGCAAAGCGGGAACCTTTGTCGGCGTGGTTTCGCCGGTATTGTTTTCTTTGTTATTTTCTTTGTTATTTTCTTTGTTGTTATCCTTGTCTTTGTTTTCGTCTTTGCTGCTGCTGCTGTGGTGCTTTTTGCCAAAGATATAGGTGTAGGTGACATCACCGCTGATGCCGTTTTTTTCGGTATTCGGTATCACATCCCAATGACCGGGGGTGTTTTCATAGCCTGCGGCAGGAATCATAATGGCGGGAACATGGCTTGCATCCAATGTGCCGCTTGCAGAACCATTTGCCTGCGGATGCAGCACAACGGTAACCGTTTTATCCTCTGCGGTATTGCCCGACCAATAGCCGTTTACGATTTTGAAGGTGACGGTGGCATTTTTTGCCCAGTGTGCATAAACGGTTGCCGCACCCTTGAAGGTTCTGGTGCTAAAATCAATGGGTTCTCCGGAGGAATTTTCTGCACTGTCATACCATCCAAGGAAGGTGTAGCCTTCCCTTGCGGGGGGACGCAGGGCATCAATATGGTTTTTGTTTGCAGGTACGGGGACATAGCGTTCGGTAGGTTTGCCTTCCTCAAGCTCCCACTTGCCGTCGTTGGCATCAAAGGTAACAATGGGCCACCATTGCGCTACAAAATTCAAATCGGATTTTATCGTCATCTCCTGAATTGCCTTACTGGTGTAGAAGGTGCCTGTGGCGGCAGAGGAATCCGCCGCATGGGTCGCAGGCTCGTCTGCGTCCTCTGCATCCTGTGTATCCTCCTGCTCTCCCTGTGTATTATTGCTCGGTTCATATTGCTTAGCGCAATCCTTCCAGCCCTCGAAGTAGTAGGTGTGTGCAAGCTCTGTGACGGGTGTGGGAACGGTATCAAGTGTAGAGCTATAAGGAACTTTGTATTTTACCATATATCCATCTTTAGAAGCATCTGTTTCAAAATGTCCGAGAGGCGTATCGAAAGCGGATTCTGCATAGTCCGCATAGAAGGTTACGGTGCAGTCCTCGTGTGACCATTTGCCGTAAAGCGTGAGGTTTTTTGTGCCATTATCGGCAAAATCGGCAAAGTTATGTTCGCCTGCAATCGGTTCATCGGTTTGAATGGGGGGATTTGCCGTATACCAGCCCTTAAAGTGCCACCCTATTTCAGCAGTCTGGGGTTCGGGTGCAATCGTAAAGGTCGGCTTTGTGCCATCACCGCTTTCTTTTTGTTTCTGCTGTGCAGGCAGTTTCGCATCCTCGGGTACCGCTGTACCTGTTACCCAACGATAGGTAATCGTATAGGTATCCGCTTCGGGGAAGGTATAGGTGTAGGCATAGGTGCCGTCCTCGGTGATGGCATCCGCATTGTTATCGGGGGCTTTATCTCCCCAAGTGCCGGGTGCTTTGTAGTTGTCTGCGGGTTTCATATCCTGTTTATCTACCTGAGGAACCAAATCGGGTGTCAGCGTGCCTTTGCCGTTGCGCAGGGGAACATTGACGGTGACGGTTTCAGTAGTTGTATCTGCATCTGTATTTCCGATGTTATTTTTGTACCAATCGCTTTCCGTATTCCAACTGCCGTTTACAACGGTAAAGGTAACCTTTTTTGTGCCGATTTTCGTCCAACGGCCGTAAAGGAAGGTATTCTTTGTTAGGTTTTCGCCGCTTTCATTATAACGATCTGTGCAGGCGGAATTCTTATACCAGCCGTCAAATTCATACCCCTCTTGGGATGGTACGGCGGGGGTAAAGGAAGCGGTTCCGTCATCGCTCAGTGCAAGGGAAACGGTGGAAGGCGGTGTGGCATCTGCGGGGATGACAGAGCCAATCCATTGGAAATTTACATCAATGGAAGGAATCCAACGCCCATACAGGGTGAAATCACTGCCGAAGGCATCATATACGTTATCCTGATAGGCAACGTATTTTTTCCCGTCATACGTCGTCCAAGTTTTCTTTCCATTCTCCTCATGGTCAATGTTGTCATCCCAAAGACGGTACCAACCGTCAAATTTTAATTTCATGGTGTCGCTTGTGGTTTCATTTTGTTCCGGATTTGTGGGGCTGTGCTTCACACCACGCGCGGCGTGCTCGTGGTCGGGCGGATTGAAATCCGGTGTCCAACGCCCTGCCCATTTATAGTCCACACAGACGGGATCGGTAATGGTAATGACTGCTTTTTCGCCGTAGGCAGTCCCTGTTGTTTTTGCAGGGGGAATCGGCTGAAGGCTGAGTGCCGTTTGAATACTGTCGTTACTGCCGCTACTGTCGCTACTGTCGATACTGGAAAGGCTCAGCTCGAAGTGCCGAAAGGGGGTTGCGGCAAATTGCGGATTGCCGTTTTCATACCCCGTAAAGCGGTAATAATCCACAGAGGCAGTTTCGTTGATGGCACTGCTTGTAAGAATATGGTGACTCTTTTTCAATTCCTTCCATGTGTGAGAGGTATGCGCTGCGGATTTTTCTTGGAAGTCCTTCACATCGATAGGCAGGCTTTTCGTATTTGGATTGACATTTGCGTCAATCTGAATCAGCAGTTCATTGAGCGCCGCATCAATATCATGCACTTGGCTCAAGCCCTTGAAATAGGATGCGCCATCCTGTGTGTTGGAATTGCCGCAGATTCCGGCCATGGTTTCATTGAATTTTGTACGCTGTTCCTCTGCAGTCATATCCTTCAAGTTCAGTTCACGGAAGTCACCAAAGCCGAAGATGGTGGCGTTATAATTATTTTTCAATTCCGTTGCCGCTGCCTGTGCCGCCTCAGAGCGGAGACTCTGAACGCCTATGCCGTTCTGATAGGGCAGAGAGCTGGCGGCAACAAAGATGATAAGGTTGCGGTCCTCGCCTTTGTGTTCTTTTGCAATTTCTGCCAACTGCTTTGTGATTTGCAGACCTGCATCCATACGGGAGGCACCTGCGTGCCAGGATACCATTTTATCAACATCAATGACATCCTCTGCCTTGTCAATGCTCATAAAAACATCATCATAGTCTTCATTGGCAAGATAGCCATCCGGCATCTTCGGCAGGGTTGTTTCGCCGTTATTTGGGATTCTGCTCCATTCTGTCCAACCGCTTTGGGAATGGAATACAGGTGATCCATCTGTGCCATGGGTATAATAGCCTGTGTTCAAGCTGGGGTTTTGGGTTGCAGATAGCTGTGTGCCGGGGTGCTGACTTTCGATGTATGAATCGGATGAGCCGCTGTTATTGATACGCCCAAAGCCTGCGATTGCCACCCGATGTTTGCCGCCTGTGGTGGGGGCAGGAAGATTTTGCAGCAGATTTTCCATGGAATTGAGAATATCCGCTCGCTCCTGCCCATACTGCGTTGTATCGTTTTGCGTATTCATAAAGGTGGATTGCTCTATCAAGAAGATGATATCGCAGGGCGTAACGGTGCGGGATTTGTCTTCCTTATCCGTCAGATAGGCTTCGATTTGCGCTGTAATCTGCCCCGTTTCCGCTCCGTTGCTGTCAAAAGCGTGTTTCACTGTGGCGGTGATGTGCGATTGTGTGGTACTTTCCTCTTCTGCCAATGCGGAAGCAGGCAAAAGGGCGAGTATCATGGAAAACACCAAAAGATAAGAGAGTATGCGTGTTTTCATGAGATTCCTTCCTTTCTGCTATGAATGATTTTCGATAAAATTTGCTGTTTTTTGACAATTTTTATTTTATTACAAGGAAAATACCCAGTCAAGCGGCTGCAAATAATTTCGAGTGATTTTGTATGGATCGAACAATCGCTATCAGGTTATTCTTCTGCCTAAATAAGTCGAAGGCCTGCTTTCGACTTTACTCAAAATGCTCCGGATGAAGCCCCGACCAGCCTGTCTGGGGCATGGTCAGCAGACGATAGATATCCTCCTGCTCTATTTCGAAATCGAAGATATCGAGGTTTGCCTTCATGCGCTCCGGTGCAGAGGATTTCGGCAGGGGCAGGACGTTATTTTGCAGGCAGAAGCGCAGACAGATTTGCGCCGGACTTTTGCCGTATTTTTTCGCAAGCTCCAGAACCAAAGGGTCCTCCAGAAGCCGCCCTCTGCCAAGGGGACTCCATGCCTCCGCCTGTATGCCGCGGCTCTGGCAGAACTGTAATGTTTCATACTGCGGATAGCCGGGGTGGAATTCAAACTGATCAATCATGGGGGCGGTATTGGCGGTTTTCAGAACGTGCAGGAGGTGCTGCGGCAGGAAATTGCAGACACCGATGGCACGCACGGCCCCTTCATCATAAAGCCGCTCCAAAGCACGCCAGCTTTCCGTTACCAGTGGCTTCCAATCTGCGCCGGGGAAGGGCAGGGGCCAATGAATGAGGAACAAATCCAGATACTGCACCTGCAAATCCTTGAGGGAGGCTTCAAAGCTTGCCATGGTTTTATCATAGCCTAAGTCTGTTTTCCAGACCTTAGAGGTCAGGAACAGCTCTCTGCGAGGGATGCCGCACTGCCGCAGGGCGTTGCCGACCATTTTTTCGTTTTCGTATCTTCTGGCGGTGTCAATATGGCGGTAGCCGGATGCTAAGGCATCCAGAATGATTTTTTCCTCCTTTACAAGCCAGGTGCCAAAGCCCAGAAAGGGCAGCTCCGTCCCGTTTTCCAGAACAAATCCTTTTTCACTAATCATGGCTGTTTCCTCCTTATAATTCTTCCAACAGCGCAAGTGCAAGTGCTGTCAGCGTTTCTTTTGTGTTTTTTTCGGGCGCACGCAGAACGATATCCAGCAGCTCCGCAAGGATAGTGCCTAGGATTTTGCCGTGCGGCGCACCGAGTGCCATCAAGTCCTGTCCCGTTAGGGCAAGCGTTTTCAGGGAAAGACAATCCCCTGCCGCAAGGATTTTTTCCAAGGCGGTTTTTGTCTCGGTGTGGGGAGAGGCAGGGCGCAGGATGCTTTGCAGAAGCAGAAGCTGCTCTGTTGCCTCCTGCCCGATGGTGCTGAGCTTTTTGCGGAGCGGATAGGGCTCTGTCGGCAAATCCGCGGACAGCTCCTCCAGAAGCAGGGAAATCCGCTTGAGGGAGTGGTTATCGAGCCGCATACCTTTTAAAAAGCCCTTCACCTCGCCGATGGGGTAATGCTGCAAAACAATGCACCACCGCAGAATATTATCCTTCGGGCAAAGGGAAATTTCCTCCAAAAGGGTCTGGCTGTTTGCGATAAGGCTTGCGGAAAGGGTCGCATCTATCTGTGCGAGCAGACCGCTTTCCCAGAGCAGGGGCATTTTATTCGCAAAGGGCGCAAGCCAGAGCTTTTGCAGCTCTTCACGAATTCGCTCCGCACTGATTTTCTGAATCAGCGCCGTATTGGCGCAGAGAGCCGCCCATGTTTCGGGGTCAATCGCAAAGCCAAGCTGCGCGGAAAAGCGCACACAGCGCAGCATCCGCAGGGCATCCTCCTGAAAGCGCTTTGCCGGCTCACCCACGCCGCGGATCATGCCTGCGGCAATATCCTCCTGCCCATGGAAGGGGTCGCGAAAGCCCTCCTTGGGGTGATAGGCAATGGCGTTCATGGTAAAATCGCGGCGGAGCAAATCTTCATTCAGCTTTTTGGTGAAGGAGACCTCGTCCGGATGGCGGCAGTCGGCATATTCGCCGTCGATGCGATAGGTTGTGACCTCATAATTTTCATGATGCAGGACGACGGTAATCGTGCCATGCTTGATGCCCGTATCAAAGGTATGGTCGAAGATGGTCTTGGTTTCCTCGGGCAGGGCGGAGGTGGTGATATCCCAATCCTGCGGCATGCGCCCCAGAATGGAATCGCGGACACAGCCCCCGACGATATACGCTTCGTGACCGCCCTCATTCAGTTTATTCAGAATCCAGACCGCGTCCTGCGGGATGGCAATATTCAGCTTCTGCAAGGCTTTTTCCTCCTGTTCAGAATTTTTTTATAAATGAATTATATCATAAAAATATTTCTGATACAAAAAAAGAACATCTGCGGAGAACAGATGCTCTTTTTTTCTATAGGGGAAATAATACAATGGATTTCGGGAATTATTTCTTATCGTAAGGCTTTACCGTAACCTCTTTTTTATCGAAGTCGATGAAAATCTGATACGCGTAGTTATCCTCGCTGGTATCCCAGACTTCAACGAATTTCGGGGTTACCTCGATGATGATTTCGGAATCCTCGTGGCTGTATTTATTGTAGCTGCCCCAGAGGTGCTTTTTATAAAGGCCTTCAAACACTCTGCCGGGCTCATCTACAACCAGACCGCAGTTTTTCGCAGTCCCTTCCACCTGAATGCCGCCATAGCAGAGGGCAACATTGGGGTTTTCGTAAAGCTGCTTTGTTTTGCGGAAGTCCTTGTCTGTTTTGAAATAGATTTTGTCATTGTAGAACAGGCAGCTGACGTTGCGCACCATAACGTAATCGTTTACGCTGCTGGCAAGCGCCATAATCTTCCAATCGCCCAGCTGTTCAAAGAAAAGGGCTTTTGCCTGTTCAAAGGTAAGGTTTTTGTCTAAGCTGAATTTCATTTCGGTTTCTCCTTTACTTCTCCGTGCTTTTTATACTCAGATTTTTGTTTCGTCCGCTTTCTTTATGGTGCTTGCCTTTTTATTTTTTGCAGAGGCATTGCCGTGGATGATGGGGCTTAAGTGCTTATACAGCAGCATTGCGCCAACGGAGTTGATGCCGCATTTAATCAGGTTGAAGGGCAGAATCCCAAGGATTGCCAGTGTGAATACATTGGAAATCAGAGGGTTGACCTCGGTACACATGGCTACGAAATAGCTCATATCCTGTCCCATCAGTGCCATATAGAAGGGAATGATGATATATAGGTTGGTAAAGATAGCAACGATGCCTGTGAAGACAGAGCTGATTGCCATACCGATGATTGCGGTTCTTTTAGATTTTTTCTGGTGATACATGATAACGGGAGGCAGCACATACGCACAGCTGAGCAGGAAATTCTGCAGCTCGCCCGTAAATGCGGAGGAGGTGCCCTCGGTTGCCAGCTTCAGCAGGATTTTTACCAGAATGATGCAGACTGCCTGCAAAGGCCCCATGGCAAAGCCGCCGATGATTTCTACCAGACCTGCCAGATCAAAATTCATGAAGGGGGGCAGGAAGGGAAGCGGGAAATCAATATGCAGCAGGATGCAGCAGATGGCACCCATCATGGCAATCATGGTTAAATCTCTGGTTTTGAATTTCGTTTTCATGTTTCATTCCTCCAATTTTTCTGATTGGATTCTTCTTAAGACTTGCGATTGACACTGCATTTTTGCAATAAAAAAGCCCTCGGAACACATTCCAAGGGGCATTGCATGCGCAAACAAATTTTCATGCGAGAAACGCATGAACAGCATCAAAGTTTCTTCTCTCATCCGGACTGTTACCGTCGGTCATGGAATTGCACCATATCAGCCTTTTGTATCTTTCGGCACTTCGCGCTTTAAGATACTGGAGGGTCGCGGACTTTTACCGCCGGTAGGGAATTGCACCCTGCCCCGAAGAATCACGTTATATTTTTCACATTCCAACCATAACACAAAAGGCTGTTGTGTGCAAGAGGGAAATGTAAAATTTGTGAAAAAATTATTTTTTAAAAAATTTGAAAAATGTTGTTGACAGGAGAACAAGTTCGTGATAATATATCTCTTGCAGTTAGGAATTGCAAAACAAAGCAAACAAACATTATGCGCCTTTAGCTCAGTTGGTAGAGCAACTGACTCTTAATCAGTGGGTCTAGGGTTCGAGTCCCTAAAGGCGCAGCTTGAAAAAAGCGGGATGGATTAACTCAGGGTTGGTTCATTCCGTTTTTATATTTTATATTTTTATATTTTAAAGGATAACAGCCATTCTCGGTACGGTCGGGAATGGTTCTTTTTTTTGCCCTTGCCCCATAGAATGTTTCAGAGACGATGTTCGGTCGCAGTGAAACAGGGGGAGTGAAGTATGGAGGAGATCTATGAAAAAATCATGCGAGAGGGCTACGGCTTGCAGCTGCGCCACGGCACAAGAACGCGGACAGGTCTGGTCTGCCGGACAGACAGGGGACTTCGCGAGCTGAAAAAGCCGCGCGGCAGTACGGACAGCCTGCGGCTTGCGTTTGATGTGAAAAAGCGGCTTCGGGAAAACGGCTTTGCGAACATCAGCCGCTGCTACCCGACGCTGGAGGGAGAGCCGTTTTATCGGCAGGACGGGACGCTTTATATTCTGGAGGACGTGCTGCCGCAGGGGACACTGGCGGAGGACTGTGCGGAGACCTTTTTGCAGGGGGCAGAGACCTTAGGCGAGATGCACGCGGCGGCAAAGGGGCTTGCAAGCGAGGCGGCACACTGGGAGAAAAACCGCCTGCCGCAGCTATACGCCAAACGGCGGAGCGAGCTGGCGAAGGTGCGCCGCAGGAACGACAAACGGGGCAGCTATGACGCGATTGATTTATTGCTATTACAATATTATGAGCCATACATGGAACGGGCGGCAGAGGCAGAGGAGCTGCTGTGCAGGGGCGGCTATGCGGAGGCGATAGCACGGACGGCGCAGGAGGGCGGCTTCTGCCATAATGCCTACAAGGGGGAGGCACTGCGGCAGGAGACGGATGGCAGGATTTTTGTGGGGAATTTCGATAAATGCAGCGCAGAATTGCCATTGGCAGACCTTGCGGCATATATTCGCCGCTATTTCAAGAAAACGGAGGGGACGGCGGCAGGGATTTCCGCTATGCTGGAGCGTTACGGCAGGCATTGCCCCCTTTCCGAGAGAGATATGATTTTATTGCAGGGGATGCTGCTGTATCCGGAGAAATTTCTGCGGCTCGTCAATGAATATTATAATCGGCGCAGAACGTGTGTCTCACCTGCGATGCGCGAGCGGCTTGCGGCGGCGGCGAAGGAGGAGCTGAACGGGGTTCGTTTAAAAAGTATCATTGCGGGCGGCTGTTAGGAGAACACACTAAGTCGAAATCAGGATTTCGACTTGTCAGGACAGAAGAATAAACCGATGAGTTCCGGCGGCAAAGCCTTGAAACTCCCGGTTTTCCTCAAGTGGGCAAAGCCCCCTTTGCGGATTTTACTCGGGAAACTCTTTGTTTCCCGAACCCTTCCGCTATGATTAGGAGTACTTTCGCACCGGGCGAAGTACTTTTTTTGTTGCAACTTCTCTGACTAGGGATTAAAATAGAGGATGAAGAACTCTGCAAAATTTTCCCCGAAGGAGGAGAAAAGGATGAAGAAATATCATTTTCAGGAAAACGAGAAGGACTTTGGTTCTACCGTTCGTTTGGATGCGATAAATGATAAGGTGAAGGAAATCAAGAAAAAAGAGGAAACAGACGAGCTGGGGGACGCAAACGAATTTCTGAATGTGTTTGAATCGGAAAAATTCGACGACCCTGCGGAAACAGATGAAAATACAGAGGATGCCCTTGTGGATACCCTGGAGGATGCGGATGCTTTGGAGGAGGCTCTGGGCGAAACAAGAAGGGACGGTGTTTTCCCTGCGCCTGCCGAGGAAGAAGGCGAGGAGGACGATTGGGAGGACGATGACGAGGAATACGAAGGAGAGGGACGCGGCATTTTTGCCTTGGGCGAATCCTTCGGACTGAATAAAAAAACGGTTGCACTGGTGATTGTTCTGGCGGTGCTTGCATGCGGAATCGGATTTTCTCTGGTGCGGTGCAGCTTTCACCCGAGCAAGACAATCCCCCTTGTGGAGGAGGAGGCAGGGACACCCCTGCTGATTCAGACAGACCGCGGAGACGGCGAATATCTGGCGTATGATATTGCGGAAGCGGAGCGAAAAACCGTATTCCTGACGGAGAAAACAAAAATGACGGACGCAAGCGGACGCAAGATTTCCAAGGCAAGCCTTGCGGAGGGCGACCTTCTGGCGGCGGAGCTGGATGAGGACGGCAAAACGCTCATCAGCGTGGATTACAGCAGTAATGCCATCCGCACAGAGGAAGCAACGGGGCTGACCGTCAACCGCAAGAAGCGGACGCTGACGAATAAAGCAGAAAATCTTTCTTATTCCTATGAAAAGGAAAGCGTATTTTTCTATGACGGAGAGGAAATTGATGCGGCAGACTTAGCACCCTGCGACGAGCTTCTGCTGAAGCTGGTAGGGGATACGGTCTGGTCGGTTGAGGTGCAGGCATACCATGGGTATATCGTGGTGGAAAACACGGATGCAGTGAAAAACGGCAAAATCCAGCTGGATGAGGCGGAGGCCGTTCCGCTTACAGAGGGGATGCAGCTTGCCGCAGCAGAGGGACACCACACCGTAACGGTGACCGGCTCGAATATTGAGACCAGAAAGGATGCCGTTGTGGTGGAGGCAGGCGAGGAAACGGTCTATGACCTTTCCAAGGCGCAGGAAAAAATGGGCGTTATCATCATCAATGCCAATGTGAAGGACTATAAGCTTTACATCAACGGTGCGGCGGCGGAAAGCCCTGCGGTGCTGCCGATGGGAGAGTATGATTTGGTTATCCTGAAAAACGGTTATACGGAATGGAGTCAGCATGTGACGCTGGATAAGGACACGCTGAATGTGACAGCGGAGCTGCAAAAGGATGTGCAATATGGCACACTGACCGTTACGGCGGATGTGGACGGCGCATGGGTGTATATCAACGGCGAGGAATACGGCGTAGCACCGATGCAGGTAAATCTGCCCTATGGCTCTTATAACGTGATGCTGGAAAAGAGCGGCTATCAGAGCTATAAGCAGAGCATACAGATTTCGTCCCAAACGGCGGCAATCCATGCAACGATGGAATAAAAAAGCGAAACGGCTTCAGATAAAATTCGAGGAGGAAAGAAGAATGGAAGACTATCGTGTAAGATATCAGCAATGGCTGGAAGATCCTTTTATTGACGAGGCAACAAAAGCAGAGCTGAGAGGCATTACGGACGAAAACGAAATCAAGGAGCGGTTCTTTAAGGAGCTGGAATTCGGGACAGGCGGTCTGCGCGGCATTATCGGCAACGGCAGCAACAGACTGAACCGCTATACCGTTGGGAAGGCTTCGCAGGGACTGGCAAATTATATCAAAAAGGAAGGCACACAGAAGCAGGGCGTAGCGATTGCATACGATTCCCGTTTCATGTCTCCCGAATTTGCGGAGGTGGCAGGGCTGATTTTTGCGGCAAACGGGATTCCTGCGTATGTATATCCCTCTTTGCGCCCCGTTCCCATGCTTTCCTTTGCGGTGAGAGAGCTTGGCTGTACGGCAGGGGTTGTGCTGACGGCAAGCCATAACCCTCCCGAATACAACGGCTATAAGGTATACTGGGCAGACGGCGCACAGGTGGTTGCACCCAGAGACAAGGGGATTATCACAGAGGTGAACGCCGTAGAAAACTTCGGACAGATTCAGCGGATGGAAAAGGCGGAGGCTGTGGAGAAAAAGCTGTATAACCTCATTGGCGAGGAAGTGGACGAAGCGTTTGACAGAAACGTGCAGGCACAGCTGATGAACCCCGAAATGATTGCAAGAATGGGAGATAAGCTGAATATCGTTTATACGCCCCTGCATGGCTCCGGCAATCTGCCGGTGCGCCGCAATCTGGCAAAGGCAGGCTTCAAAAACGTATTTATCGTAAAGGAGCAGGAGTTGCCGGATTCTTCTTTTTCTACTGTGGATTACCCCAATCCGGAGGACACGAAGGTGTTCACATTGGCGCGGAAGCTGGCGGCTGAGGTGAACGCAGATGTGCTGATTGGGACAGACCCCGACTGTGACCGTATGGGTGCGATGGTGAAGGATTCCGAGGGCAATTTTGTTGCGCTGACAGGCAACATGGTTGGCGCACTGGCAACGGATTACATTCTTTCTCAGAGAAAGGAGCAGGGCAGACTGCCCGCAAACGGCGTGGTGGTGAAAACCATCGTAAGCACAGAAATGATTACACCCATTTGCAGGGCATACGGCGTGGGGAAAATTGATGTGCTGACAGGGTTTAAATACATCGGGGAGCAGATTAAGGGCTTTGAGGAAACAGGCTCTCATACCTATCTGTTCGGCTTTGAGGAAAGCTACGGCTGCCTGGCAGGGACTTATGCAAGGGATAAGGATGGCGTTTATGCGGCAGTTCTGGTCTGCGAAATGGCGGCTTATTATAAGGAAAAGGGCATGACGCTGTATGAAGCACTGCTGAAGCTGTATGAAGCATACGGCTATTACCGCGATGGCGTGAAATCCATGACGATGAAGGGTCTGGAGGGGATGGCAAGAATTCAGCGCATCATGAAAACCTTCCGCGAAAATACGCCGCAGGAGCTGGGCGGCTACAAGGTCATCATGGCAAAGGATTATCAGACACAGGTGTTCCGAAATCTGGAAACGGGGGAGGAAAGCGGCAGCCCTCTGCCTGTTTCGGATGTGCTGCATTATACACTGGAGGATGGGACATGGGTATGTATCCGCCCTTCCGGTACAGAGCCGAAGCTGAAATTCTACATCGGCGTGAAGGCGGATGGTCTGCAGGCGGCACAGGATAAGGTGGACGCTTTGGATGCGGATATTGAAGCAAAGGTTGCTGAGATTGCATAAGGCAAGCAAGGGTGCGATTTCATAAAACAGCATATTGTTTATTGGGAGCGGCATGCGTAAGCATGCCGCTTTTCTGATGTGTGGATTTCGGATACAGAAAAAGGCTTTGACCTTTTATAGTCAAAGCCTTATTTTGTGATTGCAATGCCGTAGTTATTTTTCGGGGACATCGGGCAATCCCTTGAAGCCGATTTCCAAATCTGCATCGGTAGGGATATAATCCGACATTTCGCCGTTATTAAACTTTTCGTATGCCACCATATCGAAGTAGCCTGTGCCGGTCAGACCGAATACAATGGTCTTTTCCTCGCCGGTTTCCTTGCATTTCAGTGCTTCATCAATCGCTACGCGAATGGCGTGAGAGCTTTCGGGTGCGGGCAGAATGCCTTCGATTCTTGCAAACTGCTCTGCCGCATCGAATACGGCTGTCTGCTCTACGGAGCGCGCCTCCATCAGCCCATCATGATACAGCTGAGAGACAACGGGGCTCATGCCATGATACCGCAGACCGCCTGCGTGGTTGGGGGAGGGGATAAAGCCGCTGCCCAGTGTATACATCTTTGCCAGAGGGGTTACCATGCCTGTATCGCAGAAGTCATACGCAAATTTCCCTCTTGTCAGGCTCGGACAGGATGCAGGCTCAACTGCGATAATCTGATAATCCTTTTCGCCGCGCAGCTTTTCGCCCATGAAGGGAGAAATCAGACCGCCCAGATTGGAGCCGCCGCCTGCACAGCCGATGATGATATCAGGCTCGATGCCGTATTTATCGAGTGCTGCCTTTGTTTCCATACCGATGATGGACTGATGCAGCAGAACCTGATTCAACACGCTGCCCAGAACATAACGATAGCCCTCCTTGCCGACTGCCGTTTCTACGGCTTCGGAAATGGCACAGCCAAGGCTGCCCGTTGTGCCGGGATGCTCCGCCAGAATCTTCTTCCCGATTTCCGTTGTGGTGGAGGGGGAAGGGGTTACGGTTGCGCCATAGGTACGCATGACCTCGCGGCGGAAGGGCTTTTGCTCATAGGAAACCTTAACCATGTATACGTTGCAGTCCAGACCCAGATATGCACACGCCATGGAAAGCGCTGTGCCCCACTGCCCTGCGCCGGTTTCTGTTGTCACGCCCTTCAGGCCCTGCTTCTTTGCATAATACGCCTGCGCGATGGCAGAATTCAGCTTATGGCTGCCACTGGTGTTATTGCCCTCGAACTTATAATAAATCTTTGCGGGTGTCTGCAATTTTTCTTCCAGACAATATGCACGAACCAAAGGAGATGGTCTGTACATTTTATAAAAATCCAAAATTTCCTGTGGGATGTCGATGTAAGCAGTATCGTTATCCAATTCCTGCTGTACCAATTCATCGCAGAAAACTGCGCCAAGCTCCTCAGCTGTCATGGGCTGCAGTGTGCCGGGGTTCAGAAGCGGTGCCGGTTTATTTTTCATATCCGCACGCACGTTGTACCATTTTTTCGGCATTTCCTGCTCATCCAGATAAATTTTGTAGGGAATGTTCTTTTCTGTTTTCATTCTGTTTTCTCCTCTCGTCTTTTCTTTGCTGTTCTCATCTAGTCTAAAAAATTTTTGCTGAAAAAATTTTGTCTATCGTACCTCTTTCAAAGACACCTGTCAATATACGATGGATAATTTCGGCAAAACGCCACCTGCTGCTCGGACAAATGTCCGCCGTATTTGGCATATTCCTATGAAAGCAGTTCGTTTTGATCGGGATTATTCATCAAAAATGCTGACAATTTCGCCATCCAGAATACGATTTGTGTTCTTGACTGCACAGAAATTGCCGCACATGCTGCAGGTATCCTCTTTTTCGGGCTTTGCCTCTGCTCTGTAACGGCGCGCCTTTTCGGGGTCCATGCTCAGGCGGAACATTTCCTCCCAATCCAGACGCTTTCTTGCTTCGCTCATTTTGTAGTCCCAATCTGCCGCATGAGGGATTCCCTTTGCGATATCGGCTGCGTGTGCCGCAATCTTCGCCGCAATGATGCCTTCCTTTACATCTGCTGCGTTGGGCAGGCGCAAATGCTCCGCAGGGGTTACATAGCACAGGAATGCCGCACCCGATGCCGCCGCAAGCGCACCGCCGATGGCAGAGGTGATGTGGTCATAGCCGGGGGCAACATCTGTCACCAAGGGCCCCAATACATAAAACGGTGCGCCGTGGCAGAGTGTTTTCTGAATTTCCATATTTGCGGCAATCTGATTCATGGGCATGTGGCCGGGGCCTTCAATCATTACCTGCACATCCTTCGCCCATGCGCGCTTTGTCAGCTCGCCAAGGGTAATCAGCTCCTCAATCTGTGCCGTATCGGTTGCATCCGCAAGGCAGCCGGGGCGGCAGGCATCCCCAAGGCTCATGGTGATATCATATTCCCGACAGATATCCAGAATTTCATCATAATGCTCATAAAAAGGGTTTTCGTTGCCTGTCATTTCCATCCATGCAAACATGATGGAGCCGCCGCGGGAAACAATATTCATCAGACGCTTATTCTGCTTAAAGCGTGCCGCTGTTGCACGATTCATGCCGCAATGGATGGTCATGAAATCTACGCCGTCCTCTGCGTGCATCCGCACGATATCCAGCCATTCCTCTGCTGTGATTTGTGCCAGAGGCTTATGATAATACACAACGGCATCATAAATCGGCACGGTGCCGATCATGGCAGGGCAATCGGCTGTCAGCTTGCGGCGGAAGCTTCTGGTATCCCCGTAGGAGCTTAAATCCATAATCGCCTCTGCGCCCATTTCCACTGCGGAGCGCACCTTTTCATACTCCATATCCACGTCCTTCCAGTCGCGCGAAACGCCGAGGTTGACGTTGATTTTTGTTGTCAGCCTTGCGCCGACACCGCTGGGGTGCAGGGCTTTATGGTTTTTGTTGCAGGGAATAATAACCTGCCCCTTTGCAACCAGACTGCGGATTTCCTCCGCGTCCATGCGCTCCTTTTCTGCCACGATTTTCATTTGTGGCGTAATAATGCCCTTTCTTGCCGCGTCCATCTGTGTTGTGTACATATTCGGTTCCTCCTTGTCCATGTCGCACCAAATTTTGCTGTGCTGCTGTTTTTCTGTGTCGGGCTGTGGTGCATGCAGCCTGCCGCAGAGGGAAGCAATCCTCACCCATGGACAATAAAAAAGCTGCACTATGCCAAAAACATAGCGCAGCTTCCTCGCGTCAACAGTATGTCCCTACGTTGGCATTATCCAAATCAGGTTATGGGTCAAAGCAATCTAGCTTACTCTCAGCCTACTTACGCAAGCTCCCCTTTTTTGAAGTTTTTTTTAATCATAACATCCTTGCTGCTGTCCGTCAAGAGCGGAGGATGTTCTTTTTTTCAAGCTTTTTTATTAGCTTGCGTTTTTATCAATCTGCGTTTTTATCAATCTACCTTTGCGGCAGGGCGAGGGCGGTTTGTTAAAAGCACACGCTCTACGCTCCAATAGAAGTTTTCGTCCCCGATCAGCTCATGCAAATCGGAACGATCCATCATTTTCATTGCGTGGGTGGTCATACCGCAGATGGCAACGTCCACACCTTTTTTACGCAGACCCTCCACCAGCTCGCGCAGGGTCTGTGCGCAGGAAATATCAATATTGGATACGCCTCTCATGGAGAACAGCACCGTATCGGAGCCCTCTACCTTTCCTGCGATATCCGCAACTGCCTGTGTGTTGGCGAAAATCATAGGGCCTGTGATATAAACAACCTTTGCATTGCTGTAGCGTTCGCAAAGCACAGGATCGGTTACATGCATACGGTCCATGTCCACGTTTTCGTAGTTGATTTCAATGAAGGACAGACGGGATACCAGAAATACCAGACCAATCAGCACACCAATCAGAATTGCAACGGTCAGATCGAAGATGATGGTTGCAAACATGGTTGCCGTAAATTCGAGCATTGCGCCCTTGAATTTATGGGAGAAGATATAGCGGATGGATTCCCATTCGTTCATTCTCCATGCTGTTACCATCAGCACCCCTGCCAGAGCTGCCAGAGGAATCTTGGACATGACGGGAGCCAGCAGGAACATGGAAATCAGAAGCCCAACGGCATGGAATACGCCGGTCAGTCTTGTTTTTGCGCCGGATTTGATGGCAACACTGGTACGCGCGATTGCCGCGGTTGCAGGAATGCCGCCGAAGAAGGGCAGCAGGATATTCCCGACCCCCTGTGCAATCAGCTCTTGATTGGCATCCAGACGCACGCCTGTCATGCGCCCTGCGGATGCGCCGCAAAGCAGGCTTTCAATCATGCCCAGAATGGCAATGGAAAACGCAGGTGTGACCAGTGCGCCGATGGTTTTCAGATTCAGCGCGCCAAACAGCAGGCGATTTTCGGGAATCAGTGTTTTGGGGATTTCCCCAACCACAGCAACATCCAGCTGCATGAAAATGGAAAACGCAGTGGTGAGGATGATGCTGACAAGAGAGGCAGGGACAACGGCGTTCCATTTTTTCGGAAAGAATACCATAAACAGAACCACGAACAGCCCCAGACCGACAGCGGTCAGATTCGGGGAGAAGCCAAGGCGCGCATAGCTGAACAGCTTGCCGATGGCAGAGGTTCCCTCGGAATGTGTTCCGAAGAAGTTGTCAACCTGTCCCAAGGCGATGATAACGGCGATACCGGAGGTAAAGCCTGTGATAACGGGGGCGGGGATGAAGGAGGTCAGCTTGCCCAGATGCAGAATCCCTGCCAGAAGCAGGATGATGCCCGCAATCAGCGTTGCGATAAATACGCCGTCCATCCCGTAGGCTGCAACCAGAGACATCAGAATTGCCGCCATGGCACCCGTAGGCCCGGAAATCTGATAATAGCCGCCGGAAAGCAGGCTCATAATCAGCCCGGCAATGATGGCAGTGATTAACCCCGATGCGGCATCCGCACCACTGCTGACACCGAAGGCAAGCGCCAGAGGCAGCGCAACGGCGGCAACCGTCAGACCTGCCATTAAGTCCTTTGTCAATGCGGCAGCATTATAGCCGCCAAATTCCTGTTTTAAGCTGCTGATAAATTTACTCAGCATCACGAATTCCCCTTTCATACGATAACCCTTGAATTTTTGTGGAAAAGTTGCTTTTTCGGAAGAAAGCATGCCTGAATATCATAACAAAGCCGCAGAGACTTCTCAACCGTGAAAAGTGTAGATTTTTCCAACCCTTTTTTGTGCAAATTTTGTGTTAAGATTTTACAGCTTGGCAAAGCATGAAAAAGCCCGTCCTACCCATAGGACGGGAATCCTGCTTTTTCTGTTATTTTCCTTTTTCTGTTATTTTTCTTCGGTGCTCAATCTTTGAAGGTAATCTGACCATCCTTGATGGCGGTAATGACAGCCAGAGAGTCTACATAATAGCCTGCATCCCGCAGCTTTTTGCTGCCGCCCTGAAATTCCTTTTCAATGACAGCCGCAATGCCGCAGACGGTGCCGCCTGCCTGCTCTACAAGGGAGCAAAGTCCCATGGCTGCCTCGCCGTGCGCAAGGAAATCATCGATAATGAGCACTCTGTCCTCAGGATTGAGGTACTGCTTGGATACGCGTGCAACAGAAACCGTACCCTTTGTGAAGGATTTTACCTCTGCGCCGTAAAAATCCTCTGTCATGGTGTTGGGCTGTGTTTTCTTTGCGAAAACCACAGGCACCAGATCAAAATATAATGCAGTGATGGCAGCAATGCCGATGCCGGAGGATTCGATAGTCAGAATCTTATTGATTCCCAGATGACCGAAACGGCGGCTGATTTCTTTCCCAATCGCCATAAAAAGACCAATATCCAACTGGTGATTCAAAAAAGAATCCACTTTTACAACTTCTGTACCTAATTCTGTACCGTCTTCGATAATTCTTCTCTTTAACAAATCCATGTTGCCGGCTCCTTCTCTAAAATTTCCGCTGCTCTCTCATTTTTGCAATGCTTTTGCTTTTTCTCAAGTATTCACTATTATACGGCGTGCATCCGGGGATGTAAACCGCTCTTTGCCGAAAACAGCCGGATTTTAGAGAGAATCGGGAATTTGAATAGAAAGTTTCCTTTTTTTCAAAAAGTTTTGGCGGATTTTCTGAGGAAGAAACGGTTATTTTCGCTTTGCCGTTGCATCTAGCTCATCGGGCGTGTTTGCCATGCGGATGCGGTTGAGCACCTCCTGCCGCTCCTCGGTGGAGAGGGTGTAAAAGCGTTCCATGTCCGCGCCGTTATGCAGAATCAGCTGGCGTACCTCCTGCGGCAGGGTGTCCCATTTGCGAAGCCAATCCATGTGTCATTCCTCCTTAGATATCTGCTTCTTTAATTTAATTTCGCTTTTTTTCCTGAAATTCCTTTTTCTGTCCGTGTTTTTTC
>PPYE01720858.1_pt1 | contig 25718 bp, 26 predicted proteins | sample 1559881 | NCBI WGS metagenome assembly PPYE01 (sample SAMN08240022, study PRJNA423297) | Human gut metagenome, whole genome shotgun sequencing project. | reverse complement strand
GGATAAAGGCCAGAAACAGGAAGACGGAAATACTGTGGATTTTCTTTGGAATACATACGGCAAATGCCATACTGATGATTGACAAGATCAGGAACAGAACGGAGAAAACTGCATGATATGGGTTTATTGAAAGAATCAGAAGAGGTCACCAGACTTCTTCTGAAGTGTCATGTCTTGGCTGATAAGAGTATAGGAGAAAATACAGAAAAATGACAATAAAAAGGGCATATGAAGAGATTATGCGCTATCATCTTCATATGCCATTGTATTGTTTAGGGACATTTACTGAATAGCCCACCTTTGCAAATAGTAAAAATCAATAAATCATTGGCTATGGTTGTAAAAATCTATATCCAAGTCCGTACTTTTAAAATTTGCTATATAATATAGTCCGGCCTATTCCAAGCGGTTCGGCAACTACAATCCAATCGCCGTTAACCTGTTTCAAGGCATGTAATATCCGCTTCCTCATACCATTGCGAAAAGCAAGACCAACGAGAAATGTCAGTTTGATCATGACATGTTCCAAATATTCTTTCGTAACCACCAGAAATCGTAACATATCTACAAGTGGCTGTATATCATTACTTTTCAGAAATAGTTCAAGAGTAATCTCCTCCTATTGCTCCACCGTCAGGCTTCCGCGTTTTGCGCATCGTTTTAGCGGATGATTTCTTGGTGCAAAGATAAAAAATTAATTTGATAATCGTTATGCTTTTGGCATTTTATTGTTAACAATGTCGTTCTTTACCAGAGGCTTACATTTGTCGGGGTTTCCTTATTTCTGAAAAAAGTTTGAGCGATCCCATTTTGAGGACACTCTCGACACTTGTGGATTGCCATTACAGAGCTCAACCACGGATATAGTCCAATACAACTGATATTGGGCAGTTCGAACAATACATTAAAATTGATCACTTTTTAGTGGGAATTAGCATTATTCAACAAGAGACCTAATATCATCAATTGTCAGCTTTTCCGTCTGTCTTTCAAATATATCGGTTATCTGTCTTTTTTGTTGATGCAATTGAAGAATCTTTTCTTCTACCGTATTCTTACAAACAAAGCGAAGTACAAGAACAGGGTGTTTTTGACCTATCCGATGAGCTCGTCCCATAGCTTGTTCTTCAACGGCAGGATTCCACCAGTCATCAAGAAGTATCACGCGATCTGCTGCTGTTAGGTTAAGACCTACGCCTCCTGCTTTAAGACTAATGAGAAAGGCGTCAATTGTCTTATCTTTCTGGAATTGTTGGATAGGGGTCTTTCTGTCGGTTGTATCTCCATAGAGTTTTCGAAAGTGTATATCGTTCTTAGAAAGTATTATCTCAAACTCTTGAAGAGCTTTTACAAATTGAGAGAAAATAAGAACCTTTCGTCCTTCAGATTTGAACAGTCTAACATATTCTAAAGTGAGATTCAATTTTGTACTTTCTATATATCCCGATTGGGTCAGAGTCACAGGTAGTATATTCGCAGACACACAAGCTTGACGAAGACGGAGTATAGCCTCTAAAACGATACTTGTTACTCTACCCGAAATCCCATTTCTTAGAGCAGCAAGAACTGCTTGATGGATGTTCTCATATATTCGCATTTCCTCATGAGACAACTCGATATATATATTCTTTTCTGTCCGTGAGGGGAGTTGGGTCAGCACTTCGTCTTTCGTCCTTCTTAAAATAAAGGGATGTAACAACTTGCTACTTAAAGCAACATACACCTTTTCGGCACTATTGGCGCAAATTTTACGAAGTCTGTCATGTAAAGTACGTAAGGAAGGATTGAGCAACATAAAGTGAGACCATATGTCCTCGACTGAGTTTTCAATAGGAGTACCTGTGAGAATAATGCGATGACAGCACTTTAGTTGTGCAATGGCCTTGTAACGTTTGGTATCTCTGTTCTTGATTATTTGGGCCTCGTCAATGACAATGGTGTCATATACCTTATTTTTATAATTATAAAGGTGAATACGAAGCATATCATAGCTGACAAACTGGATACGTTCTAACAACTGAGGCGCGAATCGTGTTACTTCTTCTTGCCAATTGTATAATAATGAAACCGGAGCAATGACAAGATGCTTGGATTCCGATGGAAGGCAACAGAGGTGCGCAATTACCTGTATGGTCTTGCCAAGTCCCATTTCATCGGCTAACAGGCAGCCACAATCATTTGCACGTTGCTGTTGAAGCCACAAAACACCATCGAGTTGATACTGACGAAGGGTAGCATGGAGCTTTTGCATTAGTCGTGTCTCAATGTCAAGTTTGGAAATATTCTTTGGAACAGAATACAATGTTAAAACATCCTGAGAAGCCCCAATTTGTGAAGCGAACTTGTCATCAGCCTGTTGAAGTACATCTTTTCTATTGAATATCGCAATCTGACCATCCGATTCTATATAGTTTCGAGATTTCAGGAAAGCATCAAGCATTTGAAGCTGATATTTATTATCAGTACTTTCTGTAGAGAACCATATAATACCACTACTTGTAGTATGCTTATATAATGAAGAATGACCCTTTTGCTGATTGGGAACGAACAGTTTCCAGCCTTTATCAATTAAATCAGAAAGGATTGAGGTATTCGAGTCTTTTATGGATAACAGACCCTTTGGGGAGTAGCTGAGAGGAAGAGTTGTGAGTAATTTCTTCTCAGCCTCATAATCTCGTAGAGCTAATGACCCGTCTATCAAAACAAATGGTATTTCATTGAACGAAGGGAAGAAACTATTTATAGCGCCTTCATATCTTATCATAACACGAATACCTGTATTCCAAGAATTGATAGAATCTATATATAATTCACCATGAAGCAGTTTTCCGACTGGTATTTGTAGATGCCTTTTGATCTCTAAAGGGCAAGAAATACGTGACAGACTTGCTCTTGGAGAGGATTGGAAATAAGAGAAAGGTTGTCTCTGCAAAATGTCAACAACCGTGTTATATGATAGTAGAGACACATTATTAATCTCAAATGGAGACTGTGCTGCCGTTCCGCTTTGGCAAAGAAAGCTTATCAAATCATATTGATTCTGATTATCGGCAACATTCTGGAGATAAAGCAATGTCATTTTCCGCTTAAATGGCAGGAGGGATTTTCCGCCTGTATCCAATGCTACTTCAACACGCAATTTATAGTGTTCTCCAACGAGTTTTTCGTATATGCAAAAATAACGATATGCCATTTATTATGATCATGCTGACTAAAACGTATAGTAATAGAAGTAGGATTCAATCATTCTGCGAATGAGTCGTTGCTTGAACTCTTTGTTGCATTTGTTCTGAATAATATTTCCTTTTAAATCTTTGACTTTGCCCTTACAACTACAATCGTCAATTCGGCATCCTCCAAAACAAATGTTCCGTAAATAGCAATTCTTGCATGGCACAAGATGGTCAACCGATGTACGCTGGTGCAGTTCATGCCCAAGAGACATGAAGTGTTTTATTGGAAGGTTTCGAATATTTCCATAACTTTCGACCTCAGATATGCGGTTACAATAGTAAACTTCACCATCGGCACCAATAGAGATTCCTCCAAAACCACAATTACGAGTTACCAAATTCGGTGTGTGTCCTTCCATGAAATTTTCTAACTGTGCATTAGGATCTACAGCGCATTCGATTTCCAGAATCCGATTATAGAATGCTTTATTTTCTTCTTCACTATAATGAGTATTCCTTCCTTGAAGAACTTTTTTACTCAGTTTGAAGAATACAGGATTATCACATCTTGACTTAATATCCTCTACCATTTGCTTATATCTCTTATCAGCATTGTCGCAAAGATTTGCAAATGTGAATGTTGTTGCCACAGATGTTTGCACTCCTTCATTGGCAAATGCTACTACTGTGTTTATAAGCTTATTGAAATTACCCTCACCCCGTATTTTTGCATTGCTCATTTCGTCAAATCCATCAATGCTAACTTGTACCTCGGTGATATATGGGGACAATTGGTGTATCTGACGATCAGTCCAAAGTATGCCATTGGTAAGTATAGTAGTATTTAAATTTATATTGTGAGCATTCATGACTATCTGTTGAAGATCAGGGCGCATCATGGGTTCTCCTCCGGAAAATGTTACGCTTTCTCCACCACAATTTCTAAATTCAGAAAGAACTCGGTTCCACTCATCTGTTGAAAGCTCGTTCTTAAGTCTACCCCCTGAACTCATAAAGCAATGCTCACATCTAAGATTGCATGCATTGGTAAGATAGCAATTGAGTAACTTATTGCCTTCTAATAGATGCAATTTAGGAGCCTTGTCCGTCCGAGCAAACTCACGAGCTGTTATCGCTGCCAATAACTTTTGCAACTGAATAATTTCGTCAGAAGATAAGTATTCAAGGATATGGCCTATTGTACTTCCTTTTGTTAAATCTTCTAATATCTGACGTTGCAAATCAGAGGTAAGCACTATCCAATTAGCAGCCTCTATACATATGGCCAACCATCCTTCGTCGCATTTATGATAGATGACTTCCCCCGGAAAAAAGAAGCGGTCATCACTATTTACACTTCCACTTTGTCTCATTAATTTCTAAAACCGATTTAGTTAGATTGAGCTCCGAAGTTTAAACTTCAGAGCCCAATCCAATGGGATCCCAACATATACAAAATTTAATCCTTGATCAGGGGATTAGTTCTGGTTTACATCGCAACGCTTGAAGCAATACATGGCACCAACGCGCTCTGCATTGCGGGCTTTCTTGGTTTCCCAATTGAAAGAAATAGTTATTTTCTTCTTCATTTTGAAAAACATTAAAATTAGACATTATGTTAATTAACTCTATGCAAATATTTTACTAATAGACGAATGCAAGCATCGGCATCGTCCAGTGACACTACCTCATTAGGTGTATGCATATATCGGCAAGGAATACTTAGAAGTCCCGTCTTTACACCCGTTCCTGAAACCTGTATCATTCTTGCATCGGTGCCTGTAGGCCGTGCGATTGCCTCCATCTGGTATGGAATTTTGGCTTCATCAGCAATCTTTTTTATCTTTGATGTCAAAGTTTTGTCCATATTAGGGCCATTAGAGATTACGACACCTTTACCTACTTGAATGTCTCCATCATGTACTGCATTTGATGTCGGATAATCTGTCGCATGTGTCACATCAATGGCTATTCCAATGGACGGTTTGATTGTTTCAGCAGCAACCTGTGCACCACGTGCCCCAAGCTCTTCTTGCACGGTAGCGACCAAATAGACATCTGCTTTTATAGCATTCAACTGACGTGCGATCTCAGTCAAAACAAAGATGCCAATTCTGTCATCAAGTGCTTTACTGGCAACAACTGTATTGCTCAGATAGGAGACATCCGCTAATATGGTAGCTATAGAACCAATAGATACTTTAGCTCTTGCTTCATTACCATCTCGAGCAGCAATATCAATCCATAAATCTTCTGGATTAATTTCCAGTGATGGGTTCTTTTTGTCTTGAAGGTGAATAGGCTTCTTACCAATAACGCCTATGACCGAACCGTCATTGCCGTGTACGAGAACCTTTCTCCCCATCAAGAGAGCCGTATCCACACCTCCGATTTCTTTGAAATAGAGGAAGCCCTTTTCATCGATATAATGAACCATAAGGCCTATCTCATCAGCATGAGCTGTAATCATTACCTTAGGACCTTCTCCTTTCTTGTGGGCAATGCAATTTCCCATAGCATCTGTGCTTATCTCGTCGACATAAGATGAAACGGAATCACGGAACAAGTCTATAACCTGTTCCTCTGATCCAGACGGGCAAGAGACCGTCAATAGCTTGCTGAGAAATTGTTTCTGCTCCTCGTACATCATGCACGTATGTATATTTATTTGCAAAGGTAAGCCTTTTCTTCGATTTTTTGCCAAAATCGGCTGCGAAAATTAGCAGTTAGGCTTTATTTGTTAATTTTGTGCTATTTTCCTTCTGCTTTATTACCTACGGCTTTGTTTCAATTTTCTCTTATTTTGATTACGACCTTCAAACGTTTGTTCTCATCTGCCGTTTCGCCGGATTTAAAACTAACAATTCCAACAAACACATCTTTGCGTCCTGCCTCGATGAAATCGTATATAAGTTTAGCATCATCATCGCTTAGTCGTCCTATGCGCTTTCCCCCATAAATTAATACTACTTTTTTATCCTTATTTTCATCTTTACCCAGAGAAAGTTTCTCACCGATTTCCAGCTCTTCCCAAACTTCCAATGCTTCATAATGATAGATGTCTTGTAAAAAACACTCTTTAAAAAACTTATTTGCCATAATATTTATATTTATAATTATTTTGCATTAATTTGGTCAAATCGTTGTTCCAGGGACATCTGGCGAATCCTATCAAGCCAATCTAAGACTGCTCTTGGAGAATTCTTATATCCTTGAAGTTCATTACGCTCCATTGCAAGAGCCATAAGTGAATATTCTCTCTCAAGCGATGTCGAGAATACTCCTTGGTCATCTGTGTTGATTGAAACCGATATATCATGAGATGGGTATGGTGTATCAATACCATAATTAAAGAAACGGACAATCGGATGCTTATCGTATCGGTCCATTTCTCCAATCTTGTAGTTGGATGAGGGATTGCACTCAATTGCAATATGGCGTTTCTCTATCGTTCTTAACAAATCTTGCTGTAATGCCTCAAGAAGGGTGTAATAGTCTTCCCGATACTTTTGTGGAATCATAAAGGAGTCCACTTCTTCACTGTTCTTTGCTGTTCGGCGAGAATGATATAAGTCGAACAATTCCCGGGCTTTTTCGTTTCTACAAGCCAACTCGATTGTTTTGTGATGGTTAATTGCTTCATCTGCCCACTTCCTTTCAAGGCTATCTTGCGGAAGAGCATTGTAAATATCCGGCGAAAGATCCACTCCAAAAGTAGGGGAATTTCCACGTAACAACCACGACAAATAATAAGTCTCAATATCATCCAAATGTCTTAAGCTGTCATTAGAACTGAAAATATCTTCTATAATGTTGGTTGATTCAGACCTTTCAGGATTATATAAATCCCTGAAATACCTATGAAACATCGTCTCAAGAAAACCGCAGATTGGTTTATAGCCAAGAAGTCTTAAACATTTATGATATAGCCAAGCTACATTATCCAGTATAACTTGTTTCGTTTCACAAATGGTATCATACCTCTTTTGATAATAAGAACGTACGTCAGTGCCAAGCACGAGTGCATGTCCCAATCGGTCTCCATTATGTAATCCGAGGAAAAGCAAAGCCTCCTCTACGGCCCGTAATCCATCGCACATATCTAGGAAATCCTCACCCACATGATAAGTGACATTCAAATCATTAGGACGATCTAGTTCAGAGGAATAAACATCATGCCCGCGCAGGAAACGGAACGCTTGAGCAAAAACCTCCGGACGAGCATAAATCTCCGAGTTAGCAGCATCAACACCTACAACTTTTCCAATCAGGTTCTCATGCTCTTTTGATTGTTGTCTAAATCTATAAATAGCAAATGCCTGCTTCTTTACATCGTCACGAAGTTGATTATGGCGAATGGCTTTCTCGTTTGTGAAAGATTCGTCACGCCTCTTAATGAAGTGGAAGATTATACTGCACCTATCTCGTTTGGGTTCTTCGATACTATCATAAATTTCTTTGAGAGAAGACGATATTTCTTCTGGAGTTGACTTTGGGACTATTCGTGCCTCTATATATCTGTCTTTGTCGTTTCCAAGGAAGCCTTCTATAGCTGCCTTATAGACCAAATGGTTATAAAGAGGAGTTATATAGGATGTTTTCAGTTCTTCATAATTTGCGAAATTAGCGAAGCCTACCCGTTTATTGAGTTGGAGTATGGTATGTCGGAAATAGTCCTTGTAAACCAGATAAGCATAGAATAAGGTTGCTGTATCTGCATCAAGATTTGTATCATTTGAGAAAATTTTCTTGAACATGAGATACATAAACTTTCTCTCGGATGACATCACCAGATTTGCAACTCGTTCCTTTTTATAATGATTAACAGGAATGTAGTCAATCACATGCTCTTTAGGTATGTTATTTTTGTCAGCCTCCTTGACATTCTTCTCGTGAGCTTCTGTCAAGAAATCCAGAAAGCAGATTTTTACATCCTTTGGAATTTCTGGTTTATGTGCGTCATCTGCTTCTTCGTATGAATCGGTATGGTTGATGAGATCATAAAGTTGGCTTTTTGTGATGGTATTGCTAACACAACCAACTATTCCTGCAAGATAATAACGTATGACAGCAGCGCGTCTTACCTTTTCATAGAGTTGGAAGTCCCAGTCTGTGTATTTCCTGTTGTCTTTTACCTTGTCGAAATTGTCAGACATCTTTTCGATATTGTTCATAAGGCATAACCAACTAATATCAACGTTGTAAGATGAGCCTTTGAGATGCATGTGCAGTTCCGCCATCGGGCGGTCAAACAAATCATTCAGTTCCTTACTGTCATGACGTAGGAATGCGTCCCAGTCAAAATATGTACGATTATAACCAGTCTTCATATTGTATGCTGCCAATAGCGCAGTGGTAAACAGATCCTCACCCAACTGCGTAGTCAGGCTATGCCATCTCAACAGGTGTCTATATCTACATACAGGGTCACCATCCTTAATGATAAGTGTAGATACAGCAAAGTGAAGTAACATATTGAAGACTGAATCCTGTTTAGAAAACTGCACAGGAAGACAGTTCGTGTCAGGCATCATCCACTTTCTTGTTACCATTTGACTTGTCATAATAAGTTGGTCTATAGAGTATGTCGTCTCATCGGCCTCCTGCAAAAGTTGATTGATTACTGACTCGTTTATACTACTATCATAGTGAATGATATCCATTATACAAGTATTCTTGTTGCGAAGAAACCCTGCATTCCGAAGGATCTCATCACCTGTAATCTTGCTAAAAAGAGCGCGTAGTGCTATGGTTAGTTGTTGCATATCAGACGGTTCAATAATTTAATTCTCAAATCATTTAGCAATCGTTTCTGTTAACATTGCATACATACAATGATACGATAATAATTATGCAATTGGGTTATGTATTATTCATAATATCCAATTTTACGTACTCCACTTTTTCAAGAGGGATCGACAATCTAAAATAAAATGGAGAATGCCATTTTCCATAAAAATACTTTCAATTAAACCAATTAATAATATACGCCATTTTTTGTACGTTTTCCTTTATAAGGAACAGACTTGTGACTGTAAAGTTACATCTTTTTTTGATATATTTACACTTACTGTCATTCTTTTTGTTATAATTCTGGAATATTTTTATAACTTCCTTTGTCTTAGGAAGTTTGAAAGAATGGCTAAAATCGAGGTAACGAATTGGTAACTGAACAACCTCAATATTCCGTTGTCATTTGCATTTTCTTCACTTGGCAGAACATTGAAACAATGCTCATTTCAAACGGTTTACGTTTTATCTTCACCTGTCCGCTTTTCCTTGCACAGCCTATCACTTTCCATATTTAGTCACCACAAGATTCTTATTCTCTGAAATACAATATTTTGCGTAATCAGGCAAGTGAATGTATCTGATAATTTTGCATCCTGTAAAATTTTAAATCAGAGAGTTTATGGCTACAGTAAAAGTCAAGTTCAGACCCTCCTCCGTGGACGGCAGAGAGGGCACGGTTTATTATCAAGTGATTCACGGACGTGTGGCAAGGCAGATCAACACTTCCTACAAGTTGTTTCCTGCCGAGTGGAGCAAGCGGCATTCCCGGATTGTCATCACGCCATCCGATGAGGACAGGCGACAATATCTATTGCTATTGGATAAAAGAATAGCGGAGGATACCGACCGGCTGGAGAATGTCATCACAGCTTTGGGACGTAAAGGAGGTGCTTTCACCGCCGATGATGTGACCTCCGCTTTTCACGGCAATCATTGCGGTCTTTTCTTTTTTGTTTTCATGCGGGAGGTTATCGACGGTCTGGAACGTCTGGGGAAGATACGGCTCGTCGAGACCTACGGCTCCACACTCAACAGCTTCATGCGGTTCATGAATGGAAAGGACATGCCACTCGGAGATATGGACTCCGACCTGATGATCGCATACGAGGCATGGTTGAAGTCCAGAGGAATTTCCATGAACACGGTCTCCTTTTACATGCGTATTCTGCGTGCCGGCTATAACCGTGCCGTGGAGAAGGGACTGACCGTGCAGCGTTTTCCATTCAGACAGGTCTATACCGGGGTCGAGAGGACAACGAAACGGGCGGTACCCCTACATGTGATAAAGCAGCTCAAGTCATTGGACCTGTCACTTGAGCCCGCAAAGGCCTATGCGAGGGACATGCTGCTCTTCAGCTTCTATACAAGGGGGATGTCCATGGTCGATATGGCATTCCTGAAAAAGAAGGATCTTAATAACGGCATCCTCTCATACCGGCGTAAGAAAACCGGGCAGCAGCTCTTTATAAAATGGGAGCCGTGCATGCAGGAGATCGTGGAGCGCCACACTATTCCCGAATCCCCATACCTTCTTCCCGTTATCGGCAGACCGGGGACGGACGAGAGAAAACAGTACATTAACGCCTCCCATTTGGTCAACAGGCACTTAAAAGCCATCGGGAAGGAACTGGGCCTTTCTGTCCCTTTGACCCATTACGTGGCGAGGCATTCCTGGGCCAGTGCGGCCCGGAGCAAGAACATTCCGATTTCAGTGATCAGTGAGGGTATGGGGCATGATTCGGAGGCAACAACAAGGATCTATCTGGCCTCGTTGGATACTGCCACTATTGACAAGGCAAACAGGTTGATCCTAAAATCTTTGCAGGATGTATAAAATGTTGGGAGGAAGAATGTTCTCTTTTCAAGAGATGAATAACCGAATGCAAAATTACGAAAAATCCGGGGAAATCCCTTTATGAATGGCAAAAAAAATATCTCATGCTTTAAAAACGTTCGAGCGAAAGAAAACCTTTTGTTGAGCAAAAATATCCCTTATCAAGATATCAGGTGATGTAAGTAATTGATAACCACCATACATGACTTACAAACATCTAAATATTCATCTCTTGAAAAGAGAGTATAAGAAAAACAAATCTTCCATTGAAGCGGATTTGTTTGGGGAAGCCCCGGAGACACACTGTAAAAATGTCACAAGGATAGAAAAAAATGGTGTTGAGTTAAAATTATTGTCTCTTCCTAAGAGAGGTATAAGCGGGTGCAAATTTACGAAAAATATTGAGAATGACCACAAAAACAAGCAAAAAATGATAATAAAACATGGACTGCTTCTTAAAACCGCAAAGCAAATTGTTGAGCAGACAGTTTTCAGGAAGAAGGTAAAAGCTTTATTATCTGATTGTTTTATTCATACTATGCTTCATTGTACCTCTCTTAGGAAGAGAGGTCGCAAAAAATGGAGCCGGAAACGACTTTGGAGACCTCTTGTAGGTGTGATATAATGGAATCTTTTATGGTAAACATAAACAGATGTACTGACACGGGGAGTTATTCCCCAACTTTTGGAATGATTGCTTGTAACTGCTTGATCTGTAACACGATTTACAATCTTGCAGGATTAGAAGAATTATCTTGAATCCAAAATATGGCTGTTTCGGAAGTAGAAAAACAGATATACTGGTTTGTGATGCGCGACCTTAAACGGTCCAATGCCAAGCTGCCCGCATACAAGCAACTGGCGGACGAGCATTTCGAGGTGTTCACTCCCATGAAAGAGCAGTTGAGCATTCGTGGCGGCAAAAGGTGCCGGGAAGAAGTTCCCTTTATTCAGGATCTGCTTTTTGTCCATGACACGCGGGAAGCTATCGATCCATTCGTGGAGAAGTACCCCACGATACAGTACCGTTTCCAGAAAGGAGGCGGTTACAAAAAACCAATGACTGTCGCCGATGCGGACATGGAGCGGTTCATACGTGCCGTAAGTGTGTCGGAAAATCCGAAATATTATCTTTCGGGCGAATTGACACCCGCTATGTGCGGACGGAACATCCGTATCGTGGGCGGTCCTTTGGACGGTTATGAAGGGAAATTACTGACTGTACGTGGGTCGAAAACGAAGCGTCTGTTAGTGGAACTGCCCGAGTTCTTTTCCGTAGGGGTGGAAGTCAATCCCGAATATATCAAGCTATTATAGAATAATGATATGTAAGTATGACCGATTCGATTTTGAATGATATATGGTCCAAAGTTAAAGCGGTGCGCGATACGACTACCAGACGAGCCGCCGCTCCATTTGGGGAGGAAATTGAACGCGTATATCCGTCAGGACGATCCCGCCGGGATACACTCCACACAGCATCGGATAGAGCGGTTGTTTGATGAATGCGTTTTCCGTTGTCGTGACTGCAACGGTTCAGGTAGATTGGGACACTTCGTGCCGTTGCTTTACCGTCTGGCAAAACCTAGTCTGGTACCAGTAAAAGATTAATGGCTGTATAATTGTGATACGGTAGTGGGACATCTGGTCAATCTGTGGGTAGAACAAGAATTCTTTTCATGGGGGGAAGCTCACGGGGCTATGCGGGCTGTAATCGAACTGACGAGTATACTGGATAAATCGAAAAGGGAAAACGATCCCGCTTTCCGAAAGTACCGGAGTAAACTTGCCGCATGGCGCACATCATTTTTGGAAAATTACGCATGGGAGAATGTTTCGGATATAGATGCATTCGGTTGTCCGGCAATCATGAACCTCAATTCCATCATGTTGCTTGATCCGACCTTCGATGATTCTCCTTTTTCAACCCTATTATATTACAAGCGGAAAATGAGTGACAGAAAGATACCGCTACCGGCACTGTCTCTCCTGTTGGAATTGAAGAATAGAATGGTCTGCCGACAGGAAATCGACATGAACCTGATTGGTGTTGTACGGGAAACCGCCTTGAAAGAAATGAGGGCTGCGCTCCGGAACGGGATGAGTACCGGCTTCTGTTGTCGGTTTTAACGGAATATATCTGCATGGAACAGTATGATGCATGTTGCAATAGTATCTGTATATAAATGTAAATTATCTATATATGTATTTTTGGATTGTAAATTGTTCCCTGGCGTTCCTGCTCTGCGTCTTCTGTGCGGGTATCGTCATTCCCCAGATTCTGCTGATCGCTTTTCGCAAGCAGTTGTTCGACCTTCCCGACGAACGGAAGATCCATCATTGTGCAGTACCCCGGTTGGGCGGCATCGCGTTCAAGCCGGTAGTGTTTTTCACCATAGCCCTGTTGCTTGGAATCAGTATGATGCTGGGGCATTCGGAGATGTTGTCCGAAATCGGGAATGACGTGTGTCCCTTGGCTTTCGCTTTCTGCTCCATCATGGTTCTGTATTTGATCGGCATGGCCGATGACCTGATCGGCATCCGTTATCGTGCCAAGTTTGTCATCCAGATTCTGTGTGGCGTGATGCTTATCGCCGGTGGTATATATATCGACAATCTGCACGGTGTCCTGGGCATCCACGCGGTTCCGTTATGGCTGGGGTATCCCCTGACCATTCTGATCGTGGTCTTCATCATCAATGCCATCAACTTGATCGACGGCATTGATGGGCTGGCTTCCGGGCTGTGCAGTATCGCCTGCCTGTTTTACGGACTGACTTTTTTTATGCTCCACCTGTATATATATGCCATGCTGGCGTTCGCCACATTGGGCGTGTTAGTGCCGTTCTTCTATTACAATGTTTTCGGAAACGCCGAGCACGGACGGAAAATCTTCATGGGTGATACGGGCAGCCTGACCGTCGGCATGATGCTCTGCTTCCTTAGTCTCAAGCTGATTATGTACGGATCGGACGATAATACGGGAAATATAGATCCGATGGTACTGGCTTTTTCGCCGCTTCTAGTTCCTTGCTGCGACGTGGTTCGGGTTTACCTGCATCGGGTACGCAACGGGAAGAACCCGTTCCTGCCGGATAAGAACCATATCCACCATAAGCTGCTTGCTGTCGGAATGAAGCAGCGAAAGGCCATGATTGTCATCATATCCGTATCGACTGTGTTCATACTGTTTAATATTTTTCTGTCCCTTTATCTCAATGTGAACTGGATCGTGCTGGGCGATATCCTGATATGGACTCTCGCCAATATCCGGTTGACGAAACGTATCGGACAGTTTCAGTCGAGGCAGGCAACCGACAAAATAAAAATCAATGAAATATGAAAATCAGATACATTTTATTCTTATTGACCGTGGCTCTCCTGCTGGGATCATGTGCCACCCCGAAAAAAATTGCTTATTTCCAAGATTTAAGCAAAGGAACTTCAGAAGAGATACTGAAACCTTCTCAAATAACCGTCCGTCCCGAAGACAAGATTTCTATTTTGGTAAACAGTAGAGACCCGCAACTTACGGATTTGTTCAATCTTCCTTTCGTTTCAAAACAATTGGGGCAGACGACCATGGGGTATAAAACGAGCACCACGCAGGGAATATCAGGCTACACCGTCAATGACAACGGTGAGATAGATTTTCCCGTACTTGGTAAACTGCATGTGGCAGGCAAAACCCGCGGGGAGATTGCGGCCTATATCAAAGAGGAACTGATATCAAAAAATTTAGTAAAAGACCCAGTAGTAACAGTGGAGTTCATGAATCTGACAATTTCTGTTCTGGGTGAGGTAAATTCCCCTGGACGTTATAGCATTGAAAAGGACAAGGTGACATTGTTGGATGCCATCAGTATGGCAGGAGATCTGACTATTTACGGCAAACGTGAAGAAGTGACCGTCCTGCGTGAAGAAAATGGCAAAGTGACAACTTATAAAGTGGATCTTTGTTCGGGTTATGACTTATATGCATCACCGGTTTATTATATGCAGCAGAATGATTTGGTATATGTGGTCCAAAACGACACCAGGGCTCGGCAATCTACTGTCAACGGTAACAATATACGCTCCACCTCATTTTGGATATCAATCGCATCACTGTTGACCTCCATCGGTATCCTCATATTTAATTAATAATAGGAAGATTAAAATCATGTCAATACAAAAAACAAAAAGTCCGGCACAGACGGACGATTTTATACGAATACAGGATTTGCTGTATCTTTGCCTTGCCCAATGGAAATGGTTCATATTGTCGGTAGCGGTGGTGATCAGCTTTGCCGTCTTATATTTATTGATTACTCCTCCGATCTATCTCCGTTCAGCATCCATTCTCATCAAAGAAGACTCCAAAGGGGCATCTATTGGTAACGATGTTGCTTCCATGTTTTCTGACCTAGGACTATTACAGGGGAAGTCAAACGTCAACAACGAACTGCTTGCAATACAGTCTCCTGCTGTGGCTTTGGAAACGGGTAAAAGGTTAGCGTTGGATGTCGAATACTATGTAAAGGGAACCTTCCATAGAGAAGCCTTATACGCTTCTACTTTACCAATAAAGGTTTCTTTCTGCAATCTGGCGAGCGACGAATCTGTGGAAATGACCGTTAAATTGTTATCTGAAGGGAACGTGGAACTTTCCAATTTCGTATGTGATAATGCGGATACTATTAATGCTGTAAAGGGGAAACTGAACGACTCCATTCCAACCCCTCTGGGTAAAGTATATATAACATCGACCCCGTATTATGAGGAATATATGAAGAAAGGTAATATCCCTATCTATGTCACACGCACGAACCTCTATGATATGACAGATAATATCAGACAAAATCTGGTCGCTTCCATCAATGATGAAAAAGCGACTGTGATAGACTTGACATACAAGGATATCTTACCTCAGCGTGCGGAGGACATCCTTAACACTCTTATTTTGGTTTACAGGGAGAACTGGATGAATGATAAAAATCAGATGACTGTGTCCACTTCATTGTTCATTACAGACCGGTTAGGGGCTATTGAACGTGAATTAGGCGATGTGGACGAGGATATTTCTTCTTACAAAAGTGAGCATCTGCTTCCTGATATTGAGACGGCCAGCAGCATGTACATGGCACAGACAAGGGAAACTAATAACCGAATATTGGATTTGAACACCCAGCTGTCAATGGCTCGCTATATCCGTAACTATCTGACAGGAAATACAAATCGTAATCAGCTTCTCCCGGTTAATTCCGGAATTGAAAGTAGAAGCGTAGAATCTCAGATATCGGAGTATAACACCATTCAATTGCAGCGTAATAATCTGGTAGCCAATTCCAGTGAAGAGAACCCGTTGGTCATTGATATGGACCAGTCTCTAATAGCAATGCGTAAAGCCATCATTTCTTCCATAGACAATCTAATTGTGACGCTTAATGCCCAAATAACAGATTTACAGCAGGATAATCAACAGACAACCGCCCAGATTGCCGCTAATCCTAATCAGGCAAAATATCTCATGTCAGTGGGACGGCAGCAAAAGGTGAAGGAGGCTCTCTATCTGTTTCTATTGCAAAAACGCGAAGAGAACGAGTTGTCACAGGCTTTCACAGCCTATAATACACGTCTGTTAACTCCTCCTTCAGGAAATTTGCGACCGATTTCTCCACAAAGAAGTAAAGTTCTACTAGCTGCTCTTACACTCGGATTGGTTATCCCTTTAATAATCATTATTTTACGCGAGAACATGAATACCCGTGTACGGGGAAGGAAAGACTTGGAGAGCGTGACCGTGCCGTTCATCGGCGAGATTCCGCTGTATGCGAGAAAAAAGAAGGGGATATTTGGGAAGAAATCGCAGGAAGTCAAGGCTGTTGTCGTCAAGGAGGGCAGCCGTGACATCATCAACGAGGCATTCCGTGTATTGCGTACCAACCTGGAGTTCATGACCGGCAAGGACAAGAGATCGAATGTCATCGTTGTAACCTCGTTCAACCCGGGCAGCGGCAAATCATTCCTGACAATGAACATCGCCGTGAGCTTTGCCATCAAAGGAAAAAAAGTACTTGTTATCGACGGCGACCTGCGCCACGGCTCCGCGTCATCCTATATCGCCTCTCCTACCAAGGGATTGAGCGACTATCTGGGAGGTCGTATCGACAATCTGAACGAGATCATCGTATCCGATCCGAAGCAGAAATATATGGATATACTGCCCGTGGGAACGATTCCTCCCAACCCCACCGAGCTGTTGTTCGACGAGCGGCTGAAGCAGGTGATCGGTACCGTAAGGGAGCAATACGAGTATGTGCTGATAGACTGTCCGCCCATCGAGCTGGTGGCCGACACGCAGATTATCGAGAAACTGGCCGACCGGACCATCTTCGTGGTTCGCGCCGGGTTGCTCGAACGGAGTATGCTCGCCGAACTGGAGAAAATCTACGAGGAGAAGAAATACAAGAACATGTCTCTGATCCTGAACGGAACCGAGGGAAGCGGTGGCCGCTATGGATACCGCTATGGCTATCGGTATGGCTATCACTACGGCTACGGATCGGGATACCACTATGGCTCCGATGAAAAACAGCGAGGATAAATTGCTTGTTGTCAAATAGTTAGTAAATAATCGTTTCCAAATAAAATCTTCATATCACTGTGTGGCCGTTCAGGAAAAGCATCTCGCTGAAAGATAGCGGTATATTCGAGGGGTTTACCGACTGGCACTCGCACATCCTGCCGGATGTGGATGACGGGGTACAGACGATGGAAGAAGCGTTGGAAATACTGCGTCTGTATGAAGAACTGGGCGTGAAAACCGTGTGGCTTACGCCGCATATCATGGAGGATATGCCCAATCCTACAACACATCTTTGGGAGCGGTTTGCGGAACTTCAAGCCGCCTATAGCGGCCCGATAAAACTGCGTCTCGCGGCAGAGAACATGCTCGACAACCTCTTCGAGGAACGGTTGGCTAAGAACGACCTGCTACCTTTAGGTGAGAACGGCGACCATCTGCTGGTGGAAACCTCTTATTTTAGTCCTCCGATGGGATTGAGCAATATCCTGCTTCGTATTAAGGCCAAAGGCTACCACCCCATCCTCGCTCATCCGGAGCGGTATGTTTATATGGGTGAGTCGGATTATCAACAGCTAAAAGACATGGGGGTGAAGTTTCAGCTCAATCTCCCATCAATAGCAGGTATGTATGGCAACCGGATTAAGGAAAAAGCCATGCTGCTATTAAGTGAAAAGGTTATTACTTATACAGGGACAGATATTCATCATTATAATATATTTCAAAAGTTTATTTGTGCAGGTGTTACAAAAAATGTACGAAAACTGCTTGATTTTTAATCAGATTATTATCTACTTATTTTAAATGAATACTCAATCTATAACAATAAACGAATACAATAACGATAGTTCATTTGTCAATTTGTATTACAATGAATCGATAGGCGAATGGTGTGCATACGGCTTTTCAGCATACGGATTATGGCTATTCTGTGAGTCAAACGGATGCAATACCCTGCAAAGTTTCTCTAAAGAAATGCAAATGCCGTGTCTGATAATAGCAAAGGATGTGTTTATGCAGTTATTGCAAAATATGACCTACATAGCCGAACAGACAGATTCTCATGTCAAAATCAGAATGCCGGAGAAAATAAGTATGGATGAGTATAGAGTCTGGGTAAAAAAACTGAAAGGCAAAACACCTGAAGTTTATAAATTGTACCCAATATAAACAATGGAGATACTATTAATTCTTGACTTCTGCATGATTGTACTCTGTGCCCTATGCGGAAAACATCTATTTGTCCGCGATAGGCTTTCTGGAGAAAATGCACTTGCCAACAATCGCTTGGTTATTCGTTTTTGCCACAATCGCAGGAGGCATCTGTTCATTCTTTACCATCCAGACTTATAATGAGATTGTTTACATTTCAGCTATCTATTTGGTTTGGGCGATTCATATGGAACGGACAATAAAGAAGAACGGGCTGATGAGAGAAACGATGTACGGAATGATTGGAAGCGATTTACATGTGCTGATGCAGTGTAGACTCTTTGACAAAATATATGCCCATACATAATTTTAAGTCAATAAAACAATAATATAACCTATGAAAGAGGCCAAAATAAATCTATTAATGTCTTTACAAAATAAAGTGGACACTATTTATTCTCTTAATGGGGCTTATTCTAACTCTGTTACTAATAAATACATTGCGAACAAAGAATAGGTACTTTATGCTTATGGCTCACCCTAATATATATGGGATTTGTCATTTACCATTAAATAAACAAAGTAATAAAAAGATATCTATTATAAAACTACTAACATGAAAGGAATTGTTTTAGCCGGAGGTTCCGGTACTCGTCTTTATCCTATAACCAAGGGGGTCAGCAAACAGTTACTTCCTGTTTATGACAAGCCAATGATTTACTATCCGATATCCGTGTTGATGCTTGCTGGTATACGGGAGATATTGATTATTTCCACTCCATATGACTTGCCCAGTTTCAAACGGTTGTTGGGTGACGGTGTGGATTATGGTGTACATTTCGAGTATGCCGAGCAACCTTCGCCCGACGGTTTGGCACAAGCATTCCTTATCGGAGAACAATTTATCGGAAACGATTCTGTGTGTCTCGTGTTGGGTGATAATATTTTCCATGGAACGGGATTCTCTAAACTGCTCAAAGAGGCCGTCGGGAATGCGGAAAAGTCGGGGCTGGCGACAGTGTTCGGTTATTGGGTGGACGATCCCGAGCGCTATGGCGTGGCAGAGTTTGATTCAGACGGTAACTGTCTGTCTATAGAGGAAAAGCCTGCACATCCGAAATCGAACTATGCGGTTGTTGGTCTCTATTTCTATCCGAACAAGGTGGTGGATGTCGCCAAACGAATCAAACCCTCTGCCCGTGGCGAGTTGGAAATCACCACTGTCAATCAAGAATTTTTGCATGATTGTAAGTTGAAGGTACAGACCCTTGGGAGAGGTTTCGCATGGTTGGATACTGGTACTCACGATTCGCTGGCCGAGGCTTCTATCTTCGTGGAAGTCATCGAAAAACGGCAGGGATTGAAAGTGGCCTGTTTGGAAGGCATTGCCTATCGCAAAGGATGGATCGGCAAAGAAAAAATGACAGATCTGGCCCGTCCGATGCAAAAGAATCAATATGGACAATATCTGCTAAAAGTAATCGAAGAAGTGGAACATACAAGAAAGGAAAATCTTGATTGATGATGGAAGTGATAAAGACAGCAATAGAAGGTGTGGTGATTATCGAACCACGCATTTTTAAAGACGAAAGAGGCTATTTTTTCGAGTCCTTTTCCCAAAAGGAATTTGACGAGAAAGTACGTCCCATTCGTTTTGTACAAGACAACGAAAGCAAGTCCTCTTATGGCGTAATGCGCGGATTGCATTTCCAACGGCCTCCTTTCACCCAAAGCAAACTGGTACGTTGCGTGAAAGGACGTGTATTGGATGTGGCTGTGGATATCCGCAAAGACAGTCCTACCTACGGGCAACACGTTGCAGTGGAACTGACCGAGGAGAATCATCGGCAGTTTTTTGTGCCGAGAGGTTTCGCACACGGTTTCGCCGTATTGAGCAAAATGGCGGTATTCCAATACAAGTGCGATAATTTCTATGCACCCCAAGCCGATGGGGGGATCAGCATCAAGGACGAAAGTCTGGGTATCGACTGGCAGATACCTGTGAAGAATGCTATCTTGTCCGAAAAAGACACCAGGCATATTTGTCTGAAAGACTTTGATTCTCCTTTCGATTACAATGTCAATCTCTACCCTGAATTTGAATAACGATGAACATACTTGTTACAGGAGCCAACGGCCAGCTCGGCAATGAAATGCGCATTGTAGCTGAAAGCAGTAATGACCGTTATATTTTCACCGATGTCAATCAGGTGGAAGGCGTTGAAACACTCTATTTGGATATAACAGATTGGATATCAGTTCAAAAAATAGTACTAGACAATCTTGTGGATGTCGTTGTGAACTGTGCGGCCTATACCAACGTGGATGCCGCCGAGAGTAACGAGGAACTAGCGGAAAAACTCAATGCCGAAGCACCTGAAAATCTGGCCAAGGCAATGAAAGAGGTCAACGGTTTGCTGATACAGATTTCTACCGACTATGTATTTGGCAAAGAACCTTATAACGTGCCTTGTAAGGAGAATCAGCAAGGTACGCCGACCGGCATATATGGCTTGACCAAGCTGCACGGGGAGCAGAGGATTGCGGCGATAGGATGCAAGCACGTCATTATCCGAACGGCTTGGCTCTATAGCGAGTTTGGCAAGAACTTCTGCAAGACGATGATGAACTTGACAGCTACTAAACTGCAGTTGAAAGTAGTGTTCGACCAGACCGGCACACCGACCTATGCACTTGATTTGGCAAAAGCCATTGAATGCATATCGGCTGATTACAGTAAGGAAAGGACACACGAACGGTATAGCAAGATGGGAATCTATCATTATTCCAACGAAGGTGTCTGTTCATGGTACGACTTCACTAAGATGATAGCGGAGTATAACGGTACTTCCGCTTGTGACATACAGCCCTGCCACAGCAATGAATTTCCCAGTTCTGTGACACGACCTTCCTATTCGGTCCTCGACAAGACAAAGATTAAGGAAACTTTCGGAATGACAATTCCTTATTGGACGGAGTCGCTGAAACAATGTATCGACAATCTGAAAAAATCGAAATAAAATGGAAAAGAGAAATATCGTCATCACTGGCGGAGCCGGTTTCATCGGCAGTCATGTAGTACGCCTGTTCGTGAACAAATATCCGGAGTACAACATCATCAACCTGGACAAGCTGACTTACGCTGGGAATTTGGCCAACCTGAAAGACATTGAGGAAAGACCTAACTACAAGTTCGTCAGAATGGATATATGTGACTTTGACGCATTCTATAAGCTGATGCAGGAGGAACAGGTAGACGGCATTATTCATCTGGCAGCCGAAAGCCACGTAGACCGCAGCATCAAAGATCCATTCATTTTCGCCCGCACCAATGTGATGGGTACACTCTCCCTGCTTCAGGCCGCCAAACTCTATTGGGAGTCATTACCAGAAAAATACGAGGGCAAACGTTTCTATCATATCTCCACCGATGAGGTGTATGGCGCATTGGAACTCACACATCCCGAAGGAATACAACCGCCTTTCACTACCGCGGCTTCCTCTTTGGAGCACCATTCTGCATATGGTGAGGATTTTTTCTATGAAACGACGAAATACAATCCGCATTCACCATATTCGGCAAGCAAGGCTTCGAGCGACCACTTTGTACGGGCTTATCACGACACTTACGGGATGCCGACAATTGTGACCAACTGTTCCAACAACTACGGACCTTATCAGTTTCCAGAGAAACTGATACCGCTTTTCATCAACAACATCCGTCACCGCAAACCGTTACCAGTTTATGGTAAAGGAGAAAATGTACGTGACTGGCTCTTTGTGGAGGATCATGCCCGTGCCATCGACCTCATTTTTCATAAAGGGAAAGTGGCTGATACCTATAATATTGGCGGTTTCAACGAATGGAAGAACATCGACATCATAAAAGTTGTTATCCGCACTGTTGACCGCCTGTTGGGACGCAAAGAGGATGAAGACTTCGCTCTCATCACCTACGTTACCGACCGTGCCGGACATGATCTCCGTTATGCTATTGACAGCAGCAAACTCCAGCGTGAACTCGGCTGGGAACCAAGCTTACAGTTTGAGGAAGGAATCGAAAAAACAGTACGCTGGTATTTAGTAAATCAGGAGTGGATGGATCATATCACTTCCGGAGAGTACAAAATGTATTATGAAGAAATGTACAAGGAACGGTGATTCTGTTTTCTCTTACTGGTCATTGTATAATCCTGATTCAAGAATAAACAGATTATTACTGTACCAGTAAGAGTCATTCTATAGGTGAAATGTCCCTTTGGCAGAGAAGAGGAAAACAGACCCTGAAAGTTCAACAAAGGGATAATGGTAATCGGGGTAGAAATAAGTTTGAAAATATACAGTTGAGTAATACATCTCGACGTTGTGTCATAAGATACTTACTTGCAATAATTTTGACAATATTCGGTATTCAATAATAGTTTTAACTACAGACAATTTGCCTTAGATAGGGTGTGTATACCCAAGGCACTTACAGCTTTTAGTAAAAATAATTAATAATCATGAAAATAGTTCTTTCAGGAGGATGGGGATATGGGAATCTTGGTGATGAAGCAATTTTGCGTGCAACAGTCAGGATTCTGAACAAAATATATGTAAACCCTCAAATTACCGTATTAAGCTTTAATCCAAACCTATCATATGAAACCCTCAAGAACGATTCCCACAATGTTACTGTAGTAAGAAACTTGGATAGTTATATCTGTGATTTGGAAAAGTTCAGATTCTCTGCATCCGGAATAAGCCTATTAAAAAAAGTATGTTTGAAGCTATTTGAATGTATTGCAAATTCAAATTTATATGTTCAAAGAAGATATAAATCTTTAGCTAAGATACAAAAACATATAAATGCCTCATTTTATAAATGTTTTGAGAATGCTGACCTTTATTTAATGTCAGGAGGTGGCTATATAAATGATTGGACAGTGTGCTTGCTGTCAAAGTGCTTAGAAGTCAATATCGCCAATCAATATGGACTTAAAAGTTTTTCTATAGGGCAGACGATAGGTGCATTTAATAGTAATTTGCATTATGAGATAGCAAGAGATTTGTTTTCGAAGATTGAATATTCTGTGTTCCGTGACTTGGAATCTATCAATGATGGTAAAAATATGAGGATAAATGTGTGCAAGAATGTTATTCCGGATTTAGCTTTGTATGAAAATTATACAGATGAAAAGAAAAAGAATATCTGTATAATACCTTTCAATCATGACTTTATATCTAATATTGAAGAAATAAAACTTTCTGTCCAAAGGATATTGCTTGAAACTGATTATAATATAACTGTGGTTACTACACAAGACTGGGCATATGTTAAAAGGATAGCAAAGAAAATATATGAATCGATAAAATATGGTGATAGAGTTTTAGTTGAAACTCCCACAACATTAGCCGAACTAGAAAATATAATATATAAATCAAAATTTGTTTTTTCCCAGAATCTTCATGGATTGGTTTTGGGATATAGAGCTGGTTGCTACGTGATTTCTCTTAATGAGAAACGGAAATTTAAAACATTTATGCATATCGTAGGATTAGATTCTTTCATATTGGATTTAAACAGTGTAACAGAGGACAGCTTTATCAATTGTGTTAAAAACAAGAAATGGGATTCATACAAACACATTTTATTTGGCGATGAAATTATGTCTAATTTATCATTCCTTAAAATTAAGAACTGATGTCGTCATATTATATAAATTCTTTTCTCTGGACTACAATTGCAAAAGTTCTGAAAGCCATAGTTAATTTTATTTCCATACCTCTTCTTATTGGATTATGGGGAAAAGAAAATTATGGTGTACTTTCTTTGGCATTAGCCTGCAATGGTTATCTAAATATCTTAGACTTAGGGATGAATACAGGTGCTGTTAAACACTATTCTGAATGGAAGTCAAAGGGGTGTTATGACAAAATACGTAATGCAGTTTATTCTAATAATGTATTTTATTTAGGGATATCTGCACTGAATATAATAGGTTTAGTCTCAATGGCATTATTTGGAGAACATTTATTTAATCTAACGGATGAAGAATTTCAAAGTTTGAAGCAATGCTTATTCATATTGGCATTGTTTTCAATTCCACAATGGTTGACTACCACCTACAATCAACTCCTAATAGCATATGAAAGATTTGCGTTTACTCAAAAAGTGCAAAGTATCATTATATTATTACAGACATTGCTTATCATATCAATGATTCAGTTCAAGCTGAACATGATAATATATTTTTTGTTGTTAACGGCATTAACGGCTTCTGTTTTAATACCATATGCATCTTGCTGCCTAAAAAACAAACTGATAGATAGAATTGGGATAGCCTTTTATTGGAATGACTTTAAACCTGTTCTTATATATAGCCTTTCTATTTTTGCGTTATCAATATTCCAAATGACAGCAGCATATTCTCGTCCGGTTATATTGGGGATTTTTGGGAATAATGCTTCGGATATTGTCGCTGATTATCGTATAATAGAAGTTGTTCCTCTCTTTATTATGATGCTTGGTGGAACATTATCAAGTATATTCCTTCCAAAAACATCTGAATTGTTGGTAAAAGGCAATGTTGAAGAAATAAGACTGTTTGCATACAATGGAACCATTGTTACAACGATCCTAGCAAATGTTTTGTGTGTCCCGTTTATATTAGGAGCTTCTACATTTTTGACACTTTATGTCGGTCATGAATATTTGTACCTGAAAAAATGGCTGATACTTTTTTGTGTGGTAACATTATTCCAAGTGCATACAACGCCTGGCAATAGTTTGATTTTGGCTAAAGGAAAAACAAGGGCATTAGTCGTCACATCCGCAATTGCGTGTGTATTGTCAATTATATTAAATGCTTGTTTGTGCAAGTTGTTTAATGTCGGGTCTGCCGTAATTGGATATGCGCTATATATCGTGATTGTAATAAGTTCATATTACTTTGTTTACTATAAGAAGCTATTGAATCTTGAGAAAAAGAAGATGTTTATTTCTTTTTTTTATCCAACATCGTTATCCATCGTTGCAATATTAATCGTATGGCTTCTAAGTAGTATTTTACAAATAGGAAATACGGTTGGATTCTTATGGGGAACCGCTGTAGCTATTTTTTGTTGGTTTACCGTATTTTTTGCCCTATTGCTCCTCTTTAAGATCATAAAATTGAAAAATAAACATATAACAATAGGTTATTGAAAGATGCAACTAATA
>PPYE01384715.1_pt1 | contig 25722 bp, 19 predicted proteins | sample 1559881 | NCBI WGS metagenome assembly PPYE01 (sample SAMN08240022, study PRJNA423297) | Human gut metagenome, whole genome shotgun sequencing project. | reverse complement strand
TACTACAATTACTTTTACTAATTATCATATATATAATTAACAATAGAATTTAACGTCTTTAAAGTCTACATAAAATAACTATTTTTCAGCCTATTCAATTATATCTTTCAAATTAACAAATAACATCCAGCGAACATAAGAGTGTTCGCAATGTTGGTCTATTTTTCTTTAAGATTATAAGAATCCACGCCATACGATTAAAGTAATTTTTTCACGGCAACTCTCAGACAATTAGTTTTAAGCTTAATTTCAATCCCTTATAAAATACATCATACCGGCCTATTTATTTAAATTCCAGAGGGTTTTTGATGATTTAACTTGATTCTAACAAATATGCCTTATAAAGTAAATTTGAGCAGATTTTCTGCTTAGGGCGTCGAAAACCCTTTTATATCTACAGTCGTGTGCACACGACTTTAAACAGTGCCGGCCTCTTGTCTATGGACGGATGTCGGTGAATAAGGTCTTGGCCAAATAAGCCGAGCCGTTTGTAGATATACGGTTTTCGAACATCCGCCCGCCTTTCTTTATGAACGGTGGGTTTTGTTTAACTAGTTAACAAGGATGTTTAATCGTATGAAAAAATCTTTATTAATAACAACAGCATTAGTTACTGTATTTTCGGCAACGAATGCTTTTTCAGAGGCATTACCATCGGATGCAACCAATCTGACAACTGGAAATTATGTCATTGAAGACACCGGCAGTCAAAACATCCACAATGGTAACATTAAAATCTCCGAAAATGCCTCCCTTGATGTGAATACTTATGTTGAAGTTGATGAGGAACAAGATAAGGTAACGGACACAACTCACGCTTTTGTAGTCGATGGCAATCTGGAAGTTGGTGATGCCACCAATGGCGGCGGAAGTTTAACCATAAAACGGGATGATGCTGAAAAGCCATTTATGATTGTGACCGGAGATTTGACCGTCAATGAGGGTTCAAGTCTTGAGATGCACAGTAGTAGCGACTTCAGTTCAACAATCAATGTCGGTAAAGATGCTTTTATTAACGGCGGAGATATAAACCTTAATAATGCTGAGATATTTTTTAATAAAGATGCTAATATCTCTGGCGGTAATATTAAAATAAACAATGGCGGATTATATGCCGACAAAACATTAGATGACGGCAGTGCTGGAAATATTAATATCAGCGGTGGAAAAATCAATTTAGTCAACAATGGTGAAATAGAAAATACAGACGGTAAAATTGTCATCAGTGGTGGAGAAATTACCCTAGGTAATCTTTCGGCAATCATCTCCAATAGCGACTTCACGATGACAGGCGGTACCTTGACCGCAACATCAAACGGTAATAGTGCCGATACGGGTGTTTTTGTTAAAGGTGACGGGGCTGATATCAATATTCAGGACGGTGACATTAATTTAACCGATTCTCGCATTTATAAGGGCAACGATACCGCAACCAGTGGCGATATTAATATCTCCGGTGGAAATATCACGCTGAATAAAAACGCTTATATTGAAATGCGTAAAGAAAATACGGGCAACGTCAATATGACCGGCGGCAAATTGGTTATGAATGAAAATTCAGGTTTATTGCTCAATACCAATGATAACCAGGAAATTGACGGAAATGCTATAAAACTTATTGTAAACGGAGATGATGCAACTATTATCGCAAACGGAAATAACCAAATTAGCGGTGATACCACAATGAAAGTCACCTTAGATAGCGGTGTCGTTGCAAATGGTGAAACTAAGGATTTTAACTTCTTACAAGGCAATGTAACTGGTGATTTTACTAATAAAATTGCCGACAACAATCGTTATGACATTAGCTTTGAGGACGGTTCATTCAAAATTACGGGAACAGCCTCGGCTTCCGATGTTGTAGCTGACGCCGGCGGTTCTGCCACAAACGCAGCCACAGCCGAAGCTTGGGATACTTTAACATCTTCATCAACGGCAAGCCCGAAAGCCAAAGCAGTTGCTTCGGTACTAAGTGATCTTTCACAAAGTAACGAACAGGCTTATGTTGCCGCCTTGACAGCAGTTGCTCCGGAAGTTGCACCAATGGTTCAGAAAACCCAAACCGAAACAGCCAATCAGGTCTTCGGAGCTGTTAGTACTCGACTGACTGGCGGTTCTGTTTCTACTGGTGCACAAGGTATGTCTTCTGGTGACAATATCTTCAAACGTGGTGCAATGTGGGTTCAGGGTATGTTCAACAAATCCAAACTGGACGATACTTCCAAAGCTAAAGGTTTTGACGCAGACAGTTCCGGTATTGCTTTCGGTGCCGAAAAGTTTGTAACCGATGATACTAAGGTTGGTATCGGTTACGCTTACACAAACACCGATATTGACGGTTTTATGCGTTCAACCGATGTTGATACGCATACTGCCATTGTTTACGGTGAATATAAACCGTCTAGCTGGTATGTAAACGGTATTGCGACCTATGGCTGGTCTGACTATGAGGAAAACAAAAGTGTCGCCGGTGTTGGCGTTAAAGCTGACTACGATGTCGAAACCTTTGGTTTACAGGCTATGACCGGTTATGATATGAATATCAACGGCTTTGTTTTAACACCGGAAACAGGTTTGCGTTACGTTCACATCAAACAGGACGCTTATAAAGATTCTGCCGACCAAAAGGTTTCCGGCAATGACAGCGATATTTTGACCGGTGTCATCGGAGCAAAGGTCAGCAAGAACTTTGAGCTGTCTAACGGTATGAATATCAAACCGGAAGCCAGAATTGCCGCAACTTATGACTTGATGAATGATGATGTTAATTCGGTTGTAACTCTGGCCAATGGTTCGGCTTATACTGTTGACGGTGAAGCTCTTGACCGTTTCGGAATGGAATTTGGCGCCGGTGTAACTGCGGAAGTCAACGACAATGTCGAACTTTCGCTTGGTTATGAGGGTAAATTCCGTGAGGACTACCAAGACCACACAGGATTGATTAACGCTAAGTATAAGTTTTAGTATTTAACAACTGGTCAAATACCCTGTGGCTGATTGGTTGCAGGGTATTTTTTTATGCCTTAATAAATTCGTGACATTTGTTCGGGTGCGGACTGTAGGGACATTTCCCGCCGTGGGGTTTGAGGGCTTGCTTGCCACAATATCGGCAAACATAGACCTTTTTGTTCAATTGTTCCCGGAGCTTTTTTATCTCCAATCGGAAAACCGCCAATAAGTTTGCAATATTCAATTCTTCATTCGGGTCAGATAATTTTTTCATCGGTAATAAACTCCTGATATATTGTTTTTTACACAACTAAATTATCAACTAATTACCTGATTTTTCATAATATTTTGTTTGCAATTTATAATAGAATATGTTATATTTAATCATAATAAAAATTGATTCGATTCGTTTTTATTATAAATCACAAAATATACAAAACCGAGTATAGCGCTGTTTTTTAGCAAGGGCAGCAAAGGTTTTGTATGTTTGAAAGTGAGGTGTAATAATGTGGCTCTATACTGATAAACTGAAAATAAGTTGGTTAGAGTCAATTACATCTCAATCCAACAATCGGAGCTTCAACCTAGTGTTGAGGCTCTTTTTTTATTTTAAGGTAAGAAAATGAATATTGAAAAAATCAGACAATTAAACGATTCGTTTCGCAAGTCATTTCAGGGTGGACGGATAGTTATTACTCGTTGCGTGCAATCACTATTCCAATATATCGAAACACTAAACAACAGCAGACAAATTAAAATGATGTTTCAGCTAAGTTTTATGGGCTTGCGATGTGTGAATTTCTGCTATTTACAAATTAAGGATGTTATGAACACCGACAACACTATCAAGGGAATAATAACCTTATCTAACGATAAAAATAAAGGCAAAAAGAAAGCCACATATTACCTCAACACTAAGCTCCAATCAGAGCTAAAAAAATACATCGATTGGTTAAGCTCAACCAAGTCCATTACTCCCAACACATATTTATTCACATCGCAAAAGACCAACAAACCATACTTGAGAAACTCCATCAGTCGCATTTTTAGCAGCATAAAACTATTGCATCAGCGGATATAAGAATATTTTCACCGCATTTTAAAGCTACAAAATCTTTGTCAGCCATATCGCTTTTTTCAAAAACATTAGTAAATTTAATAGTTGGATTCCATCTCCTAGCAGAAGATTTTTTCTTTATTTCATTGTTCTCTCTGAATTTATCACGTGGATTAGCCCAATAATCTATGCCATACTCCTCAAGTTTCTCATAAACCTCCTCAGGAGTAATTTTATCCGCTTTAAATCTTTCCAGCGCCCTTACATATGTGGCTATTCGGGCATTTAAAAAAGTTTTGTCCTCAACATTGTACCACTGGGTCGCAAGCCTAAAAATAGTTCTACTTTTATGTTTATCCGCAAATGTCATACCCCACTTAGCACATTCATTTTTAATAAGATTATCATCACCGTATACGTCCAGCTTATAGCAAATTCCCAGAAATTTATAAAGCAAGGGCAGTTTCTGCTCTATTTGTTGATTATACCAAGTATAATCAATTTTCGCTTCTTTCAGCTTCTTTTTAGAATCAAACTCTGTCATTTTATTTTCTCTCCCAATGGACGTTAAACAAATGCTTCGCAATAGAGCGAAACGGTTTATAAACCTGCACTTAGGAGAATTGTTTGGAAAATTTAAGGGCAATTTTGGCAACAAAAAAAGCCTGAATAAATCAGACTACAGATAAGAAGTGAAAATTTAGAGCTTATCCATAACCACACAAAACAAAAAGGTCTAAGACCATTCCTCAAGTGCAGGTATAGGATACATATTTTTCTTTAGAAGCTTTCCGATATAACCTACCGACAACTCTACTAGGCTCCGACTTGATGAAAGTCCGAAAAATATGAGCTCTTAATATCTTAATAATACTCGTGATTATCATTAACCTAACCACATAGAAATATTATGCAAAACCAACAAAATGTCAAGTTAAATAATATAAAGGAAGTCATTTTTTACAAATAAAAACAACTCAAATCCAACCCCTGATAAACTAGCTTGCTCTCCAAGATTTCACTAAGCTTCGACACACTAAAGCCTTTCCCATAATAGTTACTAAGATCGGTTGGATCACCTCCCCAGCCTTGAATAGCTCTTACAGCTTCTTGGTTACACTCATTTTCACGAAGACAATCTCTAAAATTGTGCCTAAATGAATGGAAACAATGCTTACCTTTAACAAATTTATCATTTTCATTCGAAAACTGCTGATTAACAGTCTGTAATAAATTCCTGAACGTCTTACTAAACCCATTAGAATACCGGCCACTTTTTTTCTCTTTCTTAAGCTCAGGAAAGAGCCTCACCGACTTTTTTTCTCTCATTTCCTTAACATAATCCATAAAGCCCATTTTAACTAACTCTGAATGAATTGGCACTATACGCACCGCTGCAGATGTTTTAAGCTTTTTGTCGCCATCATCATTGATTGAAAAAAAAGCAATATCTCCATCAAATTTAATATCATTAACAAGCAGTTGACAAAGCTCATTTAATCGAGCTCCTGTATATAAAGCAAGCATTGGAATCCAAAATTTATAATTTCTGGAACTCTTAAACACCCGCATTTCAAATATTGCTTGCAGTTGTTTAAGTGTAAAAGGCAGTCGTTTACTCTCGTTTACTTTCCTTTTATCAGCTTTTGGCAATGAGATTTTATCAAATGGATTCTTTGGTATATACTCTTTCATCGTTGCATATTGCAAAATGGTCTTCAGGGATGATACATACTTATCAACCGTACCAACTGAAATTTTTTGAATATTATTATCTTTTTTACCCATCTCAATAGCCTGTTTATTGGTAAGTTTCTTTGACAACTTCATTTTACCATAATGTGCCGGTAGGTTTTTTATCTCTCTAATAAAATTTTCAATATCTTTATCGGTAATTTTACTAATTGACATATCTCCCATAACTTCAGCAACAACTTTCATCCTAAGTAAAACTTTCTCTTTCTGCTCATCAGAAGTATTGTCACGAGATATGTCATTATTATAAAGTTCGGTTAATTCGACTAAGTTAAATGCACTTTCCTGAACTTGGGACACGTCAGGAGTACTTGGATACACTTTTCGACTACCAACATACTCATCAACATCAGTTATTAACTGCCCAACCAAATTTTGACGGCTACCTTTAATATAAGCTATTGCATACTCCAAAAACTGAATTTCAGCCCTCATCATTGCATTTAAAGCAATATGCATTGTTTCATCAGTAGGCATTGGATAGTAATGTTTCGCCACTGTAACCGTCAGCGCATTATACGCTAGTTTATAATCTCCCTGTTTATAGGTATCTCTGTATATTTTCAATTTTTGTTGATATTCTTCTATCATCTCAGATACTAAATATGTTTTTGCATAATTAACCTTTTCTCGACAAGATTCATAAGCCACCATTTCCGCAAAATCTTCTGTATAATCCATTTCTGAATGACCAATTCCATCACAAGATATATCTCTAAGCATCCCATCAATCTCTTGCGCTTCTTTCATCTGTTCTTCGGTAAATAGCTTGTGTACACTCATTTTTATCATTCCGGCTCTAAGGTTAGCTATGCGTCTATCTTTCGTATGTAAAGACCGCCAAATCTGACTTTTCCCTATCCGCTTTCGCAGACATTTGGGGACATTTATAACAATATAGAATGAAGATAATCGATTGTAAAGTTTCATATAAAGCCTCCAAAAAATTGAGGCTAATACTTCTTTGGAATTTTGATAAAAAATTAGCACTTCGCATTAGCAAAGTGCCTGAATTTTCAATTTTCGAAAACAACTATTATTCAGAATCAAATAATTGTCTTATAAAATGGCAGGGGCAGTAAGATTCGAACTCACGACCCTCGGTTTTGGAGACCGATGCTCTACCAACTGAGCTATACCCCTATGTGACAGTCATTTATAACTGCGTTTCCTTTCATACACAACAATCGGAAATAAATCAAGTGTTTTTTTGTATTTTTGTCAGCGATGGGGATTTTGCCGGCGGCGAAGGAGAGCAGGGGCGTTTGGCATCAGCGATGGGGATTTTGCCGGCGGCGAAGGAGAGCAGGGGCGTTTGGCGTCAGCGATGGGGATTTTGCCGGCGGCGAAGGAGAGCAGGGGCGTTTGGCGTCAGTAGCGGGTATTTTTGCCGATGGCGAAGGAGGGGCAAGGGACGGTTGTTTGGCGTCAGTATGCTTTTATCTTGTCTTGCGGAGAGTTTGGCAGTATACTAATATTGGTGGATTGAGAAATGATAAAATGTTGATGGGTTAAGAAACGATAAAACAAAATGGCGATTGAAAAAAGAAAAAAGGGAAAACGTACGGCCGATTATGTTTCAACGGTTATCGGCTTGTTTTGGCTGACGCTTGTCTGCGGTGCGGCCGGGTTTGTTTTTTACGTAAATATAAAACGGGCATGGTATTTCGGCGGGTATTGGCACTGGCCGGATTGGGCGTTGGCTGCGTTTTTGGTTATTGCCGCATTGTTTAATGTTGTGCGGATTTGCCGGGAGGGGAAAGGTGACGAAAAAGACTGAACGGCCGCGGATGACGGTGCGGCGGCCGTTGCGGGCGGACGGTTTCGGCGGCAGCGGCGGATGAGCCGGCAAACGGGGAAGCTTTCGTCCGGCCGAAAGCGCGGGGACTTTTTGAAAAAAGGTGTTGCAATCTTTTAAGTAATAGTTTATGTTGCTGAAAAATCAGGCAGTATTCGTCGGTTGCCGGGTTTCCCGGAGGAACGGACCGGAACGGCTCAAGCGGCGTTCTGTCTTCTCATGAGATAAACAACAGTTTTAAATGATTGGATGAAGTTGATGGCAAAAGTTAGTCCGGTTCTGTTTTTCAGACAGGTAAAACAGGAAGTTAAGAAAGTTACGTGGCCGACCAGGAAAGAAGTGGTTCAAACTTCGATCATGGTGTTGATTCTGGTGGCGATCGCCGCTGCCTTTTTCTTCTGCGTCGACCAGGTGTTCGGCTTTATCGTTAAATTGATTTTTGGTTAGGAGAAAGTTGGCAATGGCTGCTCATTGGTACGTTGTACACGTTTATTCCGGTTCGGAAAAAAAGGTTGCCGAATCGCTGCGCGAACAGGCGGTTCTGAAAAACATGGAAGATAAAATTCTGGAAGTGATGGTTCCGACCGAAAATATCGTTGAAATCAAAAAAGGCTCCAGAGTCAATTCCGAACGCAAGTTCTTTCCCGGTTACGTACTGGTGAAAATGGAAATGTCGGACGACAGTTGGCACGTTGTTAAAAACACGCCGCGGGTGACCGGTTTTCTCGGTGCGCGCAACAAGCCGCAGGCGATTTCCGATGCCGAGGCCAATCGTATCATCAGGCAGATTGAAGAAGGCGTCGAGCGGCCGCAAACGGTGGTCAATTTCGAGATCGGCGAGCAGGTTCGCGTCTGCGACGGACCGTTCGCTTCGTTTATCGGCTTGGTTGAAGACGTTGACGCCGAAAAGTCGCGGCTGAAGCTTTCGGTTTCGATTTTCGGGCGTTCAACTCCGGTCGAACTGGAATTTAATCAGGTTGAAAAAGTCAGCTGAAAAGAATATGTTAAGAGCCGCCTGAAAGGCGGCTTTCTTATGCCGCGGAAACCAAAAAAGAGGCCTGCGGCGCCGTCGGCGTATTCCGGCGGAGAGAAAACGAAAGGCGGAATTTGTTTTTGCCGCGGATGAAAGATGAAGGGTAAACAGCGGGAGAATCGTTATGTTGAGGTCTTTTTTTAACGAATTTAAAAAATTTGCCATGCGCGGCAACGTGATAGACATGGCTGTCGGTATCATTATCGGCGCCGCTTTCGGCAAGATTGTCGACTCGCTGGTCAAAGACATTATCATGCCGCCGATCGGGCTTCTGATCGGCAGTATGGATTTTTCCAACCTGTTTTTCGTGTTGAAAGACGTGCCGGGGCATCACGGCGCTTACGCCTCGCTGGCGCAGGCGGCTCAGGCCGGTGCCACTACGCTGAACGTCGGCAATTTTCTGAATGCGGTCATCAGTTTTACCATTGTCGCTTTTGCCGTGTTTTTGCTGATTAAAGGCATCAACAAAGTTCAGAGCACGCTGGACAGCAAGGAAGAAGCGGCGGCGCCGACGACCAGGGAATGCCCTTATTGCTGCGAGCAGATTCCGTTGGCGGCGATTCGCTGTCCGCATTGCACTTCGGAACTGGAAGTTGTGCCGTCGGCGAAGAAAAGAGGGCGAAAGCCCCTGTCGGCGGAAGCCCCGGCGCCGGTCGCGGGTGCGCCGGCGGCAAAAAAGAGGGGGAGAAAGCCCAAGACCCGGTCGGAGGCCTGAGCTTATCGGATCAGGGCATGACGCATAACCGTTGAAAAAGCGCCGCGTCCCGGCCGGTGGTTCTTCGTATGCGGGTGTAAGCCTGATGTGCCGGCAAATGTCTTAAAGGCGTATGATGATCTGACAGGGCGAAGATTGCTTGGTTCACCGTAAATGGGTAAAAATCCGTTGTTAATTGACTTTGCCCCGCGTTTTTTTCAGTTGATTTCGGATAGGCTTTGTAATTTTTTTTGAGTATTTTTTCTGTTGTGTCTGCATGTATCCTCGATGTGCATTTCCCCCACCGTTCATATATGGCTGAACTGCTTTTGCCTTTGAGATAGTCCATGACCGAACTTGCTGAAAATTCAGGCGGTATCTCTGTTAACATATGAACATGGTCAGGACAAAACTCTGTTTCTGTTACGCCTATTTCTTTCCATCTGCTAAAGTATGCCCTGTTTCCGGATGACGTCTCCGTAAAAGGCTTGTCTGTGATATTTTGGCGCAAAGATGACATGGTATTTTGGGGTTTTATGTCGTGTGTGCCATTGTATGTGCGTTCATAAAAAACTTCTTTGCTTTTGTTGGACTTTTGCCGGACCGTTTAACTTATTTTGGCAAAGGAGCTTTTTATCCGTAAAGCTTTAAGCATTTTGAAACTGCCGGCTCGGTCGGGGGCTTGTTACAAAAAACGCCGCGGTCGAAAAGACGGCGGCGTTTTTGCTTAAAAGCGGGGCGGTTTACAAATTGCCGGTCAGCTGCATGGCGGCGGCATTGTATTCCGCATGGGCGAAACGGTTCAGTATTTCCGTTTGCGTCGAGCCCGGGGAGATGTACATCACGGTTCCCTGAAATTTTGCGATAATGGTTTTTCCGCGCAGGGAAAGCGCTGCCAGCGAAGAGGCGAAGATGTTGAGGGTTTCCCCTTCGGCAACGCAGTAAGTTATTTTCTCCGTTTTCATACCAAAAAGATTTTAAAGTTAGCAAAAATAATTCAACCGTACGGTCAGAATATGCCGGAAGGCGTTTTTTGTCAACCGTGATTGTAAATTCGTAACGAATGATTTTTTTGTTATAAAAGAAAAATTTTGTTTGCCGCCGGGCGGTCTTTTTTGTATCTTTTCGTTGTATACTAAATGGAGCGACTATGGTTAAACTATCCGTGCTGGTGACGTTCTGCAACCAGCGGCAATACATAAAACGCGCTTTGGACAGTATTCTGGCGCAAAAAACGAATTTTGACTTTGAAGTTCTCATCGGGCTTGACGGCGTTTACGACGGCAGCGAGGAAATCATCCGCGAATATACGGATAAACATGATTTTATCCGGCTTTATAAAATGTCTTTCGCCGGCATGGACACGATCGGCATAGAAAAGGCTTCGCTTAACCGCAAGTCGCTGCTGGAAAAGGCGGAAGGGGAGTTCTTTTCCGTTTTGGACGGCGACGATTTTTACGGCGACGACCGGAAGTTTCAGAAGCAGATGGATGTTTTGTCCGAGCATCCCGAGTGCATCGGCTGCGGGTGCGGGCATGTTTTTTATACCAACGAACGGGTGATGAAAGAAGCCCGCATTTGCGAAGAGACGGAATTTTTTACTCCCGAGAGGTATATACGGTCGGGACGTTATATCCATAACGGTTCGATTATTTTCCGCAATATCTTTTATTTTGGTTTTCCGCATGATTTCCCTCACAATTTTGTCAACGATACGACGCTGACGATGTATATGATGAAATTCGGCCGGCTGGCCTGTCTGCCGGAAACGATGTATATGTACCAGATGAGCGAAGACGGAATTTATCAGGGCGAAAGCCTGCCGGTCAAAGACCTTTACGGTGCGCTCGGCGGGGAAATGAACCTGCGTTATCTGCCGGAATACAGGGAAGCGCTGCTGAAGAAATATGATGCCCTTTTTTACCGGGTTTACCGCAATCGCAAAAAGTATGACGGCCGACAGTTGGCAGCTGTCCGTAATTTTGCCGCCCGTAACGGCTGCCGTTTTGTGCAGGCGATCCTTGAATATACCGGGGGGGGGTATATTGGAAGGGGCTTTGCACGTCTGAAATGCAGGTATATGCTGAAGCATAAAAACTTCGGCAAAAAAGTGAAAAAACGCAAAATCGCCTGCTGGACCGGATTTCCCAATTTCGGCGACATGTTTAACCTGTACGTTGCCCGTTATGTTTTCCGCTGGTGCGTTGTACCCGGCTGGAAAGAGGCGGACCTGTGGTGCGTGGGCAGCCTTTTGTCGCGGTTGTTTGAAGTCAGGCACGAGAACGGAAAGACGCTTGACGTTATGGGAACGGGCATGCAAAGAGAAGTCAGAATGCCGGAAGATTTTGCCGCCAGGGTGCGCGTACACGCCTTGAGAGGAAAACTGTCGCTGGAAAAGTTAAAAGAGCTGATTCCGGTTAAAAAGAGCGTGGTGCTGGCCGATCCGGCGGTGCTGCTGCGAAAGATGGTTGACAAAAGCCGGGTGCTTCCGGGCGGCCGGGTCGGCGTGATTCCGCATTATTATGACAGGAATTCCGAATATCTGAACAATATTAAAGCGTCCGGGATCAAAATCATCCGGGTGGAAGACACGCCGATACAGGTTGCGCGGGATATGCTGTCGTGCAAATGCATTTTGTCGTCTTCGCTGCACGGGCTGATCTTTGCCGATGCGCTCGGCATTCCCAACCGGCGGATCGTGCTGTCGGACGAAATTATCGGCGGTGATCTGAAATTTGACGACTACTATTCCGTTTATTACGAAAATCCCGAAGAAGCGCCGGAAACGATAGATTTGCGCAAAACGACGGTTACCGATGAAACGATTGACGACATTATCAAAAACTATGTCAACGTCGAACGCAAAATGGATGAACAGTGCCGGGCGCTGCTGAAAATAAAAATAAATTAAAGCAAAGCAAAAAATGCTTGCAAATTGAATCGTTTGTGATATACAGATGACGAACCTGCGGCCGGAAGTTTCGGCGGCAGGGTTCGTTTGTTTATCACAATTTGTGGGAGATTAGCCATAATCTTACCACAAACCCTAAAGTGAGGTATTGAAATGGCTGTAAAATCTAAAAAGAAAATTTTAGGATTGATCAAGCTGCAAATCCCCGCGGGAAAGGCCAACCCTTCTCCTCCGGTCGGTCCGGCTCTGGGCCAGAAAGGCTTGAACATTATGGAATTCTGCAAGGCGTTTAACGCGGCGACCCAGAAGATGGAACCGGGCATTCCGGTGCCGGTCGTCATCACCGCTTACGAAGACAAGTCCTTCACCTTCATCACCAAGCTGCCGCCGGTAGCCTACTACATCAAGCAGGCCGCCAAGATCAAGTCCGCTTCAAAAGAGCCGGGCAAAGTCGTTGCCGGTCAGATTACGATGGCTCAGGTCAAGGAAATTGCCGAAGCCAAAATGCCGGATCTGAACTGTTCGACGGTCGAAGCCGCCATGAACATGGTTAAAGGTCAGGCCGTATCTATGGGCGTAAAGGTTGTGGAGTAAGACAATGGCAGGAAAAAGAATCGAAAATGCATACAAAACCATTGACAAGTCTAAGCTGTATTCGCTGAAAGATGCCGTCAAGCTGGTAAAGGAAAATGCAAATGCCAAATTCGACGAAACCGTTGATCTGGCAATCAATCTTGGCGTTGATCCGAAATATGCCGACCAGATGGTTCGCGGCGTCTGCTCGCTGCCCAACGGTACCGGCAAAACCGTACGCGTCGCCGTTTTGGCTCAGGGCGAAAAAGCCGATGAGGCCAAAGCCGCCGGTGCCGATATCGTCGGTGCCGAAAACCTGATCGACTCGATCCTGGCAGGCAAAATCGAATTTGACCGCTGCATTGCCACTCCCGATATGATGGGGCTGGCCGGCCGCGTAGCCCGCGTGCTCGGTCCGAAAGGCCTGATGCCGAACCCGAAACTGGGTACGGTTACCATGGATGTTGCCGGGGCGGTTAAGAAAGCCAAAGCCGGTGAAGTTCAGTATCGTGCCGAGAAGACCGGTATCGTTCATGCCGGCGTGGGCAAAGTCAGCTTCAGCGAAGAAGCGATTTACGAAAACGCCAAGGCTCTGATCGACGCCGTCATCAAAGCCAAGCCGTCGGGCGCCAAAGGAACTTATCTGAAAAAGATTTCGATCAGTTCCACCATGGGTGCCGGCGTGCATGTAGATCTTGCGAATCTGTAAGGTTTGCCGACAATTGAAAACCTGCGTTGAAAAACGCAGGTTTTTTTTATGAAAATAAGCCGTTTCCGCTGTCGGTCTGCCGCAAACGGCGTATCGGCCGGAAAAAGGCCGGCCGGCGAAACAAAAGACGTTTTTGTCGATGAAAAAAGGAAAATTATGCTTGACATTTAATGCGTAAGAGTTTATCAAGCAGTCCTGAGAAAGGCGCGGAAAGCGCCGTTCTGCCTGTCCAAGACCGTAGGCGGTCCGTAACGGCGGCGTGTTCAATTTGCTGCCGGGCCTTAATTTCCTACGCAGACGGAGTAATAAGATTTTATAATCGTTTTTTTCTCCCGGACAGATTAACCTCGCCGCCGCGGTTTGCCGCGGAAGGGCGAAATTGTAAAATATGACATCTTGGATTTATAAGATGTTTTGTTGGAGATAGAAAAGTGAATCGTGACGAAAAAGCACAATTACTGAATGAACTCAAGCAGTTGTTTGAAGATTCCGAAGTTGTGGTCATTTCCCACTACAAAGGGCTGACCGTAGCCGAAGTTTCCGAACTGAGAAACAACATCCGCAAAGCCGGTGCCGGGTTCAAGGTAACGAAAAACCGCATCACTCGTCTGGCTCTGAAAGACACCAAGTTTGCCGATCTGGCAGATCAGTTTACCGGTCCGACCGCAATTGCTTTTGCGAATGACCCGATCTCTGCCTGCAAGGCTTGTGTCGAATTTGCAAAAGGTAACGAAAAACTGGTTATCGTCGGCGGCGCAATGGGAACGGGCGTTCTCTCCGTTGACGAAATCAAGCGTCTGGCAAGCATTCCGTCGGTTGACGAGCTGCGCGCCAAGATTATCGGTCTGCTGCAGGCTCCGGCCGCTCAGCTGGCCCGGGTTACCAAAGCTTACTCGGAAAAAGACATGGCAGCCTAAGCTGTCGCTTGTTTGTGGTTTTTAACTTTAAAAGATTTAATTTTATTTATGGAGAAAAAAAATGGCCGATTTAGCCAAATTAGTCGATGAATTGTCAGCCCTGACCGTTATGGAAGCCGCTGATCTTTCCAAAATGCTGGAAGAAAAATGGGGCGTTTCCGCCGCTGCTGCCGTAGCCGTAGCCGCCGGTGGTGCCGCTGCTGCCGCCGAAGAAGAAAAAGACGAGTTCGAAATCGTTCTGGTGGCTGCCGGTGACAACAAGATCAACGTCATTAAAGAAATCAGAACCATTACCCAGCTCGGTCTGAAAGAAGCCAAGGATCTGGTAGACGGCGCTCCGAAGACGATTAAGGAAAGCGCTCCGAAGGCTGAAGCCGAAGAAATCAAGAAGAAACTTGAAGCTGCCGGCGCCAAGGTTGAATTGAAGTAATTTTTTTAATTCAACTGCCTTTTTGAAGACTCCCCGTAAAAACGGGGAGTCTTTTTGTTTTTACCGAGACAAAAGCCGGTTGAAAAGGTTTGTATCCGTCAGGCAGAAATTCGAAGCAGGCATTTTGATGATGCGGACGGCTGCCGCCGAAAGTGATCGAACGGGCGCCGCCGGCCGAGTTGGCGGCAGAGCGGAAAGACGGGGGCAGTCTGTTGCCCGATGATATTTTGAACCGGGTATTGCGGCTTTATGCCGATGAAAAACGGCCGGCATCGGAAGTTTTACGGTATGTCTGATTATGTTTTTTTCGTTTTTCCGGACCAATTGATATTTCGTAAGCCTCACGGATTCCGGCGAATCTTTTTCTGTAGGCGGCTGTATGTATCCGGTTGTCGTTTCGGCGGCGTGCAAAGATGAAAAGGTCGGTATGCGAAAAGGAGGAAAAACAAAAAAACGGCTTTCCGGCAAACCGAAAAACCGTATTTTTTTATTTCATCTCAACCTTGCGGGAAGAGAAAAAACAGCTCCCATTATGAAACAAAAAGCGACAAATCCCATTGCTGCGACAAGTCCCAGCAAAATTGAAAGAAATGCCGAGGTTTCTTCCGAAACCCATATTGTCAGGGATATGAAGACACATACCGAAACACTGCCGACAATTCTTTCCAGCAATTTTTTGCCTTTGAAGTTTCTGTCGTATTCCCATTTGTAATGCCAGAGAGCAAAAGTTGCCGTCATGATTATAAACGCGATACCGAGAGCATAAGTGATAATTTCCATAATATGTTTAATTTAATTTTTTAACTTGTTTTATGATAGTCCGAAACCGTTTTTTTGTCAAGATCCGCGTCGGCGCCGGCGGAAAGCGAAGCAGATGCGGCCGGAGGAAGGTTTTTTTGCGAAGCGGCCGGGAAGGACAGAAAAAGTTTGTCCGAAGCTGCATTTTTTGCTTGCCAGAAGCATAAATGTGAGTCATTATCCGCCGTGAATTTAAGCCGCGAATCGCGGCGATTGCATGCAATTATTTTACCGTCTCATCAAGAGGGGCCTGCTCCCCGAGGGTTTGGTGAGGTTTTTCGTTTTTAAAAAAGCATTTTTAACCTTCTGCGGTCGGGATTCAAGCGTAATTGATAGCATTGTCGCAGAATTATAACCATGAGGAATCACGCAAAATGAAAGAATCTTATACGAGCAAAAGACGTGTAAGAAAGAATTTCGGCAGAATCGACTCCGTGTCGGAAATGCCGAGTTTGATTGAAGTGCAGACCGGATCATACCGCGATTTCATCGAAAACAAAAATTGCGAATTCGGTTTGGAAGAAGTTTTCAAATCCATTTTCCCCATTAAAGACTTTTCCGGAACCGGCGAACTTGAGTTTGTCAAATATGAACTCGAAGAGCCGAAGTATGACGTTGACGAATGCATCAAACGCGACATGACCTATGCCGCGCCGGTCAAAGCCACGCTGCGTCTGGTTGTCTGGGATGTTGACGAGGCCACCGGTTCCCGTTCGATCCACGACATCAAGGAACAGGACGTTTATATGGGCGATATTCCGCTGATGACGGACAAAGGTACCTTTATCGTCAACGGTACCGAGCGTGTCGTCGTTTCGCAGATGCACCGTTCGCCGGGCGTTTTCTTTGACAACGACAAAGGCAAAACTGTTGCTTCCGGCAAATATCTGTTTGCTGCCCGGGTTATTCCGTACCGCGGTTCGTGGCTGGATTTTGAATTTGATGCCAAAGATCTGCTTTATGCCCGTATTGACCGCCGCCGCAAACTGCCGGTTACTTCGATCCTTTATTCCCTTTATTCCAAGGAAACCGAAGAAAAACTGAAAGAGCTGGCAAAAGAAGGAAAGAAGATCGACCGTTCCGAAATCAAAGGAATGGACAAGGAAGAAATCCTCAGCTACTTTTACGATGTTGATACCTATGTTGCCGACAAAAAAGGCTGGAAGAGCAAATTCGTGCCCGAACGTTTCCGCGGGGTTAAGTTTGCTTTTGACCTGATTGACGCCGAAAGCGGAAAAACGGTTTGGGAATCCGGCAAGAAGATCCCGGCCCGCGCCGCCCAGAAGCTGGTTGACGAAGGACTGGAATTCTACCGCGTGGCCGAAGACCAGCTGCTCGGAAAATTCCTGGCTACTGCTCTGGTCGAGAAAAAGACCGGCGAAGTCGTCGCCGATGCCGGCGCCGAGATCAACCAGGAACTGCTGGACAAGATCAAAGAAGCCAAAATCAACGAAATCAAGGTTCTTTATATCGACAACGTCAATGTCGGGCCTTATATCCGCAACACTTTGGAAGTGGACAAAAACCACAGCCGGGAAGATGCCCTGCTTGACATCTATCGCGTTATGCGTCCGGGCGAACCGCCTACATACGAAACTGCCGACGCCCTGTTCAAATCGCTGTTCTTCGACAACGAGCGCTATGATCTGTCTTCGGTCGGCCGCGTAAAGATGAACACCGCGCTGGACATTCCGTTTGAAGAAGCACCGGATACTTATCGCACGCTGCGCAAAGACGATATCCTGCGCATTGTCAAACGTCTGGTCGAACTGCGTGACGGCCACGGCGAAGTCGACGATATCGACCACCTGGGCAACCGCCGCGTCCGCTCGGTCGGCGAACTGATGGAAAACCAGTACCGCATGGGCTTGTTGCGTATGGAAAGAGCCATCCGCGAAAGAATGAGTTCGGAAGTTTTGAACAATGTCAAGCCGCAGGATCTGGTCAACGCCAAGCCGATTGCTTCGGTGATCCGCGAGTTCTTCGGTTCTTCGCAATTGTCACAGTTTATGGATCAGAACAACCCGTTGTCGGAAATTACCCACAAGCGCCGTCTGTCGGCTTTGGGTCCCGGCGGTTTGTCCCGTGATCGCGCCGGTTTTGAAGTCCGCGACGTGCACCCGACCCACTACGGACGTATCTGCCCGATTGAAACGCCGGAAGGCCCGAACATCGGTCTGATTAACTCGCTGTCGACTTACGCCCGCATCAACAAATACGGCTTTATCGAATGCCCGTACCGCAAGATCGTTAACGGCAGGGTAACCGACGAAGTGGTTTATCTGTCGGCCGATCAGGAAGGCAAGTACATCATTGCGGAAGCCAACGCCGAAGTCCGCGACGACGGCACTTTCGTCAAAGATACCATTGCCTGCCGCAAAGCCGGCGAATTTGAATTCCATGCGCCGGAAGACATCAACTTCATCGACGTTTCGCCGAAACAGCTGGTGTCGGTTGCGACCGCGCTTATTCCGTTCCTGGAAAACGACGACGCTAACCGTGCTTTGATGGGATCGAACATGCAGCGTCAGGGCGTACCTCTGCTGCGTTCGGAAGCCCCGCTGGTCGGTACCGGTATGGAAGCCACCGTTGCCAAAGATTCCGGTGCAACGGTCGTCTGCAAGTATGACGGTGTGGTTGACGCGGTTGATGCCAACCGTATCGTGGTTCGTTCGATGAACAAAAATTCGGACGGCGTCGGCGTTGAAATTTACAAGCTGTCGAAGTTTCGTCGTTCCAACCAGAACACCTGCATCAACCAGGTGCCGCTGGTTAAGGTCGGCGACGTGGTCAAGGCCGGCGACATCATGGCCGACGGTCCGTGTACCGACATGGGCGAACTGGCTCTCGGCAAAAACATGCTGGTTGCCTTTATGCCGTGGAACGGTCTGAACTACGAAGACGCGATTTTGCTTTCCGAGCGTGTTTCCCGCGATGACGTTCTGACCTCGCTGCATATTGAGGAATTTGAAGTAATGGCTCGCGATACCAAGCTCGGCCAGGAAGAAATTACCCGCGACATTCCGAACGTGGGCGAAGAAGCGCTGCGAAACCTTGACGAAGCCGGTATCGTTTACATCGGCGCCGAAGTTAAGGCCGGCGACATTCTGGTCGGCAAGGTTACGCCGAAGGGCGAATCTCCGGTTACGCCGGAAGAAAAACTGCTGCGCGCCATTTTCGGCGAGAAAGCTTCCGACGTGCGCGATACTTCGCTGCGTGTTCAGCCGGGTATTGAAGGTATCGTCGTTGACGTTCATGTCTTCTCCCGCCGCGGCGTCGAAAAAGACGAACGTGCGCTGGCGATCGAACAGCAGGAAATTTCCCAGCTGGCAAAAGACCGCGACGACGAAATCGCGATTATCCGCAAAGTGTTTGACGCCCGCTTAAAGGAAATGCTGATCGGCCAGACGGTTATCGATGCGCCGAAGGGCATTGCCAAGAAGTCGGTTCTGACGGAAGAATCTTTTGCCGACGTTCCGTCTTCGCAGTGGCGTAAGATCGTGGTCAAAGACGAAGAAGTCATGGCACGGATCGAAGAATTCGCGGCGGCCTTTGATGCCCGTGTTGCCGGCGTGCAGAAGCACTTCGACGACAAGGTGGAAAAAGTTCAGCGCGGCGACGATCTCTTGCCCGGCGTTTTGAAGACGGTCAAAGTCTTTATTGCCACCAAGCGTAAGATGCAGACCGGTGATAAAATGGCCGGCCGCCACGGTAACAAAGGTACGGTTTCCCGCGTACTGCCGCTTGAGGATATGCCTTATACCGAAGACGGCACCCCGGTTGACATTGTACTGAACCCGTTGGGCGTGCCTTCCCGTATGAACGTCGGACAAATTCTCGAAACGCACCTCGGCTGGGCGGCCAAAGAACTCGGCAAGCAGTTGAACGAGATGTGCGAACAGTACAAACGCGGCGAAAAAACGCTGGAGGAACTGAATAACAAGCTGAAGGAAATCTACGGCGAGAAGCAGTATAAACGCGAGATTGCCGATCTGACGACGGAAGAAAAGGTCGAGATGATCAAAAACGTCAAAAACGGCATTCCGATGGCAACCCCGGTCTTTGACGGCGCGCATGAGGAAGACATCAACCGCATGCTGTCGATGGCGGGTCTGCCGACTTCCGGCCAGATTGATCTTTATGACGGCCGCACCGGCGAGAAATTTGACCGCAAGGTAACGGTCGGCATCATTTACATGATCAAGCTGCACCACATCGTCGACGAGAAGATGCACGCGCGTTCGGTCGGACCGTACTCTCTGGTTACTCAGCAGCCGCTCGGCGGTAAGGCTCAGTTCGGCGGACAACGTTTCGGCGAAATGGAAGTTTGGGCTCTGCAGGCATACGGCGCAGCCTACACTCTGCAGGAAATGATGACCGTCAAGTCCGATGACGTCAACGGCAGAACCAAGGTTTATGAAGCGATTGTCCGCGGCGAAGAAGGTTTTGAAGCCGGCGCGCCGGAATCCTTCAACGTTTTGGTTAAGGAAATCAAATCCCTGTGCCTGAACATCGAATTGCAGAACGAAGCCGTTTAGAATTGGAGATAAAAAATATGAATGAAATTATGAAATTTTTTGGTCAGCAGCCGGCCAACGGAGATTCTTTTGATGAAATCAAAATCTCCATTGCCTCTCCTGAGCAAATCCGTTCCTGGTCTTACGGCGAAGTCAAAAAGCCCGAGACCATCAACTATCGTACTTTCAAACCGGAAAGAGACGGCTTGTTCTGTGCCCGCATTTTCGGACCGGTCAAAGATTACGAATGTTTGTGCGGCAAATACAAGAGAATGAAATACCGCGGCATCGTCTGCGAAAAGTGCGGTGTGGAAGTTACCCTCTCCAGCGTTCGCCGCGAGAGAATGGGACACATTGAACTGGCCGCGCCGGTTGCCCACATCTGGTTTTTGAAGTCGCTGCCGAGCCGTATTTCGATGCTGACCGACATCAGCGTCAAGTCGCTTGAGCGCGTTCTCTACTTTGAAAGCTACATTGTGATCGAACCGGGACTGACCCCGCTTTCCATGTATGAAATGCTGTCGGAAGAGCAGTATCAGGAAGCGATTGACGAATACGGCGAAGATTCTTTCCGTGCCGGCATCGGCGCCGAAGCGATCAAGGAAATTCTTGCTTCGATCGATTTGGAAGCGGAAAGAAAAGCGATCCGCGCCGAACTGAAGGACAACGCTTCGGAAGCTAAACGCAAAAAGCTGGTTAAGCGCTTGAAGATTATTGAGGCGTTCCTGAACTCGAACACCAAGCCGGAATGGATGATCTTAGACGTGCTGCCGGTTATTCCGCCGGAACTGCGTCCGCTGGTTCCGCTTGACGGCGGCCGTTTTGCCACTTCCGACTTAAACGATTTGTACCGCCGCGTGATCAACCGCAACAACCGTTTGAAACGTTTGCTTGAACTGCATGCGCCGGACATTATCATCCGCAACGAAAAACGCATGCTGCAGGAATCGGTTGACGCTCTGTTTGACAACGGCCGCCGTTCGCGTGCCATTACCGGTACCAACAAGCGTCCGCTGAAATCTTTGTCCGACATGCTGAAGGGTAAACAGGGACGTTTCCGTCAGAACCTGCTCGGCAAGCGCGTCGACTATTCCGGCCGTTCGGTTATTACCGTCGGCCCGGAACTGAGACTGCAGCAGTGCGGTCTGCCGAAGAAGATGGCGCTGGAACTGTTCAAGCCGTTCGTTTACGCCAAGCTGGAACTGTACGGACATGCTACGACCATCAAAGCGGCCAAACGCATGGTTGAAAAAGAACGTCCGGAAGTTTGGGACATTCTGGAAGAAGTGATCCGCGAACATCCGGTTCTCTTGAACCGTGCGCCGACCCTGCACCGACTGGGCATTCAGGCTTTTGAGCCGGTTCTGGTCGAAGGTAAGGCCATCCATCTGCATCCGTTGGTATGTACCGCTTTTAACGCCGACTTCGACGGTGACCAAATGGCGGTTCACGTTCCGCTGTCGGTGGAAGCCCAGCTGGAAGCCCGCGTTCTGATGATGTCCACCAACAATATTCTGTCGCCGGCCTCGGGCAAGCCGATTATCGTGCCGACTCAGGATATGGTTCTGGGTATTTATTACCTGACCTATGATGCCGACGGTTTGAAAGGCGAAGGCTCGATTTTTGCCGATTATAACGAAGTGCTGCTGGCGTTGGATGCCAAAGCGGTTGATCTGCACAGCAAGATCAAGTGCCGCATCAGCTACATCGACGACAACGGTGAAGCCAAATACGGTCTGGTTGACACCACTCCGGGACGTTTGATGGTAGCGGAAATTCTGCCGCAGCACAAGGACGTTCCGTTCTCGCTTGTCAACCGACTGGTCAAAAAGAAGGAAATCGGCGAAATTATCGATATCATCTACCGCCACTGCGGACAGAAGGAAACGGTTATGTTCGTTGACCGTCTGATGTCGCTCGGTTTCCAGAACGCCTGCAAGGCCGGCATTTCGTTCGGCAAGGACGACCTTATCGTGCCGGAAGCCAAGAAGGAACTGGTTGCCGAGACCGAAAAACAGGTTAAGGAATTTGAACAGCAGTACCAGAACGGTCTGATCACCAAAGGCGAAAAGTACAACAAGGTTATCGATATCTGGGCAGCCTGTACCGACAAAGTGGCCGACGAAATGATGAAAAACATTTCCAAGACCGAAAACGGCTATATCAACTCGGTTTACATGATGGCTCACTCCGGCGCCCGCGGTTCTGCCGCGCAGATGCGTCAGGTTGCCGGTATGCGCGGTTTGATGGCGAAACCTTCGGGCGAAATTATCGAACAGCCGATTATCTCCAACTTTAAAGAAGGTCTGACGGTGCTTGAGTACTTCAACTCCACCCACGGTGCCCGTAAAGGTCTGGCCGATACCGCTCTGAAGACCGCAAACTCCGGTTATCTGACCCGTCGTCTGGTAGACGTTGCTCAGGATGTGGTTGTTACCGAACAGGATTGCGGTACCGAACGCGGCATTATCGTTCGTCCGGTCGTTGACGGCGGTAATGTCATCGTTTCCATCGGCGAGCGTATTCTCGGCCGTACCATTCAAGAAGATATCGTTCATCCGGAAACCGGTGAAGTGCTGGTTAAGAAGGGTAAGCTGATTACCGAAGACGACGTTGATGTGGTTGAAAAAGCCGGCGTCGAACAGGTTAAGATCCGTTCGGTTCTGACCTGCGAATGCAAAAACGGCGTCTGCGCCGCCTGCTACGGACGCGATCTGGCCCGCGGTACGCCGGTCAATATCGGTGAAGCGGTCGGTGTTATTGCCGCTCAGTCGATCGGTGAACCGGGTACCCAGCTGACGATGAGAACCTTCCACATCGGCGGTGCGGCCTCCAAATCGGCCGAACAGTCGACGGTCGAAGTACCGTTTGCCGGTGTTCTGAAACTTGAAAACAACCATACGGTTACCAACTCCGAAGGCCATATGATCGTACTGTCGCGCAACTGCGAAATCGTAATCGTTGACGGCAGCGAACGGGAAAAATCCCGCCACAAAGTTCCTTACGGCACCAAGATTCTGGTAGCCGAAGGCGCCAAGGTCAAGAAAGGTCAGAAGGTTGCCGAATGGGATCCGTTTACGATTCCGGTCATTACCGAAAAAGCCGGCCGTGTCGAATGGGTTGACCTGATCAACAACATTTCGCTTGAAGAACGCGTCGACGAAACCACCGGCGTGGTTGACAACGTTGTTATCGACTGGCATTCGGGCGCCAATTCCGCCAGCCTTAAACCGGGCATTATGCTGAAGGACGAAAAGGGCAATCCGATCCTGTTCGACAACGGCAAGGAAGTCCGCTATTATCTGTCGGTCGGCGCCATTCTGACGGTGGAAAACGGTGCGGAAGTCAAAGTCGGCGACGTAGTTGCGAGAATTCCGCGGGAAAGCTCCAAGACCAAGGATATTACCGGTGGTCTGCCGCGCGTGGCCGAATTGTTCGAAGCCCGTCATCCGAAGGATCAGGCGATCATTTCCGATATTGACGGCGTGGTCGAATTCGGCAAAGACTATAAGGCCAAACAGCGGATTACCGTGGTTCCGGCCAAAGGCGAGGCGATCGAGTACCTGATTCCGAAGGGCCGTCATCTGGTGGTTCAGGAAGGCGATGTGGTCAAGAAAGGCGACATGCTGGTTGAAGGTACACCGGCGCCGCATGACATTCTGCGCGTTCTGGGCGTTGAAAAGCTGGCCGAATATCTGGTCAAGGAAGTTCAGGACGTTTACCGTCTGCAAGGCGTGAAGATCAACGACAAGCATATTGAAGTGATCGTTTCGCAGATGCTGCGCAAGGTTGAGATCCGCGTTCCGAACGATACCACGTTCCTCGTCGGCGAGCAGGTTGACCGTGACGTCTTTGAGGCGGAAAACGAGAAGACGATTGCCGAAGGCGGTGTTCCGGCCGAGGCGGATCCGGTTCTGCTCGGTATCACCAAGGCTTCGCTGCAGACCAAGTCGTTCATTTCGGCGGCTTCCTTCCAGGAAACCACCCGTGTTCTGACCGAAGCGGCAGTTGAAGGCAAGGTCGATCATCTGACCGGCCTGAAGGAAAACGTTATCGTCGGCCGTCTGATTCCGGCCGGTACCGGTACCGTGCTGCGTAACCTGAAACGGGTTGCCGCGCAGAACGACAAGGAAATTCTGGCCTTGCGCGAAGCGGCTGCCGAACAGGTTGAAAGTGCTGAAAGCGAAACCCCCGCGGTTGAGCAGCAGCCGGCTGAGTAAGCCTCGTTAGCAAAAAAGCTGAAAGCAAAAAAGCCGTCGGTGAAAACCGGCGGCTTTTCGTTTGTCGAAAAAGAGAAAACGGAGGAGCGGGAAAGGCCGGGGAGGAAGAAAGAAGGAGAGAAGGAAAAAGAAAAGAGGGAGAAAGGAAAGAAGGAAAGAAGCTCTATTGGCGGAAAGGAAGGGGATTACGGGTGAAAAAAAAGTTGTCGGGAAGGGGAATTTGAGGTGAGAGCGCTTTTTCAGAGGGGGGGAACTTTTGGGGAAGAAAAACTTTTTGAAGATGAGAAGTCGGGGGAGATTTTGGGAAAGGAGGAGGTTGGATGAGAGAAGAATGCGGGAGAGAAAAAATTAGGGGTGAGGAAGCGTAAATTATGCAAGTCCAGAGACGGGGAAGAAAACTTGGGAGGAGGGAACATTTGAAGAAGAGAAAACTTTCCGTTCACTGTCTTTGACAAAAAGATCAAAATGGGATATAATATAATCATTATCAATTATAAACTTTAAGCATTATGTTAAATTATATGATTTGTGCAGCAGTGGTATGTGTGTTGTTTCTGGGGATCGTTTATTTGTCTTTGCTTTTGCAGCAGCATATGCTTGAAGAGGCTTCGGACGAGGAACTGAAAGAAACGAAAAAACATTTGCTTGAACTGCAGCAGGGGGACAATTTTGTAATGAACGGACAAGACGTTTTGCTTTCATTGGAAATGGTGAATGAGGAACTGAAGAGTCGCGGATTATAAAAAGCGTCCTATATGAAAGACGGAAAAACGGTCAGCAAGCCGCTTTCCGTCTTTTTGTGTTTATGAGGGCGGCCAAGATAATTTCGAGAGGAGAGCGCTTGGAAGTGCGGCAAAAGGGGAGGCGATCAAGAGGGAGAAGACGGCAGGAGAAAAAGGCGGTAAAAGCTCCGGCGGTTAGAAAAGAAGATGGTGAAGGAAGGTGCTAAAAGGGGGAGGGCAGGGAGAAAGAAGGACGGGAAAAGAAAAGTGCTGAAAGGGAAAAGGGCAGGAGAAGAAGGCGGCAAAAAGGGCAGACGGTTGGAAAAGAAGGCGGTAAGAGAAAGTATCAGAAAAGGCAGCAGAAAGAAAAAAGGGCGGTGAAGAAGGGGCAAAAGGGAGAAGATGGGAGGAAAAAAGGGAGATAAAAAAGTATAAAGGGGGTGGCGGCGGGGGGAAAAAAATTGGGAGGATGTTTATGCCGGCATTCGGTAGCAGGCGGAAAAAGCGAGCGGTAAGCATGCGGAAGTACAAAACGTAAGTAATCGGAGCGTTTTCGGGGTAAGGAAAAGCCGGTACGACACAGGAAGGAGGAAAATGACAGGGAAAGTATAAGCGTTGCGGAAGAAAAACGACGGGGAA
>PPYE01643716.1_pt1 | contig 25731 bp, 36 predicted proteins | sample 1559881 | NCBI WGS metagenome assembly PPYE01 (sample SAMN08240022, study PRJNA423297) | Human gut metagenome, whole genome shotgun sequencing project. | reverse complement strand
TGTTCAGGTTGTATTGTTCTTTCTTTGTAATTTGTTGATTTTCTTGCATTATTTCAGTTCTCTGGTACTAAATGGGGCAAATTGGGGGCAAACTTTGCAACTACGATAACCGCGCATTCAACATGGCTATCTGTTCGTCGTTCATGTCATCAATCCACATACCGTAAATTTCATACACCATCTGCGCAGTTTCATGCCCCATTTGGCTGGCTATAAATGCCGGGTTCGCTCCTGCCGTCAACAGCCAGCAGGCAAAAGTATGCCGCGTATGGTACGGATTACGGCGGCGAATACCAGCACGTTTTACTGCTGCATTCCACCTTGCCCCCAAACTGCTTACCGAGTAATAAGGTTTTTGTTTTCCGTTACACACCCTGGGCATGAAAACAAAATGCAGTTTTTGCTTTTCGGTTCTGCCGTACTCCCGATGATAAAAGGTGATTTCGCTTTTGCGATGATGCCCGGTCAGTTTGTATTGCTCCTTCAGTGCTTCAAGAGCAGGCTGCAGTAGTGTTACTGTTCGGATCCCGGCATTTGTTTTTGGGGGACCGAACATATCAAGTATCGTCAGGTTTCTTCTGACATTCACTATTCCCTTTTCGAGATCCACATCCTCCCACGCCAGAGCTGCCAGTTCCCCGTGACGAAGTCCTGAGTAAACGGCAAATTTCCACAAGTTCTGGCTCTGTCCTTTTTCACTTTCCATTAATGCATTGAATTCTGTTTTAGATAACGGATCAGGCTTTATTCTGTTTCGCTGTAATTTTTTTACTCCTTCAAATGGTTTGGTTGATATAAATCCCGACTGATACGCAAAACGCAACAGCGAACAGAGCAGGGCGATATAGTTATCAACTGTGCGCACGGTTCTTCCTTTTTTGTTGGATCTTGGATTATCCAGGTAAAGCGTTTCTCCATGCAGCAGTTCATTCCGGTAGTTTAAGATATCGCTATAACGAATATGTGATATCGGGGTACTTTCACAAATTATTATTCTGAGTGTTTTTAATTGTGATTTCGTTTTCTTCATTGTGTTTGTTGTTAACTCTGTCTCTTTAATTTTTGTCCAGATATCACAAAGCTCTCCGAACGTTTTTATGACTCTCGTTGTCACCATTTTTGCCCCAGTGCTGGACTGGGGAAAACGTCTTAAATACTCAAATTCACCGGAGTTTATTTCATGAACTATCAGCGCTCTTAAATTTCCGGCCTTTTTAATATTACTGTTTGTAATCTCCCAGCCTTTTAATGTTTCCCGACATCGTTTTCCTCGAAACATGAACCAGATGCGAATGTATCTACCTCTAATCTCGACACCTGTTGGTAATTTAGACATATCATGAGTCTTTGATAAACTGATTTATCTTTGGATAGTTGTACCAGATAATCCCTCGTTTGCTGTCTGGCTTACCTAAAGGAGATACTCGTTTGAAGTGGAAGCCCTCCACCCAACAGTTCTGGCGGTATGCTTCAATTTGTCTGGCCCCCAGACCAGTGCGAAGCATCAGGCCGTATTCAACCATCCACTCTTCATTAAAGATTACTTGTGCCATCGCATCACCTCTGGCAGGCGCCAATGTTAGACTGAAATTGACGCCCGATGTTGATTATTAATAATCAGCTATGAAGTTTTAATTTGAATACAATGCAATTCTCGAGGACTGAAGTTTCTCGCAATTAAAATTTATCAGTTTTACTTTCTGCTCTCTGGAAACGCCTGCTTCTTTTTTACCTGAGAGCATTTTTTCGCATTCTGATTTCGTTAGTTTAGATTTTGAATATCTTGTCCAGTTAGTAGGAGTGCCACCTTCCTTTTCAATAGTGGCGGTAATTTTATACATGAACACCTCCATTATTATTTCCAGTGGTTCGTTTATTCCATCTTTCGAGTGCTTCTTTTTCACTTCCACCATAACCGGTTCGGGATTCGCATCCGTTACACTTCGCTCGGTAATATCCTGAAATGGCTTTCACCGTTACTGATGGACAACCACAAAATGGACATGGTTTAACATTGTCATATCTCATAATTTTTCTCATAAAAAATATTTCAAGTTGGCGGTGCATTACACCGCCAGGCTGAATTATTCCTCTGAATTATCGATTACACTGTATTCCCCGGTTAATACAGAGGAATCTGCAGGATCGATTGTCAGTGGTTCCTTTTCATCCATTGATACTGCACGCTGGATCTCAATTGATACGGGCAGATATTTGAACAGGCGACGAATAGCCGTTTTCTTTGCCATTTCTTCCCAGTGAGTTACCCACGGCCCGTTATTACCAGCTTTACTCAGGCTGCGCACCAGCTCAATCTGTTTGCGCGTCATAACTTCAAACTGAGTACCTCCGTCTTTCAGTCTTGCGACAGCATAGACGTGGGTAACCGGGGCATCTTCGTTTTCTCCCGGGCGGTGTATTAACTTTTCATCAAGGCCAAATTCGAAGCTAAACTCGTCACCTTCACGGACAACACGGGCTGACAGGCTGGCGATTTGACCAGAACGGCGAGCCAGATCAATCATGCCGCGATAGCCAATGATTAGCTGAACGTTCTTTTTACCGCTCTTTTCGTTTTTATTACCAAAAGGCAGTAAATATGCATGACCGAGGGCGCTACCTGGCTCAAGTCCGAGCTGTGAACACTGTACGATCGCACTGACAAAACTCATAGTGTCACAGTTTCCTAACGCCGGAACTTTACGAATTTCTGTGGTGGCGATACGGATCATACGTTCAGCCGTCATATGGCGTGGAAGAGCTGCTGCCAGTTGCTCTTTCATTGATGGCTGGTTAATAAAACTAATCACGTCGCTATTTTTAACTGCTGCTGGTGCACGGTTTCCCTGAGTTTTTTGCAGATCGGCTTTTGCGATTGGTGGTTGCTTAGTCATTTGCATATTCCTTAGCCCAGCGGGGCAGTGATAATGTCTTAATAGCTGGCCATTCATCGGTATTCAGGCAGTCAGACAGGGTTCGCAGATTGCGGTGATATTCCTGTTGACCTGCCAGTTTTGCTTCTTCGCCCATCATGAAAATTTCAACCGGATAACGTCCGCATTCAATAGTTGTGCTGGCAACCAGAAAAACGAAAGTTGGCTGCACTCCAAACTGTGCTTCATAACCGTCACTGTAGAATGCATCCTGAACGTGATAGCGGTAGTCGTAATAAGCGGTTTTGAATCGTTGAATATCCGCCGTAGTTTTCACGTCCATGATCCAGTGAAATTCAGGGATAATTTTGTCCGGACGGCACCGACACAAAATTCCTGTTTCAGGATCTTCCCAGTAAATTGATGATTCAGCGTGTCCGGCGCTTTCAACAAGCCATTGCCCCAGCGGCAAAGCCATAACGCTTTGATACATGAGTTCAATTTTCCGGCCTTCTTCCGCAGTGATAACCGTTTTTCCTGTGCTTGCGCATTCCATCAGAAACGCTTTCTCTTCTTCTTTTCCGGCGTTTGTACGGCGGTTAAATTCAGGTGCTACGATAAAGCGGTTACTGAATTCTTCCGGTTCAAGTACCCGGCAGTGGAAAGCAGTTCCTAAATCGAGCGTTTTTGTCTTTGTGGTGTCCACGGGGGCATTTTTACGCCACAAATATAGTGCCGGAGTATCAGCAATGTCATCGAGCTGAGACTTACTGATACCGGGACCCGCGTGGTAATTCTCATTCGAAATTCCGTAATAAATACCTGGCTCTATGTCTTCTACGATTACGGGATCTGCGACTTCGCCAGTTTCATCACTGCAATCGCGATGCGGATCGCTGCCAGCATTCTCATTGTGCGGATGTTCAGCGCCTTCCATTTCCTCCGGATCATTTTCCTTAGCTTCAACCTGACTCTCTTCAGCGAATGTTTCCTGGTATGTTGCGTCGCCCATCACCGCACCACAGTCAGGGCAGTTATCCCCGCCAGTCTGGCCGCAGGCATTGCAGGCTATTTCCGGTTCCTGTTGCACTACTGGCTCAGGTTGATTCATATCTGGGCTGGTTTTTTCCGTTTCTGGCTGGTTCTGGTACACACAATCGCGAGTCTGGATCCCCTTTACCCATTTCGGATCGTTCGGGTCGCTAATTCCGTCAACAAATTCACCACGTGATGCAGCAAGCAATTTATCGGCATCGACAGGATTTTTTGATGGAATGTTTTTCCGGGCTTCATGGAGTTCTGCCCGCAGTTCCTGATATTTCGCATCAACAGAATTTACCTGTGACTGAGCATCCAGCGGCTGCGTGTCCTGATGATGTTCAGTTGCGTCCGGTTCCATTGTTTCAGCCTCTCCCTGTTCAACTGCCGTTGTTCCAGATGGTTGCGGTTTTTCTTCATCATCCTGTTTTCCTTCTTCTGTTACTCGCTGCGGCATCGGGGCAGAGGAGCGACCGCAGGCAATATCCACGATTTCCGGATCAGGGTTGGCATGATCGGTTTCAGTCAGTACTTTGTTCAGATATTCAGTGACGTGCGCGGGGATGACCTCGATCCCAATTGGTGCTTCTTTTACGGACGCAACCACGATGGCGCGGGAATAATCCAGCCCGCCAGGCATGGTGATGAATTTGTCGCGGAAAACAGAAAAGGGCGGTTTATTTTCAGCGATAATTTCCTCAATGCGTTTAGCGTGTGCCGGATGAAGGTTATAGATGTCCAGATCCATTGAACGGGCCAGTACGCCAGTGGCTACGTCGCGCGCCAGTGACGTCAGATCGTGTACGAAACCTTCGCCGCGATCGGTGAGGTTTCCGCCGCCAGCATTAGCACCGGAAGCCGTGCGAGTGATGTGTGAAACACGATTACCCTTCATCCACTCTTTTGTCAGCAGTCCTCGATCGGTGTAGTCAGCGTTCAGGTATGCTTCGAAAAAAGCAGTTATCAGTCCCAGGTTTGAATTACCAGGATTAGGGAAAACTTTGTCAGTGTCACGAACCAGTTTGTGGAGTTCGCGAATTTCCAGCGGGTCGAGCAGGCTGGTTTTGTGGGAAACAGCCAGGGCAGTAACAGCCGGTAGTTCTTCAGCCCGAGCAATGTGTAATGCCTGGAGTCCGTCGCGTGAAACGTGCGTTACCGGTTTTTCGCTGCCGTGTTGAGCAAGCCAACGAATGGGCAGTTCCTGGCCAGAAATTGGGAGTAGCATATTCTCCTCAATCTCAGTCATGTCTTCGCCGTTGACGTTGGTATTGCCTTGATAGTGAGCGTTGTCTGGTGCTGCTCCCGGTTTTAGTTCCCATGTCATGGAGTCTTTGCTGAGTTGATAGCGTTCACTCCAGGTAAAATCGATCTCACCTTCAGCGGGCAGGTCATTAACGACAGGAAAATTCGTGGCAACAGCTTTAAAATAGCTGCTCAGTTTTTTACCTGACTTAACGATCAGGTAGTCCAGAGTGGCACAGGTCGATTCAAAATCGTTGCTTGCCCACAGGACGACGTCAGGTTCACCGGATGATTTTTTCGCTTTCCGTAACAGGAAGAGTGGTTTTGTGCTCATTGTTTTTTAACCTCAACTCAGATTAAAATTCGTTTTGTTCAGTGAATGATCTTGCCGGATACACACTGTTCATAGCCTGCGCCATACGCAGGCTATTTCTTTCAGATTTCACCTTTTAATTTCATTGCAATTAGAGTTGCCAGAAATTCGGCTTTTTTTTCTGCGGGCAGATTCTTTCCGATATGCACCAGGCACATTTTTTTGACACCTTCATCAAGTGTTTTTACGTTGCCTGATGGACCATCGATATCAACCACAGTGAATGGGGTTTCTTTATTTTCTGTTTTAATTACGTAGCCAATGCGCTTTCCTTCCAGATTCACCTCGTGAACAATGTCATCGGTAGTTACAACAGTGGCTTCATAATTGGTAATCATGTTTTTCTCCTTAATTAAGGTTGAGCGAATACCTGCCATTTCTGGCATAAATTCAGTTTCGAATAGTCAATTAATTAAAGTTCATGTGCCATCTGGTCTTTTTCGGCACAAGCTTCACTGCAATATTTTCTCGGTTCGTCTTTTGATAAAATCCCGTGCATGAAGTGAAGCATTCTTTCAATAGCTTTGCTTTCTTCAACGTCTTTTTTGCAAAGGTGGTAAGCACATTTTATTTTCTTAGTCATCACCATGACTCCGCCTTTACAGGTAAACCATCACGACCGAGGAAGACTTTAATCATGCGGTCAGTAATGCATGTTTTTGTGGTCAGGTTACGAATATATAGTTTTCGCTTTTTAATATTGTTTGCCGAGGCAATATATGTCCGGCCTTCATGAAGAACATAATCGCCAGGAGTCACACACTGACGTGGTATTTCATCAGTTCCGAAGTGATGTGCAATCATAATTATCTCCATTTTTACAAATGAACTTTGTTGATGCGGTGCCTGGTGCCTCCAGGTGACTGCAACCAGTTAACAATTACAGTCGGCTTTCCCACCCAAACCAATAAGGACTAACATGACTTTTAACTGTGCCACGTGCGCTTAGCCGCATTCACCGCATCACAAAATTCACTTTAAAAAGGGCGGACATCAGCCGAACTTCAAGAAAAAAACTGATGCCGCCAGGACTACACACAGCAATGTCGTTATTTACAACCGGAGGCGCACTCCCACCATTTAAATTTAACAGACAAGACCGACTCTTTATGGATATCGGAAATGCGCCTTCGTGTTGTGCCCGGTTTTATTTCACCACCTCCGGGCTTCGGTGGTCTCGGCTATACCCCTACAGTGAGAGCTTGTGTTAACATTTCAATACCCTTACAGTTGAGAGTTATTGATATGTTGGATGTATTTACTCCATTGTTGAAACTTTTTGCTAACGAGCCACTCGAAAGACTTATGTATACGATTATCATTTTTGGTCTCACTCTCTGGCTGATACCGAAAGAGTTTACTGTCGCATTCAATGCTTATACTGAAATACCTTGGCTCTTTCAGATTATCGTTTTTGCCTTTTCTTTCGTGGTCGCCATTTCCTTCTCAAGATTGCGAGCACATATTCAAAAGCATTATTCATTACTACCAGAGCAACGAGTATTGCTTCGTTTATCTGAGAAAGAAATCGCTGTATTTAAAGATTTCCTTAAAACAGGAAATCTTATTATCACTTCTCCTTGCCGTAACCCGGTTATGAAAAAATTAGAACGGAAGGGCATCATTCAACATCAGAGTGATAGCGCAAACTGTTCTTATTATCTCGTCACCGAAAAATACTCCCATTTTATGAAGTTATTCTGGAACAGCAGGAGTAGACGTTTTAATCGTTAGCTTACTGTGTGCTTCTCCAACCATCGGCGCGCACCAGTTTCGGTTTTAAATGTTTTGCTTTTGGTATACGTCATGGCAGTGAACGTTCCATCCTGGTTGGGGAACACGCCGCACACCATGGATTCGTTGTTGCCGAGGTCGATTTTTTGCATTTTGCGAATCTCACATCTTGTTGCTACGTATAGCGACTTCTGCCTGCCAGAGATCCCAGTCGTTGCTGCGTAAAGCCTGCACAGCCTGGTTGTAAGTGATACCGCAACAATCCATCAAATACTGAACTACTTCGTAATGCACCATCTTATCTATCCCCTTAACGCCGGGTGGCGGAACTAACTGCTGCACTGCAAAATTTGAATCCCGCCGTCATGTTCATACGCCTCGGGCTGGCTACTTAACCCCTGACCACTGCCTGGTAACTCGAAGTATTGCCCGGCGTTCTGTGGGGCGGGGTGGGTTGGTAGGTATATAATGTACTTTGTGTTCATCATTGTAAAGTACTTTAAGTACATTTTATGTATAAAAAAATGAGACGGGATAAAGTGAAGCACAAACCCGGAGGGGGACGCTACCGGATTTATGCTGGTTTAAGAGGCTTTTTGTTTTTTCTTTCGTGCTAACTCTTCGTAAATTGCATTGTACTTCTGTTTTTTCTCCTCAAGAGTTTTTAAAAGTTCATCTGTCTCACTGTCAGGGAGCTCGTCCAGAAGGTCAATGATGATTTTTTGTCTTGGATTTAACTCCTGATAGAAACGTATCTGTCCACTTTCTTCTGTATCCTCTCCCAAAAGATAGGTTGGTGTTGTTCCAATGAGTGTTGCTAATTCCCTTAATTTCTCTCGGCGAGGAATTGTTTCACCATTAAACCATTTGCTAACCGCTTTTGGTGTTAATTTCATTCGACGGGCAATTTCTGCCTGCCTTCCATGTTGTTCATAACCAGCGTTTTCACAGGCTAGCGCAAGCCTACTGGCGAACTCTTTACGCGCTTTATCTTCATGAACCATAAGTTCAATGATATTCGCTCTTGAATGTACTGTCAGTTCTGTTATAGCATGTACTCAAAGTTCACATTGTGAGGATGATATGAACCAGAAAACACTTGAAGATGTAATCAAAACTGTTCGCGTTTCTGTTGTGGCCGACGTTTGTGGTGTCAGCCAAAGAGCAATCTACAAATGGATGGATAACGGAAAATTGCCTCGCACAGAATATACCGGCGAAACAAATTACGCTGAAAAAATCGCTCATGCATCAAACGGATTATTTTCTGCCGATGCAATTTTAACTATTGGCAGAAATAAAACTACTACGAAAAAGCTGATGGGAGTTGATTCATGAAAATCAAGCATGAGCACATCGAATCAGTGTTGTTAGCCCTGGCAGCCGAAAAAGGGCAGGCGTGGGTCGCTAACGCAATTACTGAAGAATATCTGCGCCAGGGGGGCGGCGAATTGCCCCTGGTACCAGGCAAGGACTGGAACAATCAGCAGAATATCTATCATCGTTGGTTGAAAGGTGAAACGAATGCGCAAAGGGAAAAAATTCAGAAACTGATCCCTGCGGTTCTGGCAATTCTTCCTCGCGAGCTGCGTCACCGACTCTGCATCTTCGATACCCTGGAACGCCGTGCATTACTGGCGGCACAGGATGCACTGAGTACGGCAATTGATGCGCATGATGATGCAGTCCAGGCCGTTTACCGTAAAGCACATTTCAGCGGCGGCGGTTCTCCTAGCGATTCTGTCGTAGTGCATTGATTGAAATTAATCGTACCGAACTGTTTTGTTCGGTATCAGTTAAATGTAACGCTGCGAGCGTTACAAGGTGAAAACAAATGGCTTCAAACTGGATAAAGCTCGAAGTTATTACGCCGGATAAGCCGGAAATATTCAGGCTTGCTGAGATTCTGAATATTGATCCAGATGCCGCATTAGGGAAAGTCATTCGCTTCTGGGCATGGGCGGATCAACAAATGATAGACGGTAACGCAGAGTGTAACGCTCGAGGCGTTACAAAAAGTGCAATAGACCGTATCACTTTTATGGCTGGTTTTGCTGATGCGTTAATTCAGGTTGGATGGCTGGTCGAAAGTGATGGAGTGCTTTCACTACCAAACTTTGAGCGTCATAACGGAAAAAGCTCGAAAAAACGGGCGGTTACAAACGAGAGAGTTACAAAAATACGCGAACTGAAGCGAAAAGGTAACGCTGCCAGCGTTACACAAACGGATCAAAAAGCGTTACCAGAGGAAGAGGAAGAGGAAGATATAAATACTGATCTCCCCCTAAATCCCCCTCGGCAAAAACGAGCGTCTAAACAATTCGAGCCGGAGGCCATTGCTCTGCCCGACTGGTTGCCAGAAACACTCTGGAATGAGTGGGTCCAGTTCAGGCAGGCATTGCGAAAACCGATTCGAACGGAGCAGGGCGCTAACGGGGCGATACGGGAACTGGAAAAATTCCGCCAGCAGGGTTTTACCCCTGAGCAGGTGATTCGACACAGCATCGCCAATGAATACCAGGGCTTGTTCGCGCCGAAAAGTGTTCGGCCTGAGACGTTGCTCCGACAGGTTAACACTGTCTCGTTTCCGGACAGTGCGATCCCGCCAGGCTTCAGGGGGTAACTGACCATGAAAAATATTGCGACAGGCGGCGTTCTGGAACGTATCCGCAGACTGGCCCCGCCACATGTAACCGCGCCATTCAGGACGGTGGCGGAGTGGCGCGAGTGGCAACTTGCAGAAGGCCAGAAACGTTGCGAGGAGATCAATCGCCAGAATCGTCAGTTGCGGGTGGAAAAAATTCTGAATCGCTCCGGCATCCAGCCGTTGCACCGCAAATGCTCGTTTTCGAATTACCAGGTGCAGAACGACGGCCAGCGATACGCGTTGAGCCAGGCGAAATCCATCGCCGATGAACTGATGGTCGGGTGTACAAATTTTGCGTTTAGCGGAAAACCTGGAACCGGAAAAAACCATCTGGCGGCGGCTATCGGGAATCGCCTGCTGAAAAACGGTCAGACAGTGATTGTGGTTACCGTGGCTGATGTTATGAGTGCTCTACACGCCAGCTATGACGACGGGCAATCAGGCGAAAAATTTTTGCGGGAACTGTGCGAAGTGGATCTGCTGGTTCTTGATGAAATTGGCATTCAGCGCGAGACAAAAAACGAGCAGGTGGTACTGCACCAGATTGTTGATCGCCGGACAGCGTCGATCCGCAGCGTGGGGATGCTGACAAACCTGAACTATGAGGCCATGAAAACATTGCTCGGCGAGAGGATTATGGATCGGATGACCATGAACGGCGGGCGATGGGTGAATTTTAACTGGGAGAGCTGGCGCCCGAATGTTGGTCAGCCAGGAATTGAGAAGTAATTTTTACCGGGAGGAAATTTTAATGGAGACCGTTTTTGACGCACTGAAAGCAATGGGAAAAGCCTCTTCCCAGGAAGTGGCAGCACGTCTGGGAATGACCCGGGATGAGGCGATTAACGAGCTGTGGAAACTGAAGCGTCGTGGGGAAGCTGATAACAAGGGCCCGATGTGGTGGTTGACTCAAACCGACGAAAACGCATCTGTAGCACAGGCTTCTAAAGTGACAGCGCAAATGCTGATCGAGGCGATTGAACAGCATGGCCCTAAAGCGGCTGATGAACTTGCACTGATATTCAGAATTACTTTCCGCAGGGTGAACTCATCGCTGGCTATGGCCATCAGCAAAGGTCGTCTGATTCGCGTAAATCAGAACGGTAAATTTCGTTACTGCCTGCCGGACGGTAATTTACCAGCAGAGCCGAAAGTTGTATCGGTAGTGAAAACACCTGGTAAAGGCTTTCCTCAGCCAGCCGGTGTTGCGTTACCAGTACAGGAAGCGGCAACACAGGAAGAAATTAAAACAGATACTGTGGGGGACATTGTGCAGTCACTACCATCGTTCACTGAAACGCGAGCCAATGACCTGATTATACCATCGCTGCAAATGGCAAACCGCGAACTGCGCCGGGCGAAAAGTTATGTCCAGAAGTGGGAGCGAGTCTGCGCCGCGCTGCGTGAGCTGAACAAGCACCAGGATATTGTCCGTCAGATTGTCGATTCCTCCAGTCGTATTGTGTCGGAAAAGTGATTCCTGGGGAGGGCTTATGGCAAAAGTATTTACACAGGAAGAGCGAGAAAAAATTAAAGGGCAGATTGTTGATCTTGTACGCCAGAGCGGGCGAGAGACGTTACGACAACTGGAAGCTAAAACGGGGGCGACAAGATATCTGATAAGCGCTCTTGCTAGGGAGTTGGTTGCGAATGGTGATGTATACAACTCTGGCTATGGGTTATTTCCGTCTGAGCAGGCACGTCAAGACTGGCAAAACGCCCGCAAAAAACTATCGAGGGCAAAGGTGAAGAAACCAGTTGTGGTTGATCTGGACCTTATTTGGTCATTACCAGACGGAGAAATACGTCGCTACGACAGGCGTCTGAACATAATTTGCCGTGAGTGCAGGAAGAGTGAAGTTATGCAGCGTGTATTAGCATTCTATCAGGGAAATGTTCGGTATTTATTGAAGTGACGAGATTAAAGACCATTAATTCATATGTGAATTGACAGTTTCATGGCACAGGATACGGCTAGCGTGGTTGTCTGTTTTGTGCCAGGGGCGGGCCTAACTAAGTTCACACAACATTGATTATTGAAGATTAGGTCAGAAATAAATAGGTTATTTTGATAATTTAGTTACGTTAGAATGCCGCAGTGTACAAAGTAAAAATGAGGAATAATATGACTCGGAGTGAAATAAACGTCTGGGATAAGAGACGAGGCACCAATAGTCATCGTGTGGAGGAGATTCGATCTGAAGCTCAGCACGACCTTTCTCGACTGATTCACTCGTCTGCTTTCAGACGATTGCAATCCAAAACACAGGTTCTTGGTCTGGGTGAAAGTGATTTCTACCGCACACGACTGACTCATTCTATGGAAGTCGCACAAATCGGTTCAGGTCTTCTTGCTAAGCTGAAAATAAAATATAAAGGTAAAGAGCAAGAGCAATTTTTACCAGATAACGATCTTATGCAGGCAGTATGTCTCGCACATGATATTGGACATCCTCCATTTGGTCACGGCGGTGAGGTAGCTCTTAACTACTGTATGCAGGATTACGGTGGTTTTGAAGGAAACGGTCAGACACTTCGCATTCTCTCGAAACTAGATAAGTATACCGTTGAACACGGACTCGATCCTACACGCAGACTTCTGCTGGGCATACTGAAATATCCGGTTAAATACTCGGATCTAGTGGTTACAAAAGACAGAATCCCGGCCACTATCGGATCGCCGAACTGGCTCTTTAAGTCATCTGATTTTAAACCTCCAAAATGCTATCTAGATTCAGAATGCGATGTTGTAGAATTTGCTCTTTCACCATTTACTGAACAGGATCGGAGGCTTTTTACTTCCGTTGAAGATGGTCAAACTAAATCCGATCATAAAAAAGCTTCTTATAAAGCTCTCGATACAACCATCATGGATCTTGCCGATGAAATTTCGTATTCGCTGCACGATTTGGAGGATGCTATTTCTCTCGGAATGGTGACACGAGAAATGTGGATGGAGCATTTCAGTGAATATGAAACCCTATTTACTAACTGCCATGGAGAAACATTTTCCGCAACATGTGAATCTGTCGCGGATAGCCTTTTTGGTGAAAGTTACAAGAGAAAAGAGTGCATCGGGATGCTGGTTCACCTGATGATTACAAGCGTTGAGCTTATTACAAAGAATCCAGCATTCGAATGTGGCATGCTCAAATATAATGCGGTCCTTCCGGAAGCGGTCGAAGCACTACGGTTGAAAATTTTCAAACTGGTCAAAAATAAAGTAATTAAGCATGAAAATGTACAGCAGCTTGAATTCAAGGGACAAAAGTTGATTGTTGAGCTTTTCGGTGTGCTGGCTAACGATCCGTGTCGGTTTCTACCGGCATCAACGAGGGAAATTTACGAGCGGCAGACTAGCTTGGACGAGAAGGCTGGTATGCGAGTCATTTGCGACTATGTTTCAGGGATGACTGATGACTATGCAACAAAGCTTTATGAGAAGATCCTTATTCCACGCAAAGGGTCTATTTTTGACCATCTCTAATGCGGCAAGAATGATGCTCTGAGTTCAATTGACCTATAAACATTAACCAAGGCATCTACCAGGGGGATATCAAATCCCCCCATTCTGAATTTGTTCGTGCAGAATCGGTGAACGTTCTCATCTGAGCGTTAAACGCCAATAATCGTTGATCTACATTGATCATTAATACACCTTAATACCATTAGCGTCTTACTCCGTTATGAGAACAAACGCGAACTGACCTGCCCCCAGTATTAGTGACCTTCAGCTACGGTAACTTGTCCGCTTCGTGCCAGAAGCGGACATCCATAGAGAAATAAGCGATCAGTTCTTAAATTTGTTGTGATTTTTTGATTTTTTTGTATTCGCAAAGGGATTTGTGTTGGTTGTATAATTACCTAATATTCATACAGTTGAATGGGAGATGTGGGATGAAGTTCTCGTACAGACATGGTTTTGATCCTGAGTATAATAAAAAGCCGATACGGGAAGATGCTCCAGAGTGGCTTCGCTCTTTATTTTTTGTAACTGTCCTCGATAATTTTTTGTACATTGATGGTGATAGCCGCATTACGAATGATGAGAACAAGCCGTTGGGTATTAAGGCTTTGATCGAGCGACTTTGCGCAGAGAATGGTCAAGAAACAGATCATGAGGATTTCGATTCATGGTACTGCTATGATGCTTTGAAAGCGCGTTTGCAACATATGCGTTGGTTTCAATTTTATGATGCTGTTGAGATTATCGGAGATCTATTAAGAAAAAGAGATGTAGAAAGAGGCCATACTTGGGGTAAGAAGGCATTAGAAGACATTACTTTTACATCATATCGTCAGAAATTGAACGAGTTATTCGCATCTCGAAATATTGACTGGAAAATGAATTCTGCTGGTAGGTTAGAAACACCACTACCAAATGAATTAGAACAAAAAATCGATGAAACTAACAACTTATTGCAAGACCAGTTTGAACCTGCAAGGAGGCACTATGTGAAAGCCCGGGCTTTTGCATTAGGTGCGCATAAGGATCCAGAAAATTCCATAAAAGAATCAATAAGTGCAATAGAAAGCATGTGTCGGACTTATTATCCTTCAGCCTCAACCTTGGGCGATGTATTAAAACTGATGAGAAAAGAAAACACTATCTCACCTATGCTTTTAACGGTGATAGAGAAATTTTACGCTTATACAAATGCAGAGCCAGCAGTAAGACATGGTAGCAACAAGGTTTCTTCTGTCTTGGAATACGATGCTGAATTCGTGTTGCATATATCAGCAGCATTTATTAGAACAATAATACAAAGAAAAGCTGTTTTGGATAACTAAGTCAGACTTACAGCCAACTGACTGTCTCTTATTATTCAAAACATAATAATGTTAGGTCCGCTTATCGCACATCAGGGACAACCATACTCAAATCTCCCACATTGCAGGAGATTTGAGTGTGAACACGTCACCGTGGAACAAAGACTGTATCATCGGTCAAAAAAGACCTGGTTATCTAGCAAAAACTTTTAACATACCAACAAACTTAATTTATTTAAATGCTATTAATACAACTAATGTTTAAAATATATATTTTATATCAACCCAATTTTTAGCATTATTGTCAACTAAAGTAACGCTATGTCCATGACTTGAATTTATAGCATCGATTACTGATTGTGATGGGTGTCCATGTGAATGACCATCCGACTGAGCTATAAACAAAACATTATCAAAATCCGCAATTATTTTTTGATTGAAATTTAATTCCGAACCATGATGAGGTAATGTCATCACCCTTACCGTTTTAATCACTTTTGAATAGAATTCAGCCCATTTATTATAATACAATGATGTATTAAGCTTTGAGTCACCTGTTAATAAAACAGATCTAATTCCTTTATCTCTATCAAAGAGAAAATGTCGCTCAACCCGACTATTTCTAAAACTAAACCACTCACGAGAAGGCTCATTAACAATTTTCATCTCAGCTTCTTGATTATTAATAATCAAGAGATTGATTGATATTACATTATGATCGCCAGCAAGTTTTAAATAACACTCGCGTAATTTCTTTCTTTCCCCCGTGCTAGTTAATATTTTAAGCATTTTTTTCTTACTTAACTCAGTAAAACCATTTTCTATTAACTGCTGACTGAAAATTTCAATTTTCTTACGTGAACGGGGCGGTATCCAAGAAATAAATGACATTAGTGTATCAGTTTTGTTTTCCCCAATCCTTTTAACCAACCAACGGTTACATTCAACATCTCCTTTGGAGTCAGATATTTTCATTGGTAAGCTTACAGCGCTACCCTTAATGTTTTCACTATTAAATATAGGAGGGTCAAAATTATCATCAATATCACTGGGGTAAAGCAAAGATATATCTGCCTCAGGCAACCTTGATTTTATCCATTTGACAGGATCAATGAGAAATTCCATAAAAAGACCTGACGTAGAATTAGAGCATAGCTCCGATGCAATTAAGTAATAGCTATCATGGATATCTAGGTATGGTAATACAACCTTGCGTATTTTGTTATCTACAAGCTGACATAAATGGTCAAATCCATTTATATGGTCTGAATCCAAATGAGAGATGTATACCACATCAATATATTTCTCATCAATATTAAAGAGAGATTTAGCCACATCCATCTCCCTACGCAACGCATTTAATTGGTCACTTCCGCAGTCATACACATAACTGTAAAGCAAACTACCATCCCTTCCCCTCAGTCCGCCTAAACTAAATCCACCCTGGCCAACGGGAAACAATCTTTTATGAAATACTTCTCCGCTCATATATCCTTCTTACACCCTAACGTGATCATAAAATTGTCTTAAAGTTAAGTTTAGTCACAGCTCATTCCAACTCGTGAGCAATAGGAATGTATATTCAATCAGTTAGAGGATCAACCCGATTTTCTCTAATGAGATTTCGCAACGCAGTACGAACAGCAGCTACTTCTGCCATCTCATTAACAACCACACTGGACTACAATCCCCTAAGTTCTACAGACTGTAACCATATCCTCTTCACAGAAATAATCTGATTAATGCTGAAGGTCATCTTTCTCGACGCGAATGTATGACATAACAACCTCAGTTAATTATCTTTCGATAGAAAAATACCTTCACAAAAGGTTTAAGCAACCCATCACAAGACAACACGCTAAGCTTGCCTTGTAAGCGTCCTGCTTAACCGAACAGTTCGCTTTCAGAGGATCTCCGGAGAACAGCTCCGATGCCTTATAAGGCCAATGCTCGCTCCTCGCTCACTGCGGACCTAAGGTTTGGTCAGCTTGTTCGCACTCTGCCAAAAGCGGGAGTTACTCCCATTCGGTGTTAATCAATGTAGAGCAGATCAATCAACGACAAAGAAAATGAGAGGCATATCACTACTCATATGAAAATTATTGTAGTAAAGTGAGCCGTAAGTTCATCATTTATAAATCATATAGCATATATGTTATATCAATTTTAATTTAAATGGCAGAATAATTACCATGGAAAAAATTAAAGCTCCTTGTCCATATTGTAAAGGTGAAAAAAATTGCCACATAATAGGCCATAAAAAAAGAGAATGGAGTGAGGATGATGGGGGCAACTATTTTTGGGCTGAAAGTGAATACAAATTATTAGAGTGTATGGGGTGCGACGGAATATTTACATATATTAAATCCCGTCACAGTGAAGATTACGACATTGAAAGAGATGAGTCAGGCTATGATTGTATGGTATATAACTATCATATATCAACATATCCCACTCAAGAGCAAGAAGAGATTAGACCAACTTGGTTTGGTGAGATATTAAACAAAGATCGTCAGCTGTATGTAATAATGAACGAAATGTACATCGCATTTCAAAATAAATCATTCATTTTAGCGGCGATTGGACTTAGAACTATTTTTGACAGAACAGTTGAGGTTCTAAATATTCATCCAGGATATACATTAGGCCAGAAGGTTGACATTCTTAAAGAGGAAGGTTTTATTGGGGAAACAGAAAGGAGCCAACTTAAAATTGTAACCGAAGCTGGCAACTCAGCTGCACACAGGACATGGGCACCGAACGAAACTGAATTTAAATCGCTTTTGGTAATTATAGAAAATTTTGTAATGCGAACAATACTAAAAAATGAGGATATATTTAAGATTACAGAAAAATTACCTGCGAAATATCCAAGACCTCCCAAAAAGCAAGAATAATGTACGTAAGTGTAAATAGAGCTAAGAGATTATATATTGACTCTGGTTATCTCTATTAGCACATGCTTTTTGTAATGCCTTAACTGATTATTTAAACTCCTGTCAGCTTTTCGCTCAAAGCGGACTAAAGTGTTGGCTTGTGACTGACTTAGCGCATTTAAGGAAGTGGTGGTGGTGACGGGGTGTTGTGTCCCATTTCCACAGAATAAATCAGAGAAACTATAGCGGCTGTAATGGCAATCTATGGTCTTGCTATTGCTCTTATGGATCACCTTTCTGATTGATTTCATATTGGCGAGGTAACGGGAGTTAAGTAGAATAGCTGCGGGTGCTTGAGGCTGTCTGCCTCGGGCATGAACACCAAAGGCAGATAGAGAAAAGCCCCAGTTAACATTACGCGTCCGGCAAGACGCTTAACATTAATCTGAGGCCACATCTATGCTTTGCATACGTAGATTAGCCTCTTACCGACCAAAAGGTCAAGGAGAAGCAGGCTATGAAGCAGCAAAAGGCGATGTTAATCACCCTGATCGTCATCTGTTTAACCGTTATAGTGACGGTACTGGTAACGAGGAAAGACCTCTGCGAGGTACGAATCCGAACCGACCAGACGGAGGTCGCTGTCTTCACAGCTTACGAACTTGGGGAGTAAGAGGACCAGCGGGGAGAAATCCCCGCAACCTCTGATGTATTATGCATCCTCAACGCAGCCACAGTTAACCTGATTGGCGGGTTTACTTCATCTGTAAATATTTTTATAAAAATAATGCCCACGCACAGCATAAAACAAAAAGTATTACAGATAAAAAAGGAACGTAATGTACAGATTTGTTGTTTTCCATATTTACTCACCTTAATATGATTAACCCTGATAGGGCTGTTATTTCAGCGGTTTTCAAATGAGATATTATGGTGATCTGACAAATTTGCATAACATTAAAATTTAATTTGTTTAACCGCTTTTAATAATAAGCGTTGTTTGTATCCCAGCAATCTGTTGTTTGGTTTTTATTCCATTAAGGTGGGGGCTTTACACTGGAACCAGTTTATTTATACTTTATACGTCAGCCTGAACAACTGGCATCTGCTGCACTGCGCCATCGAGAGATTGAGAAATGGCGCATATACAACTGGTCAAACAAACTTCTTCTGGTTTACTTCTCCCGGCGACGCCGGAGAGTTGCGATTTTCTGCATCAAATCAAAATAGGTGAGTGGATACACGCAGACTTTAAGCGTGTGCGTAACTACGCATTCCACAAGCGTTTTTTCAAACTCCTGCAACTGGGATTCGATTACTGGACTCCGGTCGGTGGGGCGATCACGCCTCGCGAACGAGAACTGCTGTCTGGTTTCGTTGATTACCTGTGCGAATCAGTTGGTCGGGAACACACGCCAGCCCTGAGTGATGCCGCAGAGCAATACCTTAACACCGTTGCGACTCGTAGAACCCGGGATACGGCGTTGCTAAAGTCGTTTGAGGCTTTCCGCGAGTGGGTAACCATTCAGGCCGGATTTTACACCGAGCATATTTATCCGGACGGTAGCCGTGGGCGTCGGGCAAAATCCATCGCTTTTGCGAATATGGACGAAGTCGAGTTTCAGCAGGTTTATAAATCTGTACTGAATGTGCTGTGGAACTGGATTCTGTTCCGTAAATTCTCCTCTCAGGAGGAAGTTGAAAATGTGGCCGCACAACTACTGGAGTTTGCGTAATGGTGAATTTACGTAAAGCGGCTAAAGGCCAGATGTGCCAGATCAGAATCCCTGGCTACTGCAATCACAATCCCGAAACCTCTGTGCTGGCGCATTACAGGCTGGCGGGGACGTGCGGAACAGCGACAAAACCACACGATATGCAGGCGGCGATAGCCTGTAGCTCATGCCACGATCTAATCGACGGGCGGGTAAAAACCAGCGATTACACCAAAGAAGAATTGCGCCTGATGCATGCTGAAGGGGTTTTTCGCACACAAGAAATCTGGAGAAAGAAAGGTCATTTATGATTTACCCAACGAATACAGGAAAAAGCGGAGAACACCTTCGCCTCACCACGCTGGAAAGTGTCTGGATTCAGGGAAAACTACGTATGTGGGGGCGCTGGTCGTATATTGGCGGTGGCAGGTCAGGGAATATGTTCAATCAGTTGTTGGCATCCAAAAAACTGACGAAAACAGCCATTAATGAAGCCCTGCGCAGAATGAAAAAAGCGGGAATAGAGAAAGCTGAGCTGGAAGCGTTTTTGCGAGAGATGATCAACGGCAAGCAAAAGAGCTGGCTGGCGCATTGTACTGATGCAGAGGCGTTATGTATTGATCGAGTCATAAGTGAGGTGCTGGCAGAGCATCCAGGATTGATTTGCATTCTCCGGCAACGCTATGAAGGGCGGGGGATGACTAAGCGCAAAATGGCTGAATTGCTAAATGATGCACACCCAGAGTGGTGTTTTAGCACATGCGAAAAACGGATTGCTAATTGGTTAGCTGTTGCTGAGTATGCCCTATATATTCCCATGCGTGAATCATTTGCTGAGAAAATGGCTTGATTTCTTACGTATAAACTGCTTCAATTTTGCTATGCTTCGCAAAGCTGTATCGCGAGGCGGATTGCAGACATGGACATCGTAAAAAAACCGCTTAATGCGGTTTTTTTACGTCAGGAAAGCAGGGGAGAATGCTGCTAGTTGGGCAACTGGTCTTTCTGCTCCAAATTATAACAGAGATCAGTTATAGTTTCGGTGCTGTGTTTTTTTTACAATATTGTGATAACACATTGCTGGCGGGAGTTTTGATATTTCTTGGCAGGGGCTGATGATGCGTTATCCTGATGTCGTCAACTCATATAAAATGAGATGAGAGATCATTGCAGGGTGGTTTGTAATTCGCTGTTTAGCGGGACAATATGTTGTCTGATACAAGACACCCGACGCCTCAGATTACTATAATAAAGACGAAGCATCCTTTGTATTGACCAACCGCCTGTTTAGGCGGTTCTTTTTGGGCTGGTTTATTGTATGCCAAATGATTATTAAAAAGGTTGTGTTAATAACAAAATCCGAAATAATATGCCTGCATATTTTTATCTTGCTTATATTCTGCATATTGTGCATAGCAGGCTCATCCCTGCAATCAAAACTGTATGATGAGTATTTTTTGTTTTCCTTTTTTCCAGTCATCTGATGATGACCTGCTTCTTTTTAATCCGGATCGACATCAGTTTTTTAAGATAATTCCTGCGAGTTATATGCATAAATACCACAAACTCCGCATTTTATGTGGTTGGTTCACCGGGAGGCACCCGGCACCATGCACTTCAATAGATTCTCTCCACATTATGGATATTCTTTCAGAATATCCCACGCAGACTTTGTGTAAATGTTAACAAATGTGCGTTTTATTTGATCTGATTCGCTGTTTGAGCGTCCAAAACAACGGTATATATAATCCTTTACTATATGACATATGTGAGGAAAAATGGGTTTTCGTAGCGCATCAATTCTTACGTTGATTATTAGTGGGATTATTATCGGGTATATAAAGTATTTCAAAATGGGGTGCTGGATTTTAAACCCTGATATTTATTGTTTTGTAATAAACGGTTTCGGCTTAGGTTTGTTCTGACACAACTACGGCACTGAGCTAAATTTAGCGGATAGTCAGCTCTGAGCCAGTGGCGGACGTAACAACTACTATTGCTGAGATTTTAATGGATTGAGGAGCAAGAAGTGGGATTAAAGAAAATCGTTATGTTGACTTTTTGGGTCGGTTTTGTTGCGGGATGCACACCTTTACACCCTTCAGATTGCCACAAAACTACTGCTACAGGTAGTTGCAGTTCAGGACGCTGGGATGATCAGGATGAATGGGGGGCGCAAGCGCGGGGAATCAGAGCTGCAATTAATGCCAAACTTGATGAGCCGCATAACTGGAAAGGGAAAAAATGCAGGTTGCATATGGAATTCTCTCAGGATGGCACGGCGTTAAAAATATCTACCAGTAACGGTGATAAAGCCTATTGCGAACAGTGCTGGCTACTGGTTTTTACAGCTGCTCGATAAAGTCACGCCCTCACAGTGGGCAGCAATAGGTGTGCTGGGTAGCCTGGTATTTGGCCTGCTGACGTACCTGACAAATCTTTATTTCAAGATTAAAGAAGACAGGCGTAAGGCTGCGAGAGGAGAGTAATCCAATGACTCAATACTATGAACTGGTTGTGAAAGGAGTCCGTAATTTTGAGAATAAAGTTACGGTAACTGTAGCCTTACAGGACAAAGAACGCTTTGACGGTGAAATTTTTGGCCTGGATGTCGCCATGGACCGTGTTGAAGGAGCTGCGCTGGAGTTTTATGAGGCAGCAGCCAGAATGAGCGTCCGGCAAGTCTTCCTGGAAGTAGCAGAAAAATTGTCAGAAAAAGTTGAGTCTTATCTGCAGCATCAGTACTCCTTTAAGATTGAAAATCCTGCCAATAAGCACGATGAAACTGTCGAAGGAAAAATGCGACCAGGTCAACGCCATTGAGCGTGATAAGGCGCTGGCATGGGTGGAGCGCAATATAAAAGTTCCACTGACCGAGCCACAGAAAGCCGGTATCGCGTCATTCTGTCCCTATAACATTGGCCCTGGTAAGTGTTTTCCGTCGACGTTTTATAAGCGGCTTAATGCCGGTGATCGTAAAGGCGCATGCGAGGCGATTCGCTGGTGGATAAAGGACGGTGGACGTGATTGCCGCATTCGTTCAAATAATTGTTACGGTCAGGTTATTCGTCGTGACCAGGAGAGTGCATTAACCTGCTGGGGGATAGAACAGTGAATCAGATATTCACGGTGATTTTGCTCGTGTTGGTAGGATTTGTCGTAGGTAATGTCTGGAGCGACAGAGGATGGCAAAAAAAATGGGCGGAGCGTGATGCTGCCGAATTATCTCAAGAGGTAAATGTCCAATTTGCTGCTCGAATAATTGAACAGGGGCGAAGTATATCCCGTGATGAGGCTGTTAAAGATGCACAACAGAAAGCCGCTGAAATTTCTGCCAGGGCTGCTGATCTGTCTGATAGTGTTAACCAGCTGCGTGCCGAAGCAACAAAATATGCCATACGCCTTGACGCAGCGCAGCATACCGCAAATCTTGCCGCTGCCGTCAGAGGCAAAACAACCAAAGCCGCCGAAGGAATGCTCACCAACATGCTCGGAGATATTGCAGCAGAAGCTCAGCTTTATGCTGAAATTGCTGACAAACGCTACATCGCAGGAGTGACTTGTCAACGGATTTATGAATCTTTAAGAGATAAAAAATATCAGATGTAGATTAATATTAAATCGGATTATTTTTAGCGCTGAATGTGAAATTTAAATAAAAAGGACTCTTCCATGAGTCAAAATCCTTGAAATCTTAAGGGTAAGATAAAAGGTCATTAGACAGAATGACACGTTTTATTAATAAATAAAGCTATTGTTTCATTCGTGTGTTTTTCTTTACAAAAGTAATCCTTGCTATGGTTGGTTAATCATGCGTTAATGGTGTTCTGGTTTGTTACAAAATTATCTGAAGCAGTCATTGTTATAATTTTATTATTTGTACCTCTTGAGATTTCCTTGTTGGTTTTTCTCTCTGATATTTTTTTTCGGACCATTCTGCCCAAGGGCTAACTTCTTCAAAAGGTAATAATGATGTCTAACAAAATGACTGGTTTAGTGAAATGGTTTAACCCTGAAAAAGGTTTTGGTTTCATCACGCCGAAAGATGGTAGCAAAGATGTGTTTGTGCATTTCTCAGCTATTCAGAGCAACGATTTCAAAACGTTAACTGAGAATCAGGAAGTCGAATTTGGTATTGAGAACGGACCTAAAGGCCCTGCAGCTGTTCATGTAGTGGCACTTTGAGGTAGAAAATATTACAAACCATATTCACTTTAGATGCCCGTGTTGCCATGGTTCTCAGTATAGAACATCATCTTTTGATGTTTCTGACAGAAATCCTTTCGGGGCAAAATGTATCTTTTGTAAATCAATGATGATTACATTTGATAATATTTCACAATACTTAAATGTTAGCCATCTGTCGTTAGATTTAAGAAAGTGAAAATGAAGGCTCCTTCGGGAGCTTTTTTGCTTAGTGTCTAGTCGATGGATACTCACATATTACGGTAACATTATGAAAAAAATAATAGTTTTTTTTAACTCTGAACCAGCAATGGTAGTGCCAGTGATGACCGGAGTTAACACCATCATGCGTGAATATCCAAATGGCGAAACAACACACCTCACTGTAATGGCTGCAGGGTTTCCATCTCTGACCGGAGATCATAAAGTCATTTATGTAGCAGCGGATCGACATGTAACTTCAGAAGAAATTCTGGAAGCAGCAATGAGACTCTTGAATTGATTTGATTCTAATGCATTGATAATAAATGATAATCATCTTTATCTGTTTGTGTGAAATTTAGACCGTCGTATGTTGATTATTGCGATGTTTCATCTTATCTTTTATACGTTTGCTCCATATAATTGACACTACTGTGTACCAGGACAGTCATAACAGACTAAAAGAGGAAATGATGAACATTGAAGAGTTAAAAACAAAAACAGAAGCAGATATTTCTGAATATATAACAAAAAAAATCATTGAGCTTAAGAAAAAGACCGGGAAAGAAGTTACCAGTATCCAGTTTACTGCACGGGAAAAAATGACTGGTCTTGAAAGCTATGATATCAAGATTGATTTAATCTAGCATGTTTATAGTATTAGCATCAATTTCTCATCAGATGCTATTCAACAATACAAATTACCCATAAACCTCGTTTTTACGGGGTTTTGTTATATTTAAACATTACCGAATAGATATAAATCTCGATTGTCGATGGTATTGGTTGTGTGACAATACCTAGTCTTTCCGGTATGCCTGAAGAGAATACAAACGACAGATTATGTAAGGGAAACGCGCTGAAACTTTCACTCTTTCATGCTGAGTGATTTGACGTTATATTTTTAGCCGCAAGTGAAGAGCAAACGAATGGAGCGACAAAATGCATAAAGATCAATACACTGATGCCCCCTCCCAGGAGCAGGTTCGTGTAAAAACTATGCTTAATAGCACCATTTCGATGGGTTACCCGGATGTTGTAATTGCATGTATAGAACATCAAGTATCTCTGGAAGCATTCAGGGCAATTGAGGCCGCGTTAGTAAAGCACGATAAGAATACGAAGGATTATTCCCTGGTGGTTGACTGATCACCATAACTGCTAACCATTCTGACCATTTCACAAGTGACAGAGTCAATATCGTATTCTGTCACTGTAAGGCTAATACAGTACTGCAATTCAACTACAGCAATGCCTCGTATTTAGGTGAATTTACAATATCGTCCAGTTCGGATGCCGGCTGCATTTCTGAAGATAAGGCATTTCGGTTCGCGTATTTTCCCCTCATGCTCGTCAGTCCTGCGCGTAGTAAGAAACAGGACACTCACACTAATTTGTGTGGGCATGCTGTGATGTCCTTCTGAATTATACCCATGCCATTATGTAACGCTCTGTTTCAGATGCTCGTCACGGTTGTCAGGCTGTCGGGTCCTGGCGGCACTGTCAGGTGTACATCGCCAGACTGCTGCGGCAAGGCTGCAAAATCTACCCGTTGCAGGGGGGCATGAAAGCAACCTCAAGCTTTATCGGGTGGTTGATATTGTGTCGGCATTTCTGGCATTACCACCGCCGGTTGCAGAAGGCGAAATGGACGCACATGAGCGCAAAGCCTGGTATCAGTCTGAACGTGAGCGTCTTAAGTTCGAACAGGAAACGGCACAACTCATTCCGGCCAGTGATGTCAGACGGGAGTTTGCCATCTGGGCAAAAGCGGTCGTGCAGGTGCTGGAGACATTACCGGATATTCTTGAACGTGACTGCGGTCTGCAGCCTGCCGCTGTGAGCCGTGTTCAGTCCATTATTGATGATCTGCGCGATCAGATAGCCCTGCGGGTGACTGAACCAGGTGCGGATGATGAGGAGGAATTACAGCAGGAGGAGTAATGCTGAATCAGGAAACCGCAAAGGCAGCACGAACCGATTCAGGTTATATCCTTCGCGCACCGAGACGAATGCGGGTTGCTGATGCCGTTGCTCAGTATATGCGGGTGCCCATGGGGGCAGGGAACTCAGTCCC
>PPYE01661948.1_pt1 | contig 25737 bp, 20 predicted proteins | sample 1559881 | NCBI WGS metagenome assembly PPYE01 (sample SAMN08240022, study PRJNA423297) | Human gut metagenome, whole genome shotgun sequencing project. | reverse complement strand
AGCGGCTTGATTTTGTGTTGTCTTTTTGCCGCTCCCCCAAATCTGAAATTTCTACTTGCCTTTTGTTAGCAGGTCTTTTATATCTCAGGCTAATTGTTAGATACCTTACTATTTATAGCACCACAACTCTTGAATGTGAAATACAAATCTGTTATTATCAATAAAAAAGTTTTATCGTTTTTGCGCATTGTACAGAGACAGAATTAAGGTACGGGGTGATTTGGTTGAATACAACACAATTAGAATGTTTCATGGCGGTGGCGGGCTTTTTGAACTTCTCCCGGGCGGCGGAACATCTGCGAATCACCCAGCCCGCAGTCAGTCACCAGGTCAAAACACTGGAGGACGAACTTGGGGTCCAGCTCTTCAGCCGCACCAGCAAATCCGTTCGGCTGACCCAGGCAGGACATATGTTTTTGCAGTATGCAGGCCAAATGCTCAAGCTGGCCCGGATCTCTCAGGTCCAGGTCAAACGCTGCCAGGCTGCCCAGCCCACACGGCTGGAGATCGGCTGCCGCAGCGCCGCCGATCTCCAGCTGATACGTCCCGCTCTGGATCGCCTGCGGCAGGAGGCCCCGGACATCCTTCCCCTGCTTCGCCTCTACCCCTTCAGCGCGCTGGATAACCTGATGGCGGATGGCGAAATTCAGCTGCTGTTTGCCTTTCAGGAAAACGCCCCCAAAAACAGCGTCTACCGGGAACTGGTGCGCTGTCCGGTGGTATGTGTATGTCGGGAAGATCACCCGCTGGCCCAGCAGGAGGAGCTCACCCTGGAGCATCTGAAACAGGCCGGACGGATCGCTGCCATTCACCCTCCCGCCTGCCCCTCCTCCCTGTTCGCCATCCAGGGACAGATTGTCACCGCCAACGATCCGGACCAGGTCATCTTCTGCGATACCCAGGAGACCCTTCTTACCATGGTGGAAACCGGCTATGCTTTTGCGGTCATGGCTGTCTTTCCCCAACTGCGGCGCCCCGGGCTGCGCTACCTCCCTCTGAAGGAGTTTTCTCCCCTGTCCTACGGAGCCGTCTGGCCCAGCGGTGGTCGGAATCAGGCCCTTCGCACCTTCCTTCATCTGCTGGAGGATACCCTGCACCTGCCGGAACCTGAAAACGCATAGCAGATCAGTTTTCAAAGCGACCTGACACAACTGCAGGCGACCACTTTGACCACTATCCATCCCAGAGGCGGACAAACTCAAAAAGAGAAACGAGGCCCTGCCCGGCGAAATACCGGGCAGGGCCTCGTTCTCACTTATACGTTTTTGGATCTCCGTCCAAGGGGCTCAGTCCGCCCCCTGAAAAGAGACCGTCAGTTCCTCTTTGGGCTGCTCTAAGTACTGTCTGGATTCCTCCAGCCGCTTCTCCATCCTGGCTACTTCCGCCTGGATGTCCTCCCGGCTTTTTCTGCGGTTCCAGCGCAGGAACATATGGTAGCGCTGCTGAAGGGATTCCATCTTGGGCGGAAATCGGATCTCTTCGCCATTGATCCAGTTGCCCTCCAACTCATTGCGGCAGATCTCGTCGTCCATCACCGCCATATAGAGCGCGTATCGGGTATATTCTTCCAGCGGAAAACGTCTCCTCCGCCGACGGCAAACCGCGCCTGCCACGCAGGCGCCCAAAATGCCAAGTCCTGCCGCTGTTTTCAGCTTATTCATCGTCGTATTTATCCCCCAACGAATTTAATCTGCTTTCCGGTCCGTTCCTCCAAAAACCGGCGGAACTCCGCCACACTTCCACCCTCCAGCCCCTCTTTTTCAAAGGCACTGGCATGGTTTTTCCCCATAATAAAAAAGATGTATGCTCCGCTCTCTGCCAGCACAGTGACCTTATCATACTTCCACTGTGTCACAGCTCCGGCGATTTTGGTCTCAAAGCAATCCTGATGAAACGTGGTACTGCTGAACTCCGTGCCGGGCAGCGCCCGCCGCCGGGCAATATAGCCGTTCAGCCAATCCTGCTTCCACTGTACTGCCAGCAGAAAAACGATCACCACTCCGTTGGTACCCACATACCAGGGATCGTCCCAGGACGCATAGATGGACAGCAGGCAAATACCAATCAGGACGGCACAGACCACCTTGAGCCACAGATTGGTCCTGGCCCGGACGGTTTTTCGCAGTGCTCTGGCCATGGCGGTCAGGGTCTTTTGGGAATATCGGGTGCTGCATACAAACTCCATAACAGCCCTCCTCCATCCTGCAATTCTGATGTAAGCAGTATATCAGATGGCAGGCAGGGATACAGAAAGGTTTTCTGAAGGCCGTCTTAACAATCCTAAAGGTTGCCCCTCCTGTGCCGTTCCCCATTCTTGCACCGCTGTAGAAACTATGCTACCCGAAGAATTCACCCGGAACGTAAAGCAGCTGGGCGCCGTGATTCGCTTCGCGGAACAGCGTTCCTCATTTCCCGCCGAATCTTTTGACTTGTAATGTTTATAGAGAAACTGCAACAAAATCGGGATATGTCAAAATTTTTGACATATCCCGATTTTGTCTCATGACAGTCTCTGCCGGTTCCCGTTATAATGGCAGAAAACTGTGATGCAGTACGGAAAGGATGAATTATATGAGCAATCCCGTAAAAGACGCCATGCAGCGGTTTGCCATCAATCAGGTCCTTCGTTATCTGGACGGCAATCCGGAGGAAAACATCCCCAAGCTCATGGAGCTGTTTGACAAATATACCCCGTCCGACTGGTACCGGCCTCAGCGGGATGCCTTCCGCAAGGCTACCAAAGTCCGGAAAGCCCGGAGCATCTGTGCGAAAAGACGATTCCTTATGCCCAACGGTGGAAACCGGTAGCCGATGCGCTCTGGCAGGAATCTCATTCCCAACAGCCTTCATAATCCATATCCAGCCCTTCTCTCCAAAACGATCCCCCCAGCGCGTCTGCAAACAGCCGCGCTGGGGGGATCGCCGCGTTACGTGGTAACCGTGCCCCTCACTCTTTTGCCCAATACAGGCGGCAGGGGCGGCCGCCTGTATCGTAATTGATGGTGCTAAAGGCCTCTCCACGCTCCACCAGGTAGTTGGCATAACGGCGCACCGTCACCACCGACAAATTGGTCTGTTTGGAGAGGGCCTCGCTGGGCAGGCCCTGGGGCGGCGCGGCCCGGAGACAGGATCGGATGAGCTGCAGGGTGCTCTCCTGGAGGCCCTTGGGGGCGCTGTGCTCCCCGGACTCCGGCGGGGCAAACAGTTTATCCAGCTCTCCCTGGGTCACTTCCTCCCCCATGACCGCCTCCCGGTGGCGGCAAAAGGTATCCAGCGCCTGCTGGAATCTCTCGTATGTAAAGGGCTTGACCAGATAGTCCACCACTCCCATTTTAAGCAGCTGGTCCACGGTGGCGGCATCGTTGGCGGCAGTGACCATGATAGCGTCTACAGGGATGGCCCTCTCCCGGAGGGCGTGAAGGAGCTCCACCCCGGTAAACAGCGGCATATAGACATCCAGCACCACCAGATCCGCCGGATTCTGAGCCAACCACTCCAGGGCGGCCCGTCCGTCCTGAAAGGTCTGGATCACCCGAAACCGTGGGTCTTTCTCTGTAAAAGTCCGGTCCAGCAGCGAAACCATGGGATCATCTTCCACAATCACAACGCGATACATCCAAACTCACTCTCCGTCCTCCGGGACCTCCTCCCGGCAAAAGCTCACAAAAAACGATGTGCCCACTCCCGGCTCCGATTCCACCCGGATCTGCCCGTGATAGGTCTCCACCACCTCCTGGACCAATGCCAGGCCGGTACCCCGGCTGCGGCCCTTGGTGGATACGCCCCGCTGAAACATGGTCTGACGCAGGGCCGGGGAGATGCCGGGCCCGGTGTCCTCCACGCACAGCAGCAGGCTGTCCTCGCTCTCCCGGATGCTCACCGACACCTCTTTGATGGCACGGCGGGACTGGTTGAGCACCTCGATGGCGTTTTCGATCAGATTGCCCAGGATGGTCACATAGGCCTCCGGCGGCAGCCAGAGGCTCTCCTCACTGAGGGTGCTCTCCCGGTCCAACCGCAGATGGATACCCAGTTCGTTGGCCCGGCTGGTCTTACCTACCAGCAGCGCCCCCACCGAGGGCTGGCGGATCTGGTTCATAATGCGGCTCACCGCCACCCGCTGGGTCCGGGTGGTATCCATAATGTACTCCTGGGCCTTTTCCGGCTCTCCGATCTGGAGCAGGCCCAAGATCACATGGAGCTTATTCATAAATTCATGGGTATAGGCCCGCATAGCCTCCACCATATGCTGCACGCCCGTCAGATCATCCGCCATACGGGTCAGCTCGGTGCGGTTGCGGAAGATGCTCACCGCACCGGCCAGCGTTCCATTCTCATACAGCGGCATCCGGTCAGCCAGCACCCGAATCTCTTTCAGAGAGTTCATACTCACGTTGTACTCCGACTGGCCGGTGCGGAGGATGCGGTCCAGCGTGGAACGGGGATAGACCTCATGGAGGGACCGGCCTACGGCAGTCTGCCGGTCAATGGAGAGCATCTCCGCCGCCGCCTTGTTGAGAAAAATCACCTTCTGCTCTGCATCGATGGCCAGGATGCCCTCCTCAAGCGCGTCCAGAATATCCTCCCGCTGGTGGAACCGGCGGGCAAAGGCATCCGGCTCATAACCCATCAGGGACTGCTTGATGCTGCGGGACAGGCGCATGGCCAGCAGAGAACCCAGCACTGCGGCCACCACACCCACCGCCAGCAGGCGAAGCACCGTGTGCAGACCCACCAGAGCCATGCTGCGGAAGTAGACTCCTACAATGACGAAGCCGATCACTTCCCCCGCCTCGTCCCGCACAGGGGCATAGGCGGAGTGGTCCGAGCCCATGGGCCCGGTCTCATTGGAGGTGTAGGGGGCCCCACCGGCCAGCGCCGCCTGCTGGGCCGTCCCCACATAGGAGGTGCCGATCAGGGTGCTGTCCGGCACATAGAGCAATTTGGACTGGGTGTCCCCCACCAGGATCAGGTCAATATCGGAAGTACGGCTGGTGGTTTCGTCCAGATAATCGGACAGCTCCTCTATGGTACGCTCCCCCTGCAGGGCCTCCTGGATCATAGGTACCCGGGACAGAATGGACGCGGAATTGAGCAGATTGTTGTCAAGAGCCGTCTGTTCACTGCGCAGGGTAAAATAGAGGGTCCCGCCTATGGAAAGAGCAATGGATACGATGACAATCATCAGGTTCATCCGCATCAACCGGGCACGGATGGAGGATCTGGCCTGTGTGGACATAGACACCCGCCTCCTTTGTTACCAGTATAGGAAAAACCGCGAAGCCTGTCAAACAAAAGCCGGCAGCCGTCCCAGGCATACTTTTGCGCCAAAGCGCAAATGATGCGGATAAGCCCTGACAGCGCCTTCTGTGGAACCATAGCATCTTTTTCCATTCTTTCGCACTTTCCTTTTGGTAACTCTCGTTAAAAGCTTATTTTCCGTGTATTTTCATTACTTTTTTTACTTTCAAAAGGGTTACGGAAATTTGGCCCAGGTAGTAAGATAAGGCCTGCGAAAACGAGGTGATGTGTTTGGATGCATTCAAGGAATCCCTGGTGGAGGAGTTGGGAAACCACACCGCTTTCACCATCCCGCTGTTCGGAGGCATTCCGGTGGCGGAGTCGGTGGTGGTGACCTGGATCGTCATGGCTGTGCTGGTGATCGCGGCGCTGCTGCTGACCCGGAACCTGAGCGTACGCAATCCCGGCAAGGTCCAGATCGCCCTGGAGAGCGCGGTGCAGTTCCTCAACGGCTTCGTCAAGACCAACATCGGCAGTCACTGGCGGCCTTTTGCCCCCTACCTGGGCACGGTGGCGCTGTATATCGGTTTTGCCAATATCATTGGCATCTTTGGTCTGACGCCGCCTACAAAGGACATCAGCGTGACCACCGCCCTGGCCCTGATGAGTATGCTGCTCATCTATGGCTCCCAGTTCCGGTACAACGGTCTGCTGGGCGGACTGAAGAAGTTCGCCGCGCCCATGCCGCTGCTGCTCCCCATCAATCTGATGGAGGTCATCATCCGGCCCCTGGCGCTGTGTATGCGTCTGTTCGGCAACGTATTGGGCGCATTCATCATCATGGAGATGCTCAAATTTGTGGTCCCGGTATTTCTGCCGGCGGTATTCAGCATCTACTTCGACCTGTTTGACGGGTTGATCCAAATGGTCGTCTTTGTGTTCCTGACCACACTGTTCACCGGCGAGGGCATCAAAGAGGAAGAGTAAGGCACATTCATCCAAGAAACATTTGATTTACAGGAGGAAATTATCATGTCTATGGCTATCATTGCTGCCGCAATCGCAGTCTTCACCGGCATCGGCGCCGGTATCGGCATCGGCTTCGCCACCGGCAAGGCCAGCGAGGCCATTGCCCGTCAGCCCGAGGCCTCCGGCAAGATCAACAGCGCTCTGCTGCTGGGCTGCGCCCTGGCAGAAGGTACCGCCATCTTCGGCTTCATCACCGCTCTGCTCATCATCTTCGTCGGTTAAAGGGGGCGCCCCCAATGCTGGAGTTCCATCTTTCCACCATTCTCTTCACCATTATCAACCTGCTGGTGCTCTTCTTCCTGCTGAAGAAGTTCCTCTTCGGCCGGGTCAACGCCGTGCTGGAACAGCGGGCCGCTCTGGTGAAGGGCGAGATCTCCTCCGCGGAGGAAAATAACCGTCAGGCCGAAGCGCTGAAGGCCCAGTACGAGGGCAAGCTGACCGATGCCCGGCATGAGGCCGCCAAGATCGTGGCCGACGCCCAGAACCGGGCCCAGCGGGTCTATGAGGGCAAGATGGCCGAAGCGGAGACCGACGCCAAGCGTCTGCGCAGCGAGGCTGAGGCCCAGATCGCCGAGCAGCGGGACGCCATGCTGCGGGGCGCCCGGAACGAGGTGGCCTCCCTGGCCCTGCTGGCCGCTGCCAAAGTGGCCCAGCGGTCTATGGACGGCGACGACGACAGGGCCTTTGTGGATACATTCCTGTCGGAAGTGGGTGAGCAGGCATGAATGAGTTGGCCCGCCGCTATGCAGAGGCACTCTATGCCGTCTCCCCCGACGAGGAGACCCTGCAAGCCACCGCTCAGGCCATGATGGCGGACGCCCCTCTGTGGGAGGCCCTGTGCTCCCCCGCCGTCCAGGCCTGGGAAAAGGAGCGTGTTCTGGACCGGCTGCCCATTCTGGACGGCCACGGTCTGCTGATGCGTTTTTACCGCCTGCTGGCGGAAAAGGGCCGTATGACTCTGCTGCCCGACATTCTGGAAGCCTTCCATGACAAGGCCCTGGCTCAGCGGGGGGCGGTCCGCTGCCGCCTGACCTGCGTCCGTGTCCCCGATGAAGCGGAGCAGGAAAAGCTGAAACAGGCCCTGTGCCGGCTCCACCACAAGGCTGATGTGGTCTTTGAGATCCGCATGGATCCGTCTCTGCTGGGCGGATTCACGCTGGAGCTGGAGGGCGTAACCTATGACAAGAGCGTCCGGGGCGCGCTGGCCGGTCTGAGCCGGCAACTGGAAGAGAGGCGAATGGCATGAAAACCAATCCCGAAGAAATCGTCTCCATCCTGCGGGAGGAGATTCAAGGGTATGATACCCGCGTACGGCGGGATGAGACCGGCACCGTGCTGGAAGTAGGCGACGGCATTGCCACCGTCTACGGCCTGGACAAGGCGGTATACGGCGAACTGGTAGAGCTGGACACCGGCGTAAAGGGCATGGTCATGAACCTGGCCCGAGACAGCGTGGGCGTGGTGCTGCTGGGCAGCGATACCGGTGTCCGGGAGGGCACCGTGGTACGCCGCACCGGCCACCCTGCCGACGTGCCCGTGGGCGACGGCCTGATCGGCCGCGTCGTGGACGTGCTGGGCCAGCCCATCGACGGTCTGGGCCCCATTGAGGCCACCGAAACCCGCCCCATTGAGCATGAGGCCAGCGGCGTGGTCAGCCGTGAGCCGGTGAACGTTCCCCTTCAGACCGGTATCCTGGCCATCGACGCCATGGTACCCATCGGCCGGGGCCAGCGTGAGCTCATCATCGGCGACCGGCAGACCGGCAAGACCGCCATCGCCGTAGACACCATTCTGAACCAGAAGGGTCAGGATGTGATCTGCATCTATGTGGCCATCGGCCAGAAGGCCTCCACCGTGGCCCGTATTCAGGATACCCTGAAGAAGCACGGCGCCATGGACTACTCCATCATCGTCTCCTCCACCGCCAGTGAGTCCGCCCCCCTCCAGTACATCGCCCCCTATTCCGGCGCGGCCATGGGCGAGTACTTCATGAGCCGCGGCAAGGACGTGCTCATCGTCTACGACGATTTGAGCAAGCACGCGGTGGCCTACCGTACCCTCTCCCTGCTGCTCAAGCGGTCCCCCGGCCGTGAGGCCTATCCCGGCGACGTGTTCTACCTCCACTCCCGGCTGCTGGAGCGGGCCTGCCGCCTTACCAAGGAATACGGCGGCGGCTCTATGACTGCCCTGCCTATCATCGAGACCCAGGCCGGTGATGTGTCGGCCTATATCCCCACCAATGTCATTTCCATCACCGACGGCCAGATCTATCTGGAGAGCGACCTGTTCTTTGCCGGCCAGCGGCCCGCCGTCAACGTAGGCCTGTCGGTATCCCGTGTAGGCGGCTCCGCCCAGACCCGGGCCATCAAAAAGACCGCCGGTACCCTGCGTATCGACCTGGCCCGGTTCCGTGAGCTGGAGGTCTTTACTCAGTTTGCCTCCGATCTGGACCCCGCCACCCAGCAGGCTCTGGACCACGGCCGCCGCCTGCTGGAGCTGCTGAAGCAGCCTCTGTACAACCCCATGCCGGTAAGCCGCCAGGCCATTATCCTCTATGCTGCCACCAACGGACTGCTGGACGACGTGCCTCTGGACAAGGTACGCTCCTTCGTGCTGGACTTTGCCCAGGAGATGGAGCAGGAACACACCGACGTGGTGGACGAGATCCAGTCCACCGGCAACCTGAGCGGCCCGGCCATTGAGACCATCCGCTCAGTGCTGGACAACGCCAAGAAACGGGTGAGCGCCACATGGCAAGCATAAAAGAGATCCGCACCCACATCAAAAGCGTGGAGCAGACCCTGAAGATCACCAACGCCATGTATCTCATCTCCTCCTCCAATCTTCAGAAGGCCCGGAAACAGCTCACCGATGTGGAGCCCTACTTTCAGAAGATCGAGACCACCATCTCCGACATTCTCCACCACTCCCCGGAGATCAGTCACATTTTCTTTGACAAGCGCCCCAGTATCCAGCCGGAGGACCGCAAGATCGGCTATATCGTCATTACCGGCGACAAGGGTCTGGCCGGCGCCTATAATCACAATATTCTGAAGCTGGCGGAGCAGAAGATGAGCCGGCATCCCCATACCAGTCTCTTCGTGGTGGGCCAGGTGGGCCGCTCCTATTTCCAGGAGCACGGCATCCCCATCGATGTGGAGTTTCTCTATACCGCCCAGGACCCCAACATGGGCCGGGCCCGGGATATGGCCGAGCTGATGATCGACCTCTATCTGGAGGAACAGCTGGACGAGGTCTATATCCTCTTCACCCGCATGGTGAATACCTTCCGCATGGAGCCCACCGTCCACAAGCTGCTGCCTCTGGACCCGGACGTCTTTCCCTACTATGAGAAAAACCGGGACACCTACAATCGGGACGTGGTATACGTCCCCTCTGTCAAGGCGGTTATGGACCGCCTTGTGCCCGGCTATGTGAAGGGCGACATCTTCGGCGCTCTGGTGGAATCCTACTGCTCGGAGCAGAACGCCCGCATGACCGCCATGAAATCCTCCAGCGACAACGCCCGGGCTATGCTGCAAAATTTGAATCTGTCTTATAACCGGGCCCGTCAGGCCGCCATCACTCAGGAGATCACCGAGGTGGTGGGCGGCGCCCAGGCCGCACTGTAAAAAGTCCAAGGGAGATTACGATATGAAGGAAAACAAGGGAACCATTGTACAGGTCATGGGACCTGTTGTGGACGTTGCCTTTGACCAGGGCAGCCTGCCCGAGATCAAGGAGGCCCTGGAGGTCCAACTGAACGGTCAGCGCCAGGTCATGGAAGTGGCGCAGCATATGGGGGGCGACACCGTCCGCTGCATCATGCTCTCCCCCAGCGAGGGCCTGGGCCGCGGCATGGAGGTCATCGCTACCGGCGCTCCCATCTCCATCCCCGTGGGCGAAGGCGTGCTGGGCCGGATGTTCAACGTCCTGGGTGACGCCATCGATGAGAAGGGGCCGGTGAAGGCCAAGGAAAAATGGTCCATCCATCGCCAGCCCCCCGCCTTTGAAAACCAGCGCCCGGTGGTGGACATTTTTGAGACGGGCATCAAAGTCATCGATCTGCTGGCCCCCTACGCCAAGGGCGGCAAGATCGGCCTGTTCGGCGGCGCCGGCGTGGGTAAGACCGTGCTCATTCAGGAGCTGATCCACAACATCGCCACCGAGCACGGCGGCTACTCCATCTTTACCGGCGTGGGCGAGCGTACCCGTGAGGGCAACGACCTGTGGCGGGAGATGACTGAGTCCGGCGTCATTGAAAAGACTGCCCTGGTCTTCGGCCAGATGAACGAGCCCCCCGGAGCCCGTATGCGGGTGGCCCTTACCGGCCTGACCATGGCCGAGTACTTCCGGGATCAGGAGAAGCAGAATGTGCTGCTCTTCATCGACAACATTTTCCGTTACGTTCAGGCCGGCTCCGAGGTGTCCGCCCTGATGGGCCGGATGCCCTCCGCCGTGGGCTACCAGCCCACCCTGGCCAACGAGATGGGCGCTCTCCAGGAGCGCATCACCTCCACCAAGGACGGTTCCATCACCTCGGTGCAGGCCGTCTACGTCCCCGCCGACGACCTGACCGACCCCGCCCCTGCCACCACCTTTGCCCACCTGGACGCCACCACCGTTCTCTCCCGTAAGATCGTGGAGCAGGGCATCTACCCCGCGGTGGACCCCCTGGAGTCCACCTCCCGTATTCTGGAGCCCGACGTGGTGGGTCAGCGGCACTATAAGATCGCCCGCGGCACCCAGGAGCTGCTCCAGCGCTACCGGGAGCTTCAGGACATCATCGCCATCCTGGGCATGGAGGAGCTGAGCGAGGACGACCGGCGCACCGTGGAGCGGGCCCGCCGCATCCAGCAGTTCTTCTCCCAGCCCTTCTCTGTGGCCGAGCAGTTCACCGGCCTGGAGGGCCGTTATGTAAAGCTGGAGGACACCCTCCGCTCCTTTGAGACCATCCTGGGCGGCGAGCTGGACAAATACCCCGAAGCCGCCTTCAGCAACGTGGGCAACGTGGACGAGGTCATTGCCAAGGCCAAGAAGATGGGGGCGGTATAAATGGCCCAAACCGGTACCTTTACCCTGGAGATCATTACCCCCGAGCGCCAGTTCTACATCGGCCCCGCCGAAGCCCTGGTTCTTCCCGCTGTGGACGGCCAGATGGGCATCTACCCCGGCCACGAACCGGTGGTCACCGCCGTGGAGCCGGGGGAGCTGCGCTACAAGGTGGAGAACAAGTGGGAGCCTGCCGCGGTGGGAGCCGGCTTTGCCGAGATCAAGCCGGACTATGTGATCCTGCTGGTGGGTTTCGCCGAACATCCCGAGGAGATCGACCGGAAGCGGGCCGAGGCCGCCAAGCTGCGTGCCGAGGAGCGCCTGCGCCAGAAGCAGAGCGTCCATGAGTATTACCACTCCAAGGCCGCCCTGGCCCGGGCCATGGCCCGCCTGAAAACCAGACGTTGAGAGAAATAAAAAGGCAGGACGGAATTCAGAGGAATTCCGTCCTGCCTTTTTATCATTTACCCAATCTGTTTCTTTTTCTTCCCCAACAGCAGGGAGGCAAACAGGGAAACCAGCGGCACGGTCAAGATAATGCCCACCGAGCCGGCCACACTCTGGATCAGCTCAATGGCCATGGTATCGCTGTTGATGATCTGAATCAGAGGGTAATGATAGACCTGGAAGAGCAGCAGCATATTGAAGGAGGCGCCCGCAAAGGCCAGGATCAGCGTATTGGCCATGGTGCCCATGGCGTCCCGGCCAATGTTCATCCCCGACCGGAACAGGCGGCCGGAGGTAATCTCCGGGTCCACCGTCCGCAGTTCGTGGCAGGCAGAGGAGATGGACATAGCCACATCCATCACCGCCCCCAGGGCGGCGATGAGGATGCCGCTGACCAGCAGGCCCCGGATCTCCAGGGGGCTGTCGTAGGCCCGCAGTACCAGTTCTTCCGCCTCCGACATATTGAACCCGCCAATCGGGGTGATGATCCCCACGATCCAGGCAAACAGGCCTGCCGCCGCCACGCCGCATACGCAGCCCAGTCCGGCGCACAGGGTTTTGCGGGAAAAACCGGTCAGCATCAGCAGGGACGCCGCCGCCGTCAGCGCCGCAATAAAGATGGCCGACGGAATGGATGGCGCTCCCTTCAGTACCATGGGAATGAGCAAAAACCAGATACCGGCCAGGGTGTAGGCCAATCCCAGCAGAGCCATGACTCCCTTTTTGCCGCCAATGAAGATCAGCAGCAGAGCAAAAACCACCAGCATCCCCACCAGAACGATACCTCGGTCGTAGTTGGGAATGGAGACCACATATGGGTCCCCATTGTCATCCACATCCAGCCGCACAATGACCCGGGTACCCAGGGAACAGTCCACATTGGCATAGGCGGTGAGGTAATTGATGGCCTCCAGAACGGCCCCCTTGTAGGGACCGCTGAGAATCTCAAGTTCCAAATACTGGCTGCCCACCCGCAGGCCCTCGGTCCATTCATCCGGCTGGGCATCATCGGCCAGGATATCGGTAACGCGGGCAGAAGCAAAGTTTCTCTTCTGGGCCGCAGTCAGCTCCCCATTCTCCGGTTGGAGCAGCACACCCCCCACCACCAGAATGAGCAGCAGGCACAGCCCCACAATCAGCCCTGCAATCCGGCCCTTGCTGGGAGGCCATAGGGGCTGCTTTTCCAGCAGAACAGGCTGCTTTTGTTTCTTTTGTCCCATGGCGCTCTCCTCTCAAGATATAAGGCGGGGCGCCGCCCACCGAGGCAGGCGGCGCCCCGCATACGCAAGTATGGAATCAGTCGTTTTCTGCAAAGCGGGCCAGCACGGCAGCCACTTCCGCACGGGTCGCGTTCCCCTGAGGATTAAGGGTGCCGGCGCCAGTACCGATAATGATACCGGTATCCACAGCCCAAGCCATAGCCTGGGCGGCCCAGTCGCTGACAGAACCGCTGTCAGGATAGGCGGTCAGGTCGCACTCAATGACGGGGCTGCCCACAAGACGCCACAGCATGGTGACCAGCTGCTCACGGGACACGGCAGCCTCCAGATTGGTACCGTCGGACACGCCGTTCTCCACCGCCCAGGCCACACCGGCCTCATACCAGGTAGCGCCGGTGGAGGTATCCACGCCATTGTAGCGGGCCAGGATGGTAAGGATCATGGCCCGGCTGGTGGTCATGAAGGGGGAGAACTGGGTGGCAGAGGTGCCGTTCATGAGGTCGTTGTCATAGACATATTTTACGGCACTGTAGAACCAGTCGTCCACATCCACATCCGTGAAGGGCAGTTCGTTCTCCACACTCTTGGCGGCAAAGGAGGCTTCCACAGTGACAGCGGAGGCGGGCATGGCAAAGGTGTACTTGCCGTCCCCCTTGTCGGTGAGCTTGATCTCGTTGCCGTTCTTGTCGGTAACGGTCAGTACATTCAGCTCGTAGCCTTCGTCAGCCTTCACAGTCAGGGTGATGGTCAGGCCCTTGGAGGCGCGGGTGCGGCTGGCAGTCACGGTACCGTTGTCGCTGCCCTCCACAGTGATGGCGTAGGTGGTGGAGCCGCTGGTGGAGGCTACAGTACATACGATATCCGCTCTGTCACGAACTCGGATGCGGGGGAAGGGGCCGTCGGGGGCGTTGAAGGTATTGTCGTAGGAGGCAAGACCGGTGGCGGTGATGTCGCAGCCCACCTCCAGACCGTCGATCTTCTTGTCGCTGGTGATATAACCGTCGATAAACACGCGGCCGATATTACCTTCGCTGTCACGGACCATAATGGTCTGAATGGAGCCATTCTCTTCCTGGAAGGAGACAACGGTGCCCTTCAGGGTGACCAGGCTGCCCAGGACGGAACCGTTGTTCAGCTGGTCAGCGGTGATCTCCATGGGGGCAGGAGCCTCCGTCTCGCCGATCTTTTCAATGGAGGTCACGGCGATCTGACGCTCGCCCTGATAGGAAGAGGTAGTGCCGGTGATACGCACCTTGTCGCCGGTCTTGTAATTGCCGGCCACGGGGAAGGCGTTGATACCGGCGGTGTCGTCCTGGACATAGATGCAGTCGAAGAAGGCGGTATCCTTGTCGTAGCCGGAGGCATTGGAGGTAACCACACCTTCGATGGTGTACTTCACACCTTCCAGTTCCTGAGCCTGCACCTGTTCGATGGGAGTAACAGTCACGGGGTTCAAATAGTTAACCAGATTCTCGCAGATGTTGTAGTTGGAATAGTTCTTCTCAGCACCGGAGTCGCCTACCTCGGCCTGCACCTCAAAGTTGGACATGAAGGCTGCGCCGGAGACAATGATGAGGCCCTTGTTGTCGCCCAGGTCCTCGGTGGCCAGCACCATCAGGCGTTTATCGCCCTCGGCCACAGCGTACTTGGGCATGGAATCGCCGCCCAGGCCGTCGTTATCGCTGTCCGCAGAGTAGGTGGTGGCGTGGCCGTAGACCACGGGAGAGACGGTGGCAGGTATCTCGGTGGTGGGGTTGCCCGCATCGTCCACCACATAGATGGAAGCGCCGCCATACTGGCTGAAGAGCTGAGAGTACAGGTTGTTGTTGGGATTCTCGGGATCAAACTCCACGCCGTTCATCAGGAAATGGTCCCAATTATAGGTGGAGAGATAGAGACGCTGGGTCTGTCCGCCGTTGAGCTTGTCATCGTTGGTGGCGTCGTCACCAATACGCAGGGAAGAGCCCAGAGCCTCCAGAACCTTGTTCTGCTGGGCAGCCATATGGTCGGCAGCATCAAAGGCGGCATAGCTTTCGTAGTAGTCCGACCAGCCAGCCACGACCAGGGTGCCGCCGTCGGCGTTGAAGGCCTTCAGGGCCTCGATCTCCGCATCGGAGTAGCAGGCGTAGGGATCTCTCAGTGCGGTACCATCCCGGCGGGAGGGCGCGGTGAGGATGATGGCCTTATACTTGTTGTCCTTGTTCTCACAGGCGGCGATCAGGTCGTCGCTGGTGTTCAGCTGAACCGTGCGCACCGAGTAGCCGGCAGCCAGATTGCCGAAGTTGCCCATGGAGTCCTTGTAGTTGCCGTTCACATACTCATTGTAGTGGGAGGCGTCGATACCGATGTAAACCAGCTGGCTGGCGTCCAGGATATCCAGGGTCACGTCCTTGGAGTAGGTGTACTCGATGTCGCCCTGCTCCAGAACCGCGGTGACGGTGACAGTCATCACCCGGGCCATATCGGGGATATAGCTCCAGTCCACGGTCATCGTGCCGGAGGCGGGGAGCTCATAGCCCTTGGTGTCGGCGCCCAGGACCTCGCCGCCGCTGGAGTAGGTGATGGACTTGACGGTGGCGGGCTCAGACTCGCTGTTGAAGAGGGTGGTGGTGAGGGTGAGGGCCTCGCCGGTAACGGGGGTGGCGGTGCCGCACTCCACGGAGGAGATGCCCAGCTTCACTACGTCGCCCACCCACACGGGGGCGGTGACAGCCAGGTCGCCGTCGCCCTGGGTGACGCGGATGAAGTAGTAGCTGTAGCTGGCGGGGATGGTGCACTCCAGCTCACCGGAGGCCAGCTCAGTGGGATTGTCCCAGGTATAGGCTACGGCACCGGAGTTGACCACCACTTCCACCTTGGAGATGGAGTCGGAGCCATCGGGGTCGTATGCGCTGACGTTGATGGTGACATTCTCGGGAACATCGGAAATAATGGAACCCAGCATCTGGCCATTGAGGGTGTAGTTGATCTCCAGGTTCTTGTCCTCTGTGGCGTAGACGCGATAGTTCCGGATGGCCTCATAGATGCCTTCTTCAGAGAAGTCGTCGGTCAGGACCACATCACGGGCGTCGTTGGCGTTGCCCCACTTGCCCTTATGGTTGTCCTGGTTGTTGGTGGGGGCCACGTGCCAGCCCTTGTCCAGGGCCATGATGTACTGCTCATAGCTGGGGTAGTAACCGCCGGCGCCGATGGCGCCTTCGCCGTTGCCCACCTCCACCAGGTGCATCCGGGTGTCAATGATGGGGTCATAGTAGCCGAAGTCACTGAAGTTGCCGAAGGTAGTGCCGGGGTGGTTGAACTGGCTGATGGAGTCCACCAGTTCAGCGTTGCTCAGCAGGGCATAGTAGGCCTTCATGCCCGCGTCAGCGGTCTTGTTGTTCAGGGTCGTGTTGTTGCGGGAGACGATGCCGGGGGTGTTAAAAGTGTTGATGTGGCCGGGGCCGCCGGACCAGGTCATCTCGAAGCCGGCCAGGGCCACCACTTCGCCGGCGTGCTCCTGGTTGAAGGCGTTGATGGCGCCGGTGTAGGCGTTCCACTTCGCCGCGCTCTCCTCGGACATCTGCTCGGGGTCGTAGAGGGCGGCCTCGGGGTTGGCAGCGCCGGAGGTGTCAAAGTAGTTGGAGTGGTCAGTGAAGGCCACAAAGTCCACGTTGGCGCTCTCGGGCAGGTTGGCCACATAGTTCAGGCCCTCCTGGAGGGTGCCCGCGCCGTCGGAGTACTCGGCGGTGTGGGAGTGGAGCTGTCCGAAGTAGAGCTGATACTGGGCCGTGCCGATGGTAAAGGTCCAGGTGCGGGAGACGGTCTTTTCATCCGCCCGGGTGACGGTGGCGGTGACGGTAACCTTGCCGTCCGCCATGGCCTCGGCGGGGGTGTAAGAGGCCCTGCCGTTCTTCACGGTGGGAGTAACATCCTGGTCGTTTACCTTCAGGGAGACGGCGGGATTCTCCCCGGCGTTGCCAAAGGTGAAGCCGATCTCAGGCTTCTTCTCGTCGCCGGTCTGGGCATTGGCGGCGGGGAACACCTCGAGGATATAGGGCTCATCCTTGACAGCAAGGGTGGTGGTGCCGGTAAAGGCCACGTCCTTGTTGTCCCTTCCCTCAATGGTGATCACCACATCACCGGCGACCATGGCAGAGTCGGGAATGGTGAAGGAGTAGGCGCCGTCCTTCTCTGTCAGCTCGGCAACGGTGTTGCCGTACTTGGCGGAGATGTCCTTCACGCCAAAGACGGAATCCACGGTGAAGCTGACGGAGTACTCCTGACCCACATAAGCGTCGGGCAGCAGTCCAAAGGTGACAGCGGGCATATTGACCACGCCATCGGTGATGGTAACGCCCTCAGCCACAGGGTAGAAGTTAAAGGTGTAGATGTCCTTATCGCTGTCACTGTACAGGCTGTAGGTCTTGTAGGAGCCGGCATAGTATTCCAGGTACTGGGAGTACTTGCCGTTAAATTTGGCTGTACGGCTCTCCAGGTTAAAGCCGCCGTTGAAGGCGGTCAGCTTCCAGTCGGCATCCTCGGTAGCCTCGGCAGAATAGAAAGCGTTGTTGCCGGTGCCGTTGGAGCAGAGGTAGCCGTCAGAAGTCTTGAAGCGGAACCACTCGCCGTTGACCTCCACGGTAAAGACCCGGGCGCCGTTGGCGGGGGTGGCCACGCCGTCGGCCACGGTGGCCTCGGCGTTGTTGACGGAGGGGCTGGTCTCATTGCCGTCAGAACCGGCCAGAACGCCCTTGGCGCCCTCGTTGTAGAGTACCACCTGCGCGCCGGCCTCAGGCAGATCGCCGCTGGGGGGCTCGGGGAGATCGGTGACCTCATAGAAGGTCAGGGCAAACATACCCTCGCTGCCGGCGGAAATCTTTCCGTAGGAACTCCAGTTGTTTTTCTCAGCGTACCACTCCATGTAGGAGTTGCGGACAGTATTCTTGATATAATAGAGTCCGTTGCCGGCATCCTCCAGCACCCACTGGTCGTTTTTCTCACCCAGAGGCATACTGGAGAAGGAGTCACCCATGCCGATGTTCTGGCCGTCGTAGGAGAAGGACCAGGTGCCGTCGCCGTTATCAATGACGGTCCACACATCGCTGGAGGTAAAGCCGGACAGAGTGCCGTTCTCCATGGTCACGGTGGTGCCGTTGTTGTAGTAGCCGGTATAGGTTCCGGACAGGGCCTTGCCGTATTGGGGGTTATAAATGACTACCTGGTCGCCGTGGGCAATGGGACCGGCAGGGGTGCCATCCAGGTCGATCTCGCTGGCGCTGGTGTTGCGCAGCTGGAGGGTGGTATTGTACACGCTCACCGCGGCGGTGATGGTGATGGTGTCGCCCACCGCCACAGTCCAAGTGTCGTCCTCATTCTTATCCACCACAGCCTTATAGAGCTGAATGGTATTGCCGCTGCTGTCCTTCACGGTGATGTTGGGCTTGGAGTAAGCACCGTTGTTGTCGTACACTTCCGTTACTTCCACATTGCGGAGTGTCACATAGGTGCAGATGTCGGCAGCAGTTAGTTCCCCGATGGTCTTGACCGTGGGGGTCAGGGTCAGACCGGAGGATTTTACATAGGTGGAACCGTCCAGCTGGGGCAAACCGTTGAACGTGGTACGCTTGCCGGTTCCGATGACGGTGTCGCCCAGGGCAATGTCGTCAAAATTGCCGCTCATGCGGACGCAGATACCGCCGGTGCTGTCCTGAAGATAGACATTCTGCCCATCCAGGAGGGTGACCACGCCCTTGACCGTCAGCTTCTCGGTGCCGTCGGCAGCGGCCAGGGCATCGGAGATGGAGATAACGGTCGGCTCATCGGGACCCGGTCCAGGATCAGGTGTGCCGGTACCCTCCACATACTGATAGAGTGTAAAATCACAGGGGTAACCGGCGTTGATGGTCGCGTTTTTATAGGCCCGGAATTTGTTTTCCGAATTCTTGTTGCTGGCCAGGGTCACAGTATCCTCCCCGGTACCCAGAAAACGGAAGGCTCCGTTTTCAAAGGAGGTGGCCCAGGTGTAGTCGCCGGCCTGAATGCCGTTGTTGTTGCCGCCCTTGGGCGCCACTTGGGTGCCGTTGGCGTCAGTGAGGGTAACGCCGCTGTCGGTTACGGCGATCTCCCACACCAGGCTGGCGTCGGGATCGGTGAGGCTGCCGCCTTCCTCTGTAACCTGTGTGGCAGTAAGCCATGTGCCGTCCAGCGCACCCATGGCATATCCGGAATCGACTACGATAACGTATTTTCCGTCCGTCAATTCTTCCTGTGTCGTGATTTTGGTAAAGGTCCCTGTTCCGCTGGCGGCAAACACCGCGGTGGGCAGCAGGGACAAGAGCATGGCAATGGTCAATAGCGCGGATAGCAGGGGTTTCAGCTTATGTCTCATACTACGATCATCCATCCTTCCTCGCATAGGCCGCCTGCGCGGCCATTTCTTTCTTCCAATATACCGGATGCTCTCACCCCCACACCTCAGATTTGGCCAAAAAAGGCGGACGGCTCGTCCGGCTTTTCCTTCTGTTTCCTGGCCCTTTCCTTCCTTTTTCCCGGGCAGCACCATCTCTCCCCAGTCCGCAGCGGATGAACCGCTCCGTTTGATACAGTGTTATTTTAACAAAACATTCCTTCGGGTACAAGCCTTTTTTAGTAATATCCGCCTTTACATCGTATTATTTCTGAAAAATTTTTGTGTAATATATGTAACACAACCCTTCGCACTAGTATATTTTCCTTTATCTGGCTGTATTTCCCATAACAAAATCCATTCTCTCGGCCGGTATTCTTCTGGCTGTGTTTCTAAAGCTGCACCTCAAAAACGCGGCGCTGCCGTTGGGCAGCGCCGCGTTTGTTACAGGTCGTACAGCTGTGAGAAGCTGTCTCTGAGGGCGGGATAGAGTTCCGTATACAGCCGGTAGAAGGGCTCATACCGAGCGCTATCCCCGCTGTTGGGGGCGCAGGACTGATCGGGATGGACAATGGCGTCGCAGGCAGTGGGTACGTCGGGATACACCCCGGCACACACACCCGCCAGGATGGCTGCGCCCAGGGCGGGTCCTTCCTGAGACGCCTTGGCGGTTTGGACAGTGCAACCCAGCACATCGGCCAGCATCTGCCGCCAGAAGGGAGACCGTCCGCCGCCGCCACAGGCCATGATGTGGTCGGGGGCCACTCCCATCTCCCTTAAAATGTCCAGACACTGGCGCTGGGAGTAGGACACGCCCTCCATCACCGCCCGGATCAAATCTCCCCGGCCATGCATGGCGGACAGGCCGATAAAAGCGCCTCTGGCCCTCTCGTCCAGCAGAGGAGACCGCTCCCCCATCAGGTAGGGCAGGTAGAGCAGCCGGTTGGCCCCGATGGGAGACTGGGCCGCTTCCTGGGTCATGATGTCGTAGGGGTCCACCCCCTCCGCCTCCGCCTGCCGCCGCTCTTCGGCGCAGAACTGGTTGCGGAACCACTGGAGGGACAGGCCGGCGGCCAGGGTGCAGCTCATCACCGTCCACGCCCCGGGCACGGCGGCACAGAAGGTATGGACCCGTCCGCCGGGGTCAATACTCACCTGGTCGGCGTGGGCAAACACCACGCCGGAGGTACCCAGAGTAACGAAAGCCCGGCCGGACCGCACCACGCCGGTACCCACCGCGGCCGCGGCGTTGTCTCCCGCGCCGCCCGCCACCGGTGTGTCGGGCGCCAGGCCGGTAGCGGCAGAGGCAGCCGCCGTCACCGTGCCGGTCAGATCAACAGATTCATACAGCTTACCCAGCAAGGCCGGGTCGATCTCCAGCTTATCCAGCACCTCCCCGCTCCAGCAGCGGTGTGCCACGTCCAGCAGGTTCATGCCGGAGGCGTCGGATACCTCGGTAGCAAACTCTCCCGTCAGCTTATAGCGCAGGTAGTCCTTGGGCAGCAAGATGTGACGGCACTTGGCGTACAGCTCCGGCTCATGGCGGCGCACCCACAGGATCTTACCGGCGGTAAACCCGGTAAGTGCCGGGTTGGCGGTAAGCTGGATGAGCCGCTCCTTCCCTACCAGTTCTGTGATCTCCTGGCACTCCCGTCCGGTGCGGCCGTCGCACCACAGGATGGAGGGGCGCAACACCCTCCCCTCCCCGTCCAGCATGACCAGACCGTGCATCTGGCCGGACAGGCCCACGCCTTTTACTTCGCTGGGTGAGACACCGCTCTGGTCCAGTACACCCCGGATGGTCTCGCAGGCAGCCTGCCACCAGGCCTCCGGGTCCTGCTCCGCCCAGCCGTTCTGGGGCTGGTCCAGCGGATAGGTGGCGGTGCAGGAGGCCACGGTGCGGCCTGTCTCGTCAAACAGGGCGGTCTTGGTACCGGAGGTACCCAGGTCCACGCCCATCAGATATGCCATAGCCCTTCTCCTTTCCAAAAACAAAAGGGGCGTGCCGAGTATGGCGCGCCCCTCCGCGCACAAGCGCTCAGCGGAACATTACGTTGTTGACAATGGTCTCCAGATACTCCTGCCGTCCGCTGGGCACATCGATCTTCTCCAGGCCCATGGCATAGTCGGACAGGGATTCCAGGGTGGCGGTGCCGTCCACGATGGTCTTGCCCACGCCGCTGCGGTAGCTGGCGTACCGGTCGGCCACAAACTGGTCCAGGCGGCCGTCGGCCTGGAGGGCCAGGGCCTTCCGCAGGCCCAGGGCGAAGGAGTCCATACCGGCGATATAGGCCAGCAGGATGTCCTCCAGAGTGTTGGAGGGACGACGGGTCTTGGCGTCGAAGTTCAGGCCGCCGTTGGTGAAGCCGCCGGCTTTCAGCACTTCCATCATGCAGTAAGTGGTGTTGTACACGTCGGTGGGGAACTGGTCGGTATCCCAGCCCAGGAACAGGTCGCCCTGGTTGGCGTCGATGGAACCAAAGGAGTCGTTGACAATGGCGGTGCGCAGCTCATGCTGGAAGGTGTGGCCCGCCAGGGTGGCGTGGTTGGCTTCAATGTTCATCTTGAAGTCGCCGGTGAGGCCGTACTTCCGCAGGAAGTTCATGCAGGTAGCCACATCGAAGTCGTACTGATGCTTGGTGGGCTCCTTGGGCTTGGGCTCGATGTAGAAGTCGCCCGTAAAACCGTGGGCACGGCCATAGTCCCGGGCCATGGTGAGGAAGCGGGCCAGATTATCCAGCTCCAGCCCCATGTCGGTGTTCAGCAGGGTCTCATAGCCTTCACGGCCACCCCAGAACACATAGCCGGTGGCCCCCAGCTCGATGGCGGCGTCGATACAGGCTTTCACCTTGGCAGCGGCCACGGCATACACGTCGGCACAGCAGGAGGTGGCGGCGCCCGCCATGAACTTCTTGTCGCCGAAGTTGTTGGCGGTGACCCACAGACACTTTTTGTTGTGCTTCTCCTGGAGCTCTTTCAGGTAGCCCACCATGACCTTGAAGTTCTCAATGCTCTCCTTGACGGTGGCGCCCTCGGGAGCCACGTCCACATCGTGGAAGCAGTAGTAATCCAGGTCCAGCTTATCCATCAGTCCGAAGGCAAAGTCTGCTTTGGCCCGGAACTTGGCCATAGGATCGCTCTGGCCGAAACTCTTATCCATGGTGCCGCTGCCGAACATATCCACACCCTCGGCACAGATGGTATGCCAGTAGCTCATGGCGAACTTCAGGTGCTCCCGCATGGGCTTGCCCGCCAGCACCTCATCGGGGTTATAGTATTTGAAGGCGAAGGGCTCGTTGCTGTTGGGCCCCTCATAGACAATTTTGTCGATTTCCTCATAGGTTTTCATAGCGATACCCTCCCTTTTGCATTTCAGAATTATGCTGTACGCGCCTTGCGCAGTTTCTGAGCGATGGCAGGCAGCATCTGCACGGCGATGGCCAGCAGCAGGATGGCGCCCTTAATGGTGTCGTTGATCAGCGGGTTGAGACCCAGAGCAGTGATGATCTTATCGATGATGGTGAAGGACATGGAACCAAACACCACGCCCAGGATACGGCCTCTGCCGCCGCTCATGCTGATGCCGCCGATGACCACGCCGGCGATGGAGTACAGCTCATAGTTCTTGCCGCTGGTGGCCGGGTCCACAGAACCCACGTTGGCCACATAGAGGAAGGAGGCGATGCCCATAAGCACACCGGCGATGACAAAGACCAGTACCCGGGTCATGCTCACGTTGATGCCGGAGAGCTGGGCGGCCCGCTCGTTGCTGCCCAAGGCGTACACCCGCTTGCCGAACTTGGTGCTGGTGGACAGGTAGGTCATGACGGCCACCACCACCACCAGAATGAGCACCAGAATGGGGATCTGGAACACCGACTGGTTGCCGATGACCCACAGAGGCTGCCACTGGGACAGACCGGCGTCCAGCTGATAGATAGTCCAGTTGTTGCTGTTCATCACCGTCTGAGCGATGGAGCGGTACATCAGCATGGTGGCCAGCGTGACGATAAAGGCGGGCATTTTCACCAGACCGATGAGCACGCCGTTGATGAGGCCCAGAATCACGCCCATAAAGACGGCGAACAGGAAGGAAAGGGCGATGTTGTTGGTGTTATTGAACACCATGACGGTGAGGCCGCCCACCAGCGCCAGCTGGGAGCCCACCGACAGATCGATGTCGCCGGTCAGGATGATCAGGCCCATACCCAGGGCAATGATGCCGATGACCGTGGAGTGACGGGGAATATTCATCAGGGTGGTCATGGTGGTGGCGCCGTGGTTGATGATGAGGAATACCACCAGGATGGCCAGGAAGATCAGGATGAAGTTATATTTGTGCCAGATACTTTTGACCAGAGTGGCCGCTTTGTTCTTCTCTTTCATGGTCTCACACCTCTTGTCCCTGCTCCGCACGGATGGCGGATGCGTTGGTAGCCAGGAGCATGACCCGCTCCTCAGTGATCTCGCTGCGCTCCAGCACGGCCTGAACGCCGCCGTGGTAGAACACCACGCAGCGGTCGGCCACCTTTTGGATCTCCGGGATCTCCAGGGTATTGACGATGACGGTTTTGCCCGCCTTGGCCAGCTCCTGGATCAGCTTGTAGATCTCGGTCTTGGCGCCCACGTCGATGCCCTGGGTAGGATTGTCCAGCAGCAGGATCTCCGCCTCGGTGTTGAGCCACCGGGCCAGGATCACCTTCTGCTGATTGCCGCCGGAGAGGCTGACGATCAGGTCCTCATGGCTCTCCGCCTTGATGTTGAGCATCTGCTTGAGCTTGTTGTACTTGGCCACCTCCCGCTTCACATGGATATGGGGATGGCGGCCGCTGAGGGTGTGCTCAGCGCAATATGTATTCTCTAGAAGCGTCATATCAGGAATGACGGAGTTTTCCTTCCGATTGGCGGCCAGCATGGCCACCTTGTCCTTCATGGCCTTATGGATGGTACCGGAGGCTACCGGTTTGCCCCATACCTTCAGCTTGCCGGCAGTAAAGGGAATGGCTCCAAAGACAGCCTGCATCAATTCGCTGCTGCCGGCGCCTTTCAGGCCGGTAAAGCCAAGCACTTCGCCTTTGTGGACGGACAGGGTCACATCGTGGAAGCCCTTGCCGGTCAGTCCCTCCAGCTCCAGGATGGGTTCACCCAGCTTGCGGGCCTCATAAACCTCCTGGTTCACATAGCCCTCACCCACCATCTGCCGGGTCACTTCCTCCGGCGTGATGTCGGCGATGCGGCCTGAGGAGATGAAAGAGCCATTGCGCAGGATGGTATAGCGGTCGGCGATCTCAAAAATTTCCGGCATCTTGTGGGAGATAAAGATAAAGGACTTCCCCTCCCCTTTCAGCCGGCGCACGATGCCGAAGAGATGTTCGATCTCCTCAGTGTTCAGAGCCGTGGTAGGCTCATCCAGGATAAACAGCTTGGCCTCGGCGTGGAGGGCCTTGGCGATTTCCAGCAGCTGCTTGCGGCTGGTGTCCAGGCTGCCTACCATCTCGGTGGGGTTGATATCCACACCCAGCCGGTTGAACAACTCTTGAGACTGGCGGATCATCTCTCTTTTATTCAGGTGACGGAACTTGCCCAGGATCTCCTTGTTCAAAAACAGATTCTCGTAGACGGTCAGGTCGTTGATGACGTTCAGTTCCTGGTGGACGAAGGCGATCCCCGCCTCGTCCGCCGATTTGACTGTGATGGAATCCATCTGCTTCCCGCAGAACTCCACGGTGCCTCCGTCCCGCTGGTGGACGCCGCCCAGGATGTTCATCAGGGTGGACTTGCCGGCGCCGTTTTCGCCCAGCAGTGCGTGTACCTCCCCCTCCTCCACGTCGAAGCTGACCTTATCCAGCACGGTGACGCCGAAGAAGCGTTTGGTAATATCGGTCATCTGTAATATTTTCATGGTCAGGCACCCTCTTTAAGGAACGGCGGTCCCCACAGGCGGCACAGCGCCCGCGGGGACCGCCGCTCGGTCTGGTTTAGAAGCCCTCGTAATCGGCCACGTTGGTGGAATCGACTACGTCGACGGTGATGGTATGATCCTTTTCCACGGTCTCGCCGTTGAGATGGCTGATCATGTCATCCACGGCGTTCTGGATCATCTTGGGAGGATAGGTGACGGAGAACAGGTCGAAGTTGGCCACGATGTCGGGATAGGCGGTGTTGGCGTGAGTGCCGGAAAGAACCTCATACATCTCGCCCAGGCCGGAGGAGGAGCCGATGGAGTTGATGGACTCCAGGAAAGCGTCCTTCTTGGCCTGCTCGATCTCGGTGCCGCTCAGAGCTTCCAGAATGCCCATGCCGATCTCGTCGTCGTGGGTGAAGATGTAGTGATACTCGCCCAGTTCCTCCACGGTCTTGCTG
>PPYE01585188.1_pt1 | contig 25741 bp, 30 predicted proteins | sample 1559881 | NCBI WGS metagenome assembly PPYE01 (sample SAMN08240022, study PRJNA423297) | Human gut metagenome, whole genome shotgun sequencing project. | reverse complement strand
ATAAAACAAACATCATTCACGTGCCAATCGGAAAAGCTTCTTTCACAGAGGAGCAGTTAGCGGACAACTTCCAGACGCTCATGGGAGCTATCACAAAGGCTAAGCCAAGCACACTGAAAGGTCAGTACCTGAAGAGTGTAACACTCGCTTCCACAATGGGACCGAGCGTTAAGCTTAACCCGGTTAAGTTAGCTCAGTAATAGATGAAATGAAACAGGCCGCCGCATTGAGAAATCAATGCGGCGGCCTGTTTTTATTGACCCTGGGTCTTTATCGACGGGGAAAAGCTCTCCCTGTACAGGAAAGAGTAGGGAACATCATGTTCGATCTCAAGTCCCTTCTTTTCTATTTTGTTGACCAGCAGTTCCACTGCCCGGTATCCCATTTCATAGGAATGTACATAGGTAGTGGTCAGTTTTGGAGAGAATTCTTCTCCTCCCCGTGAGTAGTGGCTGGTTGCCACCACAGCCACGTCTTCAGGGATGCGCAGCCCCATGGCTTTTATAATACTATAGGCTTGGCTGCAGGTGGGGAATTGATCCAGATAGATTGCCTCCACAGGGTTTTTCTGAGTCAGTAGTTCTTCCAGCGCATACTGGAAGCTTTTGGGATTGTAATAATCATACATGATAAAGCGGCACTGCTCCTGAGTAAGCCCCTTCTTAAGCCGGAAATCCTCCACGATCTGCCGGCTGATCTCCACCATCTGCAGTTCCTGTGCCTGCATGTAGCTGGTGAACAGCGCTGTGTTGCGGTAGCCCTTCTGATAACAGATTTCCAGGAAATCCTGTTTGTATATTTCATGTCCGCCGTAGACATTGTTGCCGTTCCTGTCAAAGGGGAGCTGCACTCCGGTGTAAATGGTTGGGAAGTCAGCTGCGATGAGTTCTGCCATGAAGTGCTGATAACTGTTTCCCACTGATGCAAAGATAAAGCCATCAACCCTCCGGCGTTTTATGATCTGGCTGGTAGAGGCTGACGGAACAAAAGAGCGGTTGTCCAGCAGAAGGTCGTATTTCAGGTGATTGGCTGCAATCGTGGCGCCGCTCAGAAACTGAATGGTAAAGTCATCATTTGGCTGCTGTATGCTCCAGAACGGCAGAACCAGTCCGATGGTATGTGTCTGGTTGGAGGCCAGGCTCTGCGCGCTGGCGCTGGGGGTATAGCCTAATTCCTCCATGGCCTTGATAACCCTGGACTCCGTCTCTGCCGAATAACGGCCCTTTTTATTAATTATCCTGGAAATGGTAGCGATAGACAGATTCGTTGCCTGTGCTATATCATATATCGTTATGTTCTTTTGAGATTCCATATTTTTATCCTTTTCCTTTTGATACCCCGCCCGCGGCACGGGCAGTTAAATCTTGTTAGTATTACTTTAAATGAGAAAGCCTTATTTGTCAATAAAATTGTGTAAACGGTTACGCAAAAGAATCAAAACATTATTAACAAAAAACAATATCTGTATTTGTGCATAAATTATAATAAAATATAAAAAGAATATATTGACTAATTGTCTAAATTGATGTATGGTAACACCATGAGAAAGCGCTTAACCTAAAGCGAAGACAGTGTTCTTTACAACGATTCGTGGATAAAAGGAAGGAATTGCCACATGAAACAGGGGAAATCTTGTGAAGTTGCTGCCATATATAAAAATATTAATAAAATTTAAATGAGAAAGCGCTTAACCAAATAATGGTAAATGGAGAGGAAAAAAGTATGAAGAAAAAAAGTTTGATCGCATTGGGAATGGCTGCCATGATGCTGTGTACCGGATGTCAGGGGGGTTCTGACAAAGCAAAAACCGAAGGTGGGAAAGAGACAGAAAAAACAGTCATGAATATCTGGATCGCAGGCAGTGGTGATGCCGATGCAGACAAGGCATACAAAACAGTTCTGGATGCATACTGTGAGGAGAACGCAGATGTGGACTATCAGCTCACTTACATACCATGGAGCGATTACTTTACAAAGCTGAATACAGGCCTTGCAGGTGCCAGCGGTCCTGATATTTTTATGCTGGGATACGGACAGATTGGTTCTGTACAGAGAGCGGGAAACCTTCTGAACCTGAGTGAATATCTTCCGGAGGACTGGGACGGATACGACGATTTTTATGAAAATATCTTGGAGATCTGTCAGCGCGACGGTGATTACTATGCTTTATTCAAACCGTCCAACAGAACCGTTTTCTACAGAAAAGATATCGCTGAGCAGAACGGTGTTACAGAGGAGGAGCTTAATATTAAGAGTCCCGAAGATTTTGAAAAACTGGTTGAAAAGATGACAGTCAGGGATGACAGCGGCAATGTTGTGACCTATGGTTTGGAGATTGACCCGGATGAAGTACAGGAGCTCTTTACCTATATGGGAATGTTTACAGATGAACCGGCGCTGTGGGATGATGATTATCTGGCAGTTTATGACCAGGATGCGGGCATACAGGCAATGGAGTATATGAACAAACTTTATGAGTCGGGAAATGTATGCTTCCAGGACGCCGCGGCAGGTACGACAGGTGTGGCATCAGGTGTGGCAGCCATGGCGATTGATGCTAACCAGGGATATGTGACAGACGACAGTGCTTTCCCGGGACAGATAGGCTGTATAAAGAATGAAATGCCTACACTGCTGATCGGAGATTATCTGGCAGCAAATGCGAACTCCAAAAACCCCGATGTGGCGGCAGACATGCTCCTTCATATGTTCTCAAAGGAATCTCTGAAACAGTTTGCTGAGATTGCAGGCCACTATTCAGGAAGAAAGTCCTTAAATGAGGATTATATTAAGATTAATCCGGACTATGAGAATATTGTATATTCATATGATAAATCATTTTCTTACGGAAAACCCATGCATCCCAATTTCGGTGAGGCGCAGTCTAATATAGGCCCAGCAATGGAATCCGTGTTTAACGGTACAGATGCGGCGGCAACTTTGAAGGACAGTGCAGCGCAGTGGAACGCAGTTGTGGAGGCCGGTAAATAGGAGGCTATGATTATGAAGAGGATTGGAAAGAAGAGGGGAAAGCTGGAACAGCAGAATGCGGCGTATCTGCTGATCGCTCCCAGTTATCTCATATACCTGTTTTTTGTTCTGATTCCAGTTATCTGGACCATTGCCATGTCTTTTACAGACTATAACCTAAGCAAAGCCCATTTTGTAGGAATCAGCAATTATATTCAGCTTACAAAAGACCCTATTTTTATAAAAAGTGTTGGAAATACCCTGTTTTACTGTTTGCTTGCGATTGTCCCGGCTATGCTGCTGGGACTTGCGCTGGCAATGTTCCTGAACCAGAAATTAAAAGGAAAAGGATTTCTGCGGACGCTTTTCTATCTGCCCAATATCTTTTCCATGGTAGCGGTATCCATGGCCTGGCTGTATCTGTACGATACCACCTCAGGTATTCTCAATAAGGTACTGAAAGACCTTGGAATGCAGGCTGTGCCGTGGATCAGCAGTGCTTCCATGGCAATGATCTCCATAGCCATTATGAGTATATGGAGCACCACCGGATACAACATGATCCTGTTCCTGTCCGGACTGCAGGGCATACCGGATTACCTGTATGAAGCAGCCAGCATTGACGGGGCCACTGCATGGGAAAAGTTTATTCATGTGACAATTCCCATGTTAAAGCCCACGACCTTTTTTGTGTTCGTCATGGCGTGCATCAACTCTTTCCAGGTCTTTGGACAGGTGTTGATCGTGACAAACGGAGGCCCTATGAACTCCACAACGACAATTGCACATCAGATATACAGAAACGGTTTTGAATACTATAAAATGGGTTATGCCTCCGCGCAGGCTGTGGTGCTTATGGTGATAATCTTTGCGATCACTCTGATTAATATGAGATTTGGTGGAGGTGACGAGAATGACCTTGGCTGATATGGGAAAAAAGAAAAAGGAAAATCTGGTGAAAGGAATCAGCTATGCTGTTTTGATTATTTGGGTTCTCATCACGCTGGTGCCTATTATTTTTACAGTGCTGACAGCATTTAAGACAGATCCTGAGATTTCCATGGCAAGCTTCAAATGGCTTCCCGAGAGTTTCGGCAATATTGAAAGCTTCCGGCAGGCATTTGCCATGGGGGACTGGTTCCAGTATTTCAAGAACAGCCTGTTCATAACCGCGGTTACTGTGGTGGGAAGTCTGATCTTTAACTCAATGGCAGGGTATGCGTTTGCAAGGCTGAAGTTTAAGGGCAGGGAATTCTTGTTTATGAGTGTTCTGCTGGGAATGATGGTCTCTCCCCAGTCCATTATCATACCTCAGTATGTCATGATGCGCTCCGCTCCGCTTTTCGGAGGCAATAACATTCTGGGTCAGGGCGGGACAGGTCTTCTTGATACTTATGGTTCCCTGATCGTGCCGTTTTTGGCGGGGGCATTCGGTATTTTTCTGTGCAGACAGTTTTACTCTACATTCCCCACATCTCTGGACGATGCGGCCAGGATAGACGGATGCGGTGTGATAAAGACATATTTTGTTATTTACCTGCCTCTTTCCAAGACTATACTGGCAACACTGACGATCCTGAAGTCTGTTGCCACATGGAATGATTTTTTCTATCCGCTTATTATGACCCAGTCTGAGAAGATGAAGACTGTGCAGCTTGGACTGCAGATGTTCCGGGGCAGTTCCATGACCCATTACAACTACCTGATGGCAGCTACCATTATCACAGTAATACCTATGGTGATCGTATATGCCTGCGCGCAGAAATACTTTGTGCAGGGAATCGTATCATCCGGAATGAAGAACTGAGAGGAGACTGAATTATGAAAGCAATTATGGTGATGTACGATTCTCTGAACCGTCATTTCCTTCCCAATTACGGCAATGAACTGACGAAGATGCCCAATTTTCGTCGCCTTGGGGAAAAGTGTGTGACATTTGACAATTCCTATGTGGGCAGCCTGCCGTGTATGCCGGCCAGACGGGAACTGCATACAGGCAGACTGAATTTTCTTCACAGAGGATGGTGTCCTCTGGAACCCTTTGATGATTCTATGCCGGAGATACTGAAGAAGAACGGTATCTATACCCACCTGGTATCAGACCATCAGCACTACTGGGAGGATGGCGGTGCTACTTACCACACGCGCTATAATTCCTGGGAGTGCTCAAGAGGCCAGGAGGGAGATCCATGGAAAGCTGACTTGAAAGTGCGGGCAGAGGATCACCCGGGGTCTTTCGGGCCGTTTCCAAGAGATCCCATTGGAAATAATATGAGGCGTCAGGACTGTGCAAACCGCAGACATATAAAAGAAGAAAAGGATTTCCCGCAGGCGAAGACCTTCTCAAACGGCCTTGCATTTATCAGGGAGAATCAGGATTGTGACAACTGGTTTCTGCAGATTGAAACCTTTGACCCGCATGAACCTTTCTTCTCACCCGAAGAGTATCAGGAACTTTACAGGATGGAGGGGGAGGAGCTGTGTCCTCTTGACTGGCCACCCTACGGTCCTGTCACAGAAAGTAAAGAGGTGGTATCCGGTGTACGCAATAAATATCGGGCGCTTCTGAGTATGTGTGACCATTATCTGGGCCTGGTCCTTGATCTGATGGATGAATATGAGATGTGGGATGACACCATGCTGATCGTGAATACAGACCATGGGTTTATGTTGGGCGAACATCTTTGGTGGGCAAAGGGGGTTATGCCTCTATACAATGAGATGGCCAGGACGCCTCTTTTCATATGGGACCCAAGAAGCGGTGTGAAAGGAGAACGCAGGCAGTCTCTTGTGCAGAATATTGATCTGGCCCCAACACTTCTGGATTATTTCCAAACCGATATTCCAAAGGATATGCAGGGCTCTGCATTAAGAGATGTGATCAAAACGGATAAACCTGTAAGGAAATACGGAATATTCGGCCTCTTTGGGTCAATGATCAACATCACTGACGGCAGGTATATTTACATGAGGGGGCCGGCAAAAAAGGAAAATCAGCCGTTGGCGGAATACACACTTATGCCCACTGTCATGCGTTCCAGAATGGCACCGGAGAAACTGCAGGGTATGAAGCTGAGACAGCCATTCTCCTTTACAAAAGGCTGTCCGGTTCTGGAGATTCCGTCCTCTGAGGAATGGGGAGCGGTGGCATCCTGCTTCCGGTACGGAGACCTTTTGTTTGATCTGGAAAATGATCCCGAACAGAAGCATCCTCTGGATGACCCGGATAAAGAGGCGGAGCTGATAAATGCGATGATACGGCTTATGAAGGAGAATGATGCACCGAAGGAACAGTTTTGCCGCATGGGATTTCCGGTTGAGGAGTGTGTCACCGCAGAGATGGTCCTTGAGATGAGAAAAGAGAAGGAAACCTACGACCCCGTGAGCGGTCTGGAGGAGTATCAGTGGGAAGAACCTGCAAAATGGCAGTTCTCAGCTTTGAAAAATGTAGCCTCACCTTATATGAAGGAAGAGGAACTGGTAAAACAGTTCAAAGAATTCTGCAGTGCAGGGGGTATCCGCTCCATTGACAGAAATGTGATAGAACGTTTTATAGATACTGTAATCCCTGAAACAGACAGGGAGAGCGTCCGGTTCACTATGGAGATGGCGTACCGTTTAAATTAAGAGTGAATGCGAGGGAAAAGAAAAGTGCCTGCGTTAAATGTGATGATAAAGCCTGCGTCAGGTTTGTGTAACATGAGATGTACCTACTGCTTCTATACGGATGAAATAAATCACAGGGAGAAAGGGAATCTGGGGCTCATGTCCCCGGAGACCCTGGAAAATGTGATCAGAAAATCACTGGAATTCGCGGAAGGGCAATGTACCTTTGCCTTTCAGGGCGGAGAACCGACGCTTGCCGGTCGTGGATTTTTTGAAAATGTGATAAGGCTTGAGAAAAAATATAACAGGCATTCTTTGGTGATTCAGAACGCGCTGCAGACCAACGGATATGTTCTGGATGAATCCTGGTGCCGTTTCCTCCATGAAAACCATTTTCTTGTAGGGCTTTCCATAGACGGAATCCGATGCACACATGATTCCTGCAGAAGGAATAAAGACGGAAACGGTACATTTTCAAAAGTATTTGAGGCAGCGCAGATGCTGAAGGCATATCATGTGGAGTTTAATGTCCTGACTGTAGTCAACAAAAAAACAGCGCCCAGAATCTCCAGGATTTATGAGCAGTACAGGAAATGGGGCTTTTCTTACCAGCAGTATATCGCATGTTTGGACTCCCTGGAAAATGACGGACGAGGCGGTGAATATGGACTGGAACCTGAAGTGTACGGCAGGTTTCTGATAGATTTATTTGAGCTGTGGTATATGGATTACCGAAAGGGAAGACAACCGTATATACGTCAGTTTGAAAACTATATTGCTATATTAATGGGAAGCTATCCTGATGCATGTGAACAGAACGGCGTCTGTGGTCTGCAGAATGTGGTGGAGGCGGACGGCAGCGTATATCCCTGTGATTTTTATGTACTGGATGGATACGGCATTGGAAATCTCAATCAAAATTCCTTTGCGGAAATATACGAAAAAAGAGCAGTATCCGGGTTTGTGGAGAATTCCCGCAATCAAAATGCACGGTGTAAAAACTGCCGGTACTATTTTGTGTGCCGGGGCGGCTGCCGCAGAAATCGTGTGGAGGAACAGGGACAGGCTGTGAACTGCTTTTGCAAATCTTATCAGATGTTTTTTGACAGATGTTATGACAGACTGTGCAGAATCGCAGAGGAACTGTCATTCGGAAATTAAGGAGACGGAAAATGAAATTTACGGACGGATACTGGTGTGTAAAAAAAGGAATCACGCCGCTTTACGCGGCAGAATATTCCTCACATAAAGTAAAGAATGGGGAACTGGTCATCTATGCTCCGGGCAGACACATTGCTGACAGAGGTGACTGTCTGAATCAGGGGCTTCTCACCATTCGTCTGACAAGCCCTGCAGAGAATATCACAAAAGTTTCGGTTACTCACTTTGAGGGGACGGTCTCAAGAGGGCCATCTGCTGAAACTGTCCAGTGTGCTCCTCGTGTAGTGATAGAGGAAGATGAGAATATCATAAGTTTTCAAAGCGGCAGGACCAGGGCTGTTGTAGACAAAAGGCCGAAATCCTGGGGAATCCGTTTTCTGGACGGTGACAGGGAGCTGACGAATACAGGATTCAGAAATATGGCATACATGAAGAATGAAAACAACGGCAGAGTATATATGGTTGAACAGCTTGCCCTTGATGTAGATGAATATATTTACGGATTGGGAGAACGATTTACGCCGTTTGTAAAAAACGGGCAGAGTGTAGAGATGTGGAATGAGGACGGCGGAACAGCCAGTGAGATCACCTATAAGAATATCCCTTTTTATCTGTCGAATAAGGGGTATGGAGTACTTCTTGACGAGGAGGGGGATGCCTCGTATGAAATTGCAAGTGAAAAGGTGGAGAGAGTACAATTTTCCGTGGAAGGCGAGCGGCTTGCTTATTACATCGTGAACGGGCATACCCCCAAAGGAACGGTGGCACTGTACACGAAACTGACGGGAAGACCTGCACTTCCTCCGGCCTGGTCTTTTGGCCTCTGGCTTACCACCTCTTTTACAACAGATTATGATGAGGGGACAACCGGCAGTTTTATACAGGGAATGGCTGACAGGGATATTCCCCTTCATGTGTTCCATTTTGACTGTTACTGGATGGAGGCTTATGAATGGTGTAATTTCACCTGGGATCCGGCTGCATTTCCGGACCCGGAGGGTATGCTTAAGCGGTACCATGAGAGAGGGCTCAGAATATGTGTCTGGATCAACCCCTATATCGGCCAGAAATCCCCCCTGTTTGAGGAGGCTATGAAGGAGGGATATCTTCTGAAAAAGAAGAACGGTGATGTATGGCAGACGGATATGTGGCAGGCAGGTATGGGAATTGTGGATTTTACCAATCCGGACGCAGCGGCTTGGTATCAGGGCAAACTGAAGAAACTGCTGGACATGGGAGTGGATTGTTTTAAGACGGATTTTGGTGAGCGCATACCCGTCAGGGATATTGTATACCATGACGGCTCAGATCCCGTAAAAATGCATAATTATTATACTTATTTATATAACAGGGCAGTATTTGAGCTGCTGGTAAGGGAAAGAGGAGAGGGCGAGGCAGTTCTTTTTGCCCGTTCAGCTACAGTGGGAGGCCAGAAATTCCCTGTACACTGGGGCGGTGACTGTTCCGCGTCATATCCGTCCATGGCAGAGACCATCCGCAGCGGCCTTTCCCTTGCGTGTGCCGGTTTTGGATTCTGGAGCCACGATATAAGCGGATTTGAAAACACAGCTTCCGCTGATATATACAAGCGCTGGTGCCAGTTTGGACTCTTGAGCACACACAGCCGTCTGCACGGTTCCTCCTCATACCGGGTTCCCTGGGTGTTTGACCAGGAGGCGTGTGATGTGCTGCGCAGATTTGTTAAGTTAAAATGTGCGCTGATGCCCTACCTTTACAGTCAGGCGGTAAAAACCCATGAGGAAGGAATCCCTTTGATGAGGCCGATGTTCCTGGAATTTCCGGAGGACCGCTGCTGTGAAACACTGGATAAGCAGTATATGCTGGGCGACTCGCTTCTTGTTGCACCTGTGTTCAGGGAATCCGGGGAAGTTGAATATTATCTTCCGAAAGGGAATTGGATAAATATACTGACAGGGAAGACTCTGACAGGCGGCGGCTGGCAGAAAGAAAGCCATGATTACTTTACCCTTCCCCTTCTTGTACGTCCCGGCAGTATTATTCCGGCGGGTGGAAACTGTGACAGGCCGGATTACGACTATGCAGACGGTGTAAACCTGCTTCTGTACTTTCCGGATGAGGGAAGTAAGGCGGAGGCCTCTGTTACAGATGTTAGAGGATGTACAGTCATGGAAGTAAGAGCGGAGAGGACAGGCGCTGCCATTAAACTCAGAGTGGAAGGAAGAAATGAGAACTTTACCTGGGAAGTCCTTGGAGATGATGAACTGACGGTTATGGTTGAGTGACTGAAGCAGGCGGCCTGTGAAATAATGGCCGTCTGCTTTTTTTAAATGGGCAGTATGATGGAGACCTGAAAGACATGCCCCTCCCTGGCAAACTCCACAGTCCCCTGGTACTGCTGTACTACTTTCTTTACCGATTCTGTTCCGATTCCCGGTCCGTTATGTTTTGTTGAATAAAACTTTCCATTCGTTTCCTTTAGCGGATTAGAAAATGTATTTTCAAAACGTACAAGGAATCCGTTCTCCCCGTATTTTCCCCTTATTTTTATAAACGGATGTTCGCCCTGGTACTCCTGGCAGGATTCGTAGGCGTTTTCCAGAAGGTTGCCAAAGAGAATTGAGATATCAATATCCTCAATGGGAAGGTCCTGGGGCATTTCCAGGGTGACCAGAAAGGCAATGTGATTTTGGCTGCACATGTTTTTATAATACTGCAGCAGAGCATCGGCAATGGGATTTTTGCAGTAGGTTACCCTGTTTGCTGCTGCCTGGTTGATATCGCAGCCTGCCAGATAATGCATGGCCTGTTCCGCCTCGCCTTTTTCCAGAAACTGATACAGAGTGAGCATATGGTGGCGCATATCATGTCTCTGCCTGGCAGATTCCTCTATCTTTTCGGTCAGTTCACCGTAGTGTGCCTTCTGCACTGCCACCTGTGTTGACAGGCGCTTTCTTTCTTCTTCGTAAAAATGATTCAGCCTGTAAGCGTCTGCGAGCTGTGACCACAGGAAAAAGGCGCCGGCTGTGACGGCAGCCAGACTGCAGTATTCCGGAAAGAATCCTCCGTATTTTGGCTCATACAGAGGGAAAATGCGGTCAGCCCAGAGGGAGACGCATACGATTCCGGTCAGGGCAGGGACAAAGAAAGAGAAATTCTCCCCACAGACTGCGGCATACACTACATTAGCTGCCAGATAGAGAGATACAAGAATCTTTACAGCAGTTACAGCATAGGGGAAAGCAGCATGTACGGCAGGCAATGCGCTTCCAAATGTGCCGTATAGAAAGGCTGTTGCGCTGAACAGCAGCAGAAACACAGAGAAAATCCGATATCCCCTTGCCTGGCAGTTTAAAAAAGTATTCTGCAGATAAACATATAAAAAATATATGGCATATGTAGTGAACAGCTCCAGCCCGTACCACACAGTATTGCCCGGGCTGAAAAATGTATAGAAGACCGGGTAGGAAATGTAAACGGTCACCAACAGAGCCATCAGAGAGAAAGTCCCTGCTCTCTTGTCCCGCAGTTTCAGGAAGAAATACGCAGAAAACAGGCACAGCAGAAAGACAAGAATTATAACTACGTTGTGCAGGAACAGCCGGGTATACTGATATCGCCATATATTCTTTTCCAGTCCGAAAATGGGAGGGTATGTCATACCACTGTAGTAGTGGCTGAAATTGGCAGCCTGAATCAGTATTTCAACAGAACCCCGGGCAGAAAAGGAGACGGATTGTATTCCTGTTTTTCTGTCTTTTGAATCCGGGTTTCCCATGGAAGTAAGCAATGTACCGTTGACATACAGCCGATAGGAGGAAAAGATTTCCGGCAGATACAGGGAGTATACCCTGCTTTTCTGAGGAAGCTCCACTGACATCCGGTATGTGGCTCTCCCGTATGGTGACCTGTCCCTGTCTCCCAGAGAAAAATCATTGTATTTTCCTATTGTGATAAATTCCATCGGCATATCAGGCAATCCCTGCTTAAAGTCCCGGGGTGTCAGGCTCGCGTCAGGATAAAACTGCCACTGATTTGTGAGATAAAAGATGTCTTTTTCCAGGGATTCCTCATCTGGACAGAGTATGCCGCTGATTGGCTGCAGACAACTGTCTGTATATTTATTGTCCTTTTCATAGAGAAAGAAAAGGAACAGAAAGAAACAAATGACACTGAGGGAAAAGGCTGAAATAGTACGTATTAGATTTTTGCGCAGCTTCATATTCTGTTTTTCACCTGCTTTCTTTTGGAATGCAGAAAATAAACGGATAGTATAACTATGGCGGATACCAGCAGTATGACGGCGGGAACTGCCTTTCTTTTTTTAGGACACTTTAATGAGGGATCGTCCTGATATTTTAACTCGTAGAAACCGGAGGTCTGTATTTCAAAAGATGCGTAACCGTTTACTTCCGTTATCTCAATATCGGTTTCTTTTCCCTCAAAAAACAGGGTATCAGGCATCTGACTGCTGCCGATCCGTACGGTAACCTTCATGTCGGTATGGGGAAATACTTCCCTGCTGTTTACCAGTATACGCAGTCGAAAGGACAGGTCATCCGATTTTTGGATGTCTACGGTAAGGATATCAGAGTCCTTCATATCTAATCCCTTTAAAAATGAGGAAGGGATTTTTACTGTTATATTTTGGGCTGAAAATGGAATGTAATCCCCGTATTCCTGATACAGATAGGACAATCTTGTCCCTGAGATCCCGGTTATGCCTTTTCCCGCTTTTTCTGAAGGGGAGTCAGAGCTTGTGTTTTGTTGGGTGCTCTTCGATTCGGCCATTCTGTCTGCAGGGGCCGTTTTGTCTTTGACCGGCTGTACTTTGCTGCCATTTGATGAGGAATCATCCGGTTCTGTTCCATCCTCACTGCCGCTGGTATCTGTCTGCCTGTCCGGAATGGGAATGTCCGTATCCGGCTGTGGAGGAGTGCCCGTATCCGGCTGTGGCTGAGGAGGAGTGTCTGTATCCGGCTGTGGCTGAGGAGTGCCGTCCGTATCCGGCTGTGACTGAGGGGGAATGTCCGTATCCGGCTGTGCCTGAGGGAGATTCTCTGTATCGGGTGGGTCAGGCACAGGCTGATTAATTTCAGGGGTATCCGGCCTCTCTGCAGAGTCGCCGCCGTCCCGGTTGCCTTCCATAGTAGAGAATACCTGATTCGTTCCGTTATCCAGAATGCATATAACATTGCTGTATTCCCCTTCTGCCTTAAAGAAAAAATAATAATATGTATTCAGATCAAGCTGGCTGCGTTTAAAAGAGATATAGCCCGGAGTTAACCTTATAAATTCGGGGGTGTCACAGAGTGAAAACTCACTGTAACGGACAGCGTTTTTATCAAGCGGTTTCTCGCTTTGGAGGCAGTAGACTTCCAGGTCATACCATACAGCCGGGGTTCTGGAAAGTTCGGCGGAAAAAAATTCAGGACTGATTATGGTAACATAAAAATTCCAGCTTTCTGCATCAGATACATATATAGTCTTGGTATAGCAGGCATTTTCGTCCGCGATATAAAACCTGTTTTCAAATTCCTCATTGATGGATAAGGTCAGACGGGCTTCGTAAGTTCCTTCATGGCTGATATCCACTGAACTGAAATCCCAGTTTATATCCAGAAGGGCAAACTGCGATAAATCAGATGTAGTGCCAATCCAATCACTGTAAAACGAAGAAGAGAGATCATCCATATAATTTTCGTTATCCTTATATACAATTTCCGGATGCAGTATCTCGGTGAGGTTGGATGATATGTTCAGATTGGTGATCTCCTTCTTTTCCTCTTCAGCCAGAACGTTGATGTAAAGCCGGACCGTGGGCGGCTGTAAGTCTTCCGCAAGCCGGAAACCACGGGGAATGATAACTTTCCCTGTTATTTCATACCTGCCGGGTGTGCTGCTTAGTGTAAAGTGGATATTATCATATTCTGTGTCTGTCTGTGCCTGTCCTTCTATAGACCAGTCTGCCTGCAGATAATATACAGTATCCGGAGAAGCAGAGAATGGATTTTTTGTACAGGCATTTACTTTGAGATTTGAGAGTTCTTCCGCTATGTAGGACATATCTTCGCCTGCATAGCAGGAATATTCCATGAAGCAGTCATAATCGTCCTGAGGGTCAAAAGAATACAGTACAATATCAGCGGGTTCAGCCTGTACCGGGTTAATGGAAACGACGGTCAGAAACAAAATATATGCGAGAAGAGAGAAATATTTTTTTTTCATAGGTATCTCCTATATATGTTCAAAGGCTACCTGGAGATATGCGGATTTTGTATCTCTGATTTTGTTTCTGCTCACAGGTATCTGCTCTCCGTTCATAAGGATGAGGGTATCTTTGTCCATACTTTTTATTTTTGAAAGATTGACCAGAATCCCCCTGTTGCAGCAAAAGAAACGATAGTCTTTCAGCAGCGGCTCCGTGAGCTCGGAAAATGAGGTTCTGGATGAGACTGTGATCTGAATATCATTCAGATGAATGATCGTGTTTCTGCATGAAGTGATAATATAATAAATTTTGGAATAGGGAATGTCCAGTTCCTGTCTGTCTGATTTTACGTGAAGGTAGCGCCGGGAAAGCACAACTTGTTCTATGCATGGTTCCAGTATTTTTCTGACGGCATCCTTGTGCAGGGGTTTTACAATATATCTCCATGCCCTCACATCATATCCTTCAGCCATGTAGTCAGGACTGGTTGTGAGGAAAATGATAAAACAGTTAGGATCTTTGCGGGCGATGAATCTGGCGGCAGTCATTCCATCCATTCCCTTTAGGTAAATGTCCATAAAACATATGTCAAATTCATCCTTCTCAAAATCTGCCAGGAACGCTTCGGCACTTTCGTACTCGCACAATTCTGTTTCAAAATCTAATGTATGTAAATAGGGAATCAGAGTTTCCGTTAACTCCTCCCGGTCCTTTTTTTGGTCATCTACAATTGCAATTTTCAAGTGCTACACCTCCAGACATAAATTTCCACTATTATTATACCATGTAATCATCTCGCTGCGTTTACCATTTCAACAACAAATATCGAATTCGTGCGCCATTTGGAGAAAAATTAAATGTATATATATACCAGATGTTCGGTACAATAACAGGTGACAGATATTGACGCAAGGTTTGGAATGTGACAGAAAGGTTGGTAAATCATGGAGTATGGAAATGTACCGGGTATGTTGAGGCTGGATAAAACAGGTCTTGTGAGGGACTATGAGAATTATCTGGTGGAAGAAGAGAGAAGCAGAAATACCATCACAAAGTATATGCGTGACCTGAAATCCTACTTTATTTTTCTTCAGGGGGAAGCGGTGACAAAGGAGAGCCTGGTGTGCTGGAAAGAAAAGCTGACACAGACGTATCTTCCTGCCAGTGTAAATTCCATGCTGGCGGCAGTGAATGGGTTCCTGGAATGGGCTGGTTATCCCCAGTACAGAGTAAAACCGCTGAAAATACAGAGGGAGATATTTACGAAACCGGAGAAAGAGCTGTCAAAGGAGGAGTACATCCGTCTGGTAAAAGCAGCCGAGGAAAAGCAGAACTGCCGTCTTGCCCTTATTCTGCAGACAATCTGTGCCACGGGCATCCGTGTTTCGGAGCTGCAGTTTATCACGCTGGAAACAGCCAGGACCGGGCGGACTGTGGTGGACTGCAAAGGAAAGAAACGTACGGTTTTTCTGCCCGGTGCATTAAGCCGAGCTCTGCAGGAATACTGCCGGGAGCATGGAATCAAAGAAGGCGTTGTGTTTCGCACAAAAAACAGAAAACCTCTTGACCGCTCCAATATCTGGAGAGATATGAAAAACCTGTGTTGCAGTGCCGGCGTGGAACCGGAGAAGGTGTTTCCTCATAATCTGCGGCACCTGTTTGCGAGAACCTATTATCATATGGAAAAGGATCTGTCCAGACTTGCGGATCTTCTGGGACATTCTAACGTGACAACTACCCGCATTTATACAATGGAAAGCGGATTGGAACATGCAAAACAAGTAGAAAGAATGGGGCTTGTAGTTCTTAGAATATAAAAAACCACATAATGGTGGTTATGTGGTCAAATGAACTTATGATTTCAACTTGAATACATAGCAATTTTATCATGCTTCCGTTTAAAATACAACATTTTATACGGGGTAAGATGAGAAAAGACACAGCGAATAAACCGGAGGCATCTCTGCGACAGCGCCGGTTTATTTCCTGTGTCTTTTTTCATGATTGTTATCTTTAGCGGGAGGCACAGAAGTCTGGATTTCAGATTTGTGACCACATAACCACCATTATGTGGTTTTTATGAAGAAAGACAGAGGAGGTGCGGGGCGTGAAGGAGAATTTACTGGACAGACTGGCAAGGGAAAGCGGAACAGCAATGCTGTCGGATCTGCACGGCTATATCAGCAGGGGGAAGATCTATGATGCCGTATGCGGAATATCTTCAGAAGAATACTCACTGAAAGAGTGGGAGGAGGCTGCCGGATATATTCTGGGGGGAAAAACACCGTACTTCCAATCTGCCCAGGCGGCCCGCCGGTATCTCTGCAATTGTTTAAGCCGGGTTTGACAGCGAGAATTCCGTGCAGAGAAGCAGCCAGTTTTGACGGAACGGCCGCATGAGCTGCCAGTAATCCACTCTGGGAAATCCGAACTCCTTTACCAGTTGGAATTTGGCGAGGATGCTGCGCGCGTCCTCGAACCATACAATATGGGATATGCCCTGGGCCTCATATTCAAAAAACGGTGCCTGCGAGACTTCGTCGTACTGTATGACCGTGTTGTTGGCGGCAGCAATAGCCACGGCTTCCTGGTTGCCAATGCTCACGGCGGCTGTCTCGCCCCGGACAAAGGGCAGAGGCCAGTCATATCCGTAATTTGGTATGCCCATAGATATCTTCTCCGGAGGGATCTCTGTCACCGCGTATTCAAGGACACGTCTCACAGATGGAATAGGAGCTACGGCCATAGGCGGCCCGTAGGTGTATCCCCATTCATGATATAGGTGAGTGGAAAAAAGGTTGATTTTCCAATACCATATACTATGAATGGGATTACTTTCTGCACATTCAAGATATAGGTGATTTACGTGGGAGCCTAGGGTAAATGTCAAGGGTAAAGTTTGCATTTTCTCTCTTACCACGTGTATTTGCAATATCTTTTTTATACTCTATTTTCTCCAGTAATTCTTTTAACATATCATTTCGTGTTTGCATATCACTGACAGTCCAGTATGCATCTATAACTCCTCTGACCTTTGGAAGAAATTCTTCCTGGGATCTTTGTATGGTGAGGATGTTTTCATATCTTTCTATCATACTCTGCAAGTCAGTATTTAGAGCAGCCATTTCCTCTGTCAGTTTTTCTTTTCGCTGAATAAAAATTTCTGGCGTATAAATCCCTTTTTCGAGAAAAGCGTAAGCATTATCAAGCTGTTCTTCCAATGTGGCTAAGGATTCCTTGATATTATTGATTGACTGCTTTTTTACCTTTAGTTCGGAATCAGAGGGAAGGGATGATGAGCAGCCTTCCCAGTTCAGATTGTAATTAGTTAGCCAGTCGTTAAGTAGTGTAAGCAGTTTCTTTTCAATGAGGTAAAGAGGGCTGGAAATATTATTACAATACAGATTACTACATTTTAGGGTGGCATAAGGGGTATGGGTTGTAGGTCCGAGCCTGGTCATGCGGCTACCACATTTTTTGCAATAGACCAACCCAGACAAAGGATTCTGTAATCGAGAGTTCACTTTTAGCGGTGTTTTTCGGTTCCGTATGGACATATGTTGTGCTGCCGAAAATATCTCTTCCGATATAATCGGAGGGTGTAGGCCATCAACCAAAATATAATCATTGTGGTTATCAGGTCTTGTTTTTACCAATACGCCATTTGACATTTTCCGGATTTCTTTTCGATAAGACCAGCGGATTTTACCGATGTATACTGGATTTTTGAGGATATCAGACACAGAAGCCTTTGACCATGTGCTGTTTAGCATAGGCTTAATGTGCATTGCGTCTAATCTGCGGCAGATGGCTGTGGCCCCTAATGGGCGGTAAGTCCCATCTTCGTCAGGAACACCTTTGGTATACCAGTCATACATCATTTTAACCACTTCGGCACGTTCCTGGTCTATTTCTAAGGTATAGCCCTTACCATTGTGGACTTTGACTTTTCTATACCCATATGGAGCTACACTGGATATGAATTTACCCTCCTGGACAGAAGCAATCCTGCCACGCTGGATACGGCGGTTGATGGTTTTAAATTCTCGACGTGACATAAATAATCCAAATTCAAAATACTCCTCATCATATTCATCATTTGGGTCATACGTCTTGATCGGCGTGATTATCTTTGTGTCGCTGTATTTGAAAGCTTCAGCAATCACACCTTGATCTTTTGTATCGCCCCTGGCCAGACGTTCCACCTCAACAACGAGAACGCCGGCGCAGTGCCCGTCTTCAATGTCATACAGCAAGCGTTGGATTTCTGGCCGGGAATCAATTGTTTCACCAGATACGACCTCCTTATAAACCCTTGTTATGTTCAGACCCATTTTATTACCTAGTTCCGTAAGAAGTTTTTCATGGCGAGCGAGCGTTTCACCCTCTCCTCTCATCTCTGCATCCCTATCTTTTCGACTTTTTCGGAGATACATAAAGTATTCTTCTTTTAATTTTTTCATTGTCATAACATCACATCCTTTTTGAGTATATGAAAAAAGGGTATGAAAATACCCCAGTTGTCAAACCGGGGCAGCAATGATATAATATGCTTGCGAGACATACTATACAGGCTCCGGTCTGTAGGCCGCTCTGATGTTACCAACATCAGGGCGGCTTTTGTCTTATATGATTTTATATTGTTATGATATGTTCTGTTCCTTTTGTATAGCTTACACCAATATCTGATTTTTGCTATTATTTAGTTCTGGCACCCGACATCTCATTTCGATGAAAGGTGTGAGGGGATATAAATAGGAAATATATTAATTACATAAAAAAAGAGGTATATGCTATATATTATAGAGATACCGATATCATATATTACAACCTGAATTTTTTTGGTGTCACAGAACTTGTTGTATTAGTTTTTACCTGAGAGGAGCATGGTTTAACAAAAGAGAAAAAGTGAGTTGTTGGGTGCTTATTAACAGGCATCCTCTTTTGCATTTGTTTTTTGGGTTATAGGTGGGTATTTAGCTTCTAGCTCTTCCGGAGTTTTAGGTATATCGGAATATAAGTCCGGTGTCATAGTCTGCGGACAATTGTTTTTTTGGGCCAAGGATTTAATCATTTCATGTACTAGCTTTTTATCTATGTCATTCAATTGACTATATTGTGCCAGTAGATTTTTAATATCATCATCAACCTCACGGTTATTAATGACTTTATTATAAGTTTTTTCTTCGGGTGATAATATACTATCATTTGCCCAAAAGTCAAGTGATGTCCCGAAGTAGTTTGACAGTTTTCGTAGTGTCGTAAGTTTCAACCCTTCATATCCTTTTTTATACCAACCATCTATAGTTGTGTAAGGAATATTACAGGACTTAGATAATGTACTTTTGTTTAAATTTTCCTTTCTCATCAAGTAGTCTAACTTTTCCAGAAAATTCAAATGTATCACCTCCGTCTTTTTCCCCATATTATGGGTTTATCAAATTAACTGATATGATTTGTTTCGATCTACGCTCGGTTATTTCACAGAGTACGACCATATCTTATTTAGATACGTGAATTGACATTATGTCAGCGGAGGGATACCGATTCTTATCCGCCCACCACTGTCGTTAATCTTGTTTTTCATAATTCATTTCTCAGCCTACAGAGGTAGGAGAAATATCACGTATTTTGTTAAAATCATTGTAACACGAGGAAAGGCAGATGGCAAGAAAAAAATTACCCTTAAACGTAATAAAAATCTTGACTTGTTACGTCTAAGGGTATATATTTTAAATAGATAGTTACCCTTAGGGGTGGAACGGAGGTGAGTATATGTATAAAAATCTACGCACAGCATTATATGTAAAGGGAATATCGTTGAAGCAGTACGCAGAATTTTTAGGTATAAGTGAAAAAACTGTGCAAAATAAGCTCAAAGGCATAACTGATTTTTCCTATACTGAGTTTAAATTGACCTGTACAAGGCTTTTGCCAGAATATAATGCGGATTATTTATTTATGGAGAGTATGCCAGAAAATCTTCCGGCATAAATAAGTAAGATTAGTGAAACAGGTACAACCAGTAGTACATAATTTGTACAAAGGATTAAAAAATGGTGAGTGTATGGAGATCATAAGAGACGGCGAAACAATTGGAAGGATCCATGATGATTATTGCTGCAAGGATGATGAGGAGGTTAAAAAGATATTGGACAAAGTGGCTCAAACGGTCTATCAGCATTTGGCAGCCAAAGATGAAGAGTGCCATGTGCTGAAGGAAGTTCAGGCCAGGTGATTAATTAATTCTTTCTGTGACAGTCAGCAGGAAGGAATTGCTATCCGCCTGCTGACATGAAAGGACCAAATCTACACACAAGAGGCTTAATGATAAGGTATGCAGACATCAATTAGCACGGCATGTTCATTTGATTGAGGGATTATATTGGTAAGTGGCGTAGGAGTAGGGACTTTTTTCACCGTCCGCTTTTAATCCTAATAGTACGCAGCTAAGTAACTCTTTAGCAGAAAAAAGTGCGCTGCCTTCATCGGAACCACTGGTAGCAACGCCTAAGTCAGGGAAGAAGACAGCAATTTTTTCCCCGGATTCATAAGTGAGGATGGCAGGGTAAGAATAGTGCACTGTTTTTTTCATGGATAGGGTCTCCTTTGTCAATAGTATAACGCCCCGAACATTAAACATTCGGGGCGTATTTCAAAACAAATCACTATGCGAACCGGTTCGGGTCAAGGTCAATACCAAAATATCATCTTCTATTTTGTAAATAAGAAGCCAGTCAGGGGTAATGTGACATTCCCGGTGGCTTACCCAATTTCCGGTCAAAGCATGATCTTTATATTTTTCTGGCAAGGGTTCACCCAAACATAACATATCAGTAACAGTTTGCAATAAACGAATATCGTAACCCCGTTTTATAGCAAGTTTTAGATCCTTCTTGAATCGGCCAGTGCTTTCAAGTTCATATTTCATTTTCCACCTCCGCTAAAAGTTCGGAAAAATCCTTATATCTTTTAGTGGCAGGATCGCGACTGATGCTGTTTGCTTCTTGCATTGCAGCAATTGTCTCGGGGTTTGGTGTGGGTTGAGTAACATCAAAGGGCAATCCGTGCCGTTTGATGGCTTGTTTTAAAAAGATGCGAATAGCGGTAGGGGTATCAAGTCCCAAGTCGGAGAATAAAGTATCGGCATCTTTTTTTAGAGAATCATCGATACGTACCTGAATCAGTGTGCTTTGAGCCATAGTAAAACCTCCTTGTATTTATACTTAATACTATTGTATTACAATTAAATACTTTTGTCAATGTGGATGCTATGAAAAGACCTATTAAGTATATGTCCACGGTTTATATCGTCCGACGCTTCAGGATTTGAAACATTATCAACGGGTTGAGCAATTGAATCACTCCTCTTAATACTAAGTATGCATTATTATTAGGAAATATTTGTAAAAAAATGATTTGTTATCAAAATAACATGATAACAAGTTATTAAAATGTTCTATTGCTTTTGGTTTTCTTGCATTGATAACAGTTGTTCAATTAAATTATCTACAATTTTTCTTGATTCATCATTCAGAGAGCAATATTTCTCTGATATTTCATTGAAGGAATCGGTTACATACTGAACTGGGGATACTTCCCAAAGGCCGAATAGATATCTTTGACACCGTAAATTTTGCACAGCTTTAATAAGGTATATCCGTCCGGCTCGGATTTGCCGACCTCCCATGAGCCTAATGTGCTTTTGTTTTTAAAACATAGCATATCAGCAACTTGTTGTTGGGTATGTCCCTTTTGCTGGCGTAGTGTTCGTAATGTGTCACCAAATTTTTTATTTGCCATACTATCACCTCTATGAATGAATAGTACAAAAAGGATAATTAAAAGTCAATCAATAAATTGAAAAATTCAATCATATGTAATGGAATAGCGGAAGCGCAGAAGCGCAAGCGGCTAAAGAAGGGGGGCCATAGCCTGGAAAAGGCTATCCAGATAATCGCGGACACAGACAAGGAACTGGAGGATGAGATGGCCCGGTGCCATATAGCACCACAATAGAAAAATCATTTAATAACAAAATAATTTGTTATCAGATGGAGCTGGGAGGCGATTATATTGGGCTTGCTAAAACTGAAAGTTAGCGGTAGCAGGGCAGGAGAATACTTCTGGATTTTCCAACAGTGAAATCATTCGCTTTACGGTTCAGACAGGCATCATGAAATTCCAGGGTTCCGGTAAGCATTATTGGATGGATACACAGGATGGACAGCGTGTGAAGGTGCTACTGATCCGCAAGACGGCGTATCAATATTTCCTCCGGGAGTGGGAGGAAGCATGAGCAGGTTAGAGATAATGGCAAAGGAATAAGTGGATGTTTATAATTATCTCCTCAGGTACCATGAGGAAAGCAAAAACATAGAGCAAGATAAGGACGGGATGTATGTGAAGAAGGATTACCTGGTGAAGCTGCTGGATCAGAACCTTTATGAGACGGCGGATGAAAAGTTACAGGCCTGGAGGAATCTGAGATGGATCATCACAATGGAGGGGCGGCTGACAAAGCGTCGCCGGTGGACAAGCACTAACCGGCTGGAATACGTGATACACATACCGCTATCCGTTGGCAGGCGGCTGAAGTTTAGCCCGGAAACAGGGGTGAATTTTGGTGAGAACAAGACCAAAAACAATATTTGGGATGTTCTCACTGGAAAACCCGCATGGTTGATAGGTTTTCCCCTATTTTGTGTTCAGATAGATAATGATAGTAGGTAGAAAGGGTGATTAATTGCCTTTTTCTTTATCTTGCAAAGTCTGGTGTGTTACACCTTTGTAAGCGGCTGAGTGCTAGGCAATCAAACCGAAATGAAGAAAGGGAGCTGCTGACACTGTTCCAGCCCGGTGTGTCTCCTGCCATCGGAAAAGGGAATTGCCCCGGTTCTGTATGGAATCGGGGCAATCGCTTAGGTTTTCTGTCTTTGCTGATAAAGAGCGGTCAAGGAATCCTGAAGTACCTGTGAAAAGTTAATATGATTGCTTTCGGCAAATGTGTTAAGCCATGCGGGGATAGTGAGATTTTTCCTTACGGCTTTTTCACCGTACTTTTCGGCGTAGGCATCGATATCAAGAACCAATATACTTACGAAGCCGCCGGGATCGGGGATAATGCTTTCCAATGGACTTGCTTCAGGGGCGGTTTTTCCGTCCTCAAGTTCGTCAAGAACCCAGCCGGAAGCAGCGTCTGTACCCATGAGGATAGCTTCTGCCAGTGTGTTACCACCGCTTACGCAGCCGGGAAGGTCTGGAACTACCACAGCATACGCTCCTTTTCTTTCGTCATCAGGATAGAAACAAGCTGGATAAGTTAACTGCATACGAACCTCCTTTATTGTGTGCAGTACCGGGCTTTTATAGCCCGGCCTGCTTCAAGATTTGCTTGATTATTTGTGGGGCAATGTCTCCGGGGTGATTTGGAATTGTGACTTTGCCGGGTTTGGTCGGATGGACGTAAGAGTAATGAGAACCTTTTGCTTTTTTAAACTTCCATCCATCAGCTAAAATTATTTTTTCAATTTCCCGGAATTTCATGTGCTAACCTCCTTACAATTATATTATACGCATTATGCGCATATGTGTCAAGAGGAAAATTGAGAATTTGTTACAACAAAAAATAATTTGTTATCAAAATATCTTGATAACAAATTATCCGGTAAAATGTTCTGTTACTTTTGGTTTTCTTGCATTGATAACAGTTGTTCAATTAAATTATCTACAATTTTTTTTGATTCGTCATTCAGAGCGCTATATTTCTCTGATATTTCATTGAAGGAATCGGTTACATACTGAACTGGGGATACTTCGCCAAAGGCTGAATAGATATCTTTGACACTGTAAATTTTACACAGCTTCAATAAGGTATATCCGTCCGGCTCGGATTTGCCAACCTCCCATGAGCCTAATGTGCTTTTATTTTTTAAACATAGCATATCGGCAACTTGTTGCTGGGTATATCCTTTTTGCTGGCGTAGTGTTCGTAATGTGTCACCAAACTTTTTATTTGCCATACTATCACCTCTATGAATGAATAGTACAACAAGGATAATTAAAAGTCAATCAAAAAATTGAAAAATTCAACCATATATTATTGACAAACGAATAATTCGATTATATAATTTAAATACAACGAATTATTCAACCGAATGAAAGGAGGAACCATTATGAACGCTAAATTAATTCATTATTTAAAAGAAATAATCAATCAGCGGGGAATAAAGTATACATTTATTTCTGAAAAGACGGGTATTGATTATCAGCGTCTTATGAGAATTTTTAATCAGAATGCAATTATCAGTGGAAGTGAGCTCATTTGTTTGTGTAAAGTTTTAGGGGTCAAACAGTCGGAGTTAATGGATTTATTAGATAGTGCGGCGTGAGCAATTAACATATTGGTATCTGAAGGATAGGGTTGGTTATATGGAAATCATAAAAGACGGCGAAACGATTGGAAGAATCCATGATGATTACTGTAAGCGAAGTGATGAGGAAATTAAAGAAATTTTGGACAATGTGGCACAGAAAGCCTACCAGCATTTGGCTGCTAAAGAAAAGACAACCTGAAGAGTGGAAAGAGAGGCCAAATGACTGATGGTTGGATAAAAAATAATTTGTTATTAAAATACTATTTTATTTTGATAACAAATTATTTGTTTTATATCGTACTCTGCAAAGGTAGGAGGAAAATGGATGGTACAAGTATTGGAAGACTATCTGATTGATGTCAGCGAAATGAATTATACCGTAAAGGTCAGGAATGGTTTCACAAACAGTGGTGAGGTATCCTGGAAGCCCCTAGGGTATTATGGCACCATGCATGGTGCCTTAAAAGGAATAGCGGAAGCACAAAAGCGCAAGCGACTGAAGAAAGGTATACATAGCCTGGAAGAGGCTGTTCAAATTATTTTGGATGCAGACAAGGCACTGGAGGATGAGATGGCCCGGTGTTATATAACATCAGATGGATCTGGGAGGTGATAACATTGGCGTTAGGTTTATTAAAGCTGAAAGTATCTGAGGAGGAAAAAAAACAGGAAAAATCCACAGAGGATTTGGAAGAAACTTTGCGTAAACTGCGCCTTCAGAAGAATCAGCTCATAGAAATTATCCAGGAAAAAGATCAGGAGATCGAGAAGCTGAGAGCGGAGGGGGATGCTTTGAGGAATAGGATGGTTGAATGTAACGAGCTATCACCTATCAGCCCATTGCAGCATAAGGGGATTGGACAAGGGATGCATGAGATCTTTAAGGCTCTAGAGACAAGGGAAGCATTGGTACCATATAAAAATAAATCAAAAAATTCCGGGGAATTTTCCAAGTTCCGAAAGGATGATTTTGATGCAGTCTTAGAGGAGTTAGCAGAATCAGGGCAGGGGAAGATTTTCGGATTTTCCACCAGTGAGATCCTTCGTTTTATGGTACAGACGAGCGTCATGAAAATCCAGGGTTCCGGTAAACATTATTGGATGGATACACAGGATAGACAGCGTGTGAAGGTGCTGCTGATCCGTAAGACGGCGTATCAATATTTTCTCCGGGAGTGGGAGGAAACATGGGCAGGTTAGAAATAATGGCAAAGGAATATGTGGATGTTTATAACTATCTTCTCAGGTATCATGAGGAAAGCAAAAACATAGAGCAGGATAAGGACGGGCTGTATGTGAAGAAGGATTACCTGGTGAAGCTGCTGGATCAAAACCTTTATGAGACGGCGGATGAAAAGTTACAGGCCTGGAGGGATCTGAGATGGATCATCACGATGGATGGGCGGCTGACAAAGCGCCGCCGGTGGACAAGTACCAA
>PPYE01207587.1_pt1 | contig 25748 bp, 22 predicted proteins | sample 1559881 | NCBI WGS metagenome assembly PPYE01 (sample SAMN08240022, study PRJNA423297) | Human gut metagenome, whole genome shotgun sequencing project. | reverse complement strand
GATTTTTCTTTTAATAATGACGATTTTTGGATGAATTTCATTTTTATGACTATAATTGCACTTGCTTGTTGACTCTACCGTTTTTTTGTTGCTTCAACTATTCACCCCTCTTCTCTATCTGTATCCGATTTATGTAATCGGGAAAAGTCTGGAAACACAATGGCAAGAAAAGGCAATTTATATGTGGGATGTGCTACTGTTCTTGTTCTTTGTGGCGGTCGCCTTATTGGTTGCAACGGGACAACTCTATATTCGACAAGAGTGGTTGGACGCATTCTTTGATAGAGCATGAAACAAAAGGGAGTGACTGGAAAGCCATTCCCTTTGTTTTTGATAGCGAAATATTTGTCTTTCCCCATACTTTCTTTACCTTTACGCTGTTAATCGAAAAATGTAACTTAAAGAAAGGATAAAGATGACTGTAACAGATAGATTTTTGAAGTATGTGACGTTCGATACCGAGTCGAGTGAAACTACGGGTGTGACTCCCAGTACGCCGGGACAACGTGTGTTTGCCGAAGCATTGGTAAAAGAGTTGGAAGAGATAGGATTGGAAGATATCACTCTCGATGACAAGAGCTACCTGATGGCTACCTTGCCCGCCAATACGGCGAAGGAGGTTCCGACGATCGGATTTATCGCCCATTTGGATACCAGTCCTGATATGTCAGGCAAGGATGTCGAGCCGCGTATCGTGAATTATAAAGGGGGAGATATCGTGTTGTGCGCCGAAGAAAACGTAGTGCTTTCGCCGCTTATGTTTCCCGAACTGAACGATTATAAAGAGCAGGATATCATCGTGACCAACGGCAAGACCCTGTTAGGAGCGGATGATAAGGGAGGCGTGGCTGCTATCATCGCCTCCATGAAATACTTGAAGGATCATCCGGAAATCGAACACGGCAAGATCCGTATCGGGTTTACGCCCGATGAAGAGATCGGAGCCGGAGCCGACTATTTCGATGTCGAAAAGTTTGGTTGTGAATGGGCCTATACGATCGACGGCGGACAGATCGGCGAGCTGGAATACGAGAACTTCAATGCTGCCGGAGCCAAAGTTGTTTTCAAAGGGCTGAACGTACATCCGGGATATGCCAAGGATAAGATGCTGAACGCATCGTTGCTGGCGGTAGAGTTCGCCTCTTGGCTGCCTGTTGCACAGCGTCCCGAACATACGACCGGTTATGAAGGCTTTTTCCATCTGACTGGCATGGGCGGAACGGTCGAGGAGGCTTCCCTTTCTTATATCATACGTGACCATGTGCGCACCGCTTTCGAGCAAAAGAAAGAGTTACTGCATGAGCTGGTGAAACGAATGAACGAGATGCATCCGGGCAGCACGACGCTTGAAATGCGCGACCAGTATTACAATATGCGTGAAGTGGTCGAACCGAAGAAGTTTATTGTGGATCTGGCGTTCGATGCAATGAAGGAAGCCGGTGTCAAGCCTCTTGTGAAACCGATCCGCGGAGGAACGGACGGTGCGCGTCTTTCTTTCATGGGGCTGCCTTGCCCGAATATCTTCGCAGGCGGGTTGAATTTCCATGGACGTTATGAATTTCTCCCGGTCAAGTCGCTTGAAAAGAGTATGGAGACGATCATTAAAATAGCAGAATTGTTAGTCAAAGGTAATTATACATCATAAATCACAAATCATAAATCATGAAAACAACTCCGTTTACCGACGTGCACATCGCACTCGGTGCCAAAATGCATGAATTTGCAGGTTTCAACATGCCGATCGAATACACCGGTATAATCGACGAACACATGACCGTTGTGAACGGTGTAGGTGTGTTCGATGTCTCCCACATGGGCGAGTTCTGGGTAAAAGGTCCGAACGCGCTGGCATTCATCCAGGGTATCACCTCGAACGATGCTTCCGTGTTGCCGATCGGCAAAGCTCAATATACTTGCTTCCCGAATGACAAGGGCGGCATTGTGGACGACCTGCTGGTCTATCATTATGAGCCGGAAAAATATCTTTTGGTTGTCAACGCGGGCAACATCGCCAAAGATTGGGACTGGTGTGTAAGCCATAATACGGTGGGGGCGGAACTGGAGAACTCTTCCGACCGTACCGCACAGTTGGCTATCCAGGGACCGAAAGCTGTTGAGGTTTTACAACGCCTGACGCCGGTCGACCTGTCTTCCATCCCTTACTATGCGTTTGTGACGGGCGAATTTGCAGGTTGCAAGAACGTCATCATTTCCAATACGGGATATACCGGAGCCGGTGGTTTCGAACTTTATTTCTACCTGGACGATGCCATGACGATCTGGAATGCCATCTTCGAAGCCGGCAAGCCTGAAGGGATCAAGCCGATCGGCTTGGGCGCACGCGACACGCTGCGTCTGGAAATGGGCTTCTGCCTGTACGGTAACGACCTCGACGATACGACCTCGCCGATCGAAGCTGGCCTGGGTTGGATCACCAAGTTCGCCGAAGGCAAGAATTTCACCAATCGTGCCGAACTGGAACGCCAGAAGAAAGAAGGCGTTACCCGTAAGCTGTGTGCCTTCGAGCTGGTTGACAAAGGTATTCCTCGTCACGGCTATGAGATTGCCGATGCCGAAGACAATATCATTGGTGTGGTAACATCCGGAACCATGTCGCCAGTCTTGAAGAAGGGTATCGGTATGGGATATGTGAAACCGGAATTCGCAAAAGCCGGGACGGAAATCTGTATCAAAGTCCGGGGGCGCAACTTGAAAGCCCAAGTCGTAAAAGCGCCGTTTCGCAAGTAAGGCGAGATAGATAGGAAAACCCATAGGGTTAGAGGGTGTAAAGCTATGCATTATGACCCGTAACCCTATGGGTTTTGTTGTGCTTTGGATTTTATTGTGATTATAGTGCGGGAAATGGGAGATGTTTTGTAAGTTTGCATCCCGAATAAAAAACATGCTGTTTCTATGTTGAATTTTCTGAAAAACTGGACATTGCCTGTTGCGATGCTCGCCGGTGCATTAGGTTATTTTATCTTTGCCAACTTCGCTTTTTTGGAGCCGACAAAACCATTTATGAGTTCTTTTATCTCTTATCTGACTCCTGCCCTGATCTTTGCACAATTATTGCTGACTTTCTGCAAAGTGCAACTACACGAGTTGATGCCTTCTCCCTGGCATGGATGGTTGCTGTTGTTCCAGCTTGCTTCGGCTTCATTGGTAGCTGTGTTATTGATATTCGTGAAGATGGATGGTGCCTACAAGGAGGTTTTCGAGGGTGCGATGGTTTGCCTGATCTGCCCGACGGCTACGGCCGCGGCTGTTATCACCGGTAAGTTGGGAGGGAGTGCGTCCAGCCTGACGACTTATACATTGCTGTCGAACATTTTGGCGGCGGCAGTCGTCCCGTTGATGTTTCCGTTGGTAGAACCTCATGCTGATATAACTTTTATGGTTGCTTTCCTGAAGATATTGAGCAAAGTGTTCCCTTTGTTGTTATGTCCGTTTTTTCTGGCGATGTTATTCCGCTATTTCCTTCCGAAGCTGCATCATTACCTGTTGGGGTTCCGCGATCTTGCTTTCTATCTTTGGGGTGTTGCGCTTGCCATCGTGACGGCACAGACTGTGAAGTCTCTTGCCGAAAGCAATGCTCCGGTAGGAGTGGAGCTGTTGATAGCCTTGGCCGGATTAGTAACCTGCGCCATCCAGTTTTATTTGGGTAAACAGATCGGAACCCGTTATTCCGACCGTATCAGTGCCGGACAAGCCCTTGGACAGAAAAACACCGTACTTGCCATCTGGATGGCCTATACCTATCTGGACCCGCTTTCTTCAGTTGGCCCCGGATCATACGTCCTGTGGCAAAATGTTTTTAACAGTTACCAGTTGTGGAAGAAAAGAAAGAATGAGATAAATCTATACCATGTTTAATAGTGTTTCCAATCTCCAATGTTGCAATTAGATTGGAAATCATTGGTAAAACTCCACTTATAAAGAAGCGTAACCTGCTCTTTATAAGTGAAGTTTTTAAATAGCCTTTTCATATATTATCAAGGTGTTTTATTATTCGGCAAGGATTACCCACCGCTACGCAATTTTCGGGAATTGAGCGAGTAACTATACTGCCAGCACCAATCACGCTATTTTTGCCAATAGTGACACCTGGCAATAAAATTGCACCGCCGCCAATCCAAACATTATCTTCTATTGTGATTGGTTTTGAATAAGTGCGGCAGAAACAACCGGAGATTTTCTTGTTTTCGGGAGTGTTAGTACGTCCGGCAACATCGGTCGTGTGTGTGGCGGTATAAATTTTAACATCTGATGCGATGAGCACGTTGTTGCCAATGTTAATGCAGTTGTTATCTACAAATGTACAGTTCATATTGATTATGACATCACTACCACAATGTATATTAATGCCGTATTCACAGTGGAAATCAATATCGATATGTACATTATCACCTATTGAACCCAATAATTCATTCATAATTTTTTTACGTTCGCTTGTGTTTTCCATATCTGTGTTATTAAGACTTCGGAGAAGTCGCTTGCAACGATACGTTATCTGTAACATTTCCGGGTCGGCGGTGAAGAAATCACCGTCCATACATTTTTGATACTCTGTTTTCATACTACAATGAATTTATAAATTAGTATTATTTAACTATGCCTTCTTTAAAAAACAGTGTAACACAAGATTTAATGTCTATGCGGTTTTTGATGCTTATTTTTTAATATCATTTATAACCAATCTGAATTGCGCATAAATCTGCATAGTTGTATTTTAAATCAGCTATGATACGCTGGCTTTCTGTTCGAATATATGTATATTTGCGGAAATATACAATATTAATTATGCGGAATTATGCTGAAAGAAGAAAGACATCGGTACATTATAGACCGGATAAACAGAGATAGCCGAATTTATGTTACAGCCTTGAGTGAGGAACTAAAGGTATCTGACGATACGTTAAGGCGAGACCTTGTAGAATTAGAAAATTTAGGCTTGCTTACCAAAGTACATGGCGGGGCTGTTGCCAAGTCTGATATATCCATAAAGTTTTTAGAAAGGTTGAATACATCCACTTCCATTAAACAAGAAATGGCTGCAAAGTTAGTTCCTTTATTTAAGGAAGGTGATGTAATATTGATAGACGGAGGTACATCAAACCTTGAGGTAATGCGTCAGTTACCAAAAGACAAAAATTTTACGGTATATACCAACTGTTTGCCTATAGCCAGCGAGGTATCCAGCTATCCTAAAGTAGATTTGGTACTTTTAGGAGGAACGGTGTTTTCTTCTTCTCAAACAACGATAGGGGTATCGGTATTTCAGATGGTACAATCCATCTATCCGGATTGGGTCATTGTAGGTGTAAGTGACATTCATCCTCAAAAGGGATTGACTACATCAGATAGAGAGGAAGCTGTCATTAAGCGTTGTATGCTTAAGCAAGGAGGTAAACGGGTCATACTTGCAACAGGTGAGAAACTGAATACTGCAAGAAATTATCATGTTGCTTCTTTGGCTGAAATAGATTACATTGTTACGGAAAATAGTAAAGTAGATTATATTAAACAACATTGGCCTTCTTATACGTATCAAGTCCTATAAGTTTAGTCCGTTCTTTTGTTTATATATCTAAAACGAACTAAACCTATTTCTATAGACACCAAAATGTTTTTAACAGTTACCAGCTTTGGAAAAAGAGGAAGAATGATCCTATTCCTTCGCCATCCAGAAATTAGTGAGAGATAGTTGATTGGCTTTGCGCTTTTGCTCTTTCTCTACTATATAACCTCTTTTTTCAAAGAATGGACGGGCTGTTAAACTAACTTCTGATGTGATTCGCTTGATCCCAGTTGCGGTTGCATGCTGTTCTATCTCATTTAAAAGCATTGTGGCAATGCCTTTGCCTTGGAAATCCTTATGGACAAACATGGAATGTAAATATCCCTGTGTCGTAATGGATGAAAAACCGACAATTTGTGCCTGCCGGTTAGTTGCCACAATAAAATAATGTGTCCGGATCATTTCTTTTATACGGGAAAGATTGTTTCCGCAAGATGCCCAATCTTCCACTTCCGCCTGTGAATAATCACGCTTGTTGATTGTGAGGACTGTCTCTCGGAATAAATCTCTGAGTTCAGAGGCATCAGACAGCTCGGCTGTCCTGGTTGTAAAATCTGTTTTCATACATTCTTTTATCATCGGAATACTCATAATTCCCTGATTAAACGATCCTTCTTTGACCTTTTTGAATCCCACGTGTTTGTAAAATGCTTCTCCATATGTTGAGGAGTTGACCGTTATTTTTGTGAAGTCACAATCATTCATCATATGATTGAAAAGCGATTTCCCTATTCCTTTCCGGTGATATTTCGGTAGGATGAAAAAGAGTGATATGTGTTGTCTTTTTCTATTGAGACCGATGACTCCTATCAATAGATTGTTATCAAAAGCCCCATATAGATCAAGTTCATTCATTAATGATGTGTCGTAGATGAAACTTTTGAAGGTTTCGATACCTTCTTGGGTAAAGTCGCTGATACCACATTCCATACAGACTTTATAGGATAAATCTGCGGCATTGTTGTACTCCTCTTTTGCTAATTTCCGTATCATGCTAATGTCTTTAAGTAAGATTTGCAAATATAATCATTTCATTTTTTATTTTGTTATTTTTGTGTCTGAGTAGGAACGTAATAGGTTTCAGCTATCATACGGAATTTAAAAGAAAAAGCGATGAATGTAGAAGAATTTAGAGAGTATTGTTTGTCTTTTAAAGGAGTGCAGGAGAAGATGCCTTTCCTGGATGTGGCAGACCAATACAGCAGGGATGTGCTTTGCTTCTATGTCGGGAGCAAATGGTTTTGTTTTGTCAACATAGAGGTGTTCGATTTCTGTTGTTTGAAATGCGAGCCGGAGAGGAACCTTGAACTGCAAGAAACTTATCAGGGGATAAAGCCGGGATGGCATATGAATAAGCGGCATTGGATGAGTGTTCACTTTAATCAGGATGTTCCCGACAATATGGTCAAGGAACTTGTGCGGCAATCTTATGATATCGTTTATCGTACCCTTTCCAAGAAGGAGAAGGAATTGATGTAAGGCATGTGATCTTTAGCGATTCTTTCAGTCGCAGGTCGGGGTCAGCAAAAGTTCGTAGTCTGCGACATCCAGCCAGCGGTCGAACTTTAAGCCGACCTTTTTGAAGTGGGAAACCTGTTTGAATCCAAGTTTTTCATGCAAGATGTTACTGGCTTCGTTTCCTTCCGTGATGCAGGCGATCAGGGCTCGGTAACCATTTTCGCGACATGCTCCGATCAATTTTTTCATCAGGAGCATCCCGATTCCTTTTCCGGTGTGTCCGGGAGACAAATAAACAGTCGTTTCCAGCGTATAGCGGTAAGCGGAACGTTCTTTCCACGTATGGGCATAACAATAGCCGGTGATTTCCTGGTTCTCCTCGTAGACGAAATAAGGAAAACGAGAGGATATTTCCGCAATCCGGGTACGCATTTCCTCTTCCAATACCGGTTCTGTGTCGAAAGTTGCTACACTCTGCAATACATATTCGTTGTAAATATTCGTGATTGCCTTCGCATCCTGGAGTTCTACTTGTCTGATCATATCCTTTTAATCTTGTATTCTTGCCGCAAAAATAAAGTATTGGTAGGAAAATAATCCCTATTTTTGTAGAATAATTGATATTGATATGAGATTAAGCAACGAGTGGTTTACCGCTCTTTCAGAGAATGAATCCGGACAACTGGTCACCGTTTCCGGTCGTGATGAATTGACCGAATTTATTCAGTCGGGCAAGTTCAAGGAACGGGTGGAAATCACCTGGAAATATAAAGGTGACGACAAAGGAATGCCTTCCGAAGCACTTGCCGAAAAGATGGAGGAGGTGCAGGAAGTTCTGCGTAAGGCGATGGAAAAGGATAAGCTATCGATCCTGACCGGCGTTTATACCGGAGGCGAAGAGAGGATATGGGTCTATTATACCCGCACCGTCCGCGTCTTTGGTGAACGGTTGAACGAAGTCTTGGCTCCGTTTGAAATGTTGCCGCTCTCTATCTATACGGAGGTGGACCCCGAGTGGGAGGAATATCTGGATATGTATGAGATGAAGGAGTGGGCTATTGAATGATGTCTTGCCTGTACGGAAAAAATTGAGGGACTATCCCGATGTCGAGTATGTGCGTGCAAAATCCCGTCATTCTGGGTTTCGAATTAGTTTAGGCCCTGAATGGCGGGATATTTATTTTTGTGCAGGCTGTTTATTGTGCCAATAGGTAGCTTTTGAATGTCTCGAAATCCTTTCTCATCCCGACGCTTTGCTTTTCTCCTTGCATAAAGGCTTTCAGTTTGGCGGGGATTTCGATGTCGGCATCCAGTATTTGGTCTACCGTCCCTTTGAACTTTGCAGGGTGGGCGGTTTCAAGGAACAAACCTGTTTCGTCCGGAGCCAGCCCGTTTTCGATCAACGCCTGATAACCGCAAGCGCCGTGCGGGTCCAGTATATAACTTGTTTCGTCGTAAACCTGCTTCATGGTAGCCCCGATCTCTTCATCCGTGAAACGGTAACCGCTGATCAGTTGGATGATTTCCGCGTACGGATTGCCATTCTTCCCGTACAAGTCCAGGATACGTGCGAAATTGCTCGGATCGCCGACATCCATAGCATTGGCGATGGTCGGTACGGAAGGACGCGGTGTGTAGACACCTGTACGCAGATATTCCAGGAATACATCGTTGCGGTTGTTGGCAGCCACGAAGCGCTTGATCGGCAGTCCCATCCGGTGTGCGAACAATCCGGCTGTGATATTGCCGAAGTTTCCGCTGGGAACAGATACAACGAGTTCGTCCGCTTTACCCATCTTGTCCAATTGTGCATACGCGTTGAAGTAGTAGAAAGATTGCGGCAGGAAACGTGCTACATTGATGGAGTTGGCGGATGTCAACTTCATGTGGCGGTTCAACTCTTCGTCCATAAAGGCAGACTTGACTAATGCCTGGCAGTCGTCGAAGGTTCCGTCTACTTCCAGAGCTGTGATGTTTTGTCCAAGCGTAGTGAACTGGCATTCCTGGATCGGACTCACTTTCCCTTTCGGATAGAGTACATACACGTGAATGCCTGGTACGCCGAGAAAGCCGTTTGCAACGGCACTCCCCGTATCACCGGAAGTGGCCACTAATACGTTTACCTGCTTCAATCCTTCTTTTTTGATGAAATAACCTAACAGACGAGCCATGAAACGCCCCCCCTACATCCTTGAAAGCTAAAGTCGGGCCGTGGAAAAGTTCAAGGCTGTAGATATTATCGCGTACAGGGACGACCGGTGTTTCGAACGACAGTGTGTCCCGGACGATTGCATCGAGCGTTTCCGGTTCTATATCTTCTCCGAAGAAAGCCCGTGCTACTGTACAGGCGATTTCATGGAACGATTTGTTTTTAAGATCGGAGATCGTATCCTTGTCCAAAGGCCGGATGTGTTCCGGCATATATAAACCTTTGTCACTGGCAAGACCTTTTACGACGGCTTCTTCCAGTGAGGCAAGCGGAGCTTGTTTGTTCGTGCTGTAATATTTCATAATAATTCTTTTATAAATTCGTTTTTTTCTAAAATGCCATATTTCCCTTTCAGTACAGAGAACTCGTCGAAACGTGTCACACTGTCAGGGGCCTGTCCCGGCTTATAGATCAGGAAAGGGACGGGAGTGTTTGTATGCGTGCGGATGGCACAAGGAGTCGGATGGTCGGGCAGGACGGCAATCGCTACCGGTTCATCCCATTTCTGCAACTCTTCGAAGATGATGCCGATGGCCCGTTTGTCCAAATTCTCGATAGTCCGGATTTTCAGATTGATATCTCCTTCGTGTCCGGCTTCGTCGCTGGCTTCAACATGAAGATAGACGAAGTCGTTTGTTTTCAGTGCTTCCAGGGCGGCACGCGCCTTCCCTTCGTAGTTTGTATCGTAAAGTCCGGTAGCCCCTTCCACATCGATTACTTTCAGGCCGGCATAAACACCTATGCCCCGTATCAGATCGACGGCCGAGATGACGGAACCTTGCTTGAAGCCATACATTTCCTGCATGGTCTGCATAGCCGGACGATATCCTGGCGACCAGGGCCATATGCTGTTTGCCGGGTCTTTGCCGGCAGCAATGCGCCGGAGGTTGACGGGGTGGTCTTTCAGTATCTCCTGCGATTTCAGGATCAGGTCATTCAGCAGATCGGCCGTTTCCTGTGCTTCGGGAATTTCCGGTTTGATCATCAGGGGGAGGAAAGGATGGAGAGGCACATCGTGCGGGGGAGTGCAATCCAGGCGTTTGTTGCCTCCTTTCACTACTAACAGGTGGCGGTAAGACACACCGGTATGGAAATGTACGCGGTCAGACCCTAACTGCTCATTCAGAAAGCGGATCAGCTCGTCTGCTTCCTCCGTGGTGATATGGCCGGATGAATGGTTCTTCAGGATATCGCCCTCCACGCAGATCAGGTTGCATCGCATGGCCATTTCACCCGGTTTCAGGTCATATCCGATACTGGCCGCTTCCAGCACGCCCCGTCCTTCGTAGACGGTCGGGAGGTCGTAGCCCAGTACTGCCATGTTTGCTACTTCGCTTCCCGGATGGAAACCGTCGGCAACGGTCTTCATGCGTCCGGTAACGCCTATTTCGGCCAGTTTGTCCATATAGGGAGTGTCCGCATATTGCATTGGTGTCTTGCCGCCCAAAGCCTCTATCGGCTCGTCGGCCATACCGTCTCCCAGGATGATGATGCTTTTCATAATTATCTTCTAATAATTGTAAATTTTCAATTATCAATTGTTTAACGGATATTCGCAATCGATATGATGTCGGCGAAGACTCCGGCCGCCGTGACATCGGCACCGGCTCCATAGCCTTTGATGATCATCGGATACTCGTGGTATCGTTCAGTAGAGATCATGATGATGTTGTTACTGCCTTCCAGTTCGTAGAACGGGTGGTGGGCATCGACTTCCTGCAAACCGACTTCGCAGATACCGTTTTCCATTTTGGCAACAAAACGGAAGCGCTTGTCTTCCGCTTCCAGTTGTTGACGCTTTTCTTCGAACCGGGCATCCAGGCCTTGTATGTTGCGCCAGAAATCATCCAGCGAACCTTCGAAATAACTTTCGGGAATGAAAAGGTTGCGTTTCACATCTTCCTGCTCTACCTTATAACCGGCTTCGCGTGCCAGGATCACTAATTTGCGTATCACGTCCTTTCCGCTTAGGTCGATACGAGGGTCTGGTTCAGAATATCCTTCTTCTTTCGCCATCATGATCGCTTTGCTGAAGGGAATGTCCGCACTTAACGTATTGAAGATATAGTTGAGTGTGCCGGAAAGGACAGCTTCCAGTTTTAGGATATGGTCGCCACTGTTGATCAGATCGTTCATCGTATTGATGATCGGTAGCCCAGCTCCGACGTTCGTTTCGAAGAGGAACTTGATACCTCGGTGACGGGCCGTCTCTTTCAGTTTGATATAGTTCTCGTATGAAGAAGAAGCGGCGATCTTGTTCGCGGCAACGACTGAGACGTTGTTGTTCAGTAATTCTTCGTAAAGGTCGGATACCGCCTGATTAGCCGTGCAATCCACGAACACTGAGTTAAAAATATTCATCTTCAGGATCTCTTCTTTCAGATGTTCGGGCGAACTTTCCTGCCCGTTTTTTTTCAGTTCATCAATACAGGTTTCCAGGTTCAGCCCTTCGCGACAGAAGATGGCATGCTTGCTGTTGGCTATGCCGACGACATTCAGTTTCAGCCCGTTCTGCTGCATCAGTTTCGGTTGCTGGATGCGAATTTGTTCCAACAGGTTGCCTCCGACCGTACCGATCCCGGCGATGAAGAGGTTCAGCACCTTGTATTGGGAAAGAAAAAAGGAATCATGGATCGAGTTCAATGCCTTGCGCAGGTATTTCAACTTGATGACGAAGGAAATGTTTGTTTCGGAAGCCCCCTGTGCACAGGCGATCACGCTGATACCTGCGCTACCCAGTGTCCCGAACAACTTACCGGCGATACCCGGAGTGCGTTTCATGTTTTCGCCTACGATAGCGACGGTTGCCAGGTCTTTTTCCGCTACCGTGTCACTCATGTCGCCCTGGGCGCGTTCAAGTGCGAACTCTTCGTCTAGGACTTTGACTGCCAGGTCTGCGTCTGCATTCCGGACGGCAAATGTCGTATTGTTTTCCGAACTGGCCTGCGAGACCATGAACACACTGATACCGTTCTTTGCCAATGTTTTGAAAATACGGTAGTTGACACCGATAACACCTACCATGCCCAACCCTTGAACCGTGATCAGGCAGGTGTCGTTGATGGACGAGATCCCTTTGATGATAGCTTTGCTGTCATCCTGCACCCGTTCTTTGGAAATATAAGTTCCCCTTGCAGTCGGGTTGAAGGTGTTCAAGATGCGGATCGGTATGTTTTTGTGATAAACCGGATAGATCGTAGGAGGATAAATCACTTTCGCGCCGAAGTTACATAATTCCATCGCTTCCGTAAAGGTTAACCGGTCGATGACGTAGGCCGAACTGATCACACGCGGATCGGCTGTCATGAAGCCGTCCACATCCGTCCAGATCTCCAGCCGGCGTGCACCTAAAGCCGTCGCCAGAATGGAGGCGGTGTAGTCGGATCCACCTCGCCCGAGGTTGGTCACTTCTCCTTCTTTGCTGGAAGAGATGAAACCGGGAACCAGCGAGACTTTGGGCAGCGGGTTGAATGCCTCTTCAATCAGTTTGTTTGTCAATTCGAAATCGACGATATGCTTGTTGAACTGCTTGACCGTCTTGATGAATTTGCGCGAGTCGAACAGTTTGGCCTCGTTTATCACGTTCGAAACGATCAGCGAGGAGATGCGTTCTCCGTAGCTGACGATCGTGTCGGAAGTTTTGGCCGACAGGTCGTTGATGAGGTACACACCTTTGTAAATATTACCCAGTTCGTCGAGCAAAGCCATCACTTGCTTCTGCACTTCGATCCGCTTTGTTTTGTCGGGGATAACACCTTGTATGACATCGAGATGGCGGGTTACGATTTCGGAAAACTCTCTTTCGTAGGCTACATCTCCGTTTGTTGCCATCGAGGCTGTCTTCAGCAGTTTGTCCGTGATCCCTCCTAAGGCGGATACTACGACGATTACAGGCTCTTCAATGGCCTCTACTATCTTCTTTACACTCAGAATGCTATCCACGGAACCTACGGATGTTCCGCCGAATTTCAATACTTTCATCGATATGTATTTATTTAGTTGACAATCGGCGATCGACAATCGGCAGTTTAAAAACAAGACTGCATGCCGATTTGAGAATGTCAGTTATTTACTAATTATTGATTGATTTGAAAAAAAAGAAACGCAAGTGCAATGTGAGAATTGCAACAAAGCGGGACGTGGTCTCCGCACTTGTTTATTTGTATATGCTAAACCCCCCAAGGGGTCATTGTCAGTGCCCAGGTATGATATGTGAAACCTGTTAATGTCATTTGCGATTTTCCTTGTGTTTATATTTACGTCGGCAATATTACGCATTATTTTTCAAATGCAAGTATTTTTTTAGCTGAAAGTTGAAATTTGATAGAAAAAAGTTCAATATCACGCCAAAAAGAAGGACGTAGTTCTAACAGGACTTGGTGAGACGATGTTTCAGTCGGTTTCCCCACAAGAGAACTTATCTACAAAGGCATAAAAAATATCGAAGTGCCTACTAATTCTTTAATCAGTGGCGCCGATTATATAATCAGTGCCAGTAATTATATAATCACAACCACTGATTACAAAATCACTGGTGCCGATTACAGAATTAGTAGGTATTTAAGAAAGAATTATTCGGAACGAAAAAGTTTTTTCTCCATAGAAATAAGAAATTGTTGCTTCTGAATTTGGTGCGGTTGTCCTGAAAAGGTATAGACTCGGTAGAAAAAAAGTCCGGAAACAGCGGCTCCGACAGTTTTGAGGTTTTACAATCTGAATATTTTTTAGCCTTTTAGATTAAAAAAATATATTATTTTAGTTTGATTGATTATAAAATTAATATATTTGCGTCTATTAGTGTGTCGAATACAATGTCCTGTTAGAACTACGTCCTTTAATTGGGGATCATTAATGCTTTCCATACCTTAATTAAAAGGAAACGTTTTTATGGGGCAATGTAGCTCTACTTGAATGTATCATTTAAATCTATTGATTATGAAGAGGTTCTTTTGGATTCTTTTTGTAATGTCCTTATGGGGGCATTTGCTGTTAGCACAGGAAAAGGCAGTGTCTGGTATCGTAATTTCTACCGAAGACGGCTTGCCGATGATTGGAGTGGCTGTCGTAGACAAGCAGACGATGAATGGCGTAACCACCAACGAAAAAGGAGAATTTTCGATGACCGTTTCTCCCCGTACGAAAACACTGCATCTCTCTTACTTGGGGTATAAGACGAAAGAAGTTTCCATTACCGGCCGTAGCATGAAGATCGAAATGGAGCCGGACATGGTAGCGATCGACGAGGTGATGGTGGTTGCCTACGGTACAGGAAAGAAATCGACCTTTACAGGATCGGCCAGTGTAGTCAAGAAAGAATCGCTGGAAAAAATCAAAGCCTCCAATGTAACCCAGGCTTTGCAGGGGCAGAGTAGCGGTGTGCAGGTGTTGAACAATTCTGGTGAACCGGGCGAAGATGCAACGATCATGATCCGTGGTATCGGTTCCATGAACGCATCCAGTTCTCCGCTTTATGTGGTCGATGGAACAGCCTATGACGGTTACCTGAATGCTATCAACCCGAACGATATCGAGTCCATGACTATTCTGAAAGATGCTTCGGCTACTGCTTTGTACGGTTCTCGTGCTGCTAATGGGGTTGTGATGATCACAACGCGTAAGGGTTCAAGTGAGAAAGGGCAGATCAATTTCCGTTCGACTTGGGGCTTCTCTTCTTTGGCTGTGGATCTGCCAAGAGCTTTGAGCCCGAATGAGTTTACGGAATTAACATGGTTGGCATTAAAAAATGGCTATATGGACAATAAAGGTGTTTCTGCGGAAGAAGCTGCTCAATACGCAACCAGTACATTGGGAAATGAATTGAAATTGAATCCTTATAGCATGGCTAACCCTGTTGGTTTGGATGGAAAGATTGATCCGAATGCACAGCTTTTATATTCGGGAGATTGGCGAGGTGAATTGTTGAAATCTCGTTTGCGTCAGGAATATACGATTGACTTTAGTGGGAAGACGAATAAAGCCGATTATTTTATTTCTGGTGGATATTTAAATGATAAAGGTGTTTTTTCTACTCAAAAATTTGAACGTTTTTCTGTTCGTGCCAATTTGAATTATGATGTAAAGAAGTGGTTAAAAGTGGGGGCCAACATCAATTTGGCTCATAGTGTACGTGAAATGTCGGCAGGTGATCAAACCGTTCGTTTTTTGAGGACAATACCTTCGTCATATCCGATTTATGAATGGGATTCTCAAGCAATGGTTTATAAAAAAGATAGTAATGGTAACTTGATTTATGATTATGGAGATAATCGTCCAAGTTGGATTGGTTGGAATCCATTGGCTGATGCTGTATATAATCCGTCTCCGTGGATGCATGATGATGTTTCCATGCGTACCTATTTTGAGATAAAGTTTTTGCCGGAATTAACATGGCGCACGAATCTCAGTGTCGATTTTTATCAGTATACTTATGATGGTTATACGAATAGCGAACATGGCTTTGCTGCTGGCTATGGGGGAGAAGCTTTTAAGGAAAGTGATCGTAATTTTGCTTATACAATTAACAATTTATTAACTTACAGTAAGGCTTTCGGGGATCATACTCTTACTGTTTTATTAGGGCAGGAAGCTTATTCCACACATTTTAAAAATTTGTCGGCTTCAAAAAGAGGATTCCCTTTTAATGGATTGACTGAAATCAATGCGGCTTCTGAAATGAACAGCATGAGTTCTTATTATGATAAGTATCGTCTATTAAGTTGGTTAAGTCGTGTCGAATACGATTATAATGATCGTTATTATGTTTCGGCAAGCTTCCGTACGGACGGTTCTTCTCGTTTCCATCCAGACAACCGTTGGGGAAAGTTCTGGTCGGTTGGTGCTTCTTGGAGAATCTCTAACGAAGAATTCATGAAACCATATAGCGGATGGCTTGATAATTTGAAATTAAAAGCCAGTTATGGGGCTGTAGGTAATGATAATTTGGGTACTTATTATGCTTATCAAGGATTGTATGCTACCGGCATGAACGATTATAACAATGCCGGCGTGATGATCAGCCGTTTGCCCAATAAAGGCCTGAAATGGGAAAGCAACCTGCAATTTAATGTGGGGGTTGATTTTGCATTGCTCAACAAGTTGAGTGGTAGTTTCGAATGGTTTAACCGAAAATCAAAAGACTTGTTGTTTACAATGCCGATGGCACCTTCTACCGGTTTTGGCGGTATTGACCGGAACATTGGTGATGTGAAAAATTATGGTATCGAGTTTTCTTTGAATTTTGCTGCGATCTCGACGAAAGATTTCAAATGGACAATTGACTTGAATGGTACATCCTACAAGAACCGTATTACCAAATTACCACAGGAAGAAATGAATTCCGGCTATTTTAAATGGCGTGAAGGAGAGTCCCGTTATAATTTTTGGGGTGTTGAATACTTAGGTGTCAATCCTGAAACAGGAAATGATTTGTATTGGACGAATGATTATGTGAAAAATGAAGAGACCGGAAAATTGGAAAGACAGAAAACTGAAGATTTGAATGCACTGACAAGTGATAAGCAGAAATCTTATTTGGGAGATGCCATTCCTAAATTATTCGGAGGCTTTACCAACAACTTTTCATATAAGGGTATTGATTTGTCATTTATGATTTATTACAGTTTCGGTGGCAAATTGTATGATAATGATTATGCGCAAGCTATGACCTATCAAACAGGATTCAGTATGCATCCTGATATGTTGGAGGCTTGGACACCGGAAAATACGGATGCGAAGTTCCCGCGTTTATCAACGGCATATGCTAATACGATGGGGTCTTATTCGTCTAAATATTTGTTTGATAATACATTTGCGCGTTTGAGAAACGTTACTTTAGGGTATACGTTACCCAAGTCTTTGATGTCAAAAATACAAGTTAATTCATTACGTGTTTTTGTCCAGGGAGATAATTTGTTGACTGTAGGCAGTGCTTCGAAACGAGGAACTGATCCCGAACAGAGCATATCTGGTACGACTGCCAACCGTTTCCCGGTGACGAAATCGATATCTTTTGGCTTACAGTTGAATTTGTGATAGTTTTTGTGTAACTAATAATAATTGGAATATGAGTTTATTAAAATATAGTATATTAGGGTTGGCTACAGGGCTTTTGGCAAGTGGATTAGTTGGTTGTAGCGATTTTTTAGAAACAAATCCGTCGACATCAGTGTCAGATAATAGCGTTTTTACCACTGTCGCTGGGGCCCAAGCTGCTTTGAACGGATGTTATTTTCAAATGCGTGCTTATAATAGTGGTGGTGCTGACAGGCAGGATGATTATGGAGTTCCTTCTATATTGATGATCTCTGAAGCTTGCGGTGAAGATATGATTGCTTGGGGAGGTTGGTATATTTATAATTATAATTATTGGGGAGAAACACGTGCTGATATTTTCCGCTCTTCTCAACTTTGGACTTTTCATTATCGTTTGATTAATAATGCAAATTCAATTATTGCCTATGTTGATCAATGTGATGGTGATACTCTTCAGAAACAATACATCAAAGGACAGGCATTGGCTATGCGTGGTTGGGCCTATTTTGATTTGGCCCGTTTATTCCAGCAAACGTATGTCATAGCGAAGGATATGCCAGGAGTACCGATCTATACGGAGCCGACAACCGATGAGACGGAGGGACAGCCACGTGGAACTTTGCAACAGACCTATGATCAGGTATTAGCGGATTTGACACAAGCGGAAAAATTGTTGGAAGGATTTGACCGTGGGGATAAAATCAACAATTACGACCAGTCTGTAGTGCAAGGCGTTTTGGCACAAGTTTATCAGGTCATGAATGATTGGCCGAAAGCAGAAGAATATGCAAAGAAATTGTTGGTTCAATACCCGTTGACGACAAATGAAGAATATTTGGCAGGCTTTAATGATCATTCCATCTCATCTTGGATATGGGGGATGAAGCAGACTGAAGAACAGAATATGGGCGATTACTCTCCTTTTGCACTTTGGGCTAATGATACTCGTCCTTGCTATACGTTTCGCGGATGGTTCATTCCTACTGATTTTGTCACTTTATTTGGTAAAGAGGATATTCGGGCTTCACAGTTTGAATTTTGGTGGGATCAGATATTCGTGACATATAAATTTAGGGATAATGAAGAGTGTCGTGGTTCAATTGTCTTTATGCGTTCGGATGAAATGTTGTTGAATGCGGCCGAGGCTTGTGCTCGACAGGGAAAAGAAGCAGAGGCCAAAGAACTTTTGTGGCAACTTCAGGATATGAGAAAAGCTGAACGTTCGAATGAAACCGGAATGGATCTGATAGAGGCTATTTTATTGGAAAGGCGGAAGGAATTATATGGAGAAGGGCTTGCCTCATTTGATATGGTCCGTAATCAGAAACCTTTGCTTCGAACAGGTAATCATATAGATTATGGTGGCAGTAAGCAGTTGCCGGCCCGTTCTTGGCAATTTATTTATCAGTTACCGAGTTCGGAAATGAAGAACAACAAAGCATTGGTCGACGATATCTGGCCGGCTGGAGACCAGAATCCGTATAGCGGAGTTTATGAACCGTAAATAGAATAGCATAATAAAAGACCTCCGGAAATTTAGAGAGACTCCGGAGGTCTTTTATTATGCTATTCTATTTACTTGTATTCCGCTATTTATCGGCTATTCGGTGGAGAAATATATTATTTTCAATTTTCAAAATTCATTCAGGTTCTTTTGTCTGTTGGATTTTGGTGGTGGAGTGCTGCTCCTGAATTAAAGAAAAAATATTTTTTAGTAAAAACAACTATCATACTATCATAACATGTTGTCAGTCCGTTGGAAATCAATGGGTATATTGAATGATTGATCGTATGACGGTTGCTTTTCTCACTATCATACTATCATAAAACAAGCACATTCTACTTGAAAGCATATAACTTATTTTCAGGTAACTACCTATCTGTTTCCTTTGACACCCAGGTGTCGGTGCCTGTGACATCCGGGTGTCAAGACCGTGCAGACTGGGGGCAGAATCGAGTTTGAGCTAGGGACTTGGTAAAAAGTCCTACTTACTTTTCGTTTAATTTGTCCATAGATTTCGGATCAATCCAAAGGAAATAGACAAACCATGATAGCAAATGATAGTAACATGATAGTTGAATTTTGTACTATCATTCCTTACGCATTTTGATATTCAATAGATGTATTTGAAATTATGATAGTATGATAGTTGTTTTCGAAGTTTTATCTCACGGTTCCCTATTGGTTTAATGCCCCGGATTTCTGTTCTCGGTCTATGTCTTCCCTGCTTTTGCTCTGTGTCACGAGGTAAACACCTATAAAGACCAGGATTGCCGACAGGAATTTCTGCCAGGAAAAGGTGTCTTGGCCGATCATGACGGCGATGAACGAGGCAACGATCGGCTGCACATAGTTATACATGCTGACCGTTGTCGGGCGGATTCGCTTCAAAGACATCGGGATGAGCAGGTAGGGGAGGAACGTCGCTCCGAAGAGGACATAGAAGATCGCACTCAGCTCCTTGAAATCCCAAACTTCCCGGTGGAAAGCAGGAGCGTCGAGCACATGCCGGAAGGTGAAGGGAACCAGCGTCAACGTCGTAAATAGAAACATCCATTTCATCATCGTGACTGATGAATAGCGCAAGGAAAGCGGCTTCGACAGAACCAGGTAGATGGCGTACATTAACCCGCTGACAATCATCATCACGTCACCGTCGAGGCTGCTGATACTGTCGGCGGTATGCGTGGAACTGAAGACCAACAACAGCCCCCCACTGACTCCCATGAAGACCCCGAACGATTTCTTTCGGGTGATCGGTTCCTTCAGGATGACGGCGGCCAACAGCAGGACGAAGATCGGTACGGCGGTGGCGATGATGGAGGCGTCGACAGGAGAAGAGCGGTTTAGCCCGACGATAAATAACCCTTGGTTGATCCCTACTCCGCAAAGAGCACAGACAAAAAGCATCCCTAAGTCTTTCAACGGCACTTTCTCTTTTACCGTGAAAAGAGACACGATCCAGAACATCACGCAGGCGAAAGCCATGCGCATGATCGTAAGACCTTCGGGGGGAACGTGCGTCGGCAGCAGATATTTGGATATCGGCATGTTGACGGCAAACAGGATATTGGTTATCAATATCAGGATGTGACCTTTCAGTTTCTCGCTGTTCATAACAAGTGTTCTTATTTATAACGCTCTTTTTCTTTGATAAACCCATTGCGGAACGCATAAAGGAGTTTTTCCAGATCGTGGATCTGCTGTTGCAGGTCCGCTCCCTTATCTGTGTCCTTGACCATTTGGCGGTGAGAGTTCAGTTCGACGACGATGGTGGTCGAGCGGATGTCCTTGCCCTCCTTGATGGCCTGGTCGGTCGACAGGAACGGCTCGTGCTGCACAAGCTGGAAGCCGCGCGAATGGTAGACCAAGGTATAACCGGCTATACCTGTTTCTGGGTGGTAGGCTTTGGAGAAGCCGCCGTCGATGACAAGCAGTTTGCCATTCGCCTTGATAGGGTTCTCTCCTTTGATAGAGCGGACGGGAACATGTCCGTTGATGATGTGGCGGTGTTGGCCGGTAACGCCGAACTCGTCCAATAGCATGTCGCAGACCGGCTCTTCTTCCCGGAGGGAATAGTAAGCACCTTTTTCTTCCTTCTGTACCGATTTGTCGTCGATGAAGCAACGTTCGAAAGTCGCCATCCGGCTTTTGTCGAAGAGGGGAGAGTCCTTGCCTTCCCAGAGGTACCAGATATAATCCATCGCAAAGTCCTTCTCCGGACTGTCGTCGGTGTCGAAATAGGCGGTGCGTACCAACTGGTCTACTTTGTCTAACAGGGCTTTGCCCTTATATTCCGTACCTTCGATCCGGACTGACTTGAGCGTACCGTCCGGGTTCATCGGGACGGAGGCGTGGAAGAGCAGGTTGGAGTTGCAGACCTGGTACATACTGCCGTGCGTGAACAGGCAGCGCATGTGCTTTTTCAGCTTTTCACTGCACTCGAACGAGTGTTTGATGCGTCGCATCAGTTCTTCTTCTTCGATGGAGAGAGCATAGGGATCTTTGGCGTTGAGGGTTGGCCAGTTTTTGTCTTTCAGCTCGTATTCCTTTCCTTCGATGCGGATTATTCCACGTCGGAGGTCGATGTGGTGGAGTAGCAGGCGGTCGTCCATCCGGAATTCCGGACGACGGCGGATGATTTCGCCTTCCACCTTGAACTGTATGACCGTGATCGCCTTGTGCATGCGGGCGATCAGTTGAGTAGTCTTTTCATCGAAAGTCGTATCCGACGCGTTTGTACGCGGGATGAACAGTTCGCAGGGATCGTCGCCATAGACTTCCATCGCGAATGTCGCTAAGGGCAGGAGGTTGATGCCATAGCCGTCTTCCAGGGTTGCCAGGTTGCCGTAGCGCATGCACATGCGGATCACGTTGGCGATGCTTCCTGCGTTGCCTGCGGCGGCCCCCATCCAGAGAATGTCGTGATTACCCCATTGGATATCGAAATTATGGTAGTTGCAAAGCGTATCCATGATGATATGGGCGCCTGGCCCGCGATCGTAGATGTCGCCGATGATGTGCAATAGATCGATTGTGAGGCGTTGGATCAGGTTACACATGGCGATGATGAAGTCGTTTGCGCGACCTGTCGAGATGATCGTGTTGATGATCTGGTCCACATAGGCGGACTTGTTCGGCTCGTCGCTCGATTCGTGGAGCAGTTCCTGGATGATGTAAGAAAATTCTTTTGGCAATGCCTTGCGAACCTTTGAGCGTGTATATTTGGAAGAAACGTTTCGGCATACGCGTACCAGCTGATTTAGGGTGATTAGGTACCAGTCGTCCAGGTCCTTTTCGCGTTGCCGGATCAGTTCCAGTTTTTGTTCCGGATAGTAGATCAGCGTGCAGAGTTCTTTTTTTTCTAAATCGCGCAATGTGTTGCTGAATATCTCGTTTACCTTGCGCTTGATCGCACCGGAGGCGTTCTTCAGCACATGGTTGAAAGCCTGGTGCTCGCCATGGATGTCGGATAGGAAATGTTCCGTCCCTTTCGGCAGGTTCAGGATGGCTTCCAGGTTGATGATTTCCGTACTGGCGTCTGCCACCGTCGGAAAGCTGCGTGCCAACAGCGTCAGGTAGCGCAGGTCGTTTAATACGTGTTCTGCTGTTATGTCTTTAGTCATACACTATTTTTTTATTGTCAATCGATTGAAACGTCTCCAAAGTAACACCCCGAGCGTAGTCAGGCTGATCGGGAAGCCGCACCAGATGCCGATGGCCCCCCATCCGAAGGTGAATCCGCACAGGTAACCGATGGGAAGCGCCAGCCCGAAGTGGCAGAAAAAAGCCATGTAGGCCATGTATTTGACATCCGAGATGCCACGCAGGGCATTGGCGAAAAGGATTTGCAGCCCGTCGCCGAACTGGTAAAGGATCACTGACCAGGCAAGCAGGGCAACCAGCTCGACCACCTCTTTTTCCGGGGTGATGATGTAGCCCATATTGTCGCGGAACGCCAAGATAAGCAGTACGACGATAATGGCGGTTCCCATGATCAGGTGAAGGCCAGCAAAAGAGGCGTGGCGTATGGCCGGCCAATCGTTCCATCCCTTGTAGGCGCTTACGCGTATGGCGACGGCTGCTGCTATGCCGTAATAGACCATGAAACCGAGCGTGGTGATCACGCCTAATACCTGGTGGGCGGCGAGTGCCACGCTTCCCAGCCAGCCCATCATGATGACGCTCAGGCTGAATGAGCCTGTTTCGACTCCCATCTGGAAACCGACCGGCAGGCCGAGACGCACTAAATTGCCCAGGCTGATCTTGTTGAGGGTCCCTTTCTTGAATCCTTCCAGGTAGGGCTTGTAACGGGAGTGCTTGGCAAAGAGGAAGCAGAACATCCCGAATGTCAGGATGCGGCTGAAAAGCGTCGATATGCCGGCACCGGTAAGCCCCAGTTCGGGACATCCGAAGTTACCGTATATCAGCAGGTAGTTCCCGATAATGTTGATTACGTTGGCCCCTAACATGACGCACATGGGGGTGAGCGTATCTGTCGTGCCGTCGCTGAACTGCTTGAACGAATTGAACAGCATGGCAAAGATGACCGAGAAAAGTTGCAATATGTAGTAAGGCACGATATAGGGCATCAACTCTTCCGGTTGCTTCAGGATGTGGATGTTCAGAAGTAGTGCCAACATGCAGAGGCTGAGCAGCAGCCCCACGGCGAAGTTGATGCAAAGGCTGTTTTTCAGTGTCTCGCCCGCCTTGGTATACTCTTTCCGCGCAAAATAGCCTCCGATGATGGGGGTAAGCCCGTAAGAGAACCCCATCCCTGCAATGAACACAAGGTTGAAGAAGTTGTTGACAAACGACGCGGCAGCCAGTTCAGCCGTACTGTGGTGTCCGACCATGATGTTATCGGCAAAGCCGACAACAATAATGCCCAGCTGTCCCAACATGATTGGGACACCCAGGCGTATCGTTTCTTTGTAATGTTCCTTATAAACTGAAAGTTGCATCATCCCAAAACCTCTACCGACTTGATTACTACATTTTCCGTCGGGCGGTCTTGTTTATTTGTCTTTACTTGCTGGATCGCATCTACCACGTCCAGACCTTCCACCACTTCGCCGTATACGGTATACTGATTGTCGAGGAAGGGCACGCCGCCGATCGTCTTGTAGGTTTCGCGTAGTTCAGCCGGCATCTTCGTCTCGTCTTTCCGTTTTTCGGCCTCCAGTTCGGTCTTTCCGATCAGGGTGTCGCGGAGCACGGCGAGTTCTTCTTTGTTGCCACTACGATAGAGCTCCATGATTTTAGGTTTGTTTTCCGTCTGGAGGCGGTTGAAGATAGCTTGTTTCAGTCGTCCTTCCAGTTGCTTTTCCATTTGGCCGAGTTCGGCTTCCGAATATTTTTTGCCTGTGACAATATAGAATTGCGAGGCTGACGATGCTTTTTCCGGATTCACTTCATCTCCGGTACGGGCAGCACACAAGGCTCCCTTTTTATGGAAATATTTAGGGTAGTTGAATTCCGCCGGAACGGTATAACCCAAGTCTCCGGCTCCTAATTGCTTGTTCATCGGGGCGTCTTTAGAAGTGACGTCGCCACCTTGCACCATAAAGTCTTTGATGACGCGATGGAACAGCAGGCCGTCGTATTGTCCGGCTTTCGCCAACTTGATGAAATTGTCGCGGTGCTGCGGAGTATCGTTGTATAATTTGAATTTTATCTTTCCAAGCGTGGTGTCCATCACCACTAATGTTTCGTTCGTTTCCATTCTTTGTTGTTTATTTGTTGACTATTTTCATTGACTTGATCTTGATGTTCTTGACGGGACGGTCGTCTGCATTTGTCTCGGTGAACTGAATCTTGTCGACAGCTTTCATACCGCTTACGACTTCGCCGAAGATCGTGTATTTACCGTCCAGATGAGGCGTACCGCCTTCCAACATATAGGCTTGCCGCTGTTCGGGAGTGAAGGTGATGCCTTGTTCCTCCTCCATCTTGTCGAGCTCCATTTCCGTAAAGAACTTACCGGTTACGATATAAAATTGGGTGGCTGACGAGGCGCGTTCGGGGTTCTCTTCATCGCCTGTACGGGCAGCTGCGAACATACCGCGTTTATGGAAATATTTCGGGTACACGATCTCTGCCGGGATCGTATAGTCTAGGTCACCGTCTCCCAAATGTTGTTCCAGTGGCGCGTCTTTTGAATTGATGTCGCCAGCCTGTACCATAAACTGCTTGATGACGCGGTGAAACAACAATCCGTCATAGAGGTGCTCCTTCACGTTCTTGATAAAGTTGTCACGATGTTGGGGGGTGTCATTGAAGAGCTTCACTTTGATCTTTCCCATATCGGTATCGATCAGTACCAGTGTTTCAACCTCTTGCGCTTGCAAATGGACGGATATCAGAGCCGATAGGGCCACTAAACATATAGCAAACAGCTTTTTCATCTTCATCTTATTTTTGTATTATGGCAACAAAAATAGTGATATTTAGCCTGAGTTCGATATATCTTTTAAGAAAATGTATCCAATCTCTCCTTTTTGAACACTATATATTTTGCAGCCTTTCATATCATCTGCTTTAGCAGACGGCAAAAAAGACTGATAAAGGATATACTGAAAAAATATTATTTTAAAGAAATGTGTATAAATTTTATATACCCCGAATTATCTTTATCTTTGTGAAATTATCAAGATATTGGCTTGCAGCGGTAAGTCTTCAATAATTCGTTTTTGAGTAAAGCATTTTTGAGGTATTATTCCGGCACGAAAAGTTTCCCGTTTTTTAAGTATATCGGAGTAATGGTAACAAAATGCTCACGTCAGTTGTATATATCAGGAGTGTATAGCATAACGGCGTGGACTGTTGTTTATTATCTATGTACTGGGCATTGGGAAACGCCTTCGTGTGGATAGTATTGTGGCAGTCTCACGCTTGAACCGAATAATGTTCTATATCTTTCTGATTATCAAATTATACATTCAATATTCTTTGTAGTTTGATACCGT